>ERZ1023261.148-NODE-148-length-31884-cov-4.936127_pt1 | contig 31884 bp, 26 predicted proteins | sample MGYA00521234_ERZ1023261 | MGnify/ENA primary metagenome ERZ1023261 (study PRJEB32759, sample SAMN07749871) | skin metagenome | biome: transportation; feature: city; material: polyester macromolecule | host: Homo sapiens | place: Hong Kong:TC line | collected...
AAATGGCAACACGACCTTTTCGACAAACTTGTTCGCACCTTTCCCAAAGTCCAATTTATTCTAACCACACACTCACCGCATATCGTCAGTGACCGCCAAGATATTTTGGTTTACTCACTTGATAATGGACAACTGCAAACCATTGGCAATGTCTATGGGGAAGATGCCAATACCGTTTTAAACGATGTCTTTCACGTTCCCTATCGCACGCCAGAAATTGATAAAGCTTTTAATGGTATTCGCCGAGCGATTAGCCATAAAGAACTGGAAAGTGCGGAAAGCCAAATCAATAACATAGCGAAAAAGGTATCATCCAGTAATACCGAATTGCTAAAAGTGAGATTGATGCTTGCCCAAGCAAAACTTGCTCAAAATAAAGTGAGTTAAGCAATGCAATTCATTAGTAAAAAACTTTCTATGCCTGTTCAAGTTGAAGATTGGGTCAAAAATGAAAAACCTAACGGTTGGACTTTAGGGAAAGATTATAAAGATGGCTATGAAATACTACGGGAACAATTAAGACCTGAGCAGAAGAATTTATGTTGTTATTGTTGTCAAGCATTGGAAACTCAAGTAACTATTGAGCATGTAAAAAGTAGGAATTTATATCCCGCACTCACTTACGACTATAATAATCTGCTACTTTCTTGTAAAACACCCAAGCAATGCGACAATGCAAAAGGAAATCAAGAATTAGATTTAAACCCCTTGATGATTGAATGTGATATTGAAATTAAAATTAATCTTGCAGGCGAGCTTGAAAGTAAATCTACTAGAGCCGAACAGGCAATTACTATTCTTAATTTAAACAATCCAACGCTATGCAATAAACGCAAAGCTAAAATTGATATGATAAGCTTTACTTTTGACCCAAGCTCAGCGGATATTCCAATTAAAATTATGGACAGGGAAAACCTAGACACGATTTTACAAGCTTTTAGTGATACCGTAGAATATCAAGAATTCCAATATATTCTTAGAAAGTTAGCATAATAAATATTGAAAACCAGCTTAATTAGCTGGTTTCTCTATTTCAAAAAATTTAAGCATTTTCAATTAAAACAATACCCGCACACGAATGGTTTCTGGGATATTTTTGAGTGCTTCAACCGCTTGCGCAGAATCGCCGCTACCCACATCCATCACCAAATAGCCCACATCTTCTTCAGTCATCAGACTTTGCGCAAAAATATTGATATTGGCATCGGCAAAGGATTTGTTAATCTGTGACAACACGCCAGGCACGTTTTGGTGAATATGTAGCAAACGATGCGTGCCTTCTTTTTGCGGCATACTAACATTTGGGAAATTCACTGAGGTTGCGGTATCACCCATATCAGAGTAACGCACAAATTTTTCTGCCACTTCAAGACCGATATTGGCTTGGGCTTCTTGGGTTGAGCCACCGATATGCGGTGTCAAAATCACATTGTCAAACGCGCGCAGTGGTGATTCAAACTCGTCATCCGCTGATTTTGGCTCTTTGGGGAACACGTCAATCGCCGCGCCCAAGATATGACCGCTTTGTAAGGCTGCTGCTAGCGCATCAATATCCACACATTTGCCACGCGCCGCATTAATAAGATGCGCGCCTGGCTTCATGGCCGCCAATTCTGTGGCGGTAATCATATTACGCGTACTTGGCAAATCTGGTACATGCAAGGTGACCACATCGGCTTTACCAAGCAGTTCTTCTAGGCTTCCCACTTGGGTGGCGTTGCCCAGTGGCAATTTGGTGACCACATCATGATAGATGACTTTCATCCCAAGGCTTTCAGCGAGTACTGATAACTGAGTACCAATAGAGCCATAACCCACGATACCCAAAGTTTTGCCGCGCACTTCATAGCTGTCTTTGGCAGATTTGTTCCAGCCGCCACGATGTACCACTGCGTTTTTTTCAGGAATACCGCGCATCAGCATGATGATTTCGGCAAGGACAAGCTCCGCGACAGAGCGGGTGTTAGAATAAGGGGCATTAAAGACAGGGATACCCAGCTCACGGGCAGCTTCCAAGTCCACTTGGTTGGTGCCAATACAAAAACAGCCAATGGCGATGAGCTTTTCGGCTTTTTCTAAAATATCGCGGGTCAAATGGGTGCGAGAACGAATGCCGATAAAATGGGCGTCTTTGATTTTCTCGATAAGCTCTTCGGGGTCTAAGGCGGTTTTGATGTTCTCAACATTGTGATAGCCCGCCTCTGACAGCACTTTAAAGGCATTGTCATGCAAGCCTTCAAGCATCAAAAAGCGGATTTTGTCTTTCTCAAGTGATAGATTTTGTGCCATAACAACCCCTAGTCAGTATTTTTAGTCAATTATCCTATCACACTTGCTGGGTTTTTTGTGGTGAAATTCCAGCAAGATGGCATGATTTTTTTGTCTTATGGGTAAAAAATTCTTCATCAATCGCCAGTGTTTTTGTCAAAATTTATGCCGTTAGTTATGCTATGATAGAGCCTCAAAAACCTTTTCAATCTGTATAAAAAAATGGGTAAAAGCCACGCCATGACTGCTAATCAGACCGCCATCAATACGCTCATTGAACAACTACGCCAGCAAGGATTTGACGAACACCAAATCAAAACCGATGCGGACAGTTTGGGCTTTTGGGGCAAAGATTGGACCAAGCATTTTGAGCCCAATGCCAGCGCCATTGTCTTCCCAAAATCCACCCAGCAAGTGCAAGCCATCGTCAAGCTATGTAATGAGCTTAACATCGTCATTACCCCAAGCGGTGGACGGACGGGGCTATCCGCAGGGGCAGTGGCCGCCAATGGCGAGGTAGTGATTAGCCTTGATAAAATGCACCAAGTATTGGGCTTCTACCCTGCCGACCGTATGGTGGAAGTGGAAGCCGGTATCGTCACCAAAGCGCTGCAAGACTTTGCCCAGCAGCAAGGGTTATACTATCCCGTGGACTTTGCGTCAGCCGGTTCAAGCCAGCTTGGCGGCAATATTGGCACCAATGCCGGCGGTATCAAAGTCATCAAATACGGCATGACCCGCAACTGGATATTAGGTCTTACCGTGGTGACAGGTAAAGGCGATATTTTGCATTTGAACAAAGGCATGATAAAAAATGCCACCGGTTATGACTTGCGTCATTTGTTTATCGGGGCAGAAGGTACTTTAGGCATTGTCACTGAAGTACAAGTCAAGCTAGAGCGTCAGCCAAAAAACCTAACCGTCATGGTGCTTGGCGTGCCAGAGTTTGCCAACATCATGCAAATCTTGTCAGCCTTTCAAAGCAAAATGGATTTGACCGCGTTTGAATTTTTTGATGATGTCGCCGTTGACAAGTTACTTGCCACAGGGCATGTACAAAAACCGTTTGAAACCGATGCGCCATTTTATGCGCTACTCGAATTTGAAGCGCCCTACGAGCCGATTATGGACATGGCGATGCAGATTTTTGAAGACTGTATGAGCGAAGGCTGGGTGCTTGATGGGGTGATGAGCCAATCGATTCACCAAGCCCAAGAGCTATGGAAACTGCGCGAGTATATCTCTGAAACCATCTCGGTATTTACCCCGTACAAAAATGACATCTCCGTGCTCATCAGCCGCGTGCCAGAGTTTATCGCGGATATCGATGCCATTGTTAGCCAAAACTATCCGGATTTTCAAGTGTGCTGGTTTGGGCATATCGGCGATGGTAATTTACACTTAAATATTTTAAAACCAGAAAACCTTAGCAAAGACGAATTTTTTGAAAAATGCCAAGTGGTCAACAAGTACGTGTTTGAAACGGTGCAAAAATACAACGGCTCTATCTCAGCGGAGCATGGCGTGGGTATGACCAAAAAGCCGTATCTTAATTACACCCGTCCTGATGAAGAAATTGATTATTTACGCGCCATCAAGCAAGTCTTTGACCCCAATGGGATTATGAATCGTGGTAAGATTTTCGACTAGATAACATTGATAAAAAAAGGATACAAAAAAAGACCTTTAACTGAGGTCTTTTTTTTGTCGCTAACAAAGTTAGATTTTATTCACATTCAGCGTGTCTGGCATGTTAACAATCGGTTTGAGGAGTTCAATGGCATCGGCGACAGTATTACAAACGATTAATCGCTGTAAATCTTCTGGTTTCATAAAACCTTGCTCAGCGGTAAACTGTAGATGTTCAATCAATTTGTCATAAAAACCATTGATATTGAGAATAATCATCGGTTTTTCATGTTGATATAGCTGTCGCCAAGTGGCAATTTCCATGATTTCCTCAAGCGTGCCAAGCCCACCTGGCAAGGTGATAAAGGCACTGGCGTACTCTGCCATGATGGCTTTACGGGTATGCATGGTATCGGTCAAATGCAGACGCGTCAGCCCGCCATGCGCCACTTCTCGATCCATCATAAATTCGGGAATCACACCCACGGCAATGCCGTTTTTTTCAATTACACCATCGGCAACCGCGCCCATACAGCCAATCACCGCACCGCCATACACCAGACCTAACCCCGCTTCAACCAATGCCCTACCCAGCTCATGCGCCGATTGGACATAGACAGGGTCATTGCCTTTGCGAGAGCCGCAATACACAGCGACTAAGGGAACATCAATATCATGAAGTTTGACAATTTGTGCAATATCGCTCATTTCTTTACTAGTAATAATATCTACGGGTGTCATGCTTTTTCCTTTTAATGTGTTGTCATTATAGCTCAATCATCCTACAAATTCGTGAACGCATCCTAGGCGCAGCGTATCTCATTTTGGCTACATTTGGCGCATAGGCATTATAATTGGTGCAGTTGGCGAAAAATAAAGCAATGGCTGTTAAAAAGCCATCAATGAAAGGCTGAATAAGAAGGGCTTGATAACAAAAATAGGCTATCAAAAACCATCAAGTAGATATCCTAATAGGTATGATGGGCATTGGCAGCGACGCCATTGCCACTGGCATAGATGTTGGCGAGAAAATATTGGGCTTGCTGTTCGTATTCAGACGTTGGGGTCATACCGCATTCCGCGAAATTTGATGGGGTCAAAAGGTTTATATTGCGTCTGTTTATAGCGGCTGATACAACACGCCGACCAACAACACCGTGATATCCTTCGCTGCTGGGGCAATCTGTACCGTATCAAGTGCTATTGACTGGGCATCATACGTGGTTGCCAAGGTGTCGATTTGGCTTTGTAACTGCTGCCCAATGCTGTCTAACTCCTGCTGCAGCTGCTGACGAATCGCATCAAGCTCTGCGACGGTTTGTTTGTTGGCATTGATATCGCCCACCGAGTTCATGGCACGTTTGACGTTATTGATATTGGTCTGTGACAACGCCTTGCGCCCCATAAACGCGCCTAAGACCGCAGAGCCAATACTGACCCCTGCATCAAGCCAGCCTTTGCTCGACTCAGCGGCTTGTTGTTGGTATTTTTCATTGGCGGCTTGCAGTTTTTTGGCTAGCGCGTCTTGTTTTTTAGCAAAGCTATCACGCAGCTGGGCAATGGCGATATCACGCTGTTCATGCAGCGGTACGATGAGCCGATTGCGGAAGGCGTCTTCGCTCTCTGCCACTTCGCTATACAGCTTTAAACTATCGACATACCACAGGTTTAACACTTGCTGCTGACGGATGGCTTCTTTCACCGCTTTTTCCCAAGCTTTCCATGATGCCTTGTCGAGCGCTTGGGTAGGCAGTTGTTTGAGCACAGCGGGTTGGTGCGGAGCCGATTGTAACTGCTCAAAGGTCAAATCACTTAAAATCGCTTGATGCCAATCTACCACCAACGGCGGCTCACCAAATGCTGTGGTTAATAATAGCTGCTGCTGACTTTGAGCGCCTGATTTTTTGTCATTAAAAAATACCCGCGCATAGGCAAAGGCAGTAGGCTCATAGAAGGTTTGCCCATCGCCCGCCATGTCTTTGGGGGCATAATACAAGCCCACATCTTTGGGCAAGGCAGGCGGCTGACTTATGGTGCTTGCTAATGGATTGATAGCAGGCGTGGTGGCTTGCGTTTGCGCTGGGTCGCTAGGCGCAGCGGCTTGGCTATTGGCTTTGAGCTGTGCTATGGCTTGTTTGCTAAGCGGTCCTGATAAGTAGTTGAGCGTGAAGCGGGTGCTAAAAATCACAGGGCTGGCGTCATGCACATTGTGCAGTAAAAATTGGCGTTTACCGAGTTTATCAAACCACGCATTGAGCGCCGCTTTGTCCAGTCCACTGCTGCCGCTGGCAGAGAGCAAGCCATCCATCACCCGTTCACGGTCTTGGGCAGTCTGCAACCGTCCGATAAACCAAGTACCCGCGTTGGATAAGGCTTTGTAGTCCAAGTCCACTGGGTTTTGGGTCGATAACACAATCCCCAAACCAAATGCACGCGCTTGTTTTAGTAGGGTCAATAGCAATACTTTGGTCGGTGGATTGCCAATCGGCGGTAGATAGCCAAACACTTCATCCATGTACAAAATTGCCCGCAAGGTTGAGGTGCCTTGCTGACGGCGCATCCAGCCCAATAAATTGGTGAGTAACAAGGTGACAAAAAATAAACGCTCATCATCGGATAGATGGGCAATATTGAGCACACTGGTTTGTGCTTTGCCGTTTTTATCATAAAACAGTGCGCCAGCATCCAGCGGCATGCCTTTGAGCCAGCTGGCAAAACTCGGCGATGCCAAAAGCGTGTTGAGCTTCATCGCCAGTGCGCCACGGTCTTTATCCGCAAATACTTGTGACAGCGGCAGGATGCCGATTTTGTCAAACGCTGGCGTTTGGATTTGGGTAATCAAATCCACCAAGGTTAAAGTTTGGTTATTGTCCCAGGCATTTTTAAGTAGCTGTGCCAAAAACACATGCTCTGGGGCAAGGTTATCCCCATCGACTTTTAATAGCACCAACAGTGCCGACACTGTCGCATCGATATACTCCGCATAGCTTTCGCCATCATTTTTGACACTATCGGGCGGCGGGACGAGATTGCCAAGTAGGGCAATCGGTAAGCCATTCTCGCTACCTGGGGTATAGACACTGACACGATTGGCGGCTTTGAGTGCTTGCACACGCTCCGGGGTTTGAAAACTTTTGCCAAGCCCTTGTTGCCAGTTTTCTGCGGTTTGCTTGGCAAACTCTGCCACACTCATACCCGCTTGACTTGCCATGCCGCTATCAATCCACGGCTCAAAGTCACTGGCTGCCAAATTTGGGAACGTCAATGCCAAATTGCCCAAGTCACCTTTGGGGTCAATCGCAATCACCGGAATATTATCCAGCGCAGCTTCTTCCAGTAAGCTAATCCCCAAACCCGTCTTACCCGAGCCCGTCATCCCGATAATCACCGCATGGGTTGTTAAGTCAGCTGCATCATATAGGGTTGCTTGACCTTGTGTAGACTCTGGGTACACGTCTTGACCGAGATAAAATTGACCGATACTATCAGCAATATTATTGGTGAGCGTTGGCATGGGATTCCCTCAAAATTTTTATAAGTAATGATTTATCGCTAACATGACGACTGGTCTAATTGCCTAATTGTCTAACAAGCTGAGTGGCGGTATGTCGGTTTCATTATATGTAAAATTTTATCATTTCGCCTAGCAAAATTTGTCGATTCTTTTGTCGAGCCTTAACGCAATTTTTTAGCGCCAAAAAGATAATCCTCAATAATTTTTGATACCAAATTTTGAAGTTTACCCGCTTACTCTTAAGTATTAAAAGCTGAGCAATAAAAAAAGCGATGGGTGACATCGCTTTTGGTAGGATTGCATCATCGCACTATGCTAATTAAGTTTAAAACTACTTTATAAAAATCATTTTGTCAGCGATTTCGTTGCCGCTTGGGTCATTGTCTAATTGGTAATATTGACGAAGCAATTGCCCCACATCGCCCAATAGCGCAACCAAGCTATCAATGTGTCGATTGGCTTTAATACCTTCGATAGCCTTGTCGCACATCGCTTGCCACATGGTTGGCATCACATGGCTATTGATGCCTCTATCGGCGACAATCTCCAGACGCCGCTCACAGATATTAAGATACACCAACACCCCAGTATTATCCTGCGTATCCCAGACGCGATAATCCCCAAAAACTTCGATTGCTCTGTCTCGGCTGTTTTGTAGCCGTGCGGACGAAATAGGCAAATGATTCTCAATCACTAGCACCACTTCGCCGCGATGCCCTTGCTCAGCTTCGGTAATTGCTTGGTTTAGCTGTTGTTGGGCAGTAGGCGTTAACCAGCGATTGTGCAGGCTAGGTATAAACGCAACTTGACGCCACCATCTAGCCCAACTTGGCACAGTGGAAGTCACTGTCGCCATCGGTGAGGTGTAAGCAATGGTTTCTTCGTTGGCACCATTCGTTGCAGTTATTGGGTCATTTGTGCTCATGAAAATTCCATAAAAAATAATGAAGTATATAGTTGATGATAAGGGGTAAAGTTAACACAATTTTTTAACTGATGTTTCAATAACTAGCCGATTACTGACTATTGATTACCAATCGCCCCCAGCGCCACCACCGCCAAAGCCACCACCGCCGCCACCAAAGCCACCACCACCAAATCCACCGCCGCCAAAACCGCCTCCACCAAATCCGCCACCCGGTAGGAAGACAACCCCACCGCCGCCTCTGCCACCGCGACCACCACCGCCACCTCGAAATAGCAAAAATAAAAAGACAATAAATGCCACAAATATACTGCCCAGTAACCCTGCACCAAAGATTGTACCAAGCGTTACAATGCCACCTGCCGTAGCAATCGAACCAAAAAAACGCCCTAATATACTGGTCAAAATCATGCCAGCGACAAAGCCAAAAAAGCCTAGGAAGATAAGCGGTATTCCGCCCTCTTGATTTGACTGAGCATTGCTATTGGCATTGGTATTGACTCGATTGGCATCTGCTTGCTTTAAAATAGCCGGATCGGTTGTCAAGCGTTCTTCAATGCGATTAATTCCCGCTGTGATACCCCCGGCATAATCGCCTTGTTTAAATCTTGGGGTTATATCGTCGCTAATAATGCGTTTAGCGACGGCATCAGGAATGGTACCTTCAAGACCATAGCCTGTTAAAATGTACATTTTACGGTCATTGACGGCAACAACCATCAACAGCCCCTGATCGGTGTCTTTTTTGCCCAGTTTCCAGCGATCAGCAACTTTCATTGAATAGTCAAAAATATCCTCGCCATTGGTGGTTGGTACAATGACCACGGCTGCTTGCGCCAAGCCGCGGTCATTAAGACTACGCAGTTTGGTTTCAATCGCTTGTTTATCACTGGCAGATAGAATTTTTGCTTCATCAATGACAGGGTTATTTAGGATTAGTTTATCAGCGGCGACAGGGGCTTGGGTTGACTTTTTAGGTATCGTAGTCGTTTGGGCATTGGCGGTAGCTGTTGCCTGATTGCCAGTTGCTTGGGTGCTACCTGGTATCGGCAGTGCATCATTGCCTAACGTCTCTTTAATTGCATCATTATTGAGTACAGCATCATTGAGCGCTTCATTGGTTTGTGCGGTTTTGGCAATCGCAACCATGTCCTCAACACTATGATCTTGTAATGTGGGCTTAGCGGTAACGGTTGCGGAATTGGCTGTCGCTGTGGCAGTTTCTGCAACGGCAGCCATAGGCATTGCAAGCCCAATGCCCATGGTCAGCGCAGTAAAAGTACTTAATAGCACCCGCTTGGCTAACAAACGAGACGACAATTTTTGCGGCTGTTTATGGGAGCGCTGTAAATTGGGCTGTGTCTGTACAATATTCAATGACACCTGTGTTTCCTCAAAGTATGCAATTTTTTTATTATGATGATGTAATCAATTCAACCACTATTTTAAAAAATTAAAAAATCAGTCTGACAGTTTTTGCAAATCTTATCCAATGAGCCTGCCACCGACTGATGGCAGACTATTTAAAAAAATCTTCTTAACTCTCAAAATTTAACTATACAGTTAACATTAACAATGGTGAATTAAGGTTTCGCTGTCGCGGTAGCCGAATTATTTACAGGCTGACCACCGGCATTGGCAGTGTTCCCATTGTTTTGCACTGGCTGACCGCCGGCATTTGCAGTATTGGTATTGTTATTGCCAAAATCAACGGTTGGTGCAGTGGAGATTTGCGCCTCATTAGCCACGGTAAAGTTTGGACGGGTATGCATACCAAACACTTTTGCGGTAACATTGGTTGGGAATTGGCGTACGGTAGTGTTATAAGTTTGAACGTCTTGGATATAACGACCACGTGCCACGGTAATGCGGTTTTCGGTACCTTCAAGCTGTGCTTGTAACTCTTGGAATTGTTTGTCCGCTTTTAGGTCAGGATAGCGCTCTGACACTGCCATCAAGCGCGATAACGCACTGCCCAATTGATCTTGCGCTTGTTGATAGCGTTGAAAAGCCGCTGGGTCATTGAGTACATCGGCACTCACATTGATAGTCGTCGCTTGTGAACGCGCTTGTGTGACTTGGGTTAAGGTCGCTTGTTCGTGCTGGGCATAACGCTCAACGACTTTGACTAAGTTTGGAATCAAGTCAGCACGGCGCTGATACTGGTTGACTACTTCTGACCATGAGGCGTTGATTTGCTCATCTTGCGCTTGCATAGCGTTATAACCACACCCTGTTAAATTGGCAGAACCCACCACCAACGCTGCGGCTAATAAGGTGTTTTTTACTGTGGTATTGAATGGTTTCATAAGTTTTCCTCAAAAATAAATTAAATAAAGCGATGTCTAGGTTTTTGAAAATTATGAAGCTATGTGCGGATACTGTAAATTTACGTTTTGTATAGTGCTGTATGGTTTTGTATCAAACCGCAGCCCCATGAAACCACGCTTATAAACCCCGCTTGGCTTGTTTGAAAGATGCCCTATCAGCGTCCCATAAAAAAAGACCAGCCAACGCTGATCTTTTTGATTACCTTCATTATCTGCTAAAAAATTATTGCTGGGCAGCTTCAATTTGAATGACTAATTTCACCTTTTTACTCACACCCATTTTGACATAACCATCAATCCCCCAATCGGTACGGTCAATCGTGGTTTCAAAATCACCACCGTACACATATGCCATGAGTAACGGACTTGGATAGCTATTAAATTTGCTCGCTGTCAATGTAATAGGGCGAGTTTTTTTGAGCAAAGTTAAATTGCCTTTAATTTGGTGTAATTTACCCTTTTTAAAGATAAATTTGGTAGAGGTAAAGTGGGCAGTTGGATATTTATCTGCATTAAAAAAGTCTTTACTTTTTAAGTGTTCATCAAACGTTTTATGACCTGTTTGCAATTTTTCCAACGGAATATCAAGGTCAATTTGCCCTGTTTGATTGTCGGGGTCAAATACCATGTCACCTTCCAATCCATAAAACCCACCATGATTGGTCGAGGTACCAAAATGGTCAATGCTAAATCGCACATTGGTATGCATCGGGTCGAGTTTATAGTTGATTGAATCAGATTTGACGATTTCTTTGCTTACTGCTTTTGCGCCTAAGCTGAAAGTTTTAGCCAAGGCTTTTTTGGTCAAAATGGCAGTGGTTGCCATGCCTGCAAGTTTGGCAAGTGTCCCTAAGTTGTTAGTTTTATCTGTCATGAACTTTCCTTTTATTATTAGTCGTTAAAAATTGCATTGGTTTGAACATTTTAACTTATCAATTGAATCAAGCTGTGCAAAGAGTGTTGGCAAAGTTCAGTGTTTGTGAAATTATCTATCGTAGAAACGTAAAAAAGCCAATGCGTTAACATTGGCTTTTGGGTAACGCTAAGCAAGCTTATTGTTGTACTGCTTCAACTTGGATGTTGAGTTTGACGTCTTTAGCAAAACCCATTTTGACATAGGTATCCATGCCCCATTTGGTGCGGTCAATGGTAGTCTCAAAATCACCGCCACATACTTGCGCATTTTTCAGCATTGGGCTGTTGTAGCAATTAAATTTAGTGGCTTTTAGGCTGACTGGGTTGGTTTTGCCCAATAGCGTCAAGTTACCGTCAACTTTCGTTACTTTGCCATTTTTGAAATGGAATTTGGTTGATTTAAAATTAGCCGTTGGGTATTTTTCAGCGTTAAAGAATTCAGCTGATTTTAAATGGTTGGTAAAATGTTCGTTACCGGTGTCAAGACTATTGATAGGAATATCAACATTGATGCTGCCCATACGCTTGGCAGGGTTGTATTCCATGTCACCGGTTAAGCCGTAAAATCCGCCGGTATTGGTGGTCGTACCAAAATGATCAATCGCAAAACGTACATTGGCGTGGTTTGGGTCTAGTTTGTAGCTGGTGCTGTTGCTTGGCTTAACTTTTTCTACTTTGGCGGTTTTAGGCGCTTTTGTGACCGCTGCAGGTTGAGCTGCGGCTTCACCAACTTTTTGCGTTTCACCGTTTTGCGAGATAACCAATTCTGCATTGGCAAATTGTGTGGCTAACAACGCTGCGATAGCGGTAGTGGCTAAAAGTTTGCTATTCATGGGATTTTCCTCGATATATTATAAAAACTGTGTGGGCTTACAAAACATTGTTAATGAAACTTAACTTAGTCTATGTAGGATTAAGTTATTATAACATATACCTTTCCCTTGTTATCGTGTATTGTTTGTAAATTGTTGCTAGTTTTTGACCGAGCCAAGGCTTTTATCGTGATAGCCTTTATTACCCAGCCTTTATTAATTAAGTCGGGTTAGGTCATTAAAAAAGGACAGCTTTTGCCATCCTTTTATAAAAAAATCATCTATATTAACTTTTATCTTAAAAATGCCCGAGCATTTCTAAACATCCGCATCCACGCCCCGTCATTGTCCCAAGCTTCAGGCTTCCAGCTGTGGTTATATGCCATCAAATTGCGCTCTGGGTGTGGCATCATCAAGGTCACACGCCCATCGGTGCTACAAATCCCTGTCACCCCTTGCGGTGAGCCATTTGGATTGAGCGGATAATGCTCGGTTGGTGTGCCGAGACTGTCCACATAACGCATCACAATTTGCCCATGTGCGCTCATCCCTGCGATATCGGTATCGCTCAACGTTGCAAAGCCTTCGCCATGTGCCACCGCAATCGGTAGAATGCTCTCTTGCATGCCTTTTAACAGCACCGACTTGGTACGTTCAATTTTCACATTCACCGTGCGCGCTTCAAACCGTGCCGATTTATTGGCGATAAAACGGGGGAAATTCTCTGCGCCTGGTATCAAGTCTTTAAGCTGGCTCATCATCTGACAGCCGTTACACACGCCAAGCGAGAAGGTTTCTGGTCGGTTAAAGAATCGCACAAATTGCATGCGTAGTTCATCATGGAACAGTACCGATTTTGCCCAGCCAGCGCCAGCGCCAAGCACATCGCCATAACTAAAGCCGCCGCAAGCCACGAGCCCATCAAAGTCACGCAAGTTGACACGCCCTTTGAGCAAGTCACTCATATGCACATCGACGGCTTCTAGCCCTGCGCGTTTAAAGCCTGCCGCCATTTCTAGCTGACCATTCACGCCTTGCTCACGCAAAATGGCGACTTTGGGCTGTGCGCTGCGGCTATTGATATACGGGGCTTCAATCGCTTGGTTGAGATCATAATTGGCTTGGGCGATTAAGCCTTGATGTGAGTTATCACCAATCAAATCAAAGGCTTGTTGTACGCATTCGGGATTGTCACGGTTTTTGGCGATATGGTAGCTGACTTTGCTCCATTCTTGCTCAAGCTCGCTACGCTCAAAACGTAAATTTTGCGTGGCTGTTTGGATGAGTAAACTGTCTTCATCGGTGCTTTGACCGACTAGGCTTAACAACTCGCTGACGCCTGTGGTTTTGGCTAATTCAAGCAATTGGGCAACCTTATCGGACTTGACTTGAATCACCGCACCGAGTTCCTCAGCAAACAATTGACCGAGTAAATTGTCATCAGATAACACCAATTTCACGCCTTGACGACTGGTGAATTGCATCTCAGCAATGGTGGCAAGCAAACCGCCATCACCAATGTCATGATATGCGGTGATTAAGCCTTGGTTGTTGGCTTGCTGGATAAAGTCAAAGAAGTTGATTAAATCTTGCGGATTATCTAGGTCTGGGCAAGTATCACCCAGTTGGCTTAGGGTTTGGGCAAGGATTGAGCCACCCAAGCGGAACTGACCTTTTGATAAGTCTAAACGATAAAAAGCGGTTTCGCCAAGCGCTGAGCTGGTTAGCAATTCTGGGGTTAAGGTTTTGGTGACATCTTGCACAGGGGCAAAGGCAGTGATAATGAGCGACATGGGTGACACCACAGATTTGTTTGCTTGCTCATCTGACCAATTCGCCCGCATCGACAAGCTGTCTTTACCCACAGGAATGGCAATGCCAAGTGCCGGACAAAGCGCTTCGCCCACGGCATACACCGCATCAAACAAGGCTTGGTCTTCTTTGTCTTCACCACAGGCTGCCATCCAGTTCGCCGACAAGGTAATGTCTGATAGCTTGGCGATATTCGCCCCTGCGATATTGGTAATGGCTTCAGCAACAGCAAGGCGAGCAGATGCAGCAGGATTAATCAAAGCAACTGGGGTACGCTCGCCCATACTCATGGCCTCGCCTGTCATCGGTTTGCCATCGACAGGGATGAGAGCAGAAGCGGTAACAGCACAGTCCGCCACTGGCACTTGGTAACGTCCAACATATTGGTCACGTACTACCATACCCGTGATGGAACGATCGCCAATGCTAATTAAGAAAGATTTACTGGCAACCGTTGGATGACGCAGCACGTCTTTGACCGCTTCAGCCAAATCGACTTTATCAAGATTTAACGCTGTCAAATCTGGCGTGCTACGGCTAAAGCTACGCTGCATTTTTGGCGTGCCACCGAGTAGCACTTGTAGGGGCATATCGACCGGTTGTTGGTCGCCTTTGGTGTTGAGTAGTGGGTCATTGACCACCAACTCACGCACGTCAGTCGCTTCACCCAAAATCGCATACGGGCAACGCTCGCGCTCACAGATACTATCAAATAGCTCACGGCTCTGTGGACGGATTGCCAACACATAGCGCTCTTGGGCTTCATTTGACCAAATCGCCATTGGCGACATGCCATGCTCAAGCGACGGCACTTTACGCAAATTTAACACAGCACCAAGTTCATGGTCATTCACAAGCTCAGGCATGGCGTTTGACAAACCCCCTGCCCCCACGTCATGAATCGACACAATCGGATTGTTATCTTCATCTGGCTGGTTTCCTGCCATCGCCCAACAGCGGTCAATGACTTCTTGACAGCGGCGTTCCATCTCGGCATTGTCACGTTGCACTGACGCAAAGTCCAAGCCTTCATCAAGCTCACCACTATCCACCGAACTTGCTGCGCCACCGCCCAAGCCGATTTGCATGGCAGGACCCCCTAGCACAATCAGCAAATCGCCTTGCTGAATCGGATTTTTTTCCACCAAATTGCGTTTGATATTACCGTAACCACCGGCAATCATAATGGGTTTGTGATAGCCCCGCATTTGGCTGCCATCTTGGTCTTTTGAGGTATCCAATTGAAATGAGCGAAAATAACCGACCAGATTTGGACGACCAAATTCATTGGAAAACGCCGCACTACCAAGCGGTGCTTGGGTCATGATTTCTAATGCGGACGCCATACGCGCTGGCTTGCCGTAGTCAGCCGTCGAGATTTTTCCGCTGTGCTCCCATTTTTCTGGCATATCAGGCAGCTGCAAATGCGACACATGGAATCCTGCCAAGCCTGCTTTGGGTTTACCGCCACGACCTGTCGCGCCCTCGTCACGGATTTCCCCGCCAGAACCTGTTGCCGCGCCTGCATACGGTGCAATCGCCGTTGGGTGATTGTGGGTTTCGACTTTCATCAAGATATCAATCGGCTCTTGGTGAAAATCGTATGCTAAATGATTGTTGTCGCTGTTTAATAGCGGATAAAAACGCTGTCCTTCATGCCCTTTTACCACCGCGGCATTGTCTTTATAGGCGGATAAAATATCGTTGGGATTTTGCTCGAAGGTATTTTTAATCATGCCAAACAAGGATTTTGGCTGTACTTCCCCATCAATCGTCCATTGCGCATTAAAAATCTTGTGGCGGCAATGCTCCGAGTTGGCTTGGGCAAACATCATGAGCTCAACATCGGTCGGATTGCGCTTTAGCACATGAACGTAGGCATCCATCAAGTAGTCAATATCTTGGCTCGATAACGCAAAACCAAACTCACGGTTCGCCGACTCTAACGCTTCACGCCCTTTGCCCATCACATCGACATGGTTGAGCGGTGCTGGCTCGTGGTCATCGAATAAGTGCTGAGCCTTTGCCAAGTCATAAAATAGGCTTTGGGTCATGCGGTCGTACAACATCATCTCGATATCATGCGGTAGCTTTTCAGGCAAATTTTCGCCTATGAGCGTATACACCACCAAGCGCTCAACACGCTCAATCGCTATCTCACAATTGTTAAAAATATCCGTCGCTTTACTTGCCCAAGGGCTAATCGTACCAAAACGTGGGCTGACGATGATTTGCAGCGCCTCTTTATTGTCATCTTGGCTTGCTTGATTAAGCGCGATTTCGTCACCGTGATTGAGCAAATCTATCGCTTTCTTATAATCGTGTTCTGCCAAATCCTTAGAAAAAATATAAACTTGCTGGCTTTTTAAGTGAGTGATTTTGAGATTGGTTTTTTGGCTAAGGGAATTTAGCAGTTTGGTGGTTTGAAAATCGGTTAAAAATGGGTGTCCAGCGATGATAGTCATAGAAAGTTCCGCTTGCTTCGGGAAAAGTTGGGAAAATAACAGAAAAATTTGCGGCTATTATAGCATTAAACCCACGGGCGTATCACTTGTCTTGATGGCGATAGACTGTCATTTCACCCGGTGTTTTTTCTAAATAGCATGCTAACTGCGTTACCTTGCGATAACATCGTTAACGGTTTTATACTATTTATTTGCAGCTTTTCGACAGACTTAAACAACAAAAGCCGATATTATCGTCCAAGTTAACGACTTTAACCCAGTTTTAACGTAACTTTTTTGCAAGCTAGTAATAAATTTTTTAGCATTAACTTTGAGACGTATAATAACCATATAATAACAAGGACATTCTCATGGCAGATCTCACCAAAGAGCAACATATTGAAAATATTAATAAAGTGATTAAAGGCGTCAAATATGCAATGATGACCACCATTACTGCAGACGAAAAACATTTACATGCGTGCCCAATGACCACCAATAAAAATGAATTAGAAAATGGTAAAATTTGGTTCATCGGCGATCGCAAATCAGAAACTATCAAAGACTTGGAAAAAAACTCACAAGTCAACTTATCTTATACCTCAAGCGACCAAAAAGACTTTGTATCTATCAACGGTACGGCTAAGCTGGTTAATGACAAAGCCAAACTAGATGAGCTTTGGAGCCCAATTTATGCGGCGTTCTATGAAAAAGGTAAAGAAGATCCTAACGTGCAAGTGATTTGCATTGAATGTAACGGTGCGCAGTATTGGCTAAGCGGTAACACGGTGGTGGATATGTTTAAGATGGTATCAGCGGCTGTCCAAGAAGGTAAAACCGCAGAAAATCTGGGTGAAAACCATTCTGTGACTTTTTAATTATTGGCTTTAAAAAAATACAACCCCAGTTTTTTAACTGGGGTTTTTTATAGTAAATTTTAGCTAACAATTTTTTAGAATAATCCATTTTTTTAACGTCATTAGCTTTTTTTAAAGTTATCGATTAAGGCTGTTTTAGATAGGGCCATGCCGCTTTTAGATAAATAAACATTGACCATAACGTCAATACCACTGAAATCACTAATAGTAAATATCCCGTAATTTCAAGTGACTCCCAATTGAATAGTAACACCGTAATCGCCACCATTTGAAAAGTGGTTTTCATCTTGCCCACATATGACACTGCAACGCTGGTACGATTGCCCAGCTCTGCCATCCACTCACGCAAGGCAGAGACGGCAATCTCCCGTGAGATGATAACAATCGCTGAAATCGCCATGACAATATCAGGATGCCACTGCACCAAAATAATTAGCGCGGCAGCAACCATCAGTTTATCCGCCACAGGGTCAAGAAACCGCCCAAATGCCGATGTCATATTGAGCTTGCGGGCAAAGTAGCCATCTAACCAATCGGTAATTGCCGCCAAAATAAATACAGCCGTCAATAAAAAGTGGCGTAGTAGGCTATCGCTAAACTGATACATGCCTATATTGGCAATTGCATTGTCACTAATGGCGCTCTGCCCAATCCCCATCGCAGGCGGCCAATAAGCAATCGCCACAAACAGTGGAATCATCACGATGCGCGCAATGGTCAAGTTGTTGGGCAAGTTAAAAATACTGCCCGAGGCAACAGGGGGATGGGCTGTCTCGTCAGTCACTGGCTTATCAGTCATGGGATTTTTCATTCATTCTTGTTGTAGGGCGCGGCGTAACGCTAATTTTAGTTGAAATAATTATAACGGTTCTCAAAGTAATGTCATTATTTTTTGCCAATAGTGCTTGTTTTTGTCATATTTTTCAACAATTAAGCCACTTTACCGTATTGATTTTATGGTATTTTTTACTAAATATGTCATTGTATAAAAAACACTTCAAAAGTAACAGGGTGTAATTAGACAGTCAAAAATTTAGACTTTTATTGATATCATAACGTCCGACAACAAAAATAATAATAACAATAAGACTTATTTCGCTATTAGCAAATTTTGCTGTTGTCAGGTTTATTGAAATTTGAATGCTTTGTACCCAATTCATCAGTCATAACGTATTAATTTGCGAATTTTTTTATCAATATAGGGCTTAAATAATTTTGATAAACCGCGTTTATTGTCAAAAATTTTCAGACTTTTAACACTTACTTGTGCTTTTCCTCAGCCCATTGCTCACCTCCTGCAATGGGTTTTTTTTATAGCTTAAGCTTTAAAATGATTGGATGTTGCAATTTATCGCATTTTTTAAGTTGGTGCTAGAGCCAGCGGTTGGGGTCTACCTAAGCGTCAAAAATTTGCCAGCATTTTCAGCCCTGCAATGACTAATACAAGAGATAATAATTTATTGAGCATGGGGTCAGCAAGGCGTTTGCTACCATAAGTTGCGCCAATAAAACCCCCTACACAAACCGCTACAAGCCAAATTGGTAGTTGATTTGGCAGTTTTGCCCCTGTCGATAACACACCAAACAAGCCTGAAATTGAATTCACCAAAATAAACCCCGACGCTACGCCTGCGACAACTTTAGGGCTTGCCCAACGGTTAAATAATAAAATTGGACTTAAAAACACACCACCGCCCACCCCCGTCAATCCCGACAGCAACCCTAAAACCGCCCCCACGATTGCCAAAAACCATTTTGACACCTGTTTTAATGGTTGCTCGCTGGTGAGTTTTTTGGCAAAGATAAATGAATAAATAGCCGAAAAAATCAGTACCATCCCAACAATCGGCTTATATAAATGACTGGGCAAATGGGTCATTCCCCCGATAAACGCCATCGGCACCGCGGCAATAGCAAGGGGAATAAAAATTTGCCAAGAAAAGTTTTTTGCAGAATAAAATCGCCAAAACGCAATGATGGACACCAAAATATTAAGACATAGCGCAGTAGGTTTCATCATACTTGGCGCAACGCCGACTAACCCCATCATCGCAAGATAACCCGATGCACCGCCATGCCCGACTGATGAATAGAGCAAGGCAGAAATAAAAAACAGCACGCTTAATAGGGTAGTTGTCATTGCTTGTTAACCATTACTAGAGTATTAACCATTATTAGAAAGCCACAGACTCTCAGTGCTGTCGGCATAAAATTCTTGTTTCCACACAGGAATATCCGCTTTAATCGCATCTAGTAGCCAACGACACGCATCAAACGCAGGATAACGGTGGGCAGCCACTACCCCAATCCACACCGCCATCTCACCAATCGCAAGGTCGCCAACACGGTGTATGGCAATGGCGTTTTCGATATCAAACTGGGCTTTGGCTTGTTCAACCAGTTTTTTGCCTTGATTGAGTGCCAGTTGCTCGTAGCCGTAATAAGTGAGTTTGCTAACAGGGCGAGCGTTATTGTGATTACGTACCCAGCCTTCAAATGTCGCTAACGCCCCGCAAGTATCGCTCATTAAGGTGTGTTTAAGCCGTCTGTCGTCAATGGCTCGGTCAGTCAATGCAAAGCCGCTAGTAATCACGGTTTGGTAGGCTTGGTCTTCACTGATGCTAATGGTGGATGAGCCTTTATGCAATGCATTCATGGTTTTCTCTATATTGTTTAAAGGGCGTACGTGATATTCAACCACCTGCCACAGGCGGAATAAAGGCGACGATATCGCCATCTTGTAGCGGCGTTTGCCAGTTGGCAATGTGGTGATTGATTGCCACGGCAAGTTTGGTTTGGGCGAGTTTAAAACCGTAGTGTGCGCTTAACGTTTGGTAAAGCTCGGTCAAGTTATCACCGTCAAAGCGGATTGTTTCTTCGTCTTTCCCTGCTTGTTCAGCAAGGCTTGCAAAGTATAAGATGGCTAAATTTTTCTCAGACGCGCTAGGTGTTGGCATAGTCGGATTTGCCCCCTGTTTTGGTGAGTAGCTTGATATCGCTGATGGTGATGTCGTGAGATAATGCTTTGGTCATGTCGTAAATCGTTAGGCAAGCCACCGACACAGCGGTTAAGGCTTCCATTTCCACGCCTGTTTTGTGGGTGACTTTGACAGTGGCAGTGACGTGGATTGAGCAGTTGTTATCATCATACTCAAAGCCGATTTTTACCCCATCGAGTGGCAGCTGGTGGCAAAGCGGAATCAGCTCGTGGGTGCGTTTGCTTGCCATGACCCCTGCGATATGCGCGGTCTGGGTGATTGAGCCTTTTTTGGTGATGCCGTCGGCGGATTTTATCACTTGGTAACTGTCGCTAGGGAAAATGACTTGCCCTACGGCGGTGGCGGTGCGTTGGGTTATCGCTTTGCCCGACACATCGACCATGGCGATATCGCCGTGTGCGTCTAAATGTGTCAGGTCTAAGGGAGTTAATTGTGTTGTCATGTTTTGGATTTTCACCCCTCAAATGTGGCACAAAATTACATAAACGTATACGCTTATCAAGCTGCGTTTGAATGAGTAAATTTTTCTTAAATTTGCCTATTTTATATTTTAAAAATCACTCGTCATCGATTAACCGCCAATCATCGACAAATTCGCCATGATACCACTGTCGTTTTGCTTGAGTAAATGATGCTCGGGCTTAATCGGCATTAAGCTTTGCAAGGCATGAACCAATCCATCGACATCGCCATTTGCCAAAAACGCTCGCACATCATAACTGCCATTATCAAACAAACACAAATGTACTTTGCCTTGGCTACTCACTCGCAGGCGATTACAACTGTCGCAGAACTGCGGGGCATAAGGCTCAATCAGCCCAATGCCACCGACATAATCGGCATGGCGATATTCAATCGCAGGGCCTGCATCGCTTGCTCGACGTTGGGATTGCCAACCATTTTGTAATAAAAAATCTTTGATACGCTGACCACTGCTATGTTGGGCAAAAAACAAAGCTTTATTATCCGAGGTTTGCATAAACTCAATAAAACGGTAAGTGACAGGGCGATTTTTGACAAAACTTAACACGGATTGCAAGTTATCAAAGGCGGTGTCTGCCATCAAAATACCGTTGAGTTTTAGCTTAATATCGGTGGTTGCTAGCAATGTATCGATGTCTTTTAACAGCGTTGGCAATATATCAAAGCCGGTGATTTGTTTAAAAATGGTGGGGTCAAAGCTGTCGATACTGATGTTAAGCTGATTTAGCCCTGCTGTTTGCCAGGCGGATAAATGCTTGGCAAGGCGATAGCCGTTGGAGCTAACCGCCACTGTTTGGATGCCTTGGGTCTGTTTGGCAAGTTCGATGATGCGCGGTAAATCTTGTCGAATCGATGGCTCACCCCCCGTCAGCCGCACTTTGGTGGTACCTAGTTTGGCAAAGGCTTGTATTAAAATATCGATTTCGGATACAGAAAGCTCGTTGTCAGGGCGTTTACCCGCGTTGGCAGTATAGCCATCGGGCAGACAGTAATGACAGCGAAAGTTGCAAAAATCGGTAATCGACAGGCGTAAATAGCTTAACTGGCGATGAAAATTGTCCACCAAATTTAATGAAGAATGTTGCGGAGTCATCGTTAGCTAAAATTCCAACTAAACGGCTGCACTGTCACTATTTCGCCTGCTTTTACCCCTGCATTATCTTTGGGTAATACAAGCAAGCAATTGGCGTGGCTAAGCTGTTTTACACGGTGGGAGTCTTGGGCAGATAAAGGGGTTACGCTAAAACTGCCGTCTTCATTTTGGCAAAAAACCGCTCGCTGATAATCTTGGCGTCCTGCTCGCTTTTTGATGTCGTGGGTGGTTTTGGCAAACAGTTGCAGCGGTTTTGGGATATCTGATTGTATCACGCCCGATAGTTGCCACAGCGCAGGTTGGACAAAATTAAGGCAGCATACCACGGTAGATAGCGGATTGCCGGGTAACCCAAAATACATGACCGTTTTTTTATCTTGCTCAAATTCCCCAAATATAAAAGGTTTACCTGGTTTCATCGCCACTTTGTAATGGTGAATTTTGCCGAGCGCCTGAATGACTTGGGTTAAAAAATCATAATCGCCCACCGATACACCCGCCGTAGAAATAATCACATCACATTCGGCTATCGCTTGCTGAACAGTGCGGCGAGTGGTTTCAAGGTTGTCAGGGACAATGCCATAATCTTGAATCGCAATCGGCAACTGCTTTAATAACGCTTTTAGCGTGGGCGTGTTGGAATTATAAATTTGGGCGAGCGTTGCCAGCGGCTGCCCCACCTCAACCAGCTCATCGCCGGTGGCAATAATGCCAACCGTGAGTGGCTGAAATACCTGCACGCTATCCACGCCTAAATTGGCAAGTAAGCTGATATCGGTGGGGTTTAGGCGTTTACCAATCGTTAAAACAGTTTCGCCTGCTTGCACTTCCTCGCCTTGGCTGCGAATATTTGCGCCCACCTTAGCGGTTTGGGTCAAGCGAATGTGATAGGCTTGGCTGTTATCCAAACTGTGCTGAATGTCGCTAAGGTTGGTGTCTTCCTGCATCACCACCGTGTCGCAGTCATTTGGCACCACCGCGCCGGTAAAAATTCGCACGCCTTGATTGGGTTTTAAACGACCGTTAAAAGGTTTACCTGCCCCCGATTCACCGATGATTTCAAGTTGGCTATCGTGGTCAAGATAGCTACCCATAGCAATCGCAAAACCGTCCATGGATGATAGATTTTGGCGGGGAATATCAAAGGATGCGGCAATATCTTGGGCTAAAATGTGGTTTTGCGCCTCTAACAAACCCACTGTTATCGTCTTTACCTCGCCCAGACGCGACGTTAAATAGTTCTCTAGGCGCTCATTAATCGCTTGTTTTAGTTCATTGACAGAAATCATCATTATCTCAATTAAAATGTTGGGTCGGCGGCAAAAGGTGATAGGCTGTTTTTAGCTGCTCAAATTGTTCTAAGGTATCAATATCTTGGCTTAAATGCGGCAGCGGTATCGGATAAAGCTGATAAACCGTACCGTCGGTGGGCGAAACGATAGCGGTTTGATGTTGCCATAACGCCCGAAAACCTTTATCGCCTTGCAACTGATGCCCAAATGCTTGCAAAAAACCCCAAGGTAAATTGACGGGAATCCCCCAAATTGGTTGATTGTTATCACCATACTCACTCACAATCAGCTGATTGTCCTCAACATTTTGGCTTAATAGCCTCAAATCATCGAGGGTTACCGCCACTTGGTCAACGGTCAAAAACAAAATCCGCATTGCAGCACTTACTGACTGTTGTTGTAATATTGTCATTGCATACTGAATCGATTGCGCCATCCCTGTTTGCGGCGTTGGATTATCGACGACTGTGACGGCAAATGGTGCAACTTCATTGTATAACGCTTTAGATATTGGGTTATCAAGTTTTGGCAAAACCACCAACACTTGATGAGGCTGCAATTGGCGTGCCAGTTGAATTTTTTCAGCCAGCAAGGTTTGATGATTTTTTACAATCAGCTGTTTGGCAAAACCAAGACGCTGGCTCAATCCTGCCGCCAAAATCACCACGGTTAAATTGCTAGGATGAATGCTATGAATGACGCTCATGATATACCTGTTGAATTTGGGCAGTGATAGATAAAGCCACCGCTTCGGGCGTATCGCCACCGAGCGCTAAACCCACAGGATAGAACAAATTAGCAGATTTCACCAGTTGATAACCATCGTCAATCTCACTAAGCAACTGCTCAGTACGATATGTGGGCCCTAATTGCCCAATAAAAAAAGGCGAGTTTTGGGCTTTAAAGGCTTGGCTGAGCCATACTCTGTCTTGACTCAGACTATGGGTCATTATCACCACAGCGGTCGGCTGCGGTGACTCAAAAAAAGTCTGCACAGACTCGGCCTCATCAAGGGCAATCTGCACAAAATTGGCGTGAGCCTGCCCGCGATAACGGGCAATCACATCCAAACGACTATCAATCACCGTCACCTGCCAGCCTTGCAAATTTGCCATGGTCATCAAGGGTAAACAATCTTGCCCCGCGCCAAAAATTAATAATTGTAGCGGTGGTTGTAGCGTTTCTACAAAGACGCTCAGTTGTTGCGATTGTTTTTGATAAACATGCAGCATAAAGCGACTTTTACGGCTGGCAGCGACTTGATTAACCACTTGCCAATCTTGCTGACCCAATTGCGACAACTGTGTCAAAGGCAGATGCTGTCCAACCACAAACTCATCTGAGTTTGAGGTGATAACTGTAGCCAGTGTTTGTGGCTGTTTTGTCTGTTTTAAGCGCTGAAAACAGGCAAATAATACAGATTGTTCATTTAAAATCAGACGTTCAAATAATACTTGAATGACGCCTTGACAGCCAAGCCCAAAGCCTTCTTGCTCATCACTGTCATCAGCTACCTCATCTTGTGATAACTGGCTATCGGTTGCGGTATGATAGGTTTTGAGCGTTGCCCCATCTCGCGTTAGCCAAAAGGCTCGCTGTACCAAGTGCTTTTCAAGACAACCGCCACTCACCATGCCTATGGATTGACCATCGGCTAAAATCAACATTCTAGCACCAGGTTGCCGATAGGCTGACCCTTCGACACTCACCACTGTGGCTAGTACCGCTTCACTGTTGGGCGGTAACTGCTCAAGGGTATCAAAAATATCAAACAAGTGGTTCATAGCAAATGACAGTGTACCCGATTACAGTAATGGCAACTGGTACAGCAGTTTATCCAAAGTAATGGGATAGTCTCGTACTCTAACGCCTGTGGCATTAAAAATTGCATTGGCAATGGCTGCCCCTGCCCCTGATAATGCCAATTCACCTATACCCTTGCTATGGAGCGGATTGGCATAGGGGTCAGTTTCGGGTAACATTATTACCTCTAAGTCAGGCACATCAGCATTCACACACACCTGATACTCGGCTAAATCGTGATTACATAGACGACCGTCACGTTTGTCATGGTGAATTTGCTCCATCAAGGCAGCCCCTATACCAAACACCATACCACCAAAGCACTGCGAGCGCGCTGTTTTTTCATTTAAGATACGCCCTGCGGCAAATGTGCCTTGCATACGGCGAACCCGAATTTCACCGGTTACCCGGTGTACCCCGACTTCAGCGAACTGTGCGCCATAGCCTGCATGACGGTATTCTTTTTTGGTTTTACCAGGTTCGATTTCACCATTAGCTACCAAGCCATGAGGGGCATATTGCTGCAAAAAACTGCTCAGCGGTAACTGGGTATCGACTTGTTCCCAATCGAGTACATTATCATGATTGTCTACAGAGACCTCAGAATTAAGCCCTGTTTTTTCTGCTAGTTTATCCAACGTATCGGTTAACGTATGGTTAATTTTTTCGCCAATTTTTTCAGCTAGGCTAGGGTCATGCTCAAATTGTCTATATAGATTGCCTTGTTTAAAGCCAATGCTATCGGCATGCAGCCCCACACTCTGGGCAATCTTTTCTCGTAGCGCTTCACACGCCAGATAAATAGAACTACCAGCGCTTGAAGCTCCCCAGCTACCGCCTGAGCCTGCAGCAGGCGGCAAATCGGTATCGCCAAGTTTGACCTCGACATGGTCAATCGGTAAGCCCAGCATATCGGCAACCACTTGCGCAAAAATAGTATAGCTACCTGTACCGATGTCAGTCATGTCAGTTTCGATACGAGCCATGACCCCAAGCGGTTTGTCAGAGGGCAACAGGCTCACACGGGCTTGTGAGGGTTTTAATTCGTTGCTACGCGCGGCGCACGCCATCCCATAGCCAATCAGCCAATCGCCTTCAAGGCGACTTGCGGGCGTTTGTGGGCGTTCATCCCATCCAAAGGCTTTTGCCCCCTGCTCCATACACGCCAGCAATTTTCGGGTGCTGTAGGGAATTTTTTTGCTTGGGTCTTCGCTCGGTTCATTGCGTTTTCGCAGTTCGATTGGGCACAGCTTTAACGCATGCGCCAGTTCGTCCATGGCACATTCGAGTGCCAACTGACCCACCGCTTCGCCAGGGGCACGCATAGAACCTGTTAAGGTAAAATTCATGCGCGCCATTTCGTATTTGATTTGGCGATTGTCACCGCCATACAAAAAGTGGGTAGAAACCGCCACTGGCTCAAAAAACGTTTCTGAAGGTAAATTGGTGACAATGCTATTATGAATAATGGTATGGATTTTACCATCTTTATCCGCCCCCAATGCCACCCGTTGTTCGGTGTTGGTGCGTCTGACGGTAGTTTCCATGACTTGCGGTCGGGTCATGTTCACAAGTACCGGGCGTTTTAAGTCTTTAGCCGCAATGGCTGCCATCACCGACTCGGGTGAAATACCCAGTTTTGAGCCAAACCCGCCACCAACATATGGCGATAGCAAACGGACATCGTCTTCCGGTATATCTAAGGCTTTGGCAAGTTGTATTTTGGAAGAGGCAAGCATTTGGTTAGAGGTATGAAGAGTTAGCTTACCCTCAAACCAACGCGCCAACGAACTGTGCGGTTCCATCGGCATGTTACTTTGGCTTGGCGTGGTATAAGTCACATCGACTTTGACTTCTGCTTGCTTAAGCGTTTTTTCAGGTTTGCCAATGTCGTCACTTTTATCGGTTACCCAATCAATAAACTGGGTATGCTTTTTTTGCTTGTTAAAGTCAAAATGCCCGTGTTTTTCATCATTTTCATAGTCAATCTGTAACGCCTTCGCGCCTTCTTGAGCCGCTTCTAGGGTTTCTGCGACCACCAAAGCAATCGGCTGTCCATGATAAAAAACCTCGCTTGCCCCTTGCACAGGCGCCATTTTGACACCCCCTTGTTGCGGGTTGCGTAAAAACAATGGGTCATGAAATACCCCAATCACACCTGCAACTTGTAAGGCGGTATCTTTATGTACTTTTTTTACCTTGCCTTTACCAATGGTTGCGCCGACCATCACCCCATGACACAAGTCGTCAAATTGGTGCTCAGCAGTATATGTGGCTTTGCCTGCGACTTTTAGGTGTCCTTCGATACGGCTCAGTGGTTTGCCAACGAGTTTGCTATCGGTCGTATCTAGCCGTGACTCGACAGGCTTGTCCATGGTCATTTTTTTTTCAAGGGGCGATTCGCCAAAAATTTGTGTTAGGCTCATGCACTCACTCCACTACTTAAAGGACTTGATTGATTGGGTTGTTGTAACGCCCGCTGCACAACATGGTGTAAAAGACGTTGTACTAGCACGGTCTTGTACTCGGTTTGTTCATCGGTTTTTGCTTCTTTGAATAGGGTCGCCACCGCAAGCTCAATACTCACGGCATCGCCCGTGCTACCAATCAGTATTTTTTCAATTTCGTCATTTCGCCATGGCTGACTGCCAATACCGCCAAATGCAAGTCGCACATTGGTGAGTGTATCATTATCATGCTCAATCACGGCAGCGACGGACACTAAAGCAAAGGCATACGACGCACGGTCACGCACTTTGTCATAGCTATGCACGCCTTTTAAGGGTGGCGGTAGAATGATATGGGTAATCAAATCACCTAGATTTAAGCAAGTTTCAATATGGGGGGTTTGCTCAGGTAAGCGATAAAATTCAGCGATAGGCACTTGGCGGGTTTGCCCGTCCGCTTGCTGGATAACAATGACGGCATCGAGTAATCGCATTGCCACCGCCATATCTGATGGATGGGTGGCAATACACTGCTCGCTTGTGCCTAAAATTGCTAAGTTCTGATGAAGACCTGCTTTTGCCCCGCAGCCAGAATTGGGCTCACGCTTATTACACGGACTATCAGGCTGATAAAAATAGTAACAACGGGTGCGCTGTAGTAGATTGCCACCGGTACTGGCTTTGTTACGCAGTTGCGGCGATGCACCCGACAACAAGGCACGGGCAAGCACCGCATAATCTTGACGAATGACAGGGTGGGCCGCTAATTCACTATTACTGACCATAGCGCCGATTTTTAACCCACCTTCTGGCGTGGCTTCAATTGTATTAAGCGGCAAACGTGAAATATCAATCAGCTGTGTTGGCTGTTCGATTTCGAGTTTCATCAAGTCAAGTAAATTGGTACCCCCAGCGATAAAAAACGGGCGCTGCGCCTCGGCCAAATTCCCCTCAGCTAAAGTGGCTATTTTGATGGCGTCATCCACCGAGTTGGCGCGCTGATAATCAAAAGTTTTCATAGCGACACTCCTGTAGCCTGAGTAGCTGCTGTTTGAGCTGTCTGAGTAGTTACCTTATCTGTCTCTGCCGAAAAACCTGTTTCTTGTAATACTTGTTTGATAGCTCGCACGATGTTGGGATATGCCGAGCAGCGACAGATATTGCCACTCATACGCTCAGAGATTTCTTTATCTAATTGTTGTTTAAATTGTGCTGTATCTTTTGATAAAGGCTGCATCAAATCATCCGACACATGACTTGCCCAGTTTTGGCGGAGTTCTTCAATCATCGCTTTGGTCGAGCAAATCTGCCCAGGCGTACAATAACCACATTGAAAGGCGTCATGTTCCAAAAACGCTTGTTGAATCGGGTCAAGCGCTTCAGGTGAGCCAATGCCTTCAATGGTTTCGATGCTATCGCCTTCGTGCATGACCGCTAGGGTCAGACAGCTGTTGACCCGCTGACCATTAATCAGCATGGTACATGCGCCACACTGACCGTGGTCACAGCCTTTTTTGCTGCCAGTCAAGCCAAGATGGTTGCGACAGACATCCAGCACCGTGGTGCGTACATCTAGATTCGTCAACGTGTGTTGTTGCTGATTGATAGTAAGTGTTAAGGATTGTGGCATAAAGTTGCTTCTCGTCTAGTTGTTATGGATTTATTTTTAAGTGTCTTATCTAAGATTAACGCATGTTATCAAACTCATTTCTAAAAATTCGCTACGCCTTGCCTACGCAAGGACGATACTAACATTAGAAGGGTTTGTTATTTTTGCGTATGTAGCCATCCCGTTTTTTTGGCAGTTTCTTTTGCTAATTTTTTTACTAGTTTTTTTGCCAGTCTATTTTGCTAGGTAATTGATTTTATTTTATTTTATTTTTTTAATCAGCTTTTGTATGTTTATCCGTGTAAAAGTCTCAATAAGCAATTTAGCTTTTATAAAATTTTGATGGTATAAGCTTGGCTATTATTTGTTAGGCATGCTGACACTTGCCTATTTTGTACCAAACAATTTATTAACATGGTATTAACTAGGTAATTTTTTTATCATTATCGTGACTGAAATTGTGACTGCAGAGTTTTATAAACTGCTTGGACTATCAACGATTGTCAGACTTTTCATACTTACTTGTGGTGTTGTGCCGCTCATTACTCACCTTGCTCACCTTGCTCACCGCTTGCCATGATTTTTTGCCTCTGTCATCGCAAAATACGCCGCTGTGTTATCACTTTGGAGGATTCATGCGATTTTTTGCAAAAAAGACTGTATTTTTCACAAAAAAAGGGTATTATGCCCCCATAAATTTTGAACGTTATATTGTTAGGTCTTGGGTGCAGTGTCATGGCATTTTGGGGTTTTGCGGTATAACGTTTTTGTTTTGGTGTTAGTCATCCTGACTGATATTTTATTCACAAGTTCGAGAAAGATAGCCACAAGCAAATTTTCTTAAACCCTTATCTGAGATGGTAATCCGATATGAGCGTTCACACCCCTGTACACCCTATTTCTCATGCCACTAACGAATATTACTTAACTCGTCAAAGCACGATGGAATCTAATGTTCGTAGTTATCCCCGCAAACTACCGCTAGCTATAGCTAAAGCCCAAGGTATTTGGGTCACCGATGTTGAAGGCAATGATTACCTTGATTGCCTAGCCGGTGCTGGTACATTAGCCTTGGGTCACAACCACCCAGCCGTCAAACAAGCCTTATATGATGTGTTAGAAAGTGGTCTGCCACTGCACACCCTAGATATCACTACCCCTGTCAAAGATGCATTTACCGAATCCTTGCTGTCTTTTTTTCCAAAAGATTTTGTATTGCAATTTTGCGGTCCGACCGGTGCTGACGGTACAGAAGCGGCAATTAAATTAGCAAAAACTTATACAGGGCGTGACAACGTTATCGCATTTAGCGGTGGTTATCACGGTATGACCCATGGCGCGCTTGCCATGACTGGCAATTTGTCTGCCAAAGAGAAAGTGGGCAATTTGATGCCAGGGGTACAGTTTATGCCCTATCCGCATGAATACCGCTGCCCACTTGGTCTAGGGGGTGAAGCGGGTGTTGATGCGCTGACTTACTACTTTGAAAACTTTATTGAAGATGTTGAAAGCGGCGTGGTCAAACCTGCAGCGGTCATCCTAGAAGCGATTCAAGGGGAAGGCGGTGTCGTGCCTGCGCCCAAAAAATGGCTACAAAAAATCCGTGAAGTGACCGCTAAGCATGATATCGTATTGATTTTGGATGAAGTGCAAGCTGGGTTTGCGCGCTCAGGCAAAATGTTTGCCTTCGAACATGCCGACATCGTGCCTGACGTGGTGGTGATGAGTAAAGCGGTCGGGGGTGGTTTGCCACTATGCGTACTTGCCATCAACAAAAAATTCGACGCATGGGCGCCAGCCGGTCATACCGGTACTTTCCGTGGCAATCAGCTAGCGATGGCAGCATCGATTCAAGTATTGGATGAAATCCGCAGCAAAAACTTGGCAGAAAATGCGCGTATCCGTGGTGAATTCTTGCGCGATGAACTCAAAAAAATCGCCAAAGAATTTCCTTGTATCGGTAACGTGCGCGGTCGCGGCTTGATGACCGGTATTGAGATTGTCGATGAGCGTAAACCTGCTGACCGTATCGGCTCGTATCCTGCTGACATTGACATGGCGAATGCGATTCAAAGAGCGTGTTTTGACAACAAGTTACTGCTGGAAAAAGGCGGTCGTGGCGGTACAGTGATTCGCTTGCTTTGCCCGATTAACATCACGCAAGAAGAATGTGATGCGGTGCTTGAACGCTTTAAAAAGGCAGTGGCTGAAGCCGTGCAAAAAGTACGTGGGTAATTGATTATTGCCTATTAAGACGGTAAAGTTACTGACGTGGCTTTGCCGTTTTTATTATCTGTTTATTTTATTTTGAGTAAAATATGGAAACCAATATCGCCAAGACCGAACGCCTGATTCGAGAAATCAATCGGATTCATGGTGAGTATTCACAAGATTATTTCGAAACAGGCAAGGTACAAAAAATCAACCTATCACATACGCTCAAAACCGTCCCTATTGAGCCTATCTTGTCATATCGGCTTAATTTGCATGAAGCGATTAATGATTATTTGGCATTTGCCGATACCCAAAATATCGATTTTTTTTACCGTGTTAAAACGGCTGAAAGTATCTATGACAAAGTCAATCGCTATTTGGCACGAGAAAACCAGTACCCAGTCAATAATATTTTAA
>ERZ1023261.149-NODE-149-length-31276-cov-4.410589_pt1 | contig 31276 bp, 29 predicted proteins | sample MGYA00521234_ERZ1023261 | MGnify/ENA primary metagenome ERZ1023261 (study PRJEB32759, sample SAMN07749871) | skin metagenome | biome: transportation; feature: city; material: polyester macromolecule | host: Homo sapiens | place: Hong Kong:TC line | collected...
ACGGATCTGCGCGGCGCGGAAGCGGCGCTTCTCCTCCTCCGTCACCGGCTCGAGCGTCGGCACCTGACGCGGCCTGCCCGACTCGTCGACGCCGACCATGACGAGGAACGCCGTCGCGACGTGGACCGGGGGCGTGCGATCGTCCCACCGCGTCGTCTCGACGCGTGCGCCGACCTCCATCGACGAGCGACCCGCCCAGTTGACCTGCGTCTTCACCGTCAGCACGTCACCGACGCGCACCGGGGCCAGGAACAGCATCTCGTCCATCGCGGCCGTGACGGCGGGGCCCTGCGCGAAGCGCGCCGAGACGGCGCCCGCGGCGTCGTCGACGAACTTCATGATGTTGCCACCATGGACGGTGCCGAGCAGGTTCGTGTGCTGGTTGCCCATGATCTGGCTGAGGACGAGTTGTGTGTCGGAGGGAGCGGTCATGACCGCCATTGTCTCGCAGGATCTCAGCGGTTCGTGACGAGCCCGGCGCCCTCGAGGTGGGTGAACTCGTTGAACGTCAGCAACCGAGGGCCGTGACGATCGATCGTGATGCGCGTGACGCCCGTGTTGACCGCCGCGAGGGTGAAGTGCTTCCACGCGTCGAGGCTGCCGCCGGCGGTGAGGTGAGCCGCCGTCCAGCACACCGGGCCGGCCGACGTCACGACGACGACGTGCTCGTGCGCGGCGTCGACGAGATCGTCGAGCGCCTCGTTCGTGCGCGAGGTGAACTGCTCGAAGCTCTCCGGGTACTCGTGGTCGTACTGGCCGCCACTCCAGCGATCGACGGCCTTCTCGAACGTCTCCTCGAACGCGATGCGCGGACGCAACGTACGCACCATGTCGGCCTTCAACACGAGCATGTTCTTGTACGCCGGTTTGTACGCCGTCAGGAGCGCGCGATGATCGAGCTCGTTCCAGCGCTCGTCGAGACCACGCGCCACGACGCGCGGGGCATGCGCGGCGATGATGGCGTCATCAGGCTGTTCATCGGGTTTCGGGTGAGGGGGCTTGCCTCTGGAGGGTTTTCTCGGCGCGTGTGTGGCGGCGTCCTGGGTGCTCTCCAGGTGTTGCGCTCGGTCTGTTTCTCGGTCGCTCGACGCCGGGGCGGGCGGCGTGGTCGGCGCCTCCGATTCGTCCGCGCGGGGGTGAGCGGGCGTCGTCACGTGTGTGAGTTCGGTGGCGGGGACGTCGTCGAGATGCCAGCCGGCGCCCGCGGCGATCTCGGCGAGAGTCTGACGGTGGCGCTTCATCGAACCACTGACGATGAGGCTCGGTGCGACGCCGTGCGCGGCGAAGTGCTTGCCGAGCAGATACGCCTGCTCGTGGCCCGTCTCGGAGAGGTTGTCGTAGTCGGACTTGCCGAAGGACGCCTGCCCGTGGCGCACGAGCCAGACCGAACGCGTTTCCATGGACCAATCTTGCCGCACCACGTGCTACCCGCGGGTAGCCTTTCGTCGTGCATTCCACGACCGCCCTCGAGGCCACCGTCACGACCACGAGCGGGCTCACGAGCCACGTCACCTTCATTCCCGTCGACGACCCGGCGGCGCCCGTCCTCGTCATCCGACCGGCGTTCGGGGCGCCCGCGTCGTACTACCGGCACCTGACGCCCGCGCTCGCCGAGGCGGGGCTCGCGAGCCTCGTCGTCGAGTACCCGGGGCGGGAGACGCGCGACGGAATCGGGCGCGAGACGACGTACGGCTACGACGCGCTCGCGACCGGGGTGCACGAGAGCGTCATGACGCACGTGCGCGAGCTTCGGCCCGACGCCCCGGTCGTGCTGCTCGGGCACAGCCTCGGCGGGCACGTGTCGATCTTCGCGGCGGCGCTGCACCCGGATGGGCCGGCCGCGGTCGACGGCGTGATCCTCGCGGCGTCGGCGAGTCCCTACTGGCGGGGGTACGGGGCGCCCGGCAGGGTGCGCTCCTTCGCGGGGACAGCGCTGATGGCGACCGTCGCGCGCGCCGTCGGGTACTGGCCGGGCGACCGGCTGAAGTTCTGGGGGCGCCAATCGCGGGTGCTCGTGCAGGACTGGTCGCGGATGGCGCGTACCGGGCGCGTGCGTCCGTCGGGGGCTCAGATCGACTACGAGGCGGCGTTGGGGGCCTATGGCGGGCAGGTGCTCGCGATCTCACTGCCGAACGACTCGTTCGCACCCGTCGGCGGGCTCGAGCAGATGCTGCGCTGGGTGCCTAAGGCGCGCGTGACGCGCTGGCACTCGCCGGACGATCTCGGGCACATCCAGTGGGTGCGCCGCAACGCCGACGTCGTGCCCGTCATCGCTGCGTGGGTCGAAGAAAATATCGCGGCTCGGTGACGGGGTGCGTGATGGGTGTTGACGCCTGGCGGCGGGGGTAGTTGCACGAGTCATGTGCATCTGCACGAGGAATGTGCGGCACATTCCTCGTGCAGATGCGCAGAAGTCGTGCAGCTAAAAACTGCGATTGCGTCCGGTCGATGACGAAGCGTGCAGGTTCCAGATCCGACGAGCGACGTCGACGTACTGCTCGCGTGGGCCTGCGGTGGAGGGTGTCTCTGGTTCGGCGGCGCTCTCGCCATCGCTGTCGAAGCAGTGGACGAACGTCGCGTGGACGAGGGTGAGGACGTCGTCCGGGCTCGTGCACGCAGGCAGTCCCGAGGCGATGTACTCGGCCTCGGCGTTGAACTCGTCCGACGGCGCGCCGATCTCGGCGAGCCCGAGGAGGTTTGCGGCGTCGAGGATCTCGCTGATGCGGGGTGCCACCGTCGAGCCCAGCAGGCGCGCCGGGATGACGTGTGGCTCGCCCTGTTCGCGCGTCACGTGCCAGGCCACGCCGCCTGGTTTCTCGGTGACGGCGTAGGTGGAGGTGCCGTACTCGGTGTCGCGGTGCCAGACGAGCGCAACGCCGTCATCGGCGGCATGGCCGTCGGGCAGGGCGCCGTCAGCGACCCACCGCCGGTACTTCTCGGCGCGGCCCGGTTCACCGAACAGGTGGGGGCACGCGCTGCCGGGGAGAAAGCCGAGGCCGTCATCGAGGGGTGCGAGTGGGCCGAACGAGTCGGTCGACGACGCCTCGAACCAGCAGTTCATGCCGGCGCTGATACCGGCCAGGACGGTGCCGTTCGCCGCGGCTTCGCGCAGGAGGTCGGGCAGGCCGTGCGTGCGCCAGATCGCGAGCAGGTTGGCCGTCGACCCACCGCCGACGTAGACGACGTCCTGGGTGAGGACGTGGCGGGGGTCGCAGGTCCAGTTGGCGTTCGCGGACTTGGTGAACAGCGACAGGACGCTCGTCTCGGTGCGCCCGGCGAAGGCTTGCTCGAACTTCGCGGCGTAGCCGAGGTCGTCGCCGCTGGCCGTGGGGACGAAGCAGACGCGGGGACGCTCGGCGCGCGTCAGCTCGAGGATGTGCTCGTCGATCGGCGTGACGGCGCCCTCCTGAGAGAAACCCCCGCCGCCGAGGGTGACGATCGTGCCGGTGAAGTTCGTCATCCCTCGATTGTCGCCGAGGCGATGCGTGGTGGCGACAGACTTTCAGTCGGTGGGGTTTGTTCTGCCGTCGGGTGTGGGTGTGGGTGCGGGGCGCCGGTCCGTCGTCGTGACTCGCCGTCATGGGTCGTGGAGCTCGTCGCTCTGGGCCCAGCTTCCGGCGTGGTTGAGGACGACGGTGAATGTGGACGAAAATCGCCGATGGGTACGAGAATCGCAGGTGAGCACACGCGTCGCCGGCGTGGATCGTGAGATGCCGGGGTGAATGCGACGGCTCGCACTCACCCCGGCATCTCACGCCCGGGCCCGACCGGCGTTCACGCGACGGGTAGGGCGCTCCCGTCATGAACGGAAAGCGCGGCGCGGCTCAGGCCGCAGCCTTCGCCGGAGCGTGCGAACCGTGCGGCGCCAGCGAGTTGGCCGGCTTCGTCAGGGGCTTCGGGGCCACCTTCGCGTGGTGCTTGCCGACCGGCTTGGCCTTCGGCAGCGCCTTGTTCGCGTCCTTGCCATGCGGCTTGGGTGCGGCCTTCGCGTGAGCAGGCTTGGGTGCAGTCTTGCCATGCTTCACCGTCGCCGGCTTGGGCTGCGGCTTGGCCTTCTCACCCGGCTTGCCGTGCTGCGCCGGGGCGGGCTTGCCGTGCGCCTTCGTCTTGCCCGGGTGCGCCGCCTTCGTGCTCGCGGTGCTGCTCTTCGAGTTGGACACGCTCGTCGTCGTGCTCGAGCTGTTGCCCGTCGAGCTGGACGCGCTCGACGCCTTCGTGCTCGTGGACGTCGTCGTGCCCGATGTGGCGCTCGTGCTCGGCGAGGCGCTCGTCGACGAGCTGGAGGTGCTCGTCGTGGGCGCGCTCGTCATGCTCGACCAGCAGCTGCTCGAGGCGGCCCAGGGCGACGTCCCGGCCTGGTTGTAGAGCTCGAGGGCGGCGGCGTCCTGCACCGACGCGGGCGCCGAGGCGGCCGTCGTGTAGCCGGCGGAGGCCGACAGGCCCTTCCACGTCGAGTTCAAGAACTGGTAGGCGCCCGAGGCGCCACTCGAGGCGTTGACGGCCTGGTAGTTGCCGCCGCTCTCACAGGACTTGATCTTGGCGAGCGCCGATGACGCGGACGACGAGGACGTCGACGTCGCGGCGCTCGCGGTGGAGGCCAGGCCCGCACCGGCGACGCCGACGAGCGCGATTCCGCTCGCGAGCGTCATGGCGCGTTTGCGCTTCTGCTTGGGTGCGGCGTCCGTGGTGTCGTGCGAACGGATCGGGTCGGTGGTGGTGTCGAAGTGGGTCATGACTGTTCCTCTCGTCGGTCTGTTGACGTCATCCACCGTGCCGACGCTTCGTTGCGGGCGGCTGACGCGACTCTGACGGCGACGAAACGTTGTGAGCCTGCTGTGAGGCGTGCCGTCATCGCATCCTGTCGATGGCGGGCGGCTCTGATCGCTTGTGGTGCAACAGTTCTCGACAGAAGCACCGCGTCGCGGCGAGCCGCCGGGCGAGGGTCCGTCGGTGCCTCAGAGAGGGCGCGTGACGGCCGGCGTTCTTATCGAAATCAAAGGCGAGGTTCTTAGCGTCGCCGTCATGAAGGCACTCATCGTCGACGAATCCGGCCGCACGTCGGCACGTCTGCAGCCGGCGCTCGCGCAGGAGGGGTACGTCGTGCAGGCGGCCTCTCAGCGCGGCGAGGCGCTGTGGTTGGCGAGCGAGGCGGAACCCGACGTCATCGTCATCTGCAGCGCCCGACCCGGCACGCACGACGTCCCCGTCGTCACCGCCCTGCGCGGCGACGGCGAGCGCGCGCCGATCCTCGTCATGGCTCGCCGCGGCGAATCGGCCGACCTCGTCGACGTGCTCGACGCGGGCGCCGACGACGTCGTCACCTCACCCGTGCCGTTCGCCGAGGTCGCCGCGCGTCTGCGAGCTCTGACGCGCAGGGCCCCGCACCTCGTCGAGGACGAACTGCGCGTCGGGACCCTCCGTCTGGATCGAGCGGCGCGCGTCGCCGTCAGGACGCTCGACGACGCCACCACGGGTGACGCCGGCAGCGATCACGCCAGCATCGGTGACGCCCTTGCCGAGCCGGGCGGGGCCACCACCCGCGACGTGGTGAGCGGCGCGCAAGGGGGTGAGGTGGCGATCGACCTCACCGCCCGCGAGTACGCCGTCCTCGAACTGCTCATGCGCAACGCGGGGCACGTGGTGTCACGCGCGCGCATCGTCGACGACGTCTGGGGTGGGCTCGATGCGGCGACGTCGAACCTCGTCGACCAGGTCGTCAGCCATCTGCGGCGCAAGCTCGACCGCCCGTTCGGTCGCCACGACATCACGACGGTGCGTGGCGTCGGCTACCGCATCGTCGACTCAGCCGCTCAGCTCGACGGCGTCGTGCGACGCGCGTCCTGACGGGCCCCCGGCCTGCCCGGGCAGCACGACGCCCCCGTCAGGTCAAATCCTGACGGGGGCGTCACCGGCACGACACATCGTGCCGAGAGGTCTTACGTGGCCCAGCAGCTGGAGCTGGCGGCCCAGGGGGAGGTGCCGGCCTGGTTGTACAACTCGAGGGCTGCGGCGTCCTGCACCGACGCGGGCGCGTACTTGGCCTTCGAGTAGCCCTTGGCGGCGGAGAGGCCCTGCCACGTCGTGTCGAGGAACTGGTAGGCGCCCGAGGCGGTCGACGACGGGTTCTGCGCCTGGTAGTTGTTCGAGCTCTCGCAGAACTTGATGGCGGCGAGCGTGCTCTGCGCGCCCGAGCCGGTCGCTGCGGAAGCGGTGCTCGCGAGGCCGGCTCCTGCGGTGCCGACGATGGCGACTGCGCCGGCCAGGGCGGCGGCGCGGTGACGGATGTTCATGGTCGAGTGCGACATGTGGCGTCTCCTCGGAAAGTGTGAGCGGGCACGAAGTGGTGTTGCTCCGTGCGGGTTCTCCACCCGTCTAATGACCGAGCCCCGGCACGCCGCAAACGCGCGACGCCCGCCGAGCCGTGGCTCGACGGGCGTCACCCGGGAAAAGCGTTGCGTCAGCGCGATGCTCGGCGACGCATGACGAGCGTCACACCCGTCGCGGCGAACGCGAGCGCGGCAGCGCCCGTCAGCGCGCCGGTGTTCGACGACGGCGCGACGCGGTCGGTCTGGACGACGGGGCCGGCCGGCTTCGACGAGGCGTGGGACGTGCCCGGCTTGTGCGGCATCCCGCCCGGCATCTGCGGCATGCCGGACATGCCCATGAGCGTGGTGAACCAGGCGTCCCACTGTGCTTCGGACGCGTTGGCCGACGGCGGCTTCGGCAGGCCCAACATCGTGGCGACCTTGCCGGCCCACGCGTCGTACTCGGCGTCGGAGGCGTCCATCGCGGGCAGTGCCGGCAGGCCGAGCAGCTTCACGACGGCCTTGACGTACGTGTACGCCTGCGCGTCCGTGGCGTTCTCACCCGGGAAGGGCGGCAGGCCGAGGGTCTTCGACGCCTGCTGGAACCACGCCTCGATCTGCGCGTCCGTGGCGTTCTCGCCGGGGAACGGCGGCAGCTTGGCAGCCAGCTGCTCGATGGTGGCGGGCATCGTCGGCTTCGGGGCGGGCTGCTCGGCGAGGGCCGGAGCGGCGAACGAGACAGCGACGAGCGCGGTGCCGAAACCGGCGGCGACGCGGGAGGTGAGTGACACGTGAGTCACCTTTCGATGAAGGCCCGCGAGGCTCGGTCTCGAGCAGATCGGGCATGCACAGCCCATTATGAGCTACTTCACAGGGTGGCGGCGACTCGGCGAGCTGTGCGCTCAGCGGATACGCGAACTATCGCGCCCAGTCGCGACGGCAGCGTGCGGGTTGGGTGCTCCCGCGCGCTCACACGCCCGTCCGACGGAGCGTGCGAACCCGCACTCCCGTCGAGACAGGACGTGCGGGTTCGTCGAGGGGCAGAGGCGATCAACCGGCGCGGTAGGCGGCCCATTCGTCACGTGTCGGGACTGCGAGGACGCAGATGTTCTTCCACGTCGAGCCGAGCTGACGCCCGAATCGTCCCGTGTTGTACGGCAGGCCATAGCGTTCGCAGATCTCGCGCACCTTGGGGGCGACCTCGATGTAGCGGTTGCTCGGCAGGTCGGGGAAGAGGTGGTGCTCGATCTGGTGGCTGAGGTTGCCCGTCAGCGTGTGGAACGTGCGGGTGCCGGAGATGTTCGCCGAGCCGAGCATCTGCCGGATGTACCAGTCGCCGCGCGTCTCGCCGTCGATCATGCGTTCGTCGAAGGTGTCGACGCCGTCGGGGAAGTGACCGCAGAAGATGACGGCGTGCGCCCAGACGTTGCGCAGCGCGTTCGCCGCGACGGTGCCGCCGAGCGCGCGCAGCGCCGTCGAACGGAAGTTCGTCGGTCGTCCGAGGGCCTTGCCGACGAGCGCGCCGACGGTGGCCGCAGCGAGCGGCGTCGCGACGTAGTCCTTGGCGACCATCGCGATGGCCTTGTCGCGCAGCGCCGCGATGTCGGCCATGACGGCCTCGCGCGGCTTGTACCCGGCCTTGTACTGATCCCACTCGATGTCGTAGCTCGCGATGCCCCATTCGAACATCGGCGCGAGCACGAGGTTGACGAGCGGGTTCGCGAGGTCGCGCGGCTTCCACGGCTGGTCGTCGCTGACGCGCAGGATGTTGTAGCCCACGTCGCGGTCCTTGCCGATGACGTTCGTCCACGTGTGGTGCAGGTCGTTGTGCGTGTGCTGCCAGCCGCGGGCGGGCGCGACGAAATCCCACTCCCACGTCGTCGAGTGGATGTCGGGGTCGCGCATCCAATCCCACTGCCCGTGCAGGACGTTGTGGCCGAGCTCCATGTTGTCGAGCACCTTGCCGAGCGCGATGAGGCCGACGCCGGCGCTCCACGCGATCTTCGAGCGGCTGCCGATCATGCAGACGCGGCCCGCGAGTTCCGTCGCACGCTGGATCTTCACCATGCGCTTGACGTACGCCGCGTCCTTCGCGCCGCGCTCGGCGAGCACCTCGTCACGGATCGCGTCGAGTTCGGCGCCGAGGCGTTCGACGTCGTCGTCACTGAGGTGCGCGGCCGTCGGCGGGCGCACGGCGAGGTGGCCGTGCGTCGGCAGGACGCCGGTGCGTTTGTCGGGCTTCGCGGCCGCGCGGGCCGTCTTCGAATCGGCGGCGCCGGGCTTGAGGGCGTTGAGGACGGATGTCATGAGCTGAACTCCTGGTCGGGTTCGTTCTCGCCGGATTGGGAAAGAGGACGTGAGGTGGCCGCGCGTCCGGTCAGCGCGGCGTGACGGGGCGTCGAGGGGCTGACGACGCAGCGGGATCGTGCGCTCAGGGCGGGCGCGTCGGGTCGGCGGAATGCGCCGTGGGTGGTCATGGTGACGTCATCGCTACTCACGCGTCGAGGTGGACCGGGCCCACGGCGGCGCTGATGCAGGTCTGGATGAGTTCGCCCTCGTCGGAGCACAGTTCGCCCGACGACAGATTGCGCACGGTGCCGCTGACGAGCGGCGTCAGGCAGGTACGGCAGATGCCCATGCGGCACCCGGACGGAAGCAGGACGCCCGCGTCCTCGCCGACCTCGAGCAGCGTCGTGTTGCCCTCGGCGCTCGCCTCCTTGTCGGACTTCTCGAACGTGACGACGCCGCCGCGCGCGTCGGGGTCGGCGAACAGGGTCGGGGCGAAGCGTTCGACGCTCAGCTCGTGCGGCAGATCCTCGCTGTGCCAGAGACGTTCGGCGTCGTCGAGCATCTCCTGCGGCCCGCAGACGTACGTCTTGCGGCTGCGCCAGTCGGGGCAGAGCGTGTCGAGGTCGTGGGTAGTCGCGAGGTCGAGGCGGCCTTCGTGCTCGGTGAAGCGGTGCACGAGCGTCAGGCTGTGGTGTGCGTCGTTCATCTGCGTGAGTTCGTCGAGGAACAGCGTCTCGTCGGAGTTGCGCGAGGAGTGGATGACGACGACGTCCGCGTCGCGCCGCTGCGGCAGCAGGGTGCGCAGCATCGACATGACGGGCGTGAGGCCGCTGCCCGCCGTCAGCATGAGCAGGGGGCGCGGGCCGGTGGGCAGGAGGAAGTCGCCCTGCGGCGGAGCGAGGAACAGCACGTCGCCGGGCTCGGTGTGGTGCACGAGGTGGCTCGAGACGCGCCCGACAGCGGTGACGGTGATCGCCGGGTCGTGGCCCTCGGCGGTGACGAGGGAGTACGAGCGCCAGTTGCGCACCCCGTCGATCTCGACGCCGATGCGCGCGTACTGGCCGGCCTTGTGCGCGTCCCACGTGCCACCGGGCGTGAACTCGATCGTCGCCGAGTTCGCCGTCTCATGGCGCACGGCGGTGACGACGCCGCGCAGCTGACGGCTCGAGACGAGCGGGTTGAACAGGCGCGCGAACTCCTGCGGCGGCGCCGGCGTCGTGAACACCTCGGCAGCGCGCCACGCGGCGCGCTTGAGCAGCGAGCCGCGGCGCGGGGTGCCTGACGAGCGGGCAGGGCGCGGTGGCAGAGCGGAGTTCACTCAGACATTGTGCCTCTCACAACTGACAAAAGCTTCCGCCGCCGGGGTGAGCAGCTCTGGGACCTTCGTCTCTGCGGACGAACTGGCGGGTTCGGTGGGGCAGCGGCGAGGGCGTGGCTGACGGGGTGCTCGGCGCTCGCCGACCCCGGCGCGATCTTGTGTCATCAACGCGTGAAATGGCGCGCGTTCATGACACAACATCCAGGAGGCTTGACGAGATGACGAACGTTCACCCTCGCAGATCGCGAAGTCATCCCCTCATGGCGCCATGCCACCGTCCTCGGTGATGGGATCGCCATCAGCGACATGACGTAAAGCGGTCTGTGGTGGGGGACCCTCGTCAACTACGCCAGGATCGGGAGGAGGCAGTCGACCTCGCCTTCACGTCGATAACTCTCGATCTGCGGACGGGACGAGTCGTGATCTGCCGAGCCGAAGAGGACGTCGAACGCCTCGCCGATGTGCCCGTAGACCTCCGGCGCTTCACCTCGTAGGCGCAGCCGAAGGTAGGCGCCACCCGGGATCGTCGTCTCGTCCAGACCCAGCGAATTTGCGGCGTCGCGATCCAACCGAATCGAGCACATGCGGTAGATGTGCGATCCGCCGTAGACGAGGCCCATCATGCGTCGTCCCCTCAGGGAGTCGAAGGCGTGCTCGAAGTCGGGCCACCCGGCTTGGATGCTCGGCAGGTCGAGGGGAACATCGCGGCTGAGCGCGGGAAGATCCTCGAGGTTGATGACATCGATCCTGCCCAAGGCGTGGCGTTCTGGGTAGTCGCTCATGCGCCAGGTCTAGCCAAGATTTTGGAAGGTTTTCAAGTGTTCGGAGCAGACAGGCGACGCCGGCCCGCAGGGATGGGCCGTCGAGCTCGACGTGCTGTCCGTGCTGGAGCCCAACCGCGACGGCAGCCCGTACGGTGGGTGACCGCCCCGTCGGCTGACCTGCGCGCCGTCAGCGACCGGTGCGAGCCCGCCACTCACGACGCGTCTCGCCCGGGCGCGGGGCGCTGTCGTCGTCGGAGGCGCTGGCGGCGGTTGCTTCGGGCGTCTGGGGGGTCGCCGTACCGGAGGCCGGCGGTTGGTTCGGCGTCTCGGTCGACGCGCCAGGGACGTCGGTGCGTGCGGCACCGGAGGTGGGCGCTTGGTTCGCCGCACGTGACGGCGCACCGGGCGTATCAGTCGCGTCGGGGGTGTCAGTGGTGTCAGCGCTCGCGGCATCAGCGTTCTGGGGGCGTCCGCTCTGAGAAACACCCATCGACTCGCCCGCTTCGTCGGCGCCGGGCTCGACCACGTCAGGCTCGGCGGGCAGTTCGCGTCGGGCGTCGAGGGCGTCCTCGGTGGAGGTTTCTTCGCGCGTGGAGGGCGTGGGGACCGGCTTCGGGCGCAACCCGGCCTCGGGGTCGCCGCCCTTCCACGCTGCGTGCTCCTCGGTGGTGCGCACGACGCCGTCCTCGCCGAGGACGAGGCCGTCGGGCAGATCGGGGGCATCCATCGGCATGACGTCGTCGGGGGAGTGCGGGTCGCCGTCACGGAACGTCGGGCCGACGCGTTCGGCGGGGGAGTCGTACGCGGCCGACGGGTCGTCGAGACCGTGCGCCGGGAAACCGGCGAGCAGCTCGACCTGACCGACCGTCACCGACCCCGGTGCCGGCACGCCGTCGAGGGGGACGGGCGTGCACAGGTCGATCTCGCCGCACACCGTCGCGATCCGGGAGACGAGGAACTCGTGGCCCGTGACGGAGTTCGTGCGGATCTCGGCGAACTGGACGGTGCCGCTCAACGTCGCGAGAGGCGAATCGCTCGACGTGGCGGGCAGGAACGTCTCGATCTCCATCGGCGGCGGCCACGGCAGACCGAACTGCTTGACCTCGGCCGGCGGCTCACCTTCGACGCCGGGCATCGCACTGCGGGGCGAGTCGAAGAAATCCTCGACCGTCGCGAAGAACTCGGTGTCGACACCCATCGCGACGAGCGCGACGCGCCCCACCGCGGCCCACCCGACCGTGTACCGGTTGTTCGGCACGACCGTGAACGGGTCGAGCTCGAAACCGGAGACGTCCGTCAGCGTCACCTGCGCCAGACCGTTCTCGAGCGGCGTGATGCCGCGGTACGGAGTGCGCACCGGCGTGTCGAAACCAGGGCGCGCGTACTGCGCCGTGCGGTCGAGCAACAGCATCGCGCCACTCGAGTCGACCCAACGCGTCGTGCTCGACAACTCGTGAGCCGGCGCACCCTTGTCGCGCGCCAGGGCGGCCAGGGCAGCGGGGTTGGTAAAACCGATGCACGCGACAGTTGAACTCATGGGCGTAACGGTAGGCGAGCAGGTGGCCCCTCGCCACTCTCGCGGGGCGTTCGATCGCGTCGCGGCATGTGGTGGCACGGCGCGCCCCGGCTCGGCGCGGCACGCGGACGACGCGGTGCGCGGGTGACATCGACGTCGGCCGGACCTGCGAGGCAGGCCTGCCATGCGGGCTGCGTCGAGAGCGGCATCAGGTCGGGCTTGTCGGGCCCGTCAGGACAGGAAGGTGGAGGCGTGTTCCGCGGACGTGACGACGATGCCGTCCTCGTCGCTCCACAGATGGTCGCCGGGCGTGAACGTGGCGCCCCCGAACGTCACCGGAACGTCCTTCTCGCCCTTGCCGTCCTTCGCCGACTTGCGCGGGTTCGTGCCGAGAGCCTTGGTGCCGAGGTCGAGTTTCGCGACCGCGGCGCTGTCACGGATGGCGCCGTTGATGATGACGCCCTCCCACCCGTTCACGACGGCGGCCTCGGCGATCATGTCGCCCATCAGGGCGCTCTCGACGTTGCCGTCGCCGTCGACGACGAGCACCTTGCCCGCGCCCGGCGAGTTGAGTGTCTCCTTGACGATCTGGTTGTCGCGGAAGCACTTGATCGTCACGATCGTGCCGTTGAACCGCGCGCGTCCGCCGTATTGAGTGAACTGGGTGGAGCACGAGTCGAGCGCGTCGCCGAGCTCGTCATAGAGGTCGGCGGTGGCGATGTCGGCCATGAGAGGCGTCCTTTCGTCGGGTTCGAAGGGCATGCAGGTCCACGCTATTTCGCGAGGACGCCCCATGGGGCGTCGCGGGCCGCGGATCAAGACGAGTCGCGGCGGTGACGGCCGGGGTCGGAGCGATGAACGGTGAATGTGTACGAAGATCGCAGAATCGGGATGCTGTCGGCGCGCGGGCGGTGCCGGCCGTTGGCTGGGGTGGGGCTCGGGATCAGGTCGGATCGGGTCGGGTCACGTCAGCCCTGGGTGCTGCGCTCGCGGCGATAACGTCCCGGGGGCATGCCGACGAGGCGCGTGAACGTGCGGTTGAACGCGGCCTGGTCGGAGTAGCCGCAGCGGTCGGCGATCTGCGCCAGCGTCAGCTCTTTGGCGGTGAGCATCTCGCGCGCGGCGTCGATGCGTGACGACAGGACCAGTTGGCGCGGCGAACGTCCGAACACGCGGCGCGAGCGTCGCTCCAGCGTGTCGACGGAGCATCCCGCGACGCGGGCGAGATCCTGCGACGTCACCGGCTGGTCGAGGTGCGCGTCGATGTAGGCGCGCACGGCGCCGAGCGACGTCATCGCCGGGTCGTCCTCGGCGGCCTCGCCGACGTCCTGCGACATGCTGGCGATGCCGACGACACGCCCCGCCTGGTCGCGCAGCGGCACCTTCGCCGTGATGTGCCAACGAAACGGCCCGCCCGAGGCGCGGATCAGCTCGAGCTCGTTGAACAGCGGCTTGCCGGACGACAGGACGCGCGCGTCCTGCTCCTCGTAGCGCTCGGCGAGCTCCGGCACGAACAGCTCGGCCGCGCGACGCCCGACGACGTCACCGCGCGAGCGCTTGTTCGTGCGCTCGACGAACGTCGGGTTGACGGCGAGGTAGCGACCGTCCGCACCCTTGACGCAGAACATCGTGCCCGGCAGGTGATCGACCATTTCGAGGACGGCGGGTCCGAGCGCGCCACGTAGGGCGTCGAGCGTCGGTGCCGTCGTCATGAGGGAAGGGTAGCGGGCGCGTCGGCACCGCCAGGCCCACAGACCTCGCCAGCCCCACAGGTCCCCGGGTCTTCCCGTCCCGCCGGCGACACGAACCGTCACGACGAGCCGTTCTGGCCGATACCCGCGGCGAGGCTGCGGCAGGCGGGCAAGACTTTAGCGGTCAGGAGGGGTTTGACTGGTGGTATGAGCCAGATCACTGACGGACCCCACACCCCGGGCGCCACCACCGTCGACACCACCCCGTCCGACGACGCTGCGACGTTCGCCGAACTGCACGACCTCGTCGAGGACGCCGTCGCCCTCGCGAACCGTTGGAGCGACGCGACCGAGGCCGGCCAGACGAAGGCCGAGAAGCGCACGAGCGACCAGCTCGGCGCGCTGCTGCGTGACGAGAAGGGCCTCGACCTCGCGGTGAAGTTCGTCGACCGCGTCGCGCGCCCCGAGGACAACACGGCCGCCGCGCGCGAGCTCGCGCGCCTGTCGTCGAACGAGGCGACCGGGTTCATGGGCAAGCTCGACGCGAAGCTGCTCGGCCTCGGTTCCCGCCTCGCGACGACGATGCCGCCCGTCGTCGTGCCCGCGGCGCGCACGCGTCTGCGTCAGCTCGTCGGCCACCTCGTCGTCGACGCGAGCGACCCGACGCTCGCGAAGCACCTCGTCAAGGCGCACGCCGACGGCTTCCGCCTCAACATCAATTTGCTCGGCGAGGCCGTCCTCGGTGAGGCCGAGGCCGCGCGTCGCACCGAGGAGACGCGCAAGCTGCTCGCGCGCGACGACGTCGACTACGTCTCGATCAAGGTCAGCTGCCTCGTCTCGCAGATCTCGACGTGGGACGCCGAGGGCACCGTCGAGCGCGCCCTCGAGCGGCTGCGTCCGATCTACCGCGTCGCGAACGGCACGGCGAGCGACGCGTCGTCGCCATCGTCGAACACCGGTGACGCCAACGCCGACGCAGGCCAGCCGGGTGGGGGCGCCGCGAACGTCAACCGCGGCGACATCAAGAAGAAGTTCGTCAACCTCGACATGGAGGAGTACCGCGACCTCGACCTGACGATCGAGCTGTTCACGCGCCTGCTGTCGGAGCCGGAGTTCCACGACCTCGAGGCGGGCATCGTCCTGCAGGCCTACCTGCCGGACGCGGTGCCGGCGCTCGAGCGTCTCATCGCGTTCGCGAAGGAGCGCAAGGCCAACGGTGGCGCGGGCATCAAGGTGCGTCTCGTCAAGGGCGCGAACCTCGCGATGGAGCGCGTCGAGGCCGAACTGCACGACTGGAAGCAGGCGCCGTACACGTCGAAGGAGGACGTCGACGCGAACTACCTGCGCTTCATCGAGCGCGCGACGCGCGCCGACGCGATGGAGGTGTGCCGCCTCGGTGTCGCCTCGCACAACCTGTACGACGTCGCGATGGCGCACCTGCTCGCCGAGAAGCGTGGCGTGAGCGAGCACCTCGACGTCGAGATGCTGCAGGGCATGGCGCCGTCGCAGGCCCGCGCGGTGAAGGCCGACGTCGGCACCGTCCTGCTCTACACGCCCGTCGTGAAGCGCGAGGACTTCGACGTCGCCGTCTCCTACCTCATCCGTCGCCTCGAGGAGAACGCGGCGGAGCAGAACTTCCTGCACGCCATGTTCAGCCACGACGAGGGTGCGGCCGAGCGTCACAAGTACGTGCGTGACGGCCTCGTCGGCACCGGTGCGCTGTCGGCGATGCAGGACCAGGAGCGACGTTTCCGTGAGTCGATCGACGCGATCGCCTCGACGCCCGTCGGCCCGCGACGCTCGCCCGAGCGCGCGCCGATCGGCGACTTCTTCGAGAACACGCCCGACTCCGACCCGGCGCTGCCCGCGGTGCGCGATTGGGCGCGGGAGGCCGTCACGCGTCAGCCGGCGCCGCTGACGTCGCCGCAGCTCACGTCGCGCGAGATGGTCGACGACGTCGTCGCGCGCGGCGTCGCGGCGCAGGCCGGGTGGGCCGGACGTTCCAACACCGAGCGTGCCGCGCTGCTGCGTGAGGCGGCGCGGGAGATCGAGAAGCGTCGCGGTGATCTCGTCACCGTCGCGGCCGCCGAGGGGGGCAAGACGATCGACCAGGTCGACCCGGAGATCTCGGAGGCGATCGACTTCGCGCGCTACTACGCCGACCGCTGCGAAGAGTTGGTCACCGGAATGGCTTCTGACGGAGCACGATTCGAGCCTCGCCGCCTCACGCTCGTCACTCCGCCGTGGAATTTCCCCGTCGCCATCCCGATCGGTTCGGTGCTCGCGGCGCTCGCGAGCGGATCGGCCGTCGTCATCAAGCCGGCACCGCAGACGGTCGGCTGCGTCGAGGTCGCGATGGAGGCCCTGTGGGCTGCGGGCATCCCGCGCGACGCCGCGCAGGTCGTCCGCGTCGAGGAGGACGACAACGGCCGCGCGCTCGTCGCGCACGACGACGTCGACACCGTCATCCTCACCGGCTCGATCGAGACGGGTCGCCTGTTCGCCGGGTGGCGCGCGCGTCACGCCGGTGGGCCGCGCGTGTTCGGTGAGACGAGCGGCAAGAACGCACTCGTCGTCACGCCCGCCGCCGACCTCGACCTCGCCGCCGCCGACCTCATGAAGTCGGCGTTCGGGCACGCCGGGCAGAAGTGCTCGGCTGCCTCGCTCGGCATCCTCGTCGGCTCGGTCGCGACGTCGAAGCGGTTCCGTGAGCAGCTCGTCGACGCCGTGAAGTCGCTGCGCGTCGGCTGGCCGAGCGACCTCGGCACGACGATGGGCCCGGTCATCGAGCCGCCGTCGGGCAAGCTGCTCAAGGCGCTGACGACGCTCGAACCGGGTGAGACGTGGCTCGTCGAGCCGAAGCAGCTCGACGACACCGGCCGCCTGTGGAGCCCCGGCCTCAAGGACGGCGTGAAGCCCGGCTCGTTCTTCCACATGACCGAGGTCTTCGGCCCCGTGCTCGGCCTCATGCACGCCGACACGCTCGAGGAGGCGCTCGAACTGCAGAACGCGACGCAGTTCGGCCTCACCGCTGGCATCCACAGCCTCGACGAGGACGAGGTCACGTACTGGCAGGAGCACGTCGAAGCGGGCAACTGTTACGTCAACCGTCACATCACGGGCGCGATCGTGCAGCGTCAGAGCTTCGGCGGGTGGAAGGAATCCGTCATGGGCCCCGGCGCGAAGGCGGGCGGGCCGAACTACGTCGCGCAGTTCGGCACATGGGTGCCTGACGGCGTCGCGCGTCAGGGCGCGCCGATCATGCCGCGGGTGCGCGACCTGCTCGAGATCCTGTCGCCGCTGGCGCGAAACGAAGCCGACCGCGAGTGGCTGCATGCGTCGCTGCGTTCCGACGCGTTCGCGTGGCGCGAGGAGCTCGGCATCGAGGCCGACCCGTCGTCGCTGCGCGCCGAGTCGAACGTCTTCCGCTACCGCCCGCAGCCGCAGGTCGTCGTGCGCGCGGAGCTCGGCGAGACTTCGGCGGACGGCGACGTCGACGCCGTCGCGGACCGCACGCTCGCCGAGGTGGCGCGACTCGTACTCGGAGCGCACCTCGTCGGTTCGAGCGTGTACCTGTCGTGGGATGTCGCGCTGCAGCCGGCGCTGACGCGCCTGGCGGCGACGGGCGAGGGACGTCAGGCACTCGTCTGGCTGAACCGCATGGGGTCGGTCGAGAGCTCGGCGCAGTTCGTCACGTGGTGCCGTGAGGGCACGCGCGGCGGCGAGCCGCTGCGCATCCGCATGGTCGGCGCGGACGCCGACGGCGAGACGGCCGCCGCGCTCGCGTCGGCTCCCGGCGAGGACCAGGGCGCGAGCATCACGCCGCTGTTCGGCGAGGTGCTGTCGACGGGACGCCGGGAACTGCTGACGTTCCTGCGCGAACAGGCCATCTCGCGGACACTGCACCGCTTCGGCCACGTCGCGCCGGAGCTGATGCGCTGACCGGTTGACGCCGAATCGGTGGCCCACCGAGGTCTGCTGCGTGACAAGCCGTCAGGGGCGGCTCGTCACGCAGTTGGTTCGAGTTGAATGTGGACGAGATTCGCGAGTGTGGGCCAGATTCGCGAATGCGGACGAAAATCGCAGGTGGGCGGGGCCTGAGTGAGTGGGTGGCGCCGGGGGTATCCAGGGCGTCAGGATGTGCGCAGGGTGCCGGCGACGAGGGCGACCGGGGCGGTGTCGAGCGCGGGCGAGCAGCCGATCGAGTCGGTGTCGACGCTCAACGTCCGGGCACCGCTGACGGGCACGCGGAGTGTCTTGGCCTGCTTGCCGCCGAGGGTGACGGTCTGCTTGGCGCTGCCGTCGACGCGGACGGTCACGGTCGTCGTACCTTCCGGCTGCATGTTCGTCCCCCCGGGCTGGGCGTCGGTGGCGCCGACGGTGAACGCCACTTCGTCGTAGCGACGATCGAGGGCGAACTGTGCCGCGGCGGTGCACGCCTGGCGGTCGGTGAGCAACGGCACGACGGCGTCGTCGTACGAGGATCCGCCGACGCGCACGCTCGCCGTGCGCGCCCCGCCCGACAGCGCGCCCGACAGGGGGACGTCTCGTGGCTGCGCCGAACGACTCGACGTGGACGATGACGGCGCCGGAGCTGCGCTGTGCGACGAGGAGGAGTCACGCAGAAGCAGCCACGCGACGAGCGCGATGAGAGCGAGACCGGCGACGAGCGTCACCGCCAGCCAGACGCTGCGCCGGTGCTGCCCCCCGCTCGGAGTGTCGCTCGTCGCCGACGCTGTGCCCAGGTGATCGGCGGGATTCGCCCCACCCGGGCCGGCCACGCCACCCACGCCGCCCGCGCCGACCGCCCCACCTGCGCCCGCAGGCAGCGCCGCCACCGCGGCGGCGCCTGACATGGGCGCGGGCGATCCGATGGGCGCGGAACTTTCCGACGCCCCTGCGGCGACGATCCGTGACGTCCGCGGCGGTGCGCTGAGCACGGGCGCGGCGGGGGCGCCGGCGAACTGCGGCGCCATGGCCCACAGTCGCTGTGCCACGGCTGCGGCATCGTCCGGGCGTTCGTGCGGGTTCTTCGCGAGCAGCTCGGCGATGAGCACCCACAGGGCATCGGGGATGCCGTCGGGGCGCGTCGGCGCGTGATCGGCGTGCAGGCGCAGCAACGCGACGGGCGAGTCCGCGTGGAACGGCACCGCGCCGCACGCCATCTCGTACAGCGTGACGCCGAGCGCGTAGAGGTCGCCCGCACGTCCGCTCGGTTGCCCGTCGCCGAGTTCGGGCGCGAGGTACTGCGGCGTGCCGATGACGTTCGCCGTCGCCACCTGCCCCGTCTGCGTGACGAGGGAGGCCACCCCGAAGTCGGCGAGCTTTGGCACGAGAGCGCCCAGCGCGTCGGTGGACGCCGGCGTCGATGCGGCGGCGGCGGGCAAGACGGTCTCGGTCGTAGCCCTCGACATCGCAGCCCTCGACATCGCGTCAGGGTCGTCGGCGAGCAGGACGTTCTCGGGCTTGAGGTCGCGGTGCAGCACACCCGCGCCGTGGACGGCGGCGAGGCCCTGCGCGATCTGGGCGCCGAGCGTCGCGACATCGTGCGGGGGCAGGTTGCCGCGCCGTTGCAGGAGGGCGCGCAGGGAGTCGCCGGCGACGTAGTCCATGACGATCGCGAGGCGCGGGCCCTCGACGACGAGGTCGTGCACGCGGATGACGTACGGGCTGCGCAGGCCGACGAGGAGGTTGCGTTCCTGCAGGAAGCGCGCGACGACGCCGGGGTCGTCGGCGAGTTCGGGGCGCAGCAGTTTGAAGGCCAGGGTGTGGCCGTCGACGTCATGCCCGACCCACACCTGCCCCATCGCGCCCGAGCCGATCTGCCGCTCGAGCGTGTAGCGGCTTCCCAGCTGCCAACTCTCGCTCACGCCGAGTTCCCTCCCTGCCTCGTTGGGACGATCCTATGGGCGCGCCGCCGCGTCTGGGGCTACTCTCGGGCACCAACCCCGACTTGCCCGCCGACCGGCGCGTGGCGTAGGAGAGATCATGGCCATCTTCGCTGTCACCTACACGTATTCCGACGACGTCGCCGCCCGCGACGCCCACCGCCCCGAGCACCGCACCTACCTCTCGCAGGTCGAGGGCATGCTGCTGTCCGGACCCCTCGCCGAGCCCGACGGTGCGCTGCTCGTCATCGCCGCGCCGACGCGTGAGGATGTCGCCGAGCGCCTCGACCGCGACCCGTTCTTGCTCGAGGGCATCGTCGTCGAACGCACGATCCGCCCCTACACGCCCGTCCTCGGCTCGCAGGCGCCGACGTTCGCCGAACACCTCGAACGATGACGGAGACGCCACGCGAGCCCGCACCTGACGGCACGTCCGGCACCTCGTTCGTCGACACCTCGCGCCTCGCCGAGAGGGCAGACATTGACGAATCGCCGGCGTCTGAGGGCGCATCGTCGAGCCACGCAAATGTGTCGCTGGCGAACGCGGACCTGCCGGAGCCGAAGCTGCCACCGATCACGAGCGTCGTCATCGACATCGGGGACGATCGCGTCGAGGTCTTCCACCGCGACAGCGGGCCTGATGATCAGCCCGACAACGCCTCGAGTGACGGGGGTGTCGACGTCCCGGGCGTGAACGCGTCGCTCGCCGGCGAGCAACGGGAGCACGCCGCGGCTGACGCTGCGGCCGACCCTGGTGCCGCCGACGCTGAGCCCCACCCCGAAGCCGCGCCGACTGGTCGCCCGACGTATGTGCTCGTCCATGGTCTCGGCGGCAGCCTCGCCAACTGGGAGCCGTTGTGGCCGTTCCTCACCGAGCACGGTCGCGTGCTGGCGCTCGACCTCGCAGGGTTCGGCCGCACGAGTGGGTCGAACCGCTCAGCCGTCTCCGACAACGTCGATCTGCTCGCGGCGTACCTGCGTCAACTCGGTCTGAGCGACGTCGTCCTCGTCGGCAACTCGATGGGCGGGATGATCGTCGCGATGACGGCCGCGAAGCACCCTGAGCTCGTGTCGCGTCTCGTGCTCGTCGACCCCGTGCTGCCGCTGCACCCGCAGGATCGGCCGCACTGGTCCGTGCTCGTCACCTTCTCCCTCTACATGTGTCCGCCCGCGGCGCGACGCGTCATCCCGCGTTACGCCGCGCGCCGCGGCATCGACCGCATGGGCGTCGAGGGCGTCCTGACGGTCGTCGCCGACCCGCATCGCGTGCCGAAGTGGGTGATGCGACGCTCCGTCGAGGAGGTCCGTGCTCTGGCCGAGAACCAGGACGCCGTGCCCGGGCTCGTGCGGGCCGCCAACTCGCTCGTCGTGGCTGCTGGAAGCCCGCGCTACCGTCGCGTGCTGAGTGAGTTGCGGGTGCCCGTCACGCTCGTGCACGGCGAGCGCGATCGCCTCGTGCCCGTCTCCGCGGCGCGTCGCATCGCCGCTCGTCACCCGGCCTGGGCGTTCCTCGAAGGCCCCGGCCTCGGCCACGTGCCGATCTACGAGGCCGCGGGGTGGGTCGCACGCTGCATCGTGGGGGCGGCAGCGTCCTGACGAGCAAGACGGCCCGAGCCCGATGCCCGGCTCGGGCCGCCGATTGCCGGCGCCGTGCATGGTGTTTACCACCGCTCGCTCAGGATCGCCTCGCGCGCGCTGGTTCTGGTCGCTGGTGGATGGCACTGTGCGTGGCGGGTGTCACCGCGTGCTGACTGGCCGCCAAGGTCACGAATGTGTCACGGTGGAGTCGATCGTCCGTCATCGTGACCCACCCCGACCTTCCTGAGAGGACCCAGTGACCTTCACTCTTCGACCCGCCCGCACGCTGTCGGTGCTCGGTGCCTGCGCCGGTCTGACGCTCACGCTCGGTGCCTGCGGCAACAGCGGCGACGACCCGAGCGTGCAGGTCAGCCAGTCGAGTTCGGCCTCCGGCAAGCCCGGCGCGACACTCGCGCTGCGCAAGGCCTGCATCTCGTCGAACAGCCAGGTCGTCTCGGCGAACGCGGCGTGGAACGACGCCGTCGACTCTCACAAGGACGCCGACCTGCAGAAGGCGACGAAGACGATGGGTTCGCTCGCGGATTCGCTGCGCTCGGACGGGAAGCAGTCCGGTGATGCGTCGTTCAAGAAGAAGGCCGACGCAGCTGCGGCTCAGGTCGATGCGTTGAAGAAGGCGGAGAAGCCGGCGAAGACGGTCGACACGACGTCGTACAACAGCGCCGTCGAAGACCTCACGAGCTACTGCTCGACGATGTTCCCCCAGGCATCGAAGAGCGCCTGAGCAACGCCTCTTCGAGAGCGGCCCGCGCCGAGTCGCGGGCCGCTCTCGCTGCGTCGTAGGCCTTCTGCGCCGCCTCGACGCGGACTCGCAACCGCGCGATGCGGGCATCCATCTCGGCCAGCGCTGCCTTCTCGCGCTGCTCCTGCTCGGCCCGCCGCCTCTGGGCGCTCTCGCGCTCGGCGGCCTCACGTTCGGCTTTCTCCTGCTCGTCCTCATCCCGCCGGCTCTGGGTGTCGGCGACCTGCGGGGAGGCTCCATCCGCGGAGGAGGAAGCGGATGGGGCTGATGTCGCGGCCGCAGCACCGCGGATTCGGTCTTGGGCAGGCGTACCGCCGGCGACGAGTCGCAGCACGGGGCGCGCAGGCGCGTCGCGGTGCGCGACGGCGTCGGTGAGGTCGATGTCGCCCCACCCGCTGTAGCTCAGTGGCCGCACGAGTGCGCGGGTCGCCACGGCGTCGGCTGCCTGCCGGTCCGCGATCGCCGCGAGCAGCGTGGCGCGCACGGCCTCGGCGAGCGAGCCGTTCAGGTCGTGCCGCGTGACGATCTGCTGCAGCAGTTCCTGCCGTCGGGCCGACAACTCCTTGAGCGTGGCCGCGTCGAGCGAGGTCTGCGCGGCACGCATCTGTTCGCCGAGGGCGAGGACGTCGCTGATGGCGCCGTCGTCGAGGTGGTTGACGGCCGCGGCCGCGGCGGTGGGCTTGCGGAGCGCGGCGATCTCGCGGGCAGCATCGCGCTCACCGGCGGTACGTGCGGCTGCGGCGAGTTCCTTGCGCACCGCGACGAAGTCGGCCGGGTCGCCGCCGTAGAGCGTCGTGACGGCCTCGGCGACGGTGCCCACGTTCATGTCGGCGCTCATGCGGCCCGGCCGGGGGGTGTGCGTCGCACGAGGGCCTGCGGGTGCCCGGCGACGGCGATTCGTGCTGGGTTCATTGCTCCATTGTCCGTCGCCACCGATAGGGTATGCACAGCCTGGCGCCCGCCTGGCGCTCGTGGGGAGGTCTTTGGTGGTCGACGCAGCGGATCGCGCACCGATCGAGCGAGTGCTCGTTCTCGTGCCGACGTACGACGAGCGGGAGAACCTGCCGGTCATCGTCGAGCGCATCCGGAGTGCCGTCCCCGACGCCGACATCCTCGTCCTCGACGACAACTCGCCCGACGGGACAGGGCAGCTCGCCGATGAGATGGCGGCGGCCGACGCCCACGTGCACGTCATGCACCGTCGCGGCAAGGAGGGCCTCGGCAAGGCCTACCTCGCCGGTTTCGCGTGGGGTCTGGAGCGCGGCTACGACGCGCTCGTCGAGATCGACGCGGACGGTTCGCACCCGGCCGAGGAACTGCCTGCGATGCTCGCGCTCGCGGCCGGCGCCGACCTCGTCATCGGCTCCCGCTGGATCAAGGGCGGCTCCGTCGTCAACTGGCCGAAGAACCGCGAGATCCTCAGCCGCGGCGCCAACGTCTACGTCCAGGCGATGCTCGGCACCCGAGTCCATGACGCGACGGCCGGGTTCCGCGTCTACCGCGCGACGCTGCTGCGCCAGATCGACCTCGCGAGCGTGACGTCAGCCGGTTACGGCTTCCAGATCGACCTGACGTGGCGCTCGATCCGGGCCGGGGCGCGCATCGTCGAGCACCCGATCCGATTCAGCGAGCGCGAACTCGGCACGTCGAAGATGTCGGGCAACATCATCAGCGAGGCGCTGCTCGCCGTCGCCGGCTGGGGTCTCGAACTGCGGCGCGAACAGGCCGGGCACCTCGTGTCGCGGGTGCGGGCGCGACGGTCCTAGCGTTCGAGGGTGATGTGGTCGGGCACCTCGTGTCCCGGGTGGGCGCACGGCGCTCAGCCCCCTGATCCCGCTCCTGCGCGTCAGGCTTTCGGATCCTCTGCGGCGGCGCCGAACACGATCGTCCGGTAGGCGACGAAGCGCAGGATGGTGCCGATTCCGATGCCGATGAGGGCGTGCACGTTCTCCCACAACGCGCCGCGGGCCCCCAGCACGTAGTGCGCGAACGCGACCCAGGCCGAGGTGGCGGCGAGTGCGACGCCGTTGACGGCGAAGAACAACACGACCTCGTGGTGCAGCGGACGGTTCTCGCGGTGACGGAACGTCCAGTACCGGTTGCCGACCCATGCGAACACGGTGGCCACGGCGCCCGAGATGATCTTCGCGGTCGTCACCTTGCCGTCGAGCGGGCCGGCGCGCAGCCAGTTGTACAGGCCCATGTCGATGAAGATGTTGAGCACGCCGATGATGCCGAACGTGCTGAGCTCGCGCCAGAACGCGGCGAGCGGGGACGACGCCGTAGTCGCCTGGTGCCCGGACGAGTCGGCCCCGAGCGATGACGCTCCGGCCGCGGGCGTCTCGTCGGGGCGCGCCGCTGCGGTCCGTGAGGTCATAACGTCCGATGCTACCCATTGCGCCTTCTGACGGGCTGAGAACGTCAGCACATCGGACGGCCGCGCAGCGCCTTTTCGTCGTTCGTCGATGCGCCCGAAAACCCGTGAGTACAGTGATCGGCATCACATCGAACACTGGCGTTCGATACAGGCCGCGACGTGACGCGTCGTCCCGAGACAGTGCGTGCGACGAGACTTTGGAGGTGGGCATGGACGGGAAGAGTTTCGACGCGATCGTCGTGGGCGCGGGGCTGGCAGGTCTCGTGGCGGCGGCCGAACTGACGTCGCGGGGGCGCCGCGTCGTCGTCGTCGAGCAGGAGAATCGCGCCAATCTGGGCGCTCAGGCGCACTGGTCGTTCGGTGGGTTGTTCCTCGTCGACTCGCCCGAGCAGCGCCGCCTGCGGGTGCGCGACAGCCTCGAGCTCGCGTGGCAGGACTGGTGCGGCAGCGCCCAGTGGGACCGCCTCGAGGGTGAGGCGAACGCGTCCGGTGAGCCCCTCGGTGAGGACGTCTGGGGAAAGCGCTGGGCGCGCGCCTACGTCGAGTGGGCGGCCGGCGGCAAGCGGGAGTGGTTGCGCGAGAACGGAATCGAGCTCACGCCAATGGTCGGGTGGGCCGAGCGAGGCGACGGTCGCGCCGGGGGTCACGGCAACTCGGTGCCCCGCTTCCACATCGCGTGGGGCACCGGCACGGGCGTGAGCGGCCCCTTCGTCGAGAAGGCGCTCGATGCCGAGGCCCGGGGCCTGCTGACGTTCGCGCACCGTCATCGCGTCGACGAACTCATCGTCGAGACCCCTGCCGACGGTGGTGCTCGCGCCGTCACCGGCGTGCGCGGGAGCGTCCTCGCTCCCGACGACGCGGAGCGCGGTGTCGCCTCGAACCGCGACGTCGTCGGCGGGTTCGAGTTCACGGCGCCGTCGGTCATCGTCGCGAGCGGCGGCATCGGTGGCAACCACGACCTCGTGCGGCGCTGGTGGCCGGCGGATCTCGGCGAGGCGCCGCGTTCGATGCTGACGGGGGTGCCCGCCTACGTCGACGGGCGCATGCTCGAGATCGCCGCGGACGCGGGCGCGCGCCTCGTCAACCGTGATCGGATGTGGCACTACACCGAAGGCATCCGAAACTGGAACCCGGTGTGGCCGCAGCACGCCATTCGCATCCTGCCCGGCCCGTCGCCGCTGTGGTTCGACGCGATCGGACGTCGCATGCCGATGCCGTGCCTGCCCGGTTTCGACACGCGCGGCACGCTGCGTCATCTGCGCAGCGACCCGGCGATCCGCGCGTACGACCACTCGTGGTTCATCGTCACCCAACCGATGCTGGAGAAGGAGTTCGCCCTCTCCGGCTCGGAGCAGAACCTCGACCTGACGTCCGGGAGCCGCCGCGAGGTCGTGCGGGCGCGGCTGGCGAAGGGTGCGCCGCGAGCGGTCGCCGACTTCGTCGAGCACGGCGAGGACTTCGTCGTCGCCGAGACGCTCGAAGAGCTCGTCGCGAAGATGAACGAGTTGACGGACGAGCCGCTGCTCGATGCGGCACACGTGCGTCGGCAGATCGAGGAGCGTGACGCGCAGGTCGACAACGCGTACGGCAAGGACGTGCAGGTCATGGCGATCCACAACGCGCGCCGCTACCTCGGCGACCGGCTGGCGCGCGTGTCGGCGCCGCACCGCGTGCTCGACGAGAGGCAGGGCCCGCTCGTCGGCATCAAGCTGCACGTGCTGACGCGCAAGAGTCTCGGCGGCATCCAGACCGACCTCGACTCGCGCGTGCTCGACGCTCGCGGCCGCGTCGTGCCGGGGCTGTTCGCCGCCGGTGAGGCCGCCGGCTTCGGTGGGGGAGGCGTCCACGGCTTCAACGCGCTCGAGGGCACGTTCCTCGGAGGATGCCTGTTCTCCGGGCGAGCGGCCGGGGTGGCCGCCTCCCGAGTGGCATGACGGACGACATAACAATTCGTGATTGAATCCGCAGGCCGAAATACGAGACGACCATGAGGGGGTGGCTCGGTGGCGCAGCGGAAAATCACCCAGGCGCGTGCGCACGAGACGCGCTCTCGCATCCTGACGGGCGCCGCCGAGGCGTTCGCCGAGCACGGTTTCGCCGGCGCGACCATCGCCGACATCATGACGCGCTCGGGCGTGACGAAGCGCGCGCTGTACTTCCACTTCGACACGAAGGAAGAGGTCGCCGACGCCGTCCTCGCCGCGCACACGACGTGGCTGCGCGACGCCGTCGCCGCCCTGGCGGGCTCGCCGGTGCAACGCCTCGTCGACTACGGCTACCTCACCTGTGACGGGCTCGCCGACGACCCGATCTTCCAGGCGACGGCTCGGCTCGCGATCGAGCGCGAGACCTATGGCGCGGGGCATCCGGCGTCGTTCGGGGTGTGGCAGGAGACGACCCGCGACATGCTCGACGAGGTTGCCGCTGCGGGGTGCCTCAATGCCGGGGTCGACACGGGCGTCGTGGCGCGCATGCTCAGTGCGCCCGTCCTCGGGCTGCACCTGTCAGCACGCGCGAGCGACCCGTCGTCGCGCCTGCACGCCGAGATCGAACAGTTCTGGACGCACGCCGGGGCGACCCTCGTGAGGCCCGAAGCGCTCACCGGTGTGACGCTGCGTCGCGCCCGCCCCACCGCGTGACACTCTTGGGCCATGGAACAGCAGAAGGTGGAGTCGGCGCGTGAGGCCGTGCCGTACGGCGTGCGGGTGGCCGCGTGGTGGTCGGTGTGCCTGCTCGCCATCGCCGTCGGGGTGCTCGCGTTCTTCTGGGGCGTCACGCGTCTCGGCGTCGTCACCGTCTCCTTCGTCACCGGGGTGATGTTCGCGGCGCTCCTCGCTCCGATCGTGTCGTGGCTGGTGCGGCGCGGCGTGGGGCGCACGACATCCGCGGTCATCGCGTTCTTCGTCGGTGTCGGTTCGGCTGCGGGGCTGATCGCGTTCGTCGTGGCGCAGATCGACGACTCCAGCGGCGAGTTCGCCCGACAGCTGACGCTCGCCGAGCAGGGCGCGCGGCACTGGCTCGTCGACGGGCCGCTGAAGATCGACGAAACCTCCGCGAGCCGCTACACGACCGACCTCGGAACGACGCTGAGCAACCACACGGCCGACATCGTCGGCTGGGCGGCGGCGCACGTCGGCATCGTCACGGGCGGGCTGTCGGCGCTGCTGCTCACGCTGTTCTGCGCGTTGTTCCTGCTCGCCGACGACGGCTCCATCTGGCGTTGGATCGTGCGGCTGCTGCCGCGTGGCGCGCACAACCACGTCGACCTCGCGGGCGCGGCGGCGTGGCGCACCCTCGTCGTCTACATGCGCTCGCTCGTGCTGCTCGCCCTGCTCAACGCGGCGGCGATGCTGCCCGTGCTCTGGTTCGCGGACGTGCCCCTCGCCGTCCCGCTGACCGTCGTCATCTTCCTCGGCTCGCTCATCCCGCTCGTCGGGGTGCTGCTCGCCGCGGCGCTCATGTTCGCCATCGCGTTCGTCGGCAACGGGCTCGTCACCGCGCTCGTGCTCGTCGCGATCCTCACGGTGCTCGTGCAGCTGCTCGGCAACCTCGTCAACCCCCTCATCCTCGGACGGTTCGTCGACCTGCACCCCGTCGTCATCCTGATCGGCGTGAGCGCCGGCACGCTGCTCGGCGGGGCGTTCGGCGCGTTCACGGCCGTGCCGCTCATCGCCGTCGTCAACAACATGGTCAAGGTGATGCGCAGCTACCATCTCGAGGAACACGGCGACGAGGATCTCGACGCCGTCGACGAACGTCAGCTCGAACGCCGCGCCAAGGAGGCCATGTGAACGCCGAGCGTCCCGGAGCGCTGCGGATGGCCGCGCTGCGCGTCTACCGGATGCTGCCCGCCGGGCTCAGCCACCGCATCGTGCACGCCATGCAGCCGACGTTCAGCGCCGGCGCCGTCGCCATCATCGAGCACGACGGGCGCGTGCTTGCGCTGCGTCAGGCGCACCGCAGCGGATGGTCGCTGCCGGGCGGCCTCATCGACGCCGGCGAACAACCGCAGGACGCCGTCGTGCGTGAGGTGCGTGAGGAGACGGGCCTCGACATCGAGCCGGGCAGCGTCATGGCCACTGATTTCGACCCGGAGATCCGGCACGTCGACGTCATCTTCCGCGTCGTGTGCGACGAGCGACCCGAGGTCGAGGTGGCGAGCGAAGCCCTCGAATCCGGATGGTTCGCGCTCGACGAACTACCGCACCCCGACAAGTCGACGCGCCGCATCCAGCGCGCCGTGCGCCTCGCGCGGCAGCCATCGAGCGTGGGGCGTGTCGTCGGGCGCGGCGACTGAGGGTTCAGCCCTGCGCGCTTCTCAGCGCAGCAGCCCGGCGCGTCGTGCGAGTGCCACCGCTTCGGTGCGCGAGGTGGCGCCCAGTTTTTCGTTGATGTGCACGAGGTGCGTCTTGACGGTCGCCTCGGAGACGAAGAGGTGCTTCGCGATCTCCTTGTTCGTCGCGCCGCCGGCGACGGCGTCGAGCACGTCGAGTTCGCGGGCCGTCAGCGTCGGTGCGGGCGAGGACAACCGGTTGACGAGGCGCGCCGCGACGGCGGGCGCGAGCACCGTCTCGCCGCGTGAGGCGCGGTGCACGGCCTCGACGAGGTCGGCGGGCGGTGCGTCCTTGAGCAGGTAGCCGGACGCGCCGGCCTCGACGCCGCGCACGATGTCGGCGTCCGTGTCGTAGGTCGTGAGGATGAGGACGCGGGGCGCGTCGTCGCGGGCGCGGATGGCGCGCGTCGCCGCGACGCCGTCGAGGCCGGGCCCCATCTGCAGATCCATGAGGACGACGTCGGGGCGCACCCCCTGCTCGGCGAGGCGGTCGAGCACGCGCAGGGCCTCCTCGCCGCTGCCGGCCTCGTCGAGGACGTCGATGCCCGACGCGTCGAGCAGCGCTCGTAGGCCCGCGCGCACGACGGGATGGTCGTCGGTGAGGATGACGCTCGTCATCGGAGGCTGCTTTCCGTCGAGGGTGTCACGTGCGGTTCGACTCCGGCCGTCAGGGCAGGGGCGGGCTGGGTGTTCTCCTGCCTCACCGCCTTGTAGGGGCCGCTGGTGGGGATGGTCGCGATGAGGGCGGCGCCCTCGCCGGGCTGGGATTCGATCTCGAGGTGGCCGCCGAGTGCATCGAGGCGTTCACGCATGGCGCGCAGGCCGAATCCGCTGCCGCCCAGGGGTGCGCGTTCGACGTCGGCGTCGGTGAAACCCACGCCGTCGTCGATGACTTCGAGGCCGACCTCGTCGGGTCGGTAGCTGAGCGTCACGCCGACGCGCTGCGCTTTGCTGTGGGTGCGCACGTTGGCGAGGGCGCTCTGCGCGATGCGCAGCAGAGCGACATCGACTGGGGCCGGCAGTGGGCGCGGTTCGCCGTCGCAGGTCGTGTCGGCGCGGATGCCGGTGTGCTCCGTCAGGCGCGCGGTGAGGCGTTCGAGAGCGCCGGACAACGGCGCGGCGACGAGGTCGCTCGGCGTCGTGCCGACCTCCCGCTCGAACATCGTCCCCGAGCACGAGTCCCACACCCCCTTCGTCGAGACGGTGCGCAGCAGGTTGACGACGGTGTGGATGTTGGCCGCTACGGTCTTGAGCTCGTCGGCCTCGGCGCGGATGACGGCGGGGTCGCCCTCCTCGATCGTCCCCGGGTCCTCGAGCGCCATCAGAGGACCCCCCGGTTGCGCTCGTCGACGAGGTCCTCGGTCTCGACGTACCAGGACCCGGCGTCCTGGGCGAGGCGCGCGAGCGCACGCAGCTGCGTGCAGGCCTGTTTGCGCCGGCGCTCGTAGTCACCGATGGCCGCCTCGTAGGCCTGGGTGCCGGTCCAGCTCGGGAAGCCGAAGGTCTCGACCGCCTCGTTGTTGGCCTTGGCCGCCTTCTCTTCGAGGTAGTCGGCGATCGCCGTCAGTTGTCGACCCAGCCCCGCGATGCCCTCGCTGTCGATGGAGATGCGTTGTCCGCCCATGCCCCACACGCTAGGAAAAAACGCCGAGGGGCCCGTGGAGTTCTCCACAGGCCCCTCGGTGCGCCCTTCGAGACGGCCCTTCGAGACGGCCCTTCGAGACGGCTCGTTCCTCGCCTCCTCAGGGACCGGTGGGGAAGGGCGAGGCCGACTCAGTCAGCGTCGACGAAGAGCTGCAGCGACGCCTCACCCGAGGCGAGCACCTCACCCATCGTGCGGTACTCACCCCGCTCGAAGACCTCCGCGAGCTTCGCCTGGTCGACGAGGTGCGCCGACTGCAGCTCATCGCCAGCGATCAAGAGCAGCGACCCGACGGGCAGCCCGAGGTAGGGGCCGAAGGTGCGGTCGCACGCCTGCAGCTCGCCCGCGTCGATGTTGCGCAGCGCGCGCTCCTCGTCGGTCTGGGCCGACGGTGTGACGATCGACCACCCGGACCGCCGCGTGCCGTCGGTGAGGGTGTCCGTGCCGGGATCGAGCTCGTAGCGCTCCATGATGAAGGCGCTGGGCTCACCCAGGACGATCGCGTCGAGCGCGGCCGACTGGATCGCGATGGTCTCGGTGGCCCTGACCGGCGCCGCGTCGACGCCTGCCTGGCGAGCCTTTTGTACCTGCTCGACCTGCCCGATGAGGGCGCCGGTGAGGTCGTCGGTCGTCCTCTCCCGATAGGCCTCGGGAGACGAGAAGTCCGGCGTCGTGACGAGGAGGACACCCCCTTCGTCCGTGGCCTCGAGCGTGTACGGGGCATACGACATCTGCAGGCGGGCTCCGGGCTCCAGCGGACCGCCGCGCCGGCGGCGAAGGCCATGAGGACGCTGCCGGCCAGCGGCGCGAGCTGC
>ERZ1023261.153-NODE-153-length-30060-cov-6.201300_pt1 | contig 30060 bp, 32 predicted proteins | sample MGYA00521234_ERZ1023261 | MGnify/ENA primary metagenome ERZ1023261 (study PRJEB32759, sample SAMN07749871) | skin metagenome | biome: transportation; feature: city; material: polyester macromolecule | host: Homo sapiens | place: Hong Kong:TC line | collected...
AGGACCAGGCGACGGTTCTCGACCGGGAGCTCGTCGACGTGATCATCCGCGACGAGAGCGTCCCCGCCCGCGCGCGGTGGGACGACGACCTCGCAGGCCTGCGCCGCAGCGCAGCGCCTTTGACCGCAGCCGACCCGATGACCTCGGACCCGTTTCCGGAAACCCTCCTGCGCCACCGCTGACGACGGTGGTCACGCCCGCCGGCTGGGGAAAGTGGCGCCAGCGTCGGTTCCCCCGGAGGCCGAGCTCCGCCAAGCGGCAGTCCCGCCGGCGTCGACGGCGATGACCGCCCCGTGCTCCCGGATGACCGCCCGCCGCGCCTCCTTAGGCGTCGGAAGCGGCGGGGTGACGAACCCGCAGGTTCACACCCCTCTGACTCGCGGGCGCCTCAGCCCGAACGGCCGAAACCCGGCGAACTCACGCTCTGCGAGCTCCAAGCGACTCCCGGCCCCCTGAGTCTCAGGGGCGTCGGGCCTTCTTCGCCAGGCCCTCGAGCTTGGTGCCGAGCACCCCGAACCGCGCCAGGCGCAGCGGGGAGTCGGTGAAGTTCGCGACCATCATCTTGGTGAACAGCCGGTACTTCTCGCCCGTGTACGGGTACCAGTTGGCCTCGATCTTGTCGCCGTCCTTGTCGAGGATGACCGACTTGGCGTTGCAGAACGTGCGCAGACCGTGCACGCCCTTGTACCGCCCGTACCCGGACTGCCCGAGCCCGCCGAACGGCAGCGCCGGCGTCGCCTCGGTCGCCATGACGTTGTTCACCGACACCCCGCCGCAGCGCAGGGCCCGAGCCACCCGCTCGGCCCGCTCGAGGTCGCCGCTCCACACGCTCGCCGTCAGCCCGTAGACCGTGTCGTTCGCGCGGGCGACCACCTCGTCCTCGTCGGAGAACCGGAACACGGGGATGACCGGGCCGAAGGTCTCCTCGACCGCCATGAGCGCATCCTCCGGCAGGTCCGTGACGACCAGCGGCGGGATGACCGGGTCGGTCCCGTCCCAGTCGCCCCCGGTCCGGAAGGTCGCGCCACGGTCCTTCGCGTCCCGCACGTGCTGCGCGACGACCTCGACCTGGAAGTCCGTCGTCATCCGGCCCAGGTCGTTGTCCTCGGCCGGGGTGTCGGCCTGGGTCAGCCGCGAGACGTGGTCGACGAGCGCGTCGACGAAGCGGTCGTGGATCGACTCGTGCACGTAGAGCCGCTCGACGGACGTGCACGACTGGCCCGTCGCCGTGAGCGCGCCGAACGCGGCCCCGGCGACGGTCCGCTCGATCTCGACGTCCTCGAAGACGATCATCGGGTCCTTGCCGCCGAGCTCGAGCTCGCACGGGATGAGGTGCTGCGCCGCCTGCGCGAGGATCTTGCGGCCCGTGCGCGTCGACCCGGTGAACATGACCTGGTCGGGCCGCTGGTCGATGACCGCCGAACCGACCGCCCCGTCGCCGTAGACGACCTGCACGTGGCTCGGGGCGAACCCCGCGTCCTCGAGCAGCGACTCGACCAGCCCCTCGAGCGGCGTGTGCTCGCTCGGCTTGTAGACGACGGCGTTGCCCGCCGCGTACGCGCTCGCGATCGGCACGAGCGCCTGGAAGAACGGGTAGTTCCACGGCGAGATGACGAAGACGACCCCGCGCGGCTCGTACCAGACGCGGGACTTCTTGCCCATCAGCGTCAGCGGGGTCGGGATCTTCTCGTCCGCGAGCGCGTCCTGCGCGTTGTCCTCCAGCCACGCGAGCGCGTCGAGGACCCCGAACACCTCGGACATGAGGATGTCGCTGCGGGACTTGCCGGTCTCGGTGCGGACGCGGTCGATGATCTCCTCGCGGCGGGCGAGGACGACCTCCCGCAGCCGCTGCAGGTGGGCGCAGCGCTGCCCGACGGTGAGGCGGGCGATCGCCGGCGCGGCCCGGCGGGCGCGCTCGACGACGCCGTCCACCTGCGCGCCGGTCGGGCCGGTGGTCTGCGTGGCTTCCTCGTGCGTCACGGGGTTCCCTCCCTCAGCGACCGCTCGTAGGCGGCCTCGTCGATGTGCGCGTCGTACCCGATCCGGGTGTGGACCCGGCCCGTCCCGATGTCGGACCAGTAGAGGCTCTGGACGACGCCCTTGATCCCGGTGTTCGCCATCCGCAGCACCCCCGCCACCGGCTCGGGGTACCGCGCCGCGGACGCCGCGAGGGCGACGATGCCACGGATCGCCGGCCTCGGCAGCCGGGCGCACGCGTCGAGGAGCAGCAGGAGCGAGGAGCGGTCGCTCTCGTACATGTACGGCAGCATCCGATCGATCCCGTCGGCCGCGCCCGACCCGCTGAAGCTCGGCATGTCCTCGTCGCCGGGGATGACGACGTCGCCCAGGCGCAGCAGGCCGCGCAGCTGCTTCGGGGTGAGCCGTCGGAACGCCGGGACCTCCGGGGTGATCGCGTCGATCGCCGGGGACAGCGGGTTGGCCGCGCCCTCGTGGGCGGGGGTGCTCATCGGGCCGCCTCCAGGATCGTCTCGGACGCCCGCAGCGAGAGCGCCATGATGGACAGCGCCGGGTTGATGCCGGGCGCGTTGGGGAAGATCGAGGAGTCCGCGGCGTGGATGCGGCTCGAGCCGTGCAGCGTGAAGTCCTCCCCGACGACCGAGCGCCGCGGGTCGGTGCCGATGGCGCAGCCCCCCATGAGGTGCAGGCCGATGCCCATCTCGCCCTCGACGACCTGCCGGGCGCCCATCGCGTGGAAGACGTTGCGGATCGCGTCCGCGCCCGCCCGGCGACGCCGCCGGTCCTCCGCGTCGAGGCTCTTCTCGATGACGGCGTTCCCCTGCGTGCCCAGGCGGATGCGGCCGGGGTGCTGGTCGCGGATGCACACCTCGATGCAGCCGAGGTGGGTCAGCTGCTTCATCAGGTCCATGTGCCGCGCGCCGAAGCCCGGGACGAGCATGGCGATCGACGACGGACCGGCGAAGACGTTCTCGAGCTTGAATCCCTGCCGCCGGAACCCCGGGTCCGCGCTCTTGTAGTTCTGCAGCGGGCCGTCGTGGGCGTTCACCGGGTCGTCGAAGACGCCGAAGTTCATGTACTGCGGGTGGCTGTAGAAGCCGGTCCCGATGGCCGGGAGCCGCTCGCCGAACCCCGAGGCCAGGAGCAGCCGGGAGTTGCCGATCGCGCCGCTGGCGAGGACGACCCGGTCGGCCAGGACCGTGCTCCGGGTGCCGCGCAGGTCCTGGACGTGGACCTCGACGTGGTCGGGCCGCTCGACGACCTGCACGACCTCGTGCTGCGGGCGCAGCTCGTACCCGTGCTCCTCCGCGACGGGCAGCGCGGTGATCGCCGTCGACTGCTTCGAGTCGATGCGGCACCCGCCGAGGCACTCGACGCACGAGTTGCCGTCCTCGAACCGGCAGTCGGCCTGCGCCCGGCGCAGCGGGGCGCACCGGTAGCCGTTGGCCTCGAAGCCCTCGGCGAAGATCCGGGCGTTCTCGTTGCGCCGGTCCTCCGGGACGATCTGCAGCGCGATGTTCGCCTCGGCCCGCTCGTACCAGGGCGCCATGTCCTCGCTGCGGAAGAACGGGATGCCCGAGGCCGCCCGGAAGTCGTCCCAGGCGACGTCGTCGAAGCGGTCCATGAGGGCCTGGTTGACGATCGACCCGCCGCCGACGACCTTCGGGCGGAGGATCGCGATCGCCGCGTCGGTCGTCAGCTCGACCCCGCCGCCCCAGTACAGCTGGGCGCTCGCGTCGACCTCCGTCCGCGGGTAGGTCGCGCGGGAGTAGCGGGCGCCTGCCTCGAAGCCGAGGACTCGCATCCCGGCGCGGGAGAGCTCCCGGGCGACGTTGAGCCCGGAGGTGCCCGCGCCGATGATCACGGCGTCATAGCGCGGGGTCGGTTCAGCCATGCTCGGGACGCTAGCAGCGCGTCGAACCCCCGTTCCGCTCCTCTGGTGACAGCGCTGGCACCGATCGCTGCGCCGCGGGAACCAGCCCCCGGCGCCGCCCGGGCGTCAGGCCGTCTCGGCGGCGACCGTCTCGCCGAAGAGCCGCGGCATGGTCGCCGTGTGGACCTCGCACAGCTCGGGCAGCGGCACCTCGTAGAGGCCCTCGATGACCAGCGCGTCGCCGCCGACCGTCCCCAGCGGCGCGACGGGGACACCCACCTCGCCGCACGCGAGCGTGAACGCCTCGACGTCCTGCGCCCGCACCGTGACGACCGCACGGGCACCGGACTCGGCGTGCAGCGCGCTGAAGGCGTCCACCCCGTCACGGTCCATGACCGCCGACAGGTCGACGCGCACGCCGACCCCGCCGGACATCGCCGACTCGGCGAGGGTGATCGCGAGGCCGCCGTCGGAGACGTCGTGGCTGCTCGTGACGACCCCGGCCCGGACCTGCGCGACGAGCAGCTTCGCCAGACGCTGCTCGGCCTCCAGGTCGACCACCGGCGGGCGGCCGCCGAGGTGGCCGTGGACGACGTGCGCCCACTCCCCGCCCGAGAGCTCCTCCCGGGTCGTGCCGAGCTGGAGGACGTGGTGCTCGCCCTCGCCGGGGAACGCCGAGCGCGCGACGCAGCGCACGTCGTCGAGCACGCCGAGGACGCCGACGACCGGCGTGGGGTGGACCGCGACGTCACCGGTCTGGTTGTAGAACGAGACGTTCCCGCCGGTGACGGGGATGCCGAGCGCGAGGCAGCCGTCGAAGATCCCCGCGACCGCCCGCTCGAACTGCCACATGACCGCCGGGTCCTCCGGCGAGCCGAAGTTGAGGCAGTCGGTGACCGCGAGCGGCAGCGCGCCCTTGCTCGCGACGTTCCGGTACGCCTCGGCGAGCGCGGCCTGCGCCCCGGCGTACGGGTCGAGCCGGCCGAACCGGCCGTTGCAGTCCGTCGAGACCGCGACCCCGCGGCCGGTCTCCTCGTCGACGCGGACGACTCCGGCGTCGTCGGGCATCGCGACGGCGGTGTTGCCCAGGACGTACCGGTCGTACTGGTTCGTCACCCAGCTCTTGTCGCAGAGGTTGGCCGACCCCAGGAGGGTGAGGAGCGTGTGCCGCAGCTCCTGACCGTCCGCCGGGCGGGGCAGCGCCTCGGCCCGGTCGGCCTGGAGCGCGTCCAGCCAGTCGGGTCGGGCGTAGGGCCGCTCGTAGACCGGGCCGTCGTGGGCCACCGAGCGCGGCGGGACGTCGACGATGACGTCGTCGTGCCACGTGATGACGAGCCGCCCGGTGTCGGTCACCTCGCCGACGACGGTCGCCTCGACGTCCCACTTGTCGGTGATCGCGAGGAAGGCGTCGAGCTTGCCCGGCTCGACGACGGCCATCATCCGCTCCTGCGACTCCGACATGAGGATCTCCTCCGGCAGGAGGGTCGAGTCGCGCAGCGGGACGTCGTCGAGCCACACCCGCATGCCGCCGTCGCCGGCGGAGGCGAGCTCGCTCGTCGCGCAGGACAGCCCCGCGCCGCCGAGGTCCTGGATGCCGTCGACGACGTCCGCGGCGTACAGCTCGAGGCAGCACTCGATGAGCACCTTCTCGGCGAAGGGGTCACCGACCTGGACGGCGGGCCGCTTGGCCGGACCGCCCTCCTCGAAGGTCTCCGACGCGAGCACCGAGACCCCGCCGATGCCGTCGCCACCGGTCTTCGCGCCGAAGAGGACGACCTTGTTGCCCGTGCCGGACGCCTTCGCCAGGTGCAGGTCCTCGTGCCGCAGCGCGCCGACGCACAGGGCGTTGACGAGCGGGTTGCCCTGGTAGCAGGGGTCGAAGACGATCTCGCCGCCGATGTTCGGCAGGCCGAGGCAGTTGCCGTAGCCGCCGATGCCGTGGACGACCCCCGGCAGCACGCGCGCGGTGTCGGGGTGGTCGATCGCGCCGAACCGCAGCGGGTCCATGACGGCGATCGGGCGGGCACCCATCGCCATGATGTCCCGGACGATCCCGCCGACGCCGGTCGCGGCGCCCTGGTAGGGCTCGACGTAGCTCGGGTGGTTGTGCGACTCGACCTTGAAGGTCACCGCCCAGCCGTCACCGACGTCGATGACGCCGGCGTTCTCGCCGATGCCCGCGAGGGTCTTGCCCAGTGGGGTCTCGCTCGGCAGCTCGCCGAACCGGCGCAGGTGGACCTTGCTGCTCTTGTACGAGCAGTGCTCGGACCACATGACGGAGTACATCGCGAGCTCGGCGGACGTCGGGCGACGGCCGAGGATCTCGCGGATGCGGGCGTACTCGTCCTCCTTGAGGCCGAGCTCGGCCCACGGCTGCTCGACGTCGGGCGTCGTGCTCGCCCGCTCGACGGTGTCCATGGCCTCGCGGGTGCCGGTGACCTTGTGGGTGCTGCTCATGCGGAGACGACCTGCTTCAGGACGGAGGTGAAGAACCCGCGGCCGTCGAGGCTCGGGCCGAAGCCCTCCTCGACCGCGTGCTCGGGGTGGGGCATGAGCCCGACGACGTTGCCGCGCTCGTTCGTGATGCCGGCGATGTCGCGAGCCGAGCCGTTCGGGTTGACCCCCAGGTAGCGGAAGGCCACGCGCCCCTCCCCCTCGAGCCGGTCGAGCGTGTCGGTGTCCGCGACGAACTGACCGTCCTGGTTCTTCAGGACGACGGTGATCTCCTGGCCGGCCTCGAAGTCGGAGGTGAACGCCGTCGAGCTGTTCTCCACCCGCAGGCGCTGGTCGCGGCAGACGAACGTCCGGTGGTCGTTCTGGATCATCGCGCCGGGCAGCAGGTGACTCTCGCAGAGGATCTGGAAGCCGTTGCAGATGCCCAGGACGGGCAGCCCGCCCTGCGCCGCGGGAACGAGGACGTCCATGACGGGCGCGAACCGGGAGATCGCCCCGGCGCGCAGGTAGTCGCCGTAGGAGAAGCCGCCGGGCAGGACGACGGCGTCGACCCCGTGGAGGTCGGCGTCGCGGTGCCACAGGGAGACCGCCTCCCCGCCGCACGAGCGGACGGCACGGGCGGCGTCGTGGTCGTCGAGCGACCCGGGGAAGGTGACGACGCCGATCCTCACAGCGCCTGGTCCTTCAGCGCGTCGGCGACGACGGCCGCCTCCGGCTCGGTCGGCGCCGCGTACTCGTCGGCCTCGTCGTGGACGGAGACGACGTCCTCGATGACGGGGTTGCTCAGCAGCGTCTCCGCGGCGCGGCGGGCGTTCGCGAGCGCGGCCGCGTCGACCTCCCCGTCGACGGTGAGGACGAACCGCTTGCCCTGGCGGACGTCCGTGAACCCGTCGATGCCCAGGCGCGGGAGAGCGCCGGCGACGGCCTGCCCCTGCGGGTCGAGGATCTCGGGCTTGAGCATGACGTCGACGACGATGCGTCCCACTGGGGGCTCCTGGGGTGAGGGATCTGGGGCCGGGTCGGAAGTCTATTCCGGGGTCAGAAGCGCTCGCCGGTGAGCCGCTCGTAGGCCTCGACGTACTTGGCCCGGGTCTGCTCGACGACGTGCTCGGGCAGCGCGGGCGGAGCCTCGCCGGAGGCGCGGTCCCAGCCGGACTCGGGCGAGGTGAGCCAGTCGCGGACGAACTGCTTGTCGAAGCTCGGCTGGGGGCGACCCGGCTGCCACCCGTCGGCGGGCCAGAAGCGGGAGCTGTCGGGGGTGAGGACCTCGTCGGCGAGGACGAGGGTGCCGTCGGAGCGGGTCCCGAACTCGACCTTCGTGTCGGCGAGGAGGATGCCCCGCTGCGCGGCGATCTCGTTGCCGCGGGCGAGGATCGCGATCGTCAGGTCCCGCACCTGCGCGGCGCGCTCGGTCCCGATCGCCGCCTCGACGTCGGCGTACGGCATCGGCTCGTCGTGCTCGCCCTGGGGCGCCTTCGTGCTCGGGGTGAAGATCGGCTCCGGCAGGCGCGATCCGTCGACGAGGCCCTCGGGCAGCTCGATGCCGGAGACCCGCCGGTCGGCCTCGTACTCCTTGAGCCCGCCGCCGGTGAGGTAGGCCCGGGCGACGCACTCGACCGGGAGCATGTCGAGCCGCTCGACGAGGATCGCGCGGCCGGCGACCTGCTCGGGCACGTCCGGCGCTCCGGTCGCGATCACGTGGTTGTCCGCGAGGTCGGCCAGCTGGTCGAACCACCACAACGACATCCGGGTGAGGACCTCGCCCTTGTCCGGGATCGGGGTGTCGAGGACGACGTCGTAGGCGCTGATCCGGTCGCTCGCGACGAGCAGGACCGCGTCCTCGCGCGGCAGGCCCGACTCGTCGAGCGGGGCGTAGAGGTCACGGACCTTGCCGGAGTAGACGTGGGCGTAACCGGGGAGCTCGAGCGTCATGCGCCCATCCTCCCAGCCGCGCCCTCGGTCACCCCTCCGTACCGCGACCGGCGCCCGCCGGCGGGGCGGTGAGCACGTCCGACAGGAGCCGCTTCGCCGCGGCGTCGCCCCAGCCCGACGCACGGTCGGACCGGCCCGGCTGGCCCTCGAAGACCACGGTCACGGCGCCGTGCCCCTCGGCGTCGTCGACGAACCATGCCTGGTACAACGTCTGCCCGCTCTCGAGGGTGAGCACCTCGGCTGGCACCTGGGCGCCCCCGACGGGAACGGTGACCTGTCGTCGGGTCATGCCGCGGTCGTCTCTCTCCTGCGCGGCGACGGCCCGCGGGACGTCCGCCGTCGGCGCGACGAGGACCTCCACGACGCCAACGACCGAACCCGCCCGATCCCCGACCTCGACCCGCGCCTGACGGGCCTGGGGTCCGAAACCGGGCGGGACGTCGCCGCCGACCCGGTCGAAGCCGCTTGACCTCACCGGCCCGCCCCCGTAGACGCTCTTGGCCCAGCGACGGAGGACACCCCGGTCGCAGGAGGCGTTGGGTCCGGCGGGGACCGGCCCGGGCCGGGCGGGTCGGATCAGGCGGCCTCGCGGCGCCCGAGGCGACGGTTGACGAGGGCGACCACGCCGAGGGCGAGGATGAGGAAGCCGGTGGGGAGGGCCACGGACGGCGCGGTAATCCACAGGAGCATCCGGACGGTCCGCGGGCCCGGCAGCCGCTCGGCGATGTCGAAGACCAGGCCCCGTCCGCCGGACAGCGGCTGGATGAGGCCGAGGATCACGGTGAGGACGCCGGCGACGAACGGCCCGGTCGAGGAGGCGATCCCGCTCGCGGCGAGCAGCGCCACACCGAGCAACGTCACGAGGGCACCGAGGACGAGCGGGCCCCAGCTCATGGTCAGGGCCTCGGCCCAGCGCATCGCCCACTCGCCGAGCAACGCGACGCCCACGACCAGGATCCCCACGCCGAGGAGGGCGATGAACGGGGACGCCAGGCGCAGCAGGAGCCTCGTCGGGTTCGTCTCCGTCGGCTTCGTCCCCGTCGTCGCGGCCGCGGGTGCCGCCGTCGCGGACACCGAGGTGGGCGCCGGACCGGTGGCCGGCTGGGTGGTGGGCTGGTCGGTCATCTCTGGTCCCCCGGTGGCTCGGCCCGCGACGGTCGCCGCGGCTCGTGGTCGATGCACCGATCCTGCCCGAGGACGACCGGCCCCGCCGATGGAACCGCGATCCTGGTGGGCATGACGATGCCCCGCTCCGGACGGAGCGGGGCATCGTGGGGCGTCAGGAGATCAGGACGCCGGGCCGGGCGGGATGATGACGGCGCTCAGGAGCGTCAGCGGCAGCTGCTCCTCGATCGCCGGGACGTCGTCACCCTCGTAGCGGACCCAGGCGGCGCCGTAGTTCTCGCTCTCCGTGATCCGCCACACCGAGGTGACCTTCGAGCCCGTCCGCAGCTCCCAGACGTCCACCGACCGCATGTCGGGCAGGTCGTACTTCCGGTGCTTCGCGGCGGGGTCCGCGATCCCCCGACCCGTCCACAGCGGCGAGTCGCCGGCCTTCTGGGCGATGACGACGTCGACGACGCCGGACCCCTTGCCGTCGGCTGCCGTGTACCGGTGACCGGTGAACCGCCGTGCGCCGGTGGGGAGGGTCTGGCCGTCGAGCTCGGTCGCCGCCTCGAACGCGCCGTCCTCGAGGCTGCCGCCGAGCCGCGCGGGAGTCAGGTCGCCGAGGACGGCGTCGGAGCACCAGTCCGGCCGGTACGAGCAACCCTTGCCGAGGTCGGGCTTCGACATGTCCGGGGCCGGGCCTGGCGGCGCAGTGAGGATCGTGTCGACGAGGTCGAGCGCGGCCTTCTCGTCCCACGTGGTGCCGTCGTCGGTGCTCAGGGTCATCTCGACCGCCCCGTGCCCGTCCCCGGCCGGCACGGACACGACGTACCAGTCGCCGGAACGGGAGGGGTAGTCGGCGACCTCGGCGGTCGGGCCGGACGGGAGGTCGACCTCGTGGCGCTCCTTGGGCGCCATCGTGAACCTGGTGCCCCCGACCCGCTTCTGCGCGACCGTCACCGTGAGGGCGCCCTCCCCGACGTTGGACTCGTAGTACGCCTCGGTCCCGCCCGGGCCGTTCTCGCTGACGTAGAACGACGCGGCGGGCGCCTTCGGCACGTGCTTCTTGGCCCAGGCGACGACGACGTCGGAGTCGCAGCGCTCCGGCGTCCGGGTGCACCCGTCCTCCACGCTCGGGCCGGAGCTCGCGGGTGCCGCCGTGGTGGGCGCGCCCGACCCGTCGAGGGTCGCCAGGCCCACCGCACCGCCGGCGAGGACGGTGACGAGGGCCGCTGCGCCCACGGTCGTGCCGACGTTCCGGCGCCGACGGCGGCGCTGGCCGGCCCGGACGATGCCGTCCACGTCGATCGCGCTCCCGGGCGCGTCGGTGTAGGCCCCGCGGGCCCGGTTGATGATCTGCTGCTCGTTCACGACGCACTCCTGATCTGCTCGTTCCCCCCGACGGTCCGCAGGGCGCGGACGGTCGTGCCGCCGGCGGCGCCCCCCGGCACCCCGGCGTCCTTCTCGGCCTCCGACCCGGCCATCCGGCTCAGCAGGGCCATCCCCTCGGCGGTCGCGGCCTTGACGCTCGACTGCGACATGCCGAGCGCCTCGGCCGTCTCCGCCACCGACATCCCCTCCAGGTGCCGCAGCACGACGGCGCTGCGCTGGCGCGGCGTGAGCCGCCCGAGGCACTGCACGAGCCACATCCGGTCGTCGGAGCGCCCCGCCTCGTCACCCCCGGACCGCTCGGGCAGGACGTCCGAGGTCACCTCGCGGCGCCACGGCCGTCGGGCCTCGTCGATGACCGCTCGGCTGAGCGCCCGTCGCGCGTACGCCAGCGGTGGTGCCCCATCGCGCCCGATGCGCGGCCAGGCGACGTAGATCTTCTCCAGCGTGCTCTGGACGAGGTCGTCCGCGTGGTGCGGATCCCCCACCATCGCCCACGCCATGCGGTGCAGCGCTGGGATGGCCGCCTGCGCGAACTCCCGGAACGCCTCGTCGCGTGCTTCTCGTCGCACGTCGCCCCCTTCGATCGGATCGGTTCCACCCCGTCGACGGAACCCGCGCGCGATCGGACAGGTCAGTCGGCGGGGATCTCGATCGAGCCCTCGGCCGCGCGCTGCGCGATGTCGGTGCGGTGGTGCCCGCCGGGCAGGTCGATGCGATCGACGACGGAGTACGCCCGCTGCCGGGCGGTGGCGAGCTCGGCGCCCGTCCCGACGACGGACAGCACCCGGCCGCCGGACGCGACGAGGCCGCCGTCGTCCGACCGCGTCCCGGCGTGGAGGACCCAGGCGTCGGGCTCGTCGGCGGGGACCCCGCCGATCGGCCGGCCGGTGGCGGGCGCGGCCGGGTAGCCCTCGGACGCGACGACCACGGTGACGGCCGCGTCCGGCGACCAGCGCAGCGGGGGCAGGGCGCCGAGCGCGCCGGTGGCCGCGGCGTGAAGGACGCCCGCGAGCGGCGTCTCGAGCCGGGCGAGGACGACCTGCGTCTCCGGGTCGCCGAAGCGGGCGTTGAACTCGATGACCCGCGGCCCCCGGGCGGTGAGGGCGAGGCCGACGTAGAGGACCCCCGTGAACGGGGTGCCGCGGCGGGCCATCTCGTCGACGACGGGCTGGGCGATCCGGGCGACGACGTCGTCGACGAGCCCCTGCGGCGCCCAGTCCAGCGGGCTGTACGCGCCCATCCCGCCGGTGTTCGGCCCGCTGTCGCCGTCCCCGACGCGCTTGAAGTCCTGGGCCGGCTGGAGCGGGACGACGCTCGTGCCGTCGCACAGGCAGAAGAGGGAGACCTCCGGGCCGTCGAGGAACTCCTCGACGACGACCCGCCCGTCGGGCTTGGCCAGGCAGGCGCGGGCATGGTCGAGCGCATCGTCGCGGTCGGTCGTGACGACGACCCCCTTGCCCGCGGCCAGGCCGTCGTCCTTGACGACGTGCGGCGCTCCGAGCTCGTCGAGGGCGGCCGCCACCTCGTCCTGCGTCGAGCACACCCTGGCGACGGCGGTGGGGACGTCCGCGGCGGCCATGACCTCCTTCGCGAAGGCCTTGCTGCCCTCGAGCCGGGCCGCGGCGGCCACCGGTCCGAAGCAGGGGATGCCGGCGGCGACGAGCCCGTCGGCGACCCCGGCGACGAGCGGCGCCTCGGGCCCGACGACGACGAGATCGACGCCGTGCGCCCGGGCGGCGGCGAGCACCGCTTCGGGGTCCTCGGCGCGGCCGTCGAGGGGGACGAGGGTGGCGACCTGCGCGATCCCGGGGTTGCCGGGGGCGGCGAGCAGCTCGTCGACCGAGGGGTCGGCGGTGAGCGACCGGGCGAGGGCGTGCTCGCGGGCACCGGAACCGAGGAGGAGGATCTTCATCCCGCCAGCGTAGGGCGGGGCGACGCCGCGGGTAGCGGGCGTTCCAGCGTCGCAGGCGAATCGGCCGGGAAAGCAGTGGGGGCGCAGTCCCACGGGCGGGCAGGGGGGTTCCGCCGGTGGGACTGCGCCCGGCACACGGGGCGCCCGGAGGGGGGAACCGGCGCTCGCCATGTGCGACGTCACTGAGGTGACGGAGTTGAAATTTAGAACAACACGAGGCGCCCTTCAAGTGTCAGATGTCGCCGCAGCGACATTGACGGCGATCCGTCATCGGTGACACCGTCGCACCGTGACGGTCGGGCTCGGACGCAGCGGCACGGAGGGGTCTCCCGACGGGGAGGTCGCCCGGTACTACCCGACTGCGGACGACGAGGAGGCGCTGGTCACCCGCGTCTACCTCGCGCTCGTCAACGAAGCCCGGCCCAGCCGGCAGTCGGCCGTCGACAGCGGGATCCCGGCGGACCAGGTCGACCGAGCCCTGCCGACCCTCGTCGCCCGCAACTTCGTCCGACTCCTGCCCGACGGCGCGCTCGACGTCCCCCCGCCCGACATCACGATGAGCACCTTCGCGGCGGACCTCGACCGGCGCGCGCGGCTCCTGCGCCACTCCGTGCGATCCGTCCGGGACATCTACGACGCCGCGCGCGCCCGCCCCGAGCCCGACCGGACGGAACCCCGCCTCTTCCGCGAGCTCGAGACGATCGAGGAGGTCGCCGCGGCGGCCGTCGGAGCCCTGTCCCGGGCGCGACGAACCGTCCGCCTCATGCACGCCCCGACGCCGTTGGCCGAGCGCGGGCCCATCGCCGACCCGCTCACCCGGTCGCTCCAGTCGCTCGGCCGGGACGATCTCGACCTCCGGTCCGTCTTCGACGCGCGCATCATGGAGATCGACGGGGTGCTCGCCGACCTCGAGGAGCGGGCCCACCGCGGCGAGCAGGTCCGGGTGCTCTCCGACCTCCCGTTCACCGCGCTCGTCGTCGACGGCGACACCGCGATCATCGCGTTCTCGTCGGTCGATCCCAGCGGGCGTGGCTCGTTCCTCGTGCGCTCGGAGGTCATCGCCCGCGCGCTCGACCTGCTCGTCGAGCACTTCTGGGACCACGGACTCACCATCGGCGAGCACGACCCGGCGACGGTGGACGAGCTCGAACGGCGCGACCGCGCCATCCTCACCCTCCTGGCCGCCGGTGCGTCCGACTCGACCGTCGCCCGCCAGGTGGGCGTGAGCCAGCGAACCGTGGAGCGTCGCGTCCAGCGCCTCATGGAGCGCTTCGGCTCCCGCTCGCGCTTCCAGCTCGGCGTGGAGGTCGCGCGCCGGGGCCTGCTCTGAGCGGCACCCTCCCGGAGGGGACACGGCCCGTTCGCCGGCACGTCACCGGACGCTGGTTACACTCCCGCGTTACCCCCGAACGAATGAGACATCGTGACGCCACCTGCACCTGACGGGACCGCCGACCGCGACAGCGCGCCGGACGTCGAGCGCGAGATCGCGATCGAGCAGGCGCACCTGGACCGGGTGCTCGTGGAGCTCGCGAAGGCGGCGGACCGCGCGGGTCTCGTGGCGGTCGACGGGATGTCCCGGGGACGCACGGACCGGACGGGCGACGTACGCGACGAGGAGATGTCCGGGCTCTTCGAGCGCGATGCCCTCGTCTTCAACGCCGCGCGGCGCCAGGCATCCCTCTCCACCCAGCACGAGGGTCTCGTCTTCGGGCGGCTCGACCTCGACCACGGCTCGACGATGGACCTCGCCGACCGGGAGGTCCGGTACATCGGCCGGCTCGGCGTGCGCGACGACGAGTACGAGCCGCTCGTCGTCGACTGGCGGGCGCCGGCGGCCTCGGCCTTCTACCGGGCGACGCCGGTCGACCCGCACGGCGTCATCCGCCGGCGGGTGCTGCGCAGCCGGGAGGACGTCGTCGTCGGGGTCGAGGACGACCTCATGGTGCCCGAGGCGCCGGCCGACCTCGTCGTCGTCGGCGACGGGGCGCTGCTCGCCGCCCTGACCCGCAGCCGCGGCGGCCAGATGCGGGACATCGTCGCGACGATCCAGCAGCACCAGGACGAGGCGATCCGCGCCGAGGCCCGCGGGGTCACCGAGATCACCGGCGGACCGGGCACGGGCAAGACCGTCGTCGCGCTGCACCGCGCGGCCTACCTGCTGTACTCCGACCGGCGTCGGTTCGAGGTCGGCGGGATCCTCGTCATCGGGCCGTCGGCGGCGTACACGGCCTACATCGAGCGGGTGCTGCCCTCCCTCGGCGAGGACTCGGTGACGTTGCGTGCGCTCGGGGACGTCGTCGACGCCATCGACACCTCACGCCTCGACCCGCCCGCGGTCGCCGCGGTCAAGGGGTCGCTGCGGATGCGCCAGCTGCTCGCGCGGGTGGCGGGGGCCGCGGTGCCGGGATCGCCCGCGTCGTTCCGGGCGTTCGTCGGCGGTCACGCGGTGCACCTCGACGCCCACGAGCTCGAACGGGTGCGGCGCGGCGTCCTGCGCGGGCAGCGGCGCAACCAGGCCACGAAGGCGGCCCGCGAGGCGCTGGCCCAGGCGGCGTGGAACGCGGTCCGCTCCGGCGAGCGCGACGAGTTCATGTCGGCGTTCGAGGACTCGCTCGCGGTCGACGACTTCATGGCCGCGTGGTGGCCGCAGATCGATCCGCGTGAGGCTCTGCTCTGGCTCGCGGACACCGATCTCGCGTACTCCCTCGCTCGCGGGGTGCTCGACCTCGACGAGGCCGCGGCGGTGGCCGGGTCGATGCGCGAGACGCTCGAGCTGGGCACGTGGACGGTGGCCGACGTCGCGCTCGTCGACGACCTCGCGCAGCGGCTCGGGGTCGTCGAGGAGGTCGAGGAGGAGCGGGAGTTCCTCGAGATCGAGGAGCTCGACGGGGTGGAGGAGCTCGGCGGCCGCGCGCGGGTCCCGGGGTCCGACGTCGGGTACTCGACGATGCCGCGAGCCCCGCGGGAGCGGTTGCTGCGGGGGTCGATCGGACGGGTGGCGGAGTTCGCGCACGTCCTCGTCGACGAGGCGCAGGACCTGTCGCCGATGCAGTGGCGGATGATCGCCCGGCGCGGGGGACGGGCGTCGTGGACGGTCGTCGGGGACGCGGCGCAGGCGTCGTGGCCCGACGCCGCCGAGGCCGCCCGCGCGCGGGACGAGGCCTTCGGGAAGGCGCCGCGCCGCTCGTTCCACATGGGTACGAACTACCGGAACGCCCGCGAGATCTTCGACTACGCGCGCGACGTCATCCTGCCGCTCGTGCCGGACGCGGACATCCCCACCGCGGTCCGCGAGACGGGGGTGCAGCCGGTCGAGGCGACGTTCGAGCTCGGGATCGGGATCGACGGGGTGCGGGACACGGTGCGCGAGGCCGTAGGGGCGGCCGTCGAGGCGCTCCTGGACGACGTCGACGGGTCGATCGCGATCATCACGCCTGCTCGGTACGCCGACCGGGTCGCCGACCTCGAGGGGTTCGCCGACGGGCGGGTCCGGGTCCTCGACCCGCTGTCGACCAAGGGCCTGGAGTGGGACGCCACCGTCGTCGTCGATCCCGACGCGATCGTCGAGGAGTCCCCCGGCGGGGTGCGGGTGCTCTACGTCGTGCTGACCCGCGCCGCCCACCGGATGACGGTCCTCCGCCCCCGCACCTGACCCCCTCTCCCACCTCCCCGCTTCACCCCCTCTCCCACCTCCCCCTCGCATCACCTCCCCCTCGCATCAGCCCGACCGCCGCGGTTCTGGCCAGGCGCACCGGCCATGGCCGCGGCGGATGGCCATCACCGCGGCAGGCGCCGGCAGCGTCCTCCACAGGCGCTCCTCCACCCGGCGCCCGTCCACCGGCGGCGCCCTCATCTCCCGCCCTCCCCCGCCGCCCGGCCACGGTGGCCGCATGGACCAGACGCCGCTGAGCCGACTCACCGCCGACCGTGACGGGCGCGTGCTCGCGTCCGACCTCGCTCGCCACGGCATCACCCGGAGGTCGCTCCGCACCGCCGTCGGCCAAGGCCACCTCCTGCGCGTCCGCCCCGGCGTGTACCTCGACGGAGAGATCGGCAACCGCCCGCCGTTCGAGCAGTACGCCCATCAGGTGCAGGCGGTCCTCGCCTCGCGCCCGGCCTGGGCCGCGTCCCACCACAGCGCCCTCGCGGTGCTCGGCCTGCCCGTCGTCGACGCCGACCTCTCGGTCGTCCACGTCAGCGCGCCCGTCGGCCGCTCGGCGCGGCGCGGCATCGTCCACGTCCACCGGCGTCACGAGGTCGAGCACGTGGCCGGACGGACCCGCCAGGTCGTCGACGCGGCGGCCGCGTGCGTCCAGACGGGCGCCACCAGCGGGCGCGACGCCGGGGTGGCGGCGATGGACGCAGCCGTCCGACGTGGCCTGACCTCCCGCGCACGGCTCGAGGAGGTCCTCGCATCGGGGCTCGTGCACACAGGGATCGCGGCGGCCCGGCGAGCGGTGGAGCTGCTCGACCCGCGGTCGGAGTCACCCGGCGAGTCCGTCCTGCGGGTCCGGCTGGTCGACCTGGGGCACGACCCGCGCCCGCAGGTCGAGCTCCGGTACGCCGACGGCACCCTCGGCGCGCGTGTCGACCTGCTTCTGGGGCGCACCGTCATCGAGTTCGACGGGCTGCTCAAGTACGACGGCGCCGGCGGGCGGGCCGGGCTCGTGGCGGAGAAACGCCGGGAGGACCTCATCCGCGCGTCGGGGTTCCGCGTCGTCCGGGTCACCTGGGCCGACCTGCGCCGCCCGGGGTGGCTGGAGCGGACCTTCCCGCCCGGCGGCCCGATCTGACCGGCCGGCTCACCCACCCTGCGCGCCGCGGTTGAGGCCGGACGCCGCGACCGTGGCCGCGGTCGGCGGCCGACATCGCGGCGGACGGGCCCGGGGCCGAGGGAGCGGTGCGCGGAGAGCCCCGGGTCAGGCGTCGAGGAGGGGGTGGCGCTCGATGATCTGTGCCCGACCGGGGCCGACGCCGATCGCCGACACCCGCGCGCCGATCAGCTCCTCGACCCGCAGCACGTAGCGCTGCGCGTTCTCCGGCAGGTCCTCGAACCGGCGGCAGCCGGAGATGTCCTCCGACCAGCCCGGCAGCATCTCGTACACCGGCACCGCGTGGTGGAAGTCGCTCTGGCTCACCGGCATCGAGTCGTGCCGCACCCCCTCGACCTCGTAGGCCACGCACACCGGCAGCTGCTCGAAGCCCGTGAGGACGTCGAGCTTGGTGATGACGAAGTCGGTGACGCCGTTGATCCGCGTCGCGTACCGCCCGACGACCGCGTCGAGCCAACCGCACCGCCGCGGACGTCCCGTCGTCGTCCCGTACTCGTGGCCGACGTCGCGCAGCCGCTGGCCGTCCTCGTCGTCGAGCTCGGTCGGGAACGGTCCCTCGCCCACCCGGGTCGTGTACGCCTTGAGGATCGCGATGACCCGCGAGACCTTCGTCGGCGGGATCCCCGACCCCGTGCACGCCCCGCCCGCCGTCGCCGACGACGAGGTGACGAAGGGGTACGTGCCGTGGTCGACGTCGAGCAGCGTCGCCTGACCGGCCTCGAGCAGGACGTTCTCGCCCGCCTCGAGCCGCCGCTCGAGCAGCTCCGCCGTGTCGCACACCATCGGCCGCAGCCGGTCGACGTACGACAGCAGCTCCGCCACCACGGCATCGGCCTCGACCGCGCGGGTGTTGTAGATCTTCGCGAGCATCTGGTTCTTGACCTCGAGCGCCGCCTCGACCTTCTGCCGCAGGATCCCCTCGTCGAACAGGTCCTGGACCCGGATGCCGATGCGGTTCATCTTGTCGGCGTACGTCGGGCCGATGCCCCGCCCGGTCGTGCCGATCTTGCGCTTGCCGAGGAAGCGCTCCATCACCTTGTCGATCGTCCGGTTGTACGGCGCGATGACGTGGGCGTTGGCGCTGATCCGCAGGTTGCTCGTGTCGACGCCCCGGGCCTGCAGCGCGTCGATCTCCTCGAAGAGCACCCCGAGGTCGATGACGACGCCGTTGCCGATGACCGCTGTCACGCCCGGGGTGAGGATCCCGCTGGGCAGCAGGTGGAGCGCGTAGGTCTCGCTCGTGCCGTCCGGCTGCTCGATGACGACCGTGTGGCCGGCGTTGTTGCCCCCGTTGAACTTCACGACGACATCGACGTCCCGGCCCATGAGGTCGGTCGCCTTGCCCTTGCCCTCGTCGCCCCACTGGGCGCCGACCAGCACGATCGCCGGCATCTCTCAGTCCTTCCCGAGCAGGTCGCCGACCGCGTCGGCGCTGGAGTCCCGCAGCAGCGCCGCGCAGCGCTCCTGCTCGTCGGCCTCCCCGATCGCCCCCGCCGCGCGCGACAGGGCCGCGACCGCGCGGAGGAACCCGCGGTTCGGCTCGTGCGACCACGGCACGGGCCCCTGCCCCCGCCAGCCCGCGCGCCGGAGCGCGTCGAGCCCGCGGTGGTAGCCGGTCCGGGCGTACGCGTACGCCTCGACGTCGCGGCCGTCGGCCAGCGCGTCCTCGGCGAGCGTGGCCCACGCGGCGCTCGAGGCCGGTGCGGCGGCCGAGACCGCGGCGGGGGACTCCCCCGCCGCGAGCCGCGCGGCCGCCGGGTCCTCCGGCAGGAGGGTGTCGGGGATGCCGAGCAGGTTGCCGTGCGTCACTTCTGGTGCGTCCCGGCGCTGCGCAGCGCCTCGCAGGCCTCGACGACGCGGGCGGCCATGCCCGCCTCGGCCTCCTTGCCCCACGAGCGCGGGTCGTACTGCTTCTTGTTGCCGACCTCGCCGTCGACCTTGAGGACGCCGTCGTAGTTCTTCATCATCCAGGCCGCGACGGGGCGGGTGAAGGCGTACTGGGTGTCGGTGTCGACGTTCATCTTGACGACGCCGTAGTCGACCGCGTCGGAGATCTCCTGGGCGGTCGAGCCGGACCCGCCGTGGAAGACGAGGTCGAGCGGGTGCTCACCCTTGTCCGCACCGTGCTTGGCGACGATCGCCTCCTGGCACTGCTTGAGGATCTCCGGTCGGAGCTTGACGTTGCCCGGCTTGTACACGCCGTGGACGTTGCCGAACGTCAGGGCGGCCATGTACCGGCCCTTCTCGCCCAGTCCGAGGGCCTGGACGGTCTTCAGCGCGTCCTCGGGGGTCGTGTACAGCTGGTCGTTGATCTCGTTGGCGACCCCGTCCTCCTCGCCCCCGACGACACCGATCTCGACCTCGAGGATGATCTTCGCGGCCGCGGCGAGCTCGAGGAGCTCCTGCGCGATCTGGAGGTTCTCCTCCAGCGGCACGGCCGAGCCGTCCCACATGTGGGACTGGAAGATCGGCAGACCGGTCTGCTTCACCTGCTCGGCTGAGGCCTGCAGCAGCGGCCGGACGAAGCCGTCGAGCTTGTCCTTGGGGCAGTGGTCGGTGTGCAGCGCGATGTTCACGTCGTAGTTCTTCGCGACCTCGTGGGCGTAAGCGGCGAGGGCGAGCGAACCGGTGACCATGTTCTTGATCGTCGGGCCGGAGAGGTAGTCGGCGCCGCCGGTGGACACCTGGACGATGCCGTCCGAGCCGGCCTCGGCGAAGCCCCGGATGGCGGCGTTGAGCGTCTGGCTCGAGGTGACGTTGATCGCCGGGTACGCGAAGGAGCCCGCCTTCGCGCGGTCGAGCATGTCGGCGTAGACCTCGGGGGTTGCGATGGGCACGGTGCGCTCCTTCGGGCGGGGGATGGTTCTTCGTTCCGATCCTTCCACGACCCGGCGGCTGGGAGGATCAGGGCCGTGGAACTCGTGTCACGCTGGGGCGGTCGCATCGTCGGCTGGGGGGCGCTCGCGGTCGTCGCGGTGTTCGTCGCCGCGAAGATCGCCGACCGCGACGGGTCCGACCTGCCGCTGGCGCTGCTCACGCTGTGGCCGTGGGTGGGGTTCGGCGCTGCGGTGGCGGGGGCGCTCGCCGCCCTCCTGGGCGCCCGGCGGCTCGCGGCCGCCCTCACCGTCGCCGCCCTGACGTGCGCGGCGGTGCTCGTGCCGCGGGCGGTCGGCTCGGCCGCACCACCGCAGGGGGACGACCGGCTCGTCGTCATGACCCTCAACATGCGGTTCGGCAAGGCGGACGTGGCGCAGGTCGCGCGCCTCGTCGAGGAGCACGACGTCGACGTGCTCGTCGGCCAGGAGGTCACGCCGGGGACCCTGACGAACGCCGAGGGGACGAACCTCGACCAGCTCCTGCCCCACCGCGAGGGCCGCGTCCCGACCCTCGAGGAGCACATGACGACCGGCGCCTACGCGGCGGTCGTGTGGTCGCGGGAACCGATGACGCTCGCCGAGCCCGTCGAGGGGATGCCGCGCTACTCGCCGCGCGTCATCGCCCGCACCGACCTCGGCCCGGTCGTCGTCGCCGACGTCCACACCACCTCGCCGCTGGGCGGGCGGGAGATGCAGTGGCGTGCCGACCTCGACGCCGTCGCGCGCGGGTGCCGGTGGAGCGACCCGCGCATCGAGCCCGGCCCCACCGCCACCGTCGTCGCCGGGGACCTCAACGGCAGCGTCGACCACCCGAGCCTGCGCGCGGCCCTGACCCGCTGCGGCCTGACCGACGCCGCAGACGCCGTCGGGCACGGCCTCGACGCGACGTACGCCGGCTCACCGGCCAACCCGATCGCCGTCGCCCGGACGTCGTACGTCCTCACCGACCTCGCCGTCGTCGACACCCGCACCGCCCGGGTCGGCGGCACCGAGCACCGCGCCGTCATCGCGACGCTCGCGCGCCGCTGAGGCAGCTCCCAGACCGCACCCGTAGGGTGGCCGGTCAGTGATGACCCCGTGATGACACCTGCCCGCCTCTCCCACCGGCACCGCCAGAACCTGAAGCAGTTCCTCCGGTTCGGCGTCGTCGGTGCGTCCGGCGTGCTCGTGAACATGGCCGTCGCGGTGCTGATGAACAAGGCGAACGGCGGCACCCGGAACGCCCAAGAGATCATCTGGGACATCCCCGGCTCGCAGTTCAACCTCCGCTTCTCGATCCTCGTGTGGATCGCCGGTTTCCTCGTCGCGAACCTCACGAACTTCCAGCTCAACCGGTCGTGGACCTTCGGCTCGAGCCGGCACGCGTCGTGGGTCTCGGAGTTCTGGCCGTTCCTGCTCGTCGGGTCGGTCTCGGCGTTCGTCGGCATCTTCGCCAAGGTCGCGATGACCAACCCGACGTCGGCGCTCTACCTGCCGGAGCCGTGGTTCCACGAGGACTCGGGCCTGCGCTCGCGCGAGTACTGGAGCCAGCTCGTCACCATCGTCCTGACGACCCCGGTGAACTTCGTCGTCAACAAGCTGTGGACCTTCCGCGCCGTGCGGGGGCACCACCCGCCCGTGCCGCTCGTCGCCCCGGTCGTCGCACCGGAGCTCGTCGACGAGGACGGCACCCCGCTCGAGGAGCCTCAGGAGCGGACGGGGCGCTGACCCTCGACGTGGCGTCGGACCCACGCGTGCAGAGCGATGGCCCCCGCCGCGCCGGCGTTGATCGAGCGGGTCGAGCCGTACTGGGTGATGTGCAGGACGTCGGCGCACACCGCCTGGGTCTGCGGAGTGAGCCCCGGACCCTCCTGCCCGAGGACGAGGACGCAGTGCCGGGGCAGGTCGTAGGTCTCCAGCGGGACGGAACCGGGGACGTTGTCGATGCCGAGCACCGTCACCGGGCCGCCGTCGGGTGCCCCGGTGGCCGCCCACGTCGCGAGTGCGGTGGCGTCCGGGTGGTGGAGCTCGTGCTGGTAGCGATCGGTGACCATCGCGCCCCGCCGGTTCCACCGCCGGCGCCCGACGACGTGGAAGGCGGCGACGTTGAAGGCGTTCGCGGTGCGGACGACCGAGCCGATGTTCAGGTCGTGCTCCCAATTCTCGATGGCGACGTGGACCTCGTGCCGCCGGGTGTCGAGCTCGGCGACGATCGCCTCGTGCCGCCAGTAGCGGTAGCGGTCCTCGACGTTGCGCCGGTCCCCCTCGCGCAGCAGGTCCGGGTCGAGCCGGGGGTCCTCCGGCCACGGGCCTTCCCACGGCCCGACGCCGACCTCCCGCGGCTGCGTCACGTGTGCAGGCGCGAGAGGAAGCCGGCCGTCCGCTCGTGCTGGGGGTTCTCCAGCACCTGCTCCGGCGGGCCCTGCTCGAGCACCCGCCCGCCGGAGAGGAAGCACACCCGGTCGGCGACGCGCCGGGCGAACCCCATCTCGTGGGTGTTGAGCAGCATCGTCCGTCCTTCGTCCCGCAGGGCCCGCAGCAGGTCGAGCACCTCCCCGACGAGCTCGGGGTCGAGTGCGGAGGTCACCTCGTCGAGCAGGAGCAGCCGCGGGTCGGTGACCAGGGCCCGGGCGATCGCCGCGCGCTGCTGCTGACCCCCGGAGAGGTCGTCCGGGCGGGCGTGGGCCTTCTCCGCCAGGCCGACGCGCTCGAGCATCGCCGTGGCCCGCTCGCGCGCCTCAGCCCGCGGCACGCCGTGGACCCGGACCGGCGCGAGCACGACGTTGTCGAGCACGCTCATGTGCGGGAAGAGGTTGTACTGCTGGAAGACGACCCCCATCCGGGCGCGGACGGCGTCGGCATCGACCCGGGGGTCGGTGATGTCCTGCCCGTCGAGATGGATCGTCCCGTCGTCGACGACCTCGAGCAGGTCGATGCACCGCAGGAGGGTCGACTTGCCCGACCCCGAGGCACCGATGAGGACGACGCACTCCCCCTCGTCGAGCGAGAGGTCCAGGTCGTCGAGGACGAGGGTCTCCCCGAACGCCTTCCGCACGCCGCGGACGTCGAGCAGGCTCACACGGCACCCCCGGAGACGTGCATCCCCTGGCGCCGGGCGAGCCAGTCGGTGAACCGTGCCATCGGGACCGTGAGGCAGATGAACAGGACCCCGGCGACGACGTACGGGGTGTAGTTGAAGTCGCTCGCGCTGCTGATCTGCGCCGCGCGGATCGCGTCGACGACGCCGAGCACCGCGATGAGGCCGGAGTCCTTCTGCAGCGACACGAGGTCGTTCATCAGGGCCGGCATGACCCGCCGCACGGCCTGCGGGACGACGACGTGCCGCAGCGTCTGGCGGTGGGTGAGGCCGAGCGCCCGCGCCGCCGCCCGCTGCGAGGGGTGGATCGACTCGATCCCGGCCCGGAACACCTCGGCGACGTACGCGCCGTAGCAGAGCACGAGCGCCGCACAGCCCCAGACGAGCACCGAGGACGTCACCCCGGACAGGCCCAGGCCGGGCACGCCGAACCCGAGGAGGTAGATGACGAGCAGCAGCGGCAGCCCGCGGAAGAGGTCCACGTACACGGTGGCGGCCAGGCGCAGCGGGAAGGCGACGGGGCCCCGCATCGTCCGCATGATCGCGATGACGAGCCCGAGGACCGCGATGAGCACCGCGCAGACGATCATGATCCGGACGTTGAGCCAGATCCCCTCGGCGACGGCGGGCAGGCTCTCGACCGCCTTGGCCGGGTCGAAGTACGTCTCCCGCACCCGCGGCCACCCCGGCGACCCGACGAGCAGCGCCGTGAGCACGCCGAGGACCGCGAGGGTGCTCAGCGCCGACAGGCCGGCCGACCGGGCCGTCCGGCGCTGCCGGAAGCGGCGCCGGTCGACCTCGACCTGCGACGGGGTCCACGCCGGCGCGTCGGCACCGGGCGGGCTGGCGTGACTCATGCGGTCCTCGAGGTCCGGGCTCAGGAGAGCTCGGGGGCGCCCTTGCCGGCGAGCCACTGCTTCTGCAGCTTCTCCAGCGTGCCGTCCTCGCGGAGGGTGTCGACGGCCTTGCTCACGCACTCGGTGAGCGGCGAGCCCTTCGGCAGGACCGCGCCGAACTGCTCGCCCTCACCGGTGCTCGGGAGCTGGCCGACGATGACGCCGTCGTCGAGCTGGGCGGCGGTCATGTAGAACGCCGTCGGCAGGTCGACGACGAGGGCGTCGATCTGACCGTTCTTCAGGGCCTGGACGGCCTGGTCGTTCGTGTCGAAGACGCTCGCGTCCTGGGCCGGCTTGATCTGGTCCTGGATCGCCGTGTACGAGGTCGTCCCGACCTGCGCGCCGAGCTTGACGTCGGCCAGGTCCGCGACGGACTTCGCACCCGCGGCCTTGCTCTTCTTCGTCGTAATGACGGCCTGGCGCACGTCGTAGTAGCCGCTGGAGAAGTCGACGGCCTTCTTGCGCTTGTCGCTGATGGAGACCTGGTTGAGGTCGAGGTCGAACTTCTTGTCGCCGGGCTGGACGACGCTGTTGAACGTCGCCTTCGTCCAGACGACGTCGTCCTTGGCGAAACCGAGCTCGTCGGCGATCGCGTACGCCACGGCGGACTCGTACCCCTTGCCGTTCGACGGCTCGTCGTCGACGAACCACGGGGCGTAGGCCGGGCTGTCGGTGGCGATGGTGAGCTTGCCCTTCGCCTTCGTCTGCAGGGCGTCGGTCGAGCAGTCGGCCGCCGCGCCGGTCGAGCTGGCGGCGGTGTCGGACGCGGGGGCGGAGCACGCACCGAGGGCGAGCGCAGCGAGGACGGAGGCGGCGGCGAGACCGCGGCGGGCAGTGAGCATGGCGGCAAGGACCTTCGGGGAGGGGCCGGCGGGGGTCCGGCACGGGTGCAGGGGTCGGACGAGGATACGCCCGACGGCGCGGCGAGCGACGCGCACGTCCAGCGGACGTCCCGGGTCAGCGCCTACCCTGTCTGCGCCGCACCCCGCCGGCACCCCCCGACGAGAGAGCGACCCCGATGAGCTGGATGGATCCCGAGTGGCTGCTGGCCCGGTTCGGCAACGCCTTCTTCTGGGTGTCGATGGTCATCGTCTTCGTCGAGTGCGGCCTCTTCTTCCCGATCCTGCCCGGGGACTCGCTCCTGTTCGCCGTGGGCATGTTCATCCGCCGGGGTGACGTCGACCTCAACATCGCCCTGGCCTGCGCGCTGCTCACGGCGGCCGCGTTCCTCGGCAACGTCGTCGGGTACGAGATCGGCCGCAAGATCGGCCCGGCGCTGTACGAGCGGGACGGGCGCTTCCTGCGCAAGAAGTACTTCGACGACACGATCGAGTTCTTCGAGCACCACGGACCGAAGGCGCTGGTCATCGGCCGGTTCGTGCCGATCGTCCGCACCTTCGTCACCGTCGTCGCCGGGGTGGGCCGGATGGACCGGGCGAAGTTCTTCACGTGGAGCGCCGTCGGGGCGGTCCTGTGGGCATGCTCGCTCACGCTGCTGGGGTACGCGCTGGGCGGGGTCAAGGCCGTCCACGACAACCTCGAGGTCGCGATCCTCCTCATCGTCGCGGTCTCGGTGCTGCCGATGGTCTGGGAGTGGTGGCGGGCCCGCCGGGGCGGCAAGACCGCGGTCGAGGAGCTCGACGAGGCCCTCGACTGACCTGAACGGGCAGCGACCGGCGGAGGATCAGGCGAGCCCGAGGTCCTGCAGGGAGTAGACGAAGCGGTAGGGCACCCCGGCCTCGGCCTCGATGCGCTCGCCCGCCCCCGTCGCCCGGTCGGCGATCGTCGCGACGGCCAGGACCTCTCCACCGGCCTCGCGGACCGCGGAGACCGCCTCGAGCGGGGACCCGCCCGTCGTCGTCGTGTCCTCGAGGACGACGACCCGGCGCCCGGCGATCGACGGGCCCTCGATCCGCTGCTGGAGCCCGTGCGCCTTGCCCGCCTTGCGGACGACGAACGCGTCGACCCGGTCGCCGGCCGCCGCGGCGGCGTGCAGGACCGAGGTCGCGACGGGGTCGGCGCCGAGTGTCAGGCCCCCGACGGCGTCGGGCGCGAGGTCGGCGACGAGGTCACGCATGACGCGACCGACGAGCGGGGCGGCCTCGCCGTCGAGGGTGATCCGGCGCAGGTCGACGTAGTAGTCCGCCTCGGCGCCCGACGAGAGGGTGACCCGCCCGTGGACGACGGCCTTCGCCCGGATGATCTCCAGGAGGCGGGCGCGGTCAGCGGCGATGTCGGGGCTCTCGGGTGCGGTCATGGCACCGAGTCTAGGGAGGCTCACGAACGCCGCTGGGGCGCCGACCGGATGGTCGACGCCCCAGCGGGCGGTGTCTCGAGGGGGCGGGCCCCCGGTGGTCGGACGAGCCGACCGGATCGGATCAGATGCGGTCGCGGCCCAGGTCGTCGCGACCGTCGCGGTCGACGTCCACACGACGGGCGGTGGTGTCGGTGTCGACGCGGCGGGCCGGGGTGGTGTGCGTGGCCGTCGCGACGTGGTCGTGGTGCTCCGGGCGGTTCTTCTTCAGCAGACCACCGAGGCCGAGGAGACCGAGGAGACCGAGGAGGCCCCACTTCCAGCTGCCCTCGTCCTCGACGTCCTTGGCGGTGTCCTTGGTCGAGTCCGTGGCGTCGGTCGCACCCTCACTGGCGTTGTCGACGGCGTCGCTGGCGGTGTCGCCAGCGTCGGAGGTGGACGAGCTGTCGGCGGCGACGATCTGCGCGGCCGGGGCCTCGGCGTGGGCGACGACCGGGGCGGTCATGACGGCCGCGGCGGCCGCGACGGGAACGAGGTACTTGCGCATGTGTGTCTCTCCTTGTGGTTCGACCGCCGGATACGGCGGTCGTTGTCCAACCAGCCAGGGGGGGCCTGACCAGCGCAAACACTCAAACCTTAGACACATGTCCAGCGTTTGTTCAAACTTTGTCCGGGGTAACCGTGCTGTCGTGACCGTCCTGTGACCCGAGGCGACGCCCCCGCTGGATCCCCAAACAACCACCCGCCGGGCATGCAGAAGTCCTCTTGTCGGGCGCGCGGGATGGGTTCCCAGCGCTTCTGCATGTCGGGAGGGCGGGATCGACCGTCACCGCGTGGGGCGGTGGCGACGGGCAAGACCCCCGCGCAGCACGGGGCGCGGGAGGTGCCGCAGCACCCCGACGAGCGCGGCGTACTGGGGAGACGGCACGACGACCGGCCGACCGGCGCCCAGCGCGTCGAGCGAGCTGTCCACGACCCGCTCGGCCGACAGCCAGAACAGCCCCGTCCGGTCGCCCTGGTCGATGCCCGCGCGCTCGTGGAACTCGGTCCGGACGAACCCGGGGCACACGGCGGTGACGCTCACCCCGGTGCCGGCGAGCTGCCCGTCGAGCGACTCCGAGAAGACCGTGACCCACGACTTGGCGGCCGAGTACGTGCCCGAGGTGATGAAGGCAGCGACCGAGGCCACGTTGAGCACGGCCCCGTGGCCCCGTTCCCGCATCGGCCCGGCCGCCGCGTGGGTCAGGACGAGCACGGCCCGCACGAGGACGTCGAGCATCCGCTCCTCGTCCTCGACCGGGGTGTCGAGGAACGGCGTCGCGATGCCGAAGCCGGCGTTGTTCACGAGCAGGTCGACGGGGCGGGCGGGGTCGGCGAGACGGTCGGCGACGCGCTGGAGCTGCTCACGGTCGGCGAGGTCGGCGGGCAGCACCTCCACCTCGACGCCGTGGGCAGCCACGAGCTCGGCGCTCAGGTCCTCCAGACGGGGGGCGTCCCGGGCGACGAGGACGAGGTCGTGGCCCCGGGCGGCGAGGGCGGTGGCGTAGGCGTGGCCGAGGCCGGCGGAGGCCCCGGTGACGAGTGCGGTCGACATGCCCCGAGCATGGCAGCCGAAGGGCGCCGGTCAGGTCTTGCGGGCCTTCTTCGCGGCTCGCTTCCGAGCGCGCGTGACGAACGCGGTGGCCTCCTTGCCGACGACCGGGTCATCGACGAGGGACTCGATGACCCGCCGGCCACGCTCCCCACCGAGCTTCCCCAACGTCTTGACGAAGAACACCCGAACCTCTCCCTGGGTGTCGTCGGTCAGCAGCTCGATCAGGTCATCGACGTAATCGGCGGTGGCGCACGCACTCAGGGCGATCGCGACACCGTCCTGCTCCGGCTCGCTCTGCGCGTTCTCGTAGCAGGCACGAAGCCGGTCCCAGTAGCCGATGGAGTCCCGCACCGCCAGCGCACGCCCGATGCCCTCCATGATGACCGGCGGGTACCCCCCGGCCTCGAGGTGCCTCATCAGGACCGGCAGCGCCTGGGGGTATGGCTCGGAGGTGTTGACCAGGTCGTACACCGACTCGGTCACCGGCGCCCCCACCTCTTCGAGGTCCGCCACCAGCGGCCGCTCGATCTCGTTCTGCTCCCGCTCCCGTGCGAGCCGCCGCTCCTCCTCCGCGCGTTCACGTGCCTGGAACTCCGGGTCGTTCGCCAGCTGGTCCATCAGCTCACCAGCCGTGATGTCAGCTGATTCTCGTCTACCCATTCGGGATGTACCTCACTTTGATTGATCCGTCGCGAATCTTTTCCTTGAGCCTGCCGGACAGCCGGGTGTCGCTCCGCACATACAGGTAGAACGTCTTGTCACCCTTGTAATCAAGATAATCCCGGATCTGTCGCGTCAAACCTTGGTATTTCACATTCTTGATCTCCGTGATCGAATCTCTCGTGACCCCGTCGGCAATTCGGGGCTCTTCCCAGATGAGGGTGGAGTCGGTGGTGTGATGTGGTCGGCGTGCGTCGGTCCTGGGAGAGAGGTCGAGGTCTCCCGAGGATGAAGGTTCCTACACGCCTCATCCGGAAGACCTCGACGCGTGCCTGACGCTACCCCGCTGGCGGGCTTCGCCTGCCCCGATCTGACCGTGTTCTGCCGCCTGGACGAGCTCGGGCTCGAGGTCACCGGCCAACGCATCGAGCCCGACCGAGCGGTGCTCGCGTGCCGGGTCCTCGAGCCGGACCAGTGGTGCCGACGCTGCGGTTGCCAGGGCGTGCCGCGTGACAGCGTCGTGCGGCGGCTGGCGCACGAGCCGCTGGGGTGGCGGCCCACGGTGTTGGAGGTGACCGTCCGGCGCTACCGGTGCACCGGTTGCGGGCACGTGTGGCGTCAAGACACCAGCCGTGCGGCCCAGCCGCGAGCGAAGCTCTCGCGTCGCGGCCTGCGGTGGGCGCTGGAAGGCATCGTGGTCCAGCACCTGACGGTGGCCAGGGTCGCCGGGGCGTGATGCAGGAACAGGTGACAACTGGCTTCTGGTGCGTGGCGCCGGAGGAGAGGATGTTGTTGTGCCTGCTCCGTATCCGCAAGAGTTCCGTGATGACGTGGTTGCCGTGGCCCGGGGCCGTGGCACCGGGGTGACGTTGAGGCAGATTGCCCAGGACTTCGGGATCAGCGAGGCGTCGTTGACGAACTGGCTCAGGGCAGCCGAGATCGAGGACGGCACACGTGCTGGCGTGTCGAAGGACGAAGCTGCCCAGCTGCGTGAGCTCAAGCGCCGCAACCGTCTGCTGGAGCAGGAGAACGAGGTCCTGCGCCGGGCTGCGGCCTACCTGTCGCAGGCGAACCTGAGGCTCGGTGGCTCGGGAAAATGATGTACCCGCTCGTCCGTGAGCTGGCCGCTGACGGGGTCCCCGTCACGGTGACGTGTCGGGTCCTGAAGCTCGCTCGTGCGCCGTACTACCGGTGGCGCGAGGACCCTGTGCCCCGTGCCGAG
>ERZ1023261.155-NODE-155-length-29473-cov-8.550003_pt1 | contig 29473 bp, 27 predicted proteins | sample MGYA00521234_ERZ1023261 | MGnify/ENA primary metagenome ERZ1023261 (study PRJEB32759, sample SAMN07749871) | skin metagenome | biome: transportation; feature: city; material: polyester macromolecule | host: Homo sapiens | place: Hong Kong:TC line | collected...
AGTAATCCTCCATCGGCTGGCCCGACCCGTTGAGCCAGCGCACCGTGTCCGGGAACCCGTCCTCGAGGTGCTTGTTGCGGATCGAGGGCCGGTGGATGCCGAGCTTCCAGTACTCGGGGTCGAAGCGAAACAGCGTCTTGACCCCCCAACCCTTGTTCCAGAGCGGCGGCGCGGCCCGCGTGTACTGCTCGGTCACCGGCGCCCGCGACCAGTCCGTGACCCCGTTCGAGCCGAAGATGCGCCAGGTCACGACGATCCCGTTGGCGCCCCTGGCCACGGCGTCGTCGAGCATCCCGGAGACCGTCCCCGAGGGGTGGTTCACCGACAGGAACTCGTCCGCGTCGAACACCATCACCCAGTCCGCCGCCGCCACCAGCGGCTCCTCCTGCGCATAGTTCAGCGCCGAGGGCTGCGGCTTGACCCCCTCGGGGATGGCGTTTTCGCGGTGATGGGCGAGCCCCAGCGCCTCGAGCCGCTGCAGCATCTCGACGGTCCCGTCGGTGCAGTCGTTGGTGTAGACGAGAAGATCGGTGAACCCGACGGCCAGGTGATGGGCCACCCACTCGAGCAGATAGGGCGCCTCGCTGACGGTCGCAGGGATGGACTGCGATGCGAACGGTGCGAAGCGGTCGTTGACGTGGGTGTAGGCCTTGATGCCGGGGTCGTTGCCGTAGCGGGCGTTGACCGTATTCATCGCCTCGCCCTGCCGCGCAGCGGGGTAGAACTGGCCGTCGGCCGACGCGGTGGTGCCCATGCCCCAGACCCGCGCCATCGGCAGTGCGCCTTGCGCGGCGACCACGGCCGCCAGCGCCTGGTCGATCGCCTCGCTCTCGACATGCCAGCGCGCGAGGCGGGAGAGCTGCCAATAGTCGTGGGTGTTGCACGCCTCGGCCATCTTGCGCAGGCCGAGGTTCAGCCCCTCGGCGAGCAGGACGTTGAGCAGGCCGATCCGGTCGCTGCACGGTATGCCGGTGCGCAGGTGCGTGAAGGCATCGGTGAAGCCGAGCGCGGCATCGACTTCGAGCAGCAGGTCGGTGATGCGGATGGGCGGCAGGCGACGGTACAGGTCGAGCAGCAATTCCTCGATCCCGTCCGGCGGGTCCGCGCTGAGGCGCTCGATGCGCAGCGTCCCATCCTCGATGCTGCCGTGCGGGATCGTCCCGTTGCGCGCGGCGCGACCGAGGCGGGCGAGAGCATCGGCAAGCCGCGCCTTGCGATCCGCCAGCCAGACCTGCGGATCGGACGGGACTGCCAGTTTCATGGTACGCGCGACTGCCATCGGCACGAGGACGTCCCGCAGGTCGCCATAGCGATGCGAGCGGTCGAGCCAGATATCGCCCGAGCGCAGCGCGTCGCGCAGGTGGAACATCACCGCGACCTCGCGGAGACGCGCATCATCGCCGCCCCTCACCCGCAACTGACGCCGCCATTTGGAATGCGGGCGCAGGAAATCGTCGGTCACCGGGAGTTCGCCCCTGGCGGCGATGACGGTCACCGCGGCGAGCAGAGACCGGGCGACCGGCGCGGCTTCGAGGTCGAGGCAGCGTAGCATACGCGGCGCATAGCGGCGGAAGCGGTGATAGCCTTGGTCGACATGCGCCAGCGGATCATCACCCAACGTGTCGGTCAGCGTCCTGGCCGTAGCGACGAGGTGGTCGAGCCGCTCCCAGCCCGCCACGCGCGCGACCGCATCCTCCAGCGATGCGCCATCGCCATGCGCGTCGAGCAGCGATCGGCCGAGCGCGGCGAACCCGTCCAGCGTCGCGGTGACCGCACCTCTGGTTTCCGCTGCACGCGCATCGTGCAACTGCTTCGCCTCGCGCCAGGTCCGGCCGACGATCCGGTCGTGCGTCTCGATCACCGCATCGGCGGTCGCGACCGCCCATTCGATGACGCAGATCGCGAGGATGGCGCGGCGCCGATCGGCGTTCAGGTCGCGCAGGCCATCGGCGAAATAGCGTTCGCCCTGCCGACGCAGCCGAGCGACGCGGTGCGGCGGGACGCCGGCGAGCAGGTCAGCGCCGAGGTTCATCGCGCGGAGAAACTCCAACCGGTCGAGCAGCCGGTTCGCCGCGGCGGAATTGTTGCCCGGCTCGATCCGGCGCAGCCAGATGAAGCGGCTGATCGCACCCGGCAGCATCTCGGCCGTCAGCCGGTCGAGCCGGGTGCAGGCGACGCGATCGAGCCGCGCGGCGATCCGCTTCTCTATATTCCGTTCGGCCGCGACCAGCGCGTCCGCACACAGCCGCTCGATGGTGGTAATCGCCGGCAGGATGGTCATGGTTTCGCGGCAGCGGGCGATGAAGCGCCGGGCAAGATCGTCGTTGGAGCGAGCCTGTTCTGCTTCCGCGATCAGCCATTCGCGGAACGCGCGTGCCGGTGCGCCCTGTCCGGGGAACATCCTGTAGCCGTATGTCCGGCGCAACACTTCCATGTGCTGCTGGCGGGTCTGGCGGCGGACGGCATAGCGGACGAGTGTGTCGCCGGCGATGCCGAGCTGGGCACCGAGAAAGGCGGATGCCGCCAGCGGGATGACCTCGCCCGGTGCCAGCATCCGGCCGGGATAGCGCAGCGCACAGAGTTGCAGCGCAAAGCCGATCCTGTTCTCCGGCCGGCGTCGCCGGTCGACATGGATCAGGTCGTCATCCGCCAGGATGTAGTGCCGCAGCAGCGACGCCTCGTCGGTCGGCAGGTCGAGCAGCGCCGATCGCTGCCGGGCGCTCAGGATATGGCGTCTCGGCATGGCTCAGTGTCCCGGTTGAACAGAAGTCTGTTTTGGACAACACTGACCCGGCGCAGATCAAGGGTTTTCAGGGCCGGTTTTCGGGAAGGTTCAATTGGGACAACGCGCCGCCATCTACGCTCGTGTCTCGACCGCCGACCAGTCGTGCGAGCGGCAGCTGCGCGACCTTGCCGGTTTCGCCGAACGGGGCGGATACGAGGTGGTCGAGGTGTTCCGCGAAACCGCCTCGGGAATGAAGGCAAACCGCTCGGCGCGCGCCGAGGTGATGAAGCTGGCGCAGGCGCGACACATCGACGTGATCCTCGTCACCGAACTCAGCCGCTGGGGCCGCTCGACGCAGGACCTGCTCGATACGCTGAACCGGCTGTCGGGCTGGCGCGTGTCGGTCGTCGCCATGAGCGGCATGACGTTCGAGGTCGACACCCCGCACGGGCGGATGATGGCGACGATGCTTGCCGGCATTGCGCAGTTCGAGCGTGACATGCTCAGCGAACGGGTACGTTCCGGCCTCGCCGCTGCTCGGGCGCGTGGTCGCAAGCTCGGGCGGCAGACCGGCGACCGCCCCAAGTCCGACCGGCTCGCCCCCAAGGTGCTGGCGCTTGTCGCCGAGGGCCGCAGCTATCGCTGGATCGCGCGCGACCTCGGCCTCAGCAAGAACACCGTCGCCGCGATCGTCGGGCGGGCGCGTGAGGATGCGGCTCCTGTCGAGGGAGTGGCATGACCAGACAGTTTCCACCCGATCCACGGCGCAAGGCGCGCTTCCGCGAGATCGCGCGCGGTATCGTCTCCAAGGACCGCTCCGACCGGAAGTACGGCCTCACCGTCGATACCGCCGGTGCCATCGCCCAGGCACTGGAGCGGGCATATCGCGATGGCGTGCGGGACGGTCCGGCAGCGCTAATCCCGGTTCCGGGGCAACCGGATACCGGTCCGGTCGAATGGGCGCTGATCCCGCCGCGCCCCCGCGAAGGCTTCTGGAGCATCTGCCTGGCTATTCTGGGTGGTTGCGGCAGCCAGTCGCGCGACGGGCATCTGGCGCCCGCGCTCACCGAACGCGGCACGCCGGGCTGGGCGATCGTCGCGGAAGATCGCAGCTCTGGCAGGGTGATCGGTGAACGCAGCATCAGGCCCCTCGTCCGCCTGAACCTGCTCGATTATGCCTCAGATAAGTCGCAGTACCTACTCCTGACCGAGCGGGGACGGGAAACGTGGCTGCTGTTCTGCCAGCGCGGTGGGCGTTACCCCGAGGATCTCACCGATATTTAAGCCGCCAGCACAGCGTGACCGGTGCGCCCCCATGGCGCACGATCGAGAGGGAGTATTTCGTCTGCCTATGCCTCCGCATACCACTACGTCACTCTCGCCCATCCCGACCGGATGGTATGCACTTCACCATACCATCCTCGCTGATGGCACGCTTGCGGTCGTCGTGACCGACGTCGATCTGGCAAGCGAATGGGCGCGTATTCACGCCAGTCGCGACGGACGCCTTGACCCGCCCGGCCGCATCGACCGTCTCACCAGAAGCGGTCGGGCCAAGCTGCTGATCTGGGGTGCAGAAGGTTGGCGGGAAGGCCCTGTCTTCCCGCTCGAAACGCCGCATCCGCTGCTTGGTCGTTTTGCCGATGGGCGTTGGCTGGTGGTCGGCTCTCGCACACGCGGTGAGCCAAACGCCCGCGTTTTCTCCCCTGACGGTACGCTTCTCACCCGGTTCATGCTGGGCGACGGTATCGAGCATGTCACGATCGACGATATGGACCGGATCTGGATCGGTTGGTTCGACGAAGGCATATTCGGCGGGGGATGGAGCGTTCCCGGGATGGAGTGGCCACCTTCCTCCAATGGCGTCGCCTGCTTCACGCCGGACGGCAGCATCGTGGATGTGCCGACATGGCCCGAGGAAGCAGGGTTCATCGCCGATTGCTATGCGCTGACGCCTGCCGGCTCAGGTGCATGGGCATCCCCCTACACCGACTTCCCGCTGGTCCGCTTCGTCCCTGGAAAGGCGACGCGATGGTGGCGCAACGAGTTTGCCGGCGCGAAAGCGATCGCGATCGACGGCAACCATATGCTGCTCGCCGGAGGCTATGGCAGCGATGCTGCACGACTGGCCCTAGTCGAATTGGACCAGCGAGGAAGCGGCGAAGCGGCGGCCACGTTGGCAACATGGCAGATGCCGCTACGGCTCGCCGGTTCGGAGAAGTCCATGCTTCTGACCGGCCGTAGTGACACCCTGCACCTCATCGACGGTGACAGATGGCATCAATGGCGCGTGGGAGATGCTGTCACCGCCCTCGCCCATCCATAGGACCGATCGTCTTAGAGTGTCATTTCGCCCTCAGCCGGAACTGACCCCTGCGGCTCGTCGGTCCAGTCGTAAGCAATCGACACCGTACCGCGCGGCGACCAGTCGCGAGCGATGTCGAGCCTTACCGCGGCCCTGACGCGGGCGTCCGCCTCGGCCGTTTCCCGGCTGAGCACGCCTCCCACATCCCGGGCGCTGATCGCGGCGTGAAGCGGCATGGTAACGGTGATCGTTTTCCCCGAACCCTCCAACATCAGCGGCCCCCGGACGACAGTACCGGTAATGCGGCACCGGATGGTGGGCGTCTTGATCTTGGCGAAGAGGATCTTGACCTGCTTCGGCGGTACGCAGGTCTGCCCCGGCTTGTCGATCGACCAGAGACGACGCGGAACCGCCTGTTCGAGGCTTGCCGCAAGCTTGCCCAGGTCCGCGACAATAGGCACGTCGATGGTGGACGTCTGCGGGGGCGCCCCGATCGTGTCCGTTGCTCGCGGCGGCGCCTGGCGAGGAGTTCGATCGCAGCCGGCGAGGTAGGCGACGCAGAGCAGGGCGAACGCGATCGAGACACTCGAGACTTCGCGCCTGCGCAACGAAGACCCGACGATTTGGCGCGGCGCTTCAGCTTCCGGCTCGACCCGCATGGGAACGGTTCCCGAAGCCATCGTGTTCTCCATCGCCGTGCACTCCAGACGTCAGAGCGGCCGCTCCCCCAGTAGAATCACTGGGGCAAGGTTTGTAAAGGGAACCGTTCCGTTTCGTTATTGTTCGATCCGCTAATCTCGGTCAATGCCAAAGACCACCAATGGAGGATCTCGATGAAGACTGCGATAGTTGCTGCGCTGCTCACCTTGGCGCCGGTACCAGTGTTGGCGCAGGCCGTTTCGCCCGCCACGTCCGGAACGATGACGAGCGCCGACGTCGGCGTCTCGCCGATTGCGAGCCAGAGCGGACCCAATTACGTACTCGCCGCGGCCGACGCCAACCTCTACCAGATCAAGGCGGCGCAGCTCGCCGCGACGCGTGCGCAGCGTGATGACGTCAAGGCCTATGCGAAGCGGGTGCTGGCCGAAACGCAAAGCAGCCACAAGGCGCTACTGGCGGCGCTGAAGAACGATCAGCGCACGATCAAGGCGCCTTCCTCAACCCTGTCCGCCGACCGCGCCGCCCTGCTCAAGCTGCTGCAGAAGGCACCGAAGAGCGCGTTCGATAACCTGTATCTAACCCAGTCGGCGCAGGTGCAGCAGGCTGCTTGGGCCATTCACAAGGGCTACGCGCAGGACGGTACCGACCCGGCACTGCAACAGGTCGCCGGTACTGCGGTCCCGGTGCTGGAGAACGAGCTCACCACCGGCAAGTCCCTCACGCCCTCCGGGCTTGCAGGTCGGTGATAAACGCCGGGCCAGGTCGATGAAGCCCTCCTTCGATCTGGTCCGGCACCTGTTCGCATCACTGCCGCGAATGCAGACGGCCAAATTGCGTGCGAGCTTCGCTCCGCATCAGGTGCTGCATCACTACCCAATAGCCTGTTACGGCGGACTCTCCTGCAGCTGAGTAGGCGTTTGCCATGTTTCGCCGGAGATCCTCGAACAGCGCGTTCTCGAGCGTTCGTCCTTCATCCGTCAGCGAAAGCAGCTTTTGACGACGATCCCGTTCCCCGACGCGTCCGCAGACGAGCCCGCGATCCATCAGATCCCTCATGACCCTACCAAGCGACTGCTTGGTGACACTGAGAACGTCCAGGAGTTCACTGACCGAAATCTCCGGATACCTTCCGAGGAAATATAGAACCCGGTGATGCGCCCGCCCGAGGTTCTGCTTGGCCAGCTCAGCGTCGGCGTTAGCCAAATGGGACCGGTGAGCGAAGAACATCAGGTCCATCCCACCCCTGATCGCGTCATCACGCAGATATTGGGCAGGTGGCGGCAGAAGCGGCGGGGTCACGCGGTCGAGGCCCCTCCCTGGCATGGTTGCAAGACCGTCACTGCTGGCTCCATCCAAGTCCCATCGCCTTTTGCAGCGCGACAAATGCACGATCTAGTTCACCCGTCGCTTCGAGTAACGACTGATCAGCGGAAAGCGCCGCGCGTTCGGCATCAAGTGACGTGGTGAGTGGTGTCGCTCCCTGCTCAAAGCGCTGCACGGCGTAGGTCGCCGACTGTCTGGCACCGTTCCGGCTCGCGATTGCCGAAAACAGATTTCGGCGCTGGTTGCCGAAGCGGGTCAGGCTGGTTTCCGCATCGGACAGCGCGGCGAGGACAGTTTTGCGATATTGCGCCTCCGCCTCATCGCGATCTGCCCGGGCCTGCTCGACGCGGGCACGATTGCGGCCGAAGTCGAGGAAATTCCAGCTGATCCGCGGTAGGAGAAGGCCCGCGACGCTGCCGGGATCGACGACATCGGTGATATCGGGACCGCCCAGGCCGATGATCCCCATGATGCTGACTGACGGGAACTGTCGGGCGACGTTGACTCCGATCTGCGCGTTCGACGCCGCCAGCTGCCGCTCGGCCGCGCGAATGTCAGGTCGTCGTCGCAGCATCGCGGCAGGATCGCCGATCGCAACCGTCCTTGGGATCATCGGGATCGGCGCCGGTGTTGACAACAACGCATCGTGTGCACCGGGCTCGTCGCCAGTGAGCAGGGCGAGTTGGTCCAGCGTGGTCGCGATCTGTCCCTCGAGCGGCAACAGCCCGGCCTCCGTGCGGGTCAGCTCGGTCGTCAACCGCACCACCTCGTCGCGGGACGACGCACCGCGCTGCTCGCGCTGTTGCAGCAGGGCGAGTGATCGCTGCTGAAGCTGCGCGGAGCGGCGGGCGAGGATCAGGCGCTGCTGGAGTTCGCGCAAAGTCACATAGTTCTGGGCCACCTCCGCCGAGAGACGAACCTGCGCATCAGCTCTGTTGGCTTCGGCCGCCTGAGCCTGGGACTCGGTACCTTCGGCCGCGCGGCGCCGTCCGCCGAACAGATCGATCTCCCACGACGCATCAAGGCCGGCGTTGTAGAATTCGGCTCTGATACGATCGGATTGCTCGCCCTGCGTCGGCAACGCGAGCGAGCCTGCGGGAAGATCGGCGACGATCGCCGTGCCTGACGCCGATACGGTGGGAAGCTGGTTCGCGCGTTGTTCGCGCAGGCTCGCGCGCGCCTTGCGGATGCGCGCCTCCGCGATCGCCACGTCTGGGTTCGCGGCGAGCGCGCGGTCGATCAGAGCCGTGAGCTGCGGATCGCCCATGCCCTCCCACCAGCGTGCGATCGGAGGCTGTGGTACCGTGATCGCCTGATCCGCACGGCGGAACGTCGATCCGGGGCGCTCCCCGCTCGCGATGCTCGGCGGGCCTCCGTAATTGGGTCCGACAACGCATCCGGTCAGCAGAAAGGGGAGAATGGTCCAGCTAAGTCGTTTCATCAGTGCATCGCCATCTGCGTGCTGGAGGAGATCGGGCGGAGGAACAGCGCCAGCGGCGTGGTGATCGCGATCGCGATGCCGAGCGCGAAGAACAGGTCGTTATAGGCCATGACCGTCGACTGCTCGAGGAGTTGACCCGCGAGCTGCCGATAGGCGCCGGCTTCGCCGGAGGGCATGGCCATGGCCTTCGCGAACCATTCCTGCGTGGTCGCCGCGTTGGCCGACACCGTTTCGCCCAGCCGGTTGAAATGGAGAAAGGTCTGCCGGTCCTGAAGGGTCGCCATCAGCGCGAGGCCGATCGATCCGCCGAGGTTACGTCCCGCGTTGAACAGGGCCGACGCATCGCCGGCATCCTCTGGAGCCACGGCGCTGATCGCGGCCTGGTTGAGGAACATCATGGCAAAGATCTGCCCGAAGCCGCGGACGAGCTGTGAGTCTGTGAGATCGCCCCCGGCAGACTGCGCGGTGAGATGCCAATCCATGGCGCAACTGACGCCGATCAGCGTCATGCCGACAAAGACCGCCAGGCGGACATCGAGATATTTGAACGCGAGCGGCAGGAACGGCATCAGCATGAGGGCGGGGATGCCGGAGACGAAGACCACCTTTCCCGATTGCAAGGCGCTGTAATCCGCCATCGAAGAAAGGAATTGCGGGATCAGGAAGGTCACGCCGTAGAGCACGACGCCGATAACGAGGCTGAGGACAAAGACGCTGCCGAACGACCGGCTGAAGATCAGCGACAGCTTGAGAACCGGATGCGCGGAGCGGACCTGTCCGATCGTGATGAGCGCAAAGCCGAACACCGTTGCGATCGCGAGCTTCACGATCATCGCGGACTCGAACCACATCTCGCGCTGTCCCTCCTCCAGCATGACGGTGAGCGCTCCCAAGCCGATCGCGAGCCCCGCGATCCCGAACCAGTCGGCATGGCGCAGCTGGTCGAGCCGCAGCTTCTCGTGCTTGAGCCCGAACAGCAGGAGCAGGACGAGCCCGGCACAGACCGGCACGTTGAGGAAGAAGGCATAATGCCAGCTGTAATTGTCGGTGAGCCAACCACCGATGATCGGCCCGAGCACCGGGCCGAGGATCGCGGTGCCGCCGAACGCGGCGGTGCCGATCGGCTGCTGTGACGGGGGCAGCCGCGTCGCGATGATGGTCATGGCAGTCGGAATCAGCGCACCACCGGTAAAGCCCTGGCCCACACGGCCAGCGATCATCATCGGCAGCGTCGTCGAGATGCCGCACACGACGGAAAAGCCGGTGAAGCTGATCGCCGCGCCCAGCAGGAAGTTGCGCAGACCGAACAGGCGCACCAGGAAGGGGCTTAGCGGGATCATGACGATCTCCGCCACGAGATAGGAGGTCGCGACCCAGGTGCCCTCGGTGCCGCTCGCGCCGATTTCGCCCTGGATTGTGGGCAGGGCCGCATTGACGATCGAGATGTCGAGAAGCGCCATGAACGACCCGATCGTGCCTGCAGCGACGGCAAGCCAGTCGCGCAGGCCGGCGCGTTCCGCCGCCATCAGCGCGCGCCCTGCGTCTCGCCGCGCTTCAGCCGCTCGGTTTCCTGCTTGATTCGTTCCCGGCTTCCCTTGGCGCCGATCGTGTCGACCGTCACCTCCACCGACAGTCCGGGACGTAGCACCCGCCGCGCCTCCGGACCCGCCTCGATGCTGATCCGCACGGGCACGCGCTGGACAATCTTGGTGAAGTTCCCGGTCGCGTTCTCGGGCGGGATGAGGGAAAACTGCGCGCCCGTCCCCGGAGAAAAACTGGCGACCCGGCCTCGCAGTTCGGCACCGTCCAGTGCATCCACCTTGATGGTCACGGGCTGCCCGACGCGCATCAGCGCGACCTGAGTTTCCTTGAAGTTCGCCTCGATGTAGAGTTGATCGACTGGCACCACCGACATCAGCCGGGTCGCCGGCTGGACATATTGCCCAGCCCGGACGGCCTTGTCGGCGACAACGCCGTCGATGCTGCTGCGGATCTCGACGGCCCCGAGGTCCGTCGAGGCGCGCGCAAGCTGCGCCTGCGCGGTGCCACGCTGCGCCTCCGCCTGACCGATGCGAGCCGCTTGGGTTGCAACACTGCGACGGGCGGCGAGGTAGGCCGCTCGCTGCGCGCGCAGCTCCGCGGCAGCCCGGTCACGCTGAAGCACCAGGCTTGCCAGCCGCTCACGCGATTCCGCCCCTGTCCGGGTGAGCGGTTCGTAGCGTCTTACCTCGTTCTCTGCCGCTGCGGCGGCAGCCTCGGCGCTCGCGACCTGGGCGGCCGCCTGGGCGACCGTGGCCTGTTGCTCATCAAGTGTCCGGCGCGCAGTGGTGATGTTGGCGCCGGCTGCGGCGATCTGGGCTTGCGCCTCTTCGACATTGGCGCGGTAGTCGCGAGGATCGAGCACGGCGAGCAGCTGACCGCGACGGACAGGCTGGTTGTCGGCGACGAGAACACGCTCGACATAGCCGCCCACCTTCGGCGAGACGGTCACGAAGTCCGCGCGCACATAGGCGTTGTTGGTCGACTGCAGGAACTGGCCGCTCGCGCGATAATTCATGTACCAAACGATAGCCGCGATGATGCCGGCGACAAGCGCGGCGATGAGGACGTAGCGAATGATGGGGTAGCGCTCGAGAAGCGACGGCTTCTTTTCGCCATTCTTCTCCTCGGAACCGTCCTCCGACCTGGATTCTGGGTGAAAATTCGCGTCCGGGTCCTCATGTCTCACTTTGTTTTCGTGGTTCTCAGCCCGATCGTCAGCCACCCTGCCGTCCCGTCAAATGTAAACCGAACCGTAGCATAGTCGGAGCTCGAGAGTAACGCTACAGACATTCTGGGCGTCGCACATATGACGCCCGAATGAGTCGCGTCGCGAAGCTAATCCGACGCTGGCCAAACCACGTTTGAATTGTGTCTCGCCGCCACCCAAGATGTGACGGTCGGTATGTGCAGATCCTGATCTCGATCTGGCCGGGCGCCAGCCGACGCGAAACGTCGGCCTTCGGCAACTTACAGGTGTCAGGCCAAAGTCCCAAGAAAAGGCCGCTCTGTTTTGCCAGAGCGGCATGGGGAGGTTCTGCAATAGTCGGAACCTGGGATGTCAGGCCCTGAGCTCAGCCAAACTCTGTGTGACTTCACCATAGCCAGCATCGAGCGGAATGGTCAGAACACGCTCTCCGTCCCGTGTCTCGACCTGCGGGAGCACGGTGACCAGCGGACGTGCCTCCGCTCGGGCGAGGCAATCTGCTGCGCTCTCGGCCTCGGCCAGCAGCTTCACGTTCATCAAGGTGGGGAAGATCACGGTTCGGGCGCCGCTTCGGGCGAGGTCCAGGACCGACTCTGGCGCGATCCACTCGGCATCGACCGTTTCATGTCCGTCGCAGATCGCGACCTGGTCGGCCGGAGCGGGGGCAGCGTAGAACCAGGTGTCGAACCGCTTCGGCATCATTTCTGGAGTGATCCAGCGGGCGAAAACGGTCAGGGCGGTCAGCGAGAGCTTCACCCCCAATCCGGCGACGACATCGAGGAAGGCGAGTTCCCCGGTATCGACCTTCCGGCGGGCCTCGGCGTCGCATACACTGGAGAAGCCGCGGCCGTCGGGATAGTTGGCCAGCAGGATCCCCGCTTCCTCGAACGCCTCGCGGATGGCGCCGATGCGCAGCGCGCGCTGGGTCGCGTCGATTTCGTCCCACCCGGTTACGTGATCGCGCCAGCGCGGATCGTCGTCACCGGGGTGCATCTTGCCTCCCGGGAACACCAGCGCTCCCGAGGCGAAATCGATCTGGTGGTGTCGTCGCACCATGAGCACCTGATATTCGGGCACATCCCGCAGCAGCAGGATGGTGCCGGCCGGTCGCGGCTCGGCCGGAGTGCGCCTGGCGTCCGCCGACGCGGTCTCGATGCTCATGATCTCTCCTATTCTCTGCACGGTCATGTCGCGATGCCGCCGTCCCGCATGAGATACGAACCGCGACCGCTGGCGAGCAGCACGTCGTCGGGCGAGCGCACCTCGCTGTCCGCGACCGACAGCGTCCGTCCTATCTTCACGACGCGCGCGTGGATGTGAAGCGGGCCGCCGCTTGCCGGACGGTGATAATCGACGTGGAGCGACGCGGTGGCGCTGACCGCGCGCGTCCTCGTCAGCAGGACATACATGCCGGCGAGATCGATCAGGCTGGCGAGCACGCCGCCATGCACGGACGGGATCCGCGGATTCGATACGATCTCGTCGCGCCACGGCATGCTGAGGTGAAGGACACCGTCTGTCACGTCCTCGACGCGAAGCCCGAGCCAGGCGTGGAACGGCGCGATCGAGAGCGCGCCTTGCAATGCGGCGCCCGCCAGCCCGTTCGCGATACCCGAGGATGCCTCGTCAACCATCTCAACGTCCCTTGAAAACGGGTGTACGCTTTTCCATGAAGGCGCGCGGACCTTCGCGCGCGTCTTCAGTTCGGAACACCGGCGCGGCGAAGCCCGACTCGAGGTTCATGCCTTCGCTCTCCGGCCGCCCGATACAGGCGCGCGCCGACGCGCGGATCGCCTGCACCGCGATCGGGCCGTTGGCGGCGATCCGTCGCGCGAAGTCGAGCGCCGCAGGCAGCACCTCCTCCGGCGCAACGACGCGGTTGAGGAAGCCATAGTCGAGCGCGGTTCCGGCATCGATCAGATCGCCGGTGAGCAGCAATTCCATCGCGCGCGCAAAGGGAAGCTGGCGCGGCAGTCGCACCGTCGATCCCCCGCCCGGGAAGATCGCCCATTTGACCTCCTGCACGCCGAAGCGCGCGGCGCTCGATGCGATCCTGAGATCTGTACCCTGGACCAGTTCCATGCCGCCTGCGATCGCATGCCCGTTGATGGCGGCGATCACCGGCTTGACGACGTCAAATGTGCGCAGCAGCGCGGTGCCGAGAATATCGCGGTCAGCGAGCACGCGGCGATCCCACTCGTCCTCCGGCGGTCGCCCGCCGCTGACGAGCGGGATAAGGCGGCCGAGGTCGGCACCTGAGCAGAAGGCGTCGCCGGTGCCGGTCACGACCGCGACGCGGATCTCGGCGTCGTCGCGCACCCTGCTCCAGCAGTCGGCCAGTTCCACCAGCATCTGCGGATCAAGCGCGTTGCGCGCCGCGGGTCGGTTGAGATGGATGATGGCGATATATCCATCGGTTTCCATCCAGGCTGCGTTGTCGGTCATCAATTCCCCTCCCGCGCTTTAACATTATACCCTTTTAATAGCCTTGCAAGCCGGCGACGGCAGCAATTTGCCGCTGGACAAAGATAAAGGAGTGGAGCAACATAAAACCATGATAAGGATTTATTGATGCCGGACGTGGATGAGCAGGGCGAGGCGCTCTCGTTCGCAAGGGGCAAGCGCGCGCTTCGCGTGGCGCAGGCGATCGTGCACGACATCGAGGCCGACGCACGCCAGGTCGGCGACCGGCTGCCTCCGGAGCACGACATGCTCGCGCGGTACGAAGTCGCCCGCGCCACATTGCGTGAGGCGCTGCGTTTTCTGGAACTGCAGGGCGTGCTCCACCTGCAGCCCGGTCGAGGCGGCGGGCCGGTGGTCGCGCGGCCGCAGATTGGCGATTTCACGAGTTCGCTTGCGCTCGTACTGCACTTCGTCGGCACCGACCTGCGCGCGCTGATCGAGCTGCGCGAGGCGCTGGCCCCGCGGGCGGCCTCTCACGCTGCCCGGCGCGCAACGGCGGCGGATCTGATGGCGCTGGCAAGCTGCTTCGCCGAGCTCGAGCAGCAGGTGGAATCGACGCTGTTCGAGGAAACCAACCGGCGCTTCCACGACCTTCTGGCATGGGCGAGCGGCAATCCGCTTTTCGGGTTGCTCACGTCCGCGCTGCATCTGCTGACCCGCGACCTTTCGCGCCAGCTCGGCTATTCCGAGCACGAGCGCGAGAACCAGGTTCGTCGCCTCGCGCGCGTCGTCCATGCGGTGCGGCTGCGCGACGCGGTCACGGCGCGGCGCGAGATGGAACGGCTCGTCGAGGGATCGGCGGAATATCTCGGGCGGCGCAGCCCCGACCTGATGGATCAGAAGGTGCGCTGGACCCAGGCGTTCGAGGCGTAGCCGCCGGAGTAGATCAGCAACGAGAACGATGTGGGAGAGACGGACAATGGCCCTGAACAGCCGAATCTGCGGGATGCTCGGCATCGACTATCCGATCGTCCTGGCCGGCATGGGCGGGGCAAGCGTCCCGCGACTGGCGGCGGCGGTCTCCAACGCGGGCGGGCTGGGCGTGCTCGGCGCGGCAGCGTGCTCACCCGAGCAGCTCCGCGCGTGGATCCGCGAAACGCGCGCGCTGACCGACAAGCCGTTCGGCGTCGACACGCTCCTGCCCGCCTCGGTGCGGCGCGGCTCGGCGCCGCAAACCGGGGCCGCGCCGGCGGACCCGCGCGCGGTGCTCGCCGACTATCAGGCGTTCACGCGCGACTTCATGGAGCGCGAGGGGCTGGAGATCGTCGCGCGTGATTCCGGCCGCGCCGTCACGGAGGGTGCGGCAAACGGCGGCGCGGCGCTGTTCTCCAAGGAGTTCTTCGAGGCCCAGATGGAGGTCGTCGTCGAGGAGAAGGTGCCCGTCTACGCGGCGGGGCTCGGCAATCCGGGGCCGTGGATGGATCGACTCCACGCCAACGGCACGGTCGTCATGGCGGTCGTCGGCAAGGTGAAGCACGCGCTACAGGTGGTGGAGTCGGGCATCGACGTGATCGTGGCCCAGGGGCACGACGGCGGCGGGCATAATTCGCCGATCGGCACCATCTCGCTCATCCCGCAGGTGGTCGATGCTGTGGGGGACCGGGTGCCGGTGCTCGGCGCTGGCGGCATCTCCGACGGGCGCGGTGTGGCCGCGGCCTTCATGCTGGGCGCCGAGGGCGCCTGGGTCGGCACGGCGTTCCTTGCGACGGAGGAGGCGGGGATCGAGGACTTCCAGAAGGAAGCGATCGTCGACAGCGGCGATGCCGATACCGTGGTAAGCCGCTCGATCACGGGCAAGCCTGCCCGCATGATCCGCAGCAAGTGGGCCGACGCCTGGGTGGCGGCGGGCAAGGAGCCGCTACCGATGCCATACCAGTCGATGATCGCCGGTCCGGTGATGGCGTCGGGCATCCGTGCGAAGCGCAAGGACATCATCCCGGGCTTCGCCGGGCAGGGCATGGGGCTGATCCACGCCGTGCGCCCCGCCGCCGAGGTGATGCGCGACCTCGTCGCCGATGCCGAGCGCGCGCTCGGCCGCGCGGCGGGCCTCCGCTGAGGGTCGCGGCTGGTACAGGAGGGACAGATATGACCTTCTCGGACAAGGCGGCGATCACCGGCGTCGGGGAAACCGATTTCGTCAAGGGCACCGAGCGCACCGCGGTGGACATGATGCTGGAGGCGTCGCGGCGCGCGATCGCGGACGCGGGGCTGCGCCCGTCCGACATCGACGGCATGGTGCCGCCGCCCATCTACACCACGTCGGAGGAACTGGCGGCGAACCTCGGCATCGATGTGCTGCGCTACGCCGCGACCGTCCACATGGGCGGCGCGAGTCCGACGACCGCGCTCCAGCATGCGGCGATCGCGATCGCGGCGGGGCTGTGCGACCACGTGCTCGTCACGCTCGGCTGGAACGGCTTCTCCGCGCTGCGGCCCAAGCCGGGCGCTCCGCCCACGCGGCCGATGAACATGAACACGCTGACCAACACGATTCGCGGGTATTACATGCCCTATGGCGTGTTCCTGCCGGTGCAGATGTATGCCTGGCTGGCGACCCGGCATTCGCAGCTCCACGGCGTCGGTCCGGAAGCCATGGGGGCGGTGGCGATGGCGTGCCGACGGCATGCGCAACTCAATCCGAAGGCGTTCACCTACGGCCGGCCGCTCGACTGGCAAACCTACCACGACGCGCGAATGGTGTCGGAGCCGTTCCGACTCTACGACTGCTGCCTTGAAACCGATGGCGCGTGTGCGGTCGTTGTCTCGCGCACCGACCGCGCACGCGACATGCCGCATGTGCCCGTCACCATCGCAGGCGCCGCCGAGGGGCATCCCTATCCCGCGGACGACATCCCGTCTCGCCCGGACCCGTTCAAGATCGGGCTGAGCTACGCCGCGCCCAAGGCCTTCGAAATGGCCGGCGTGCGCCGCGAGGAGATGGATTTCCTTCAGGTCTACGACTGCTTCACCTACGTCGTCCTGCTCCAGCTCGAGGCGATGGGCTATTGCGAGCCGGGTGGCGCGCTCGACTTCGTGCGTGACGGGCAGATCGAGCTCGGTGGCCGCTATCCGCTCAACACCCACGGCGGGCTGCTGAGCGAGGCGCACGTTTGGGGGCTCAACCACGTCGTCGAGGCCGTGCGGCAGCTGCGGCACGATTGCGGGGAACGCCAGGTGCCGGAAGCACGGACAGGGCTCGTCACCGGCTGGGGCGACCTGGGCGACGGCAGCATCGCCATCCTGCGGAGGTTCGCATGAACGACGACGACATTCCGCCCAAGCTCCGGGCGCCCGCCGCCTCGCCCCCCAAGCCGTTACCACACCCGCAGGATCCGGTGGAGCAGGAGTTCTGGCAGCGCTGCCAGGGCGGCACGCTCCATTTCCAGCGGTGCGGCGCGTGCCGGACGTGGCGCCATTTGCCTCGCTACATGTGCGCGCGCTGCGGTTCGCCATCGTTCTCCTGGGAGCCGAGCAGCGGTCGCGGGCGGCTGTTTTCCTGGACGGTGACGCATCAGGCGCTTCACCCCGCCTTCGCGGCCGACGTGCCGTATGTAGCGGCTGTGGTCGAGCTGGACGAGGGCGTCCGCATGGCGACCCGGCTGACCGGCGCCGACCCTGCCACGCTCGCGCTCGACATGCCGGTGGCGCTGGCCTTCGAAACGATCGGCGACGGGTTCCGGCTGCCCGTCTTCACACCAGCTGCAGGAGCGTGAACCGATGGACCTGAGTTACGGCCCGGAATACGAGGCGTTCCGCGATGAGCTGCGCGCGTTCATCGCCGAGAACCGCCACCGTGCCCCGGCCGCGCCCGGCGCGGCGCAGCGCGCCGGGGCGGACGCGGTCGCGTGGCAGCAGCTGCTGCTCGAACACGGCTACACCGCGCGCACCATTCCGCGCGAATATGGCGGCTTCGGTGCCGAACCCGACATCCTCACCTCGCGCATCATCGCCGAGGAGTTCGCCGCGGCGGGCGTGCCGGGCGGGCTGTCGAACCAGGGCATCTCGATGCTCGTTCCGACGCTGCTCGAGCTCGGCACGGAGGAGCAGAATCGCCGCTGGATCGCGCCGACGCTGCGCGGAGAGATCGTCTGGTGCCAAGGGTATTCGGAACCGGGCGCGGGCTCTGATCTGGCGGCGCTGCGCACCAGCGCGCGCGAGGAGAACGGCGAGTTCGTCATCAACGGGCAGAAGATCTGGACCAGCACCGCGCATCAGGCGGACATGATCTTCTGCCTCGTCCGGACGGAAGCGGACGCGCCCAAGCATGCGGGGATCAGCTACCTCATCTTCTCCATGAAAGCACCCGGGATCGAGGTGCGCCCGCTGCGCACGATGACGGGCCACGCCGAGTTCAACGAAACCTTCTTCACCGACGTGCGCGTGCCCGTGGACCAGATCGTCGGCCAGCGCGGGCAGGGCTGGATGGTGGCCAACGCCACGCTCGGTTACGAGCGTGGCATGCTGGGCGACCCGGCGGCGCTGGAGAATCGCCTCGCCGCGCTCGTGCAGCTGATGCACGATGAACGGATCGACGGCGTGCGCGCGATCGACAACGCGGCGTTGTGCGACCGGCTGGTGGCGCTGCAGGCCGAAGTCGCGGCGATGAAGTTCAACGGCCTGCGGCTGCTGTCCAATTCGCTGAAGGGCGAACCCGGCGGCCTCGCCAAGCTGATCGTCAAGCTCCAGTCGTGCGAACTGGCGCACCAGATCTCGGCGCTGGCGATCGACGCCATGGGGGAGCTCGGCCTGCTGTACGGCGGCAGCCGGCGCGAGCGGGCGGGCGGAAGCTGGCAGTGGAACTACATGTTCCAGCTCGGCCTCATCATCGGCGGCGGCACCGCGCAGATCCAGAAGAACATCATCGCCGAGCGGGGGCTCGGCATGCCGCGCGAGCCGAAGCTGGAGCACGCGCGCGCACCCAAGGCGGAGGCGGCATAGATGGATTTCGGTCTTTCCCCCGAGCAGCGGATGCTGCGCGACGCGGTCGATCGGCTGCTGCGCGAACATTGCCCGCTCGATCACGTCCGCGAGGTCGCGGAGGGCGGCCATGCCGTCAGTGCGGCGGTGGTGGCGGCGCTGTCCGAGCTTGGCCTTTCCGGCATCATGGTGCCCGAGGAGCACGGCGGCCTCGGCCTGGGCCTGCTCGATGCCTCAGTAGTGGCGGAGGCGCTCGGCGCAGCGGTGGCGCCGGTGCCGTTCGTGGCGCGCTGCGTCCTCGCCCCGCTTGCGCTGCGTCTCGCCGGCTCGCCGGCGCAACAGGCGCAATGGCTTCCGCGCATCGCCGATGGCAGTGCCCGTTTCGGGGTGGGACTGACGGAGTTGGTCAGCCGACGTGATGGCAGCGGCGTGACGGCGGACAATGGCACGCTACGCGGCACGGCGCTTTTCGTACTCGACAGCGCCGACGCCGACGCCTTCATTCTTGCGGACGAGGATGGATCGTTGCACTTGGTCACCGGCCACGCCGACCGGCTGGAGTTTGTCGCCCTACCCACCATCGACCTCACCCGCGCCGTCGGCGAGCTGCGCCTGGACGGTGTCGCAGCCGAGCCGCTCGGCAACGATACTGGCGACGCTGCCCGCATGCTGGTCGCGGCGGGCCGGGTGCTGCTCGCCGCCGACGCGGTGGGGTCTGCGGACGCCATGATCGCCAAGGCGGTCGCCTACGCCGGCGCGCGCGAGCAGTTCGGGCGGGTCATCGGCAGCTTTCAGGCGGTCAAGCACATGTGTGCCGAGATGGCGGCGCGGCTAGAGCCTTGCCGCTCTCTCGTCTGGTATGCTGCGCACGCGTTCGACGCGGTGCCCGAAGAGGCGCTGCTGATGGCCTGCCATGCCCAGTCGCATACCGGTGAAGTGGGGCGCTTCGTTGCGCGCACCGCCACGGAGGTTCACGGCGGGATGGGTTTCACCGACCTTCTTGGTCTCCACTACTGGTTCAAGCGGATCGGCTTCGACCGGCAAGTCCTTGGCGGTCCGGAGATCGTGCGCGCGGAGGCTGCAACGTTGCAGGGTTGGGATGCGCGCGCCGCCTGAGGACAGGAGAGGAAGCCATGACGCAGTGGAACCTGGGCGATATCCTCGACGCGATCGAGCCGGTGATGCCCCACGACGCCCCCGCGCTGATCCACGGCGACCGGGTCATCACCTGGCCCGAGATGGCGCGCCGTTCAAACAACATCGCGCGGGCGCTGCGTGCGCGGGGCGCGGGACCGGGCACCAAGGTCGCCTTCTACATGCGCAACCGGCCCGAGTATGGCGAGCTGATGGCGGCGTGCTTCAAAGGTCGGCTGACCCACGTCAACATCAACTATCGCTATCGCCCCGACGAGGTGTTCTACATCTTCGATGACAGCGACAGCGAGGTGGTGGTGTACAGCGCCGAGTTCCGCACATGCGTCGACGAACTCCACCCGCGGCTCAGCAAGGTTCGCACGTTCGTGGAAATCGGCCCTGAGGCGGAGCGCGCTTCGTTCGCGTCGTCCTATGAGGCGCTCGCGGGCGACGGCGACGGCGCGCCGCTCGGCATCGCGCGCTCGCCCGACGACGAGTTGTTCATCTACACCGGCGGCACGACGGGGATGCCGAAGGGCGTAATGTGGCGGCACACCGACATGCGCGAGGCGCAGCTCGATGCGCAGCGGCTGATGGGGCCGACGCCCGCCGACCTCGCCGAGACCGCGGCGCTGATCGCGCGCGATGGACCCGGCCGGCGTACGATGCCCGCCTGCCCGATGATGCACGGCACTGGCTTCATCACATCCATCGGCACGCTGATGAGCGGCGGCTGCATCGTGACGCTCGGCGGTGAATCGTTCGATGCCGACGAGTTGTGGCGATCGGTCGATCGCGACCGCGTCGAATCGATCGCGATCGTCGGTGACGCTTTCGCTAAGCCGATGCTGGCCGCGCTGGATGCCGCGCGCGGGCGCTACGACACGTCCAGCCTCGTCACGATCGTTTCATCCGGGGTGATGTGGAGCCGCGAGGTGAAGGCCGGGCTGATCCGGCACATCCCGCAGGTCGTGCTGATGGACAGCTTCGGCGCTTCGGAAGGGCTGGGGTTCGGCCTGTCGGTCACCAGCGCGGCCGGCGAGACGGCGACCGCACGCTTCACCATCGGCGGGCTGTGCGACGTGTTCGACGAGCATGACCGGCCGGTCGTGCCGGGCAGCGGCACGCCCGGTTTCATCGCGCGTAAGGGCGCGATCCCGATCGGCTACTACAAGGATCCGGAGAAAAGCGTGAAGACGTTCCGCACCATCAACGGCGTCCGTTACTCGATGCCTGGCGACTGGTGCACCGTCGCCGCGGACGGGACGCTGACGCTGCTCGGGCGCGGCAGCGTGTGCATCAACACGGCGGGTGAGAAGGTCTATCCGGAAGAGGTGGAGGAGGTGCTGAAGACGCATCCAGCGGTCGCAGACGCGCTTGTGGTCGGCGTGCCCGACGAGAAATGGGGCCACGCGGTAACGGGGGTGGTCCATGCCGCACCGGGGGCGACAGTGGACGAGGCGGCGGTGCGCGCTCACGTGCGCGCCGCGCTCGCCGGCTACAAGACGCCCAAAGCGATCGTCGTCACCGACCAACCGCTGCGCGCGCCGAACGGCAAGGCGGATTACAAGGCGGCGACCGACATCGCCGTCGCGGCAGTCGCTGCGCGATGACGGGCGTGCCCGACATCGACGCGCTGGTGATCGGCGCGGGCTTCAGCGGGATCTACCTGCTCGGGAAGTTGCGCGAGAACGGCTTCAACGCTCGGCTGGTCGATGCGGCGGCGGAGCCGGGCGGCATCTGGTACTGGAACTGCTACCCTGGCGTGCGAGTCGATTCGCATGTTCCGATCTACGAGTTCTCGGACGAGCGGGTGTGGCGCGACTGGACCTGGTCGGAACGCTTCCCAGGCTGGCGCGAGTTGCGTCGCTATTTCCGACATGCCTGCGACGTTCTCGACCTCTGGCCTGCAATGACGCTCGGCGTCAGGATGCGCTCCGCCGTGTTCGACGAACATGCCGGCTTCTGGCGAGTGGAACTCGCCGATGGAGAGCGGCTGACCACCCGCTATCTGCTACCGTGTACCGGCTTTGCGGCCAAGGCGTACATCCCGTCACTTTCGGGACTCGACAGCTTTGCCGGCCCGGCCCACCACACCGCCCACTGGCCGCAGGAGGGCATCGACTTTGGCGGCAAGCGCGTCGCGATCATCGGGACCGGCGCGAGCGGTGTGCAGGTCGCTCAGGAGGCGGCACGCGAGGCTGCGCAGCTGACGATCTACCAGCGCACACCCATCCTGGCTCTGCCGATGCGCCAGCGCCCATTGACCGCGGCTGAGCAGGAGCAGGCCAAGCCCGGTTACCCCGAGATCTTCCGTCAACGCCGACTGAGCAGCGGCGGGTTCGAGATCCTGCGGCTCGACCAGTCCGCGCTCGAGGTGTCAAGCGAGGAGCGCACCGCAGCGTTCGAGCGGTTGTGGGCGGCGGGCGGCTTCCACTATTGGGTCGGCAATTACGCCGACATCCTGGTGGACGAGCGCGCCAACCGGCTGGTTTACGATTTCTGGCGCGACAAGGTGCGCGAACGAATCACCGATCCCGCGTTGCAGGAGAAGCTCGCGCCAAGCCAGCCGCCGCATCCGTTCGGGGTCAAGCGGCCGTCGCTCGAGCAGACTTATTACGACATCTTCAACCAGTCGAACGTCGAACTCGTCGACCTGCGGGAAGAGCCGATCGAGCGGATCCTGCCCGACGGCATAGCCACGAGCGTCGGTGAGCGCCGACACGACGTCCTGGTGCTCGCGACCGGTTTCGACGCGGTGACGGGAGGGCTGATGCAGATGGACATTCGCGGGCGCGGCGGGGCGACGCTGGCGCACGCGTGGGGCGAAGGCGCACGCACGCATCTCGGCTACGCGGTTTCGGGCTTCCCTAACATGGTGTTCCTCTACGGCCCGCAGAGCCCGTCCGGCTTCTCCAATGGTCCGACTGCCGCGGAGGTGCAGGGTGACTGGGTCGTCCGGTTCCTCGAGCATCTGCGCACGGGCGGGTGGTCCCGCTTCGAGGCCGAGCCGGACGCGCACGCGGCATGGGCGCGCCACATCGACGAGATCGCCGCCATGACGCTCTTTCCCAGGGCCGATTCCTGGTACATGGGAGCGAACATCCCAGGCAAACCGCGTCAGCTACTCAACTATCCGTCTGTGGTCGGCTATGCCGAGATCTGCGATGCGGTCGCCGAGGCGGGCTATAGCGGTTTCCGGCTGTCGGCATGAGCGCCGCCGAGGCTACCGGATCGTCGGACATCGACCCGATATGGGCCGAGGACGGGTCGCACCTGCCGGACTGGTTCGTCGATGCGCTGGCCGTTCCGCGGGAAGAAGGCTTCGTCACCGTAGAGGGCGCGCAGATCCACTACCTGCGCTGGGGCGACCGCGCAAAGCCGGGCGTGCTCATGGCGCACGGCTTTCTTGCCCATGCGCGCTGCTGGGCGTTTATCGCGCCGTTGCTCGCCGCGGACTACCATGTGGTCGCCTATGATCTTGCGGGCATGGGCGACAGCGACGCGCGCGCGGGAATCGACGGTGACGGCCGCGGGCGCGAGATGATCGCGGTGGCGGAGGCGACCGGGCTGTTCGACGGTGATGCGCCGCCCGTGATCATCGGTCACAGCTTCGGCGCGGGGGTCGCGGTGACCGCGATGACGATCGCGGCCGAACGGTTCGCGGGCGCGATCATCTGCGACCTGATGATCATGCGACCCGAGGCGCTTGCGGCCTATTGGCGCGGCGGACGCGGCAGCCCCGGCTCGGGCGACGCGAACAAGCCCACCAGCCGGTATCCCGACTATCCAACCGCACGCGCGCGCTACGTGCTGGCGCCGCCACAGCCCGCGGGCCAGCCGTTCCTGCTGGACTACATGGCCTATCATTCTCTCCGGCGGGACGGGGACGCTTGGACGTGGAAGTTCTCGCCCGCGGTGTTCGCGCGCGGCAACTCTGCGGACGAATGGATGACGATGGGTCGCCGTGTCGCCGCGGCGCCCGGTCGGCTGGCGATCGTCTACGGCGGGCACAGCGCGCTCTTCGGCAGTGATTCCGCGGCATATCTGCGCGAACTGGGAGCGGGGACGATCCCGATCGTCGCGGTGCCCAACGCGCGCCATCACCTGATGCTGGACGAGCCACTCGCCTTCGCGACGGCGCTCAGAAGCATCCTTGCTCTCTGGAGATCGGCCCGCTGAACCAATCAGGAATGTCGGGTGTGATCCTCGTCTCCGGAGGATTGTCCGACGGCGAATTCCAGCTGCGCAAGGCACAGTTTTCCGGTTCCGTTTCGCTCGACGCCTTCGGCATGCACCACTGCGACACGACGCCCTACGCGCACCAGCGTCGGCGTCGTGCTGACTGCGCCCAGTCTGACCGGGGCGAGAAATTGAAGGTTCATGCTGATCAGCCGGCAGGACTGCCCTGGCGAGAGTGTGCGGGAGAGAGCAAGCTGTGCGGCCAGCTCAAGAAAGGACGCGATCGCGCCTCCATGCAAGGCGGGCAGAATGGAATTCCCGACAAGCTCCTCCGTGGGGATCAGCGTGAACGTTTCACCGCTTTGCGTCATCATGGTACCGAGTAGCTTCGCAAAGCCGTTCCGCCCGGTACTGGCCCCGATCGCGCCTTCGTTCATGGGGCGACAGCCCGATTGATCGAAAAGACGCCTTGGGCAGTCGCGATCAGGTGAGACGGATCTGTATCCCAGACTTCGGCGCGTACGAACGCACGGTGCTCGGTCGCGTCGTAGCAGTGAGCCCACGCCGTCGCGGGGCATCTCGCCTCGGCGGATCGCACATGGTCCACCTTCAGGTTAAGGGTGGAGATCGCCAGCCGTCTGCCCAATCGGGACATCACGGCAACGCCGCAGGCCTGATCGATGAGGCTCGTCAACACACCGGTCGCGAGCGCCTCCTCCTCGTCCGCCAGCTCCGCGTGCCAATCGACCCGGAGCGAACTGAGCCCGTCGCCGATCGAAACGAGCTCAAGGCCCAGCCGATTGCCCCACGGTATGTCGCCCGGTCGCAAGCTCAAGTCTCCAGCCATAAAACCCCTTCCTGCCCAGACGATTCCTGTTCCCCGCCGCGCCCATAAGCCAACCATGCGAAAACGGTACGGTTTACTTACTAGGGTTCCCGCTTTAATGGCTGCTGCCTGCGATGGAAACGCGATCCAACAAATTCCTTGTGCTCGCGGTCACCGGCCTTCTGCTGAGCACGCTTCTCGTCTTCACCCTTTGGCTTTTCGATGCGCGAAGTGGAGACGGAAACCCGTATCTCATCCGTTTCACCGGGAGCGTCGCCGGCCTGGAAAAGGGATCACCAGTGACGTTCTCGGGCGTCCCGGCGGGCCATGTCACGTCCATACGGTTTGACGGCGCTGATCCCTCAGCGGTTCTCGTCACCATCAGCCTCGAACCGGGAACCCCCATCGTCACAGGTGTCAAGGCAACGATCGCGCGATCCGCACTGGCAGGGACGGCCAACATCAGTCTCGACGGCGCAAAGTCCGGTGCATCCCCGATTGTCACGACGAGGGACGGTGAGCTTCCCATCATCCCCGCCAAGGAGGGTGGGCTTCTTGGCGGGGGAGGGGATCCAGTCGCGCTCGTGGACAAGATCAGCCGAACTGTGGACTCAGTTTCGCGCAACCTTGATGCCGCACAACAGCAGCGGGCCAGCGATCGGCTGGCGGCGCTCGCGGAGAGTTCCGCAGGCTGGGCAGACAAGGCTGGAGCGGCATCTGACGCGCTTACCGGCGCCCGCGGGCGTGTCGTGGCCCTGGGGGACGCCTTGCAGCGATCCGGCGAAAGCGCCGAACGGTTGGAGAGCGCTGTGGTAGAAAGCCGCGCAACCGTCCTCGCCAGGGCGAACCGTGCGTTGCTGAATGCCCGTGGCGGAGCCGTGCGTCTCACGGCTCGCGTCGAGGCTGTTCGACCCACGATCCGCAGCGCGACCGCGAAACAGGCCCAACTGCGTGAAACCGTTCGTTCAGCAAGGAAGAAGGCAGGCGCTGTCAGAGATACGGCCGTTCGCCTCGATCAGGAAGGGCTGGGTGTGGGTGCACCGTCCCTCCCGACCTACAAGCCGGGGTCGCGGCAGTGATCGACCGCGACACGATAGGACAACTCTGGTCGGAGAGCGGGCTGGCAGGCGAGGAACCGACCGTCCCGGCGTGATCCTCGTCAACGGGTCCGGATCGCGCTACCCTCGCTCCAGGAGAACGAGATTGAGCGATGACGAGAAGAAGAGCCGGCGCCCAGGGAAGATGGGCAGACCGACGACCGAGGACGCGCTCCGACTGACTTCGCATATCCTCAAGAGCGCCCGCGAGCTGTTTTTCCAGCACGGATTCGACGGCGCCAGTGCCGACATGATCGCCGAACAGGCGCGCATCTCCAAGCGAACCCTGTACGCCCGGTTCGGCAGCAAGGCTCGCGTGTTCGAGGCGGTCATCCTGGACGAGATCGACACGCAGCTGCGCGCGCTCGAACCCTCCGGCAGCGACGAACCCGACATCGGGTCGCGACTTCGCGTCATCGCCGATCGCCTGCTTGAGTGGCTCCTTACCCCTCGGATCGCCTCCATGGAGCGCGTCGTCATTGCCCAAGCGGTGCGTTTTCCTGCACTCGCGGCGAACATCCACGACTTCGGCTATCAGCGGGCTGTCAAGTGGGTGGCCTCCATCCTCGCCCATGCCGATGCCAAGGGCGAGCTGTCGCTGGCGGACCCGGTGTTCGCTGCCGAGCAGTTCGTCACGCTCGTCGTCGTCGCGCCCATGCGCCGCGCGGCGCTCGGGCTGTCTCCTCCCGCGTACGACGATGCAGCTCGCGAACGTATCTTGCGCGTGATTGATCTGTTTATCGACGGCTGCCGTCCGCGGCACGTCGACAAAGGGGCCATGTGATGCTCGTCAAAAACGACGAGCCTCAGCTCGGTGAGCGCGCGCGCCTTGCCGAACTTATTCAAATCATGGGCCGCCACGGGCTGAACGGCTTGGCCGCTCGCCTGGGTCTGCTGCCAGGTCGCTCGGAGCAGCCGGCAGACGTCGGTACGCCCGAGCGGGTCGTCGCGCTGCTGCGGGACCTTGGACCTGTCGCGGTGAAGCTGGGGCAGGTGCTCGCGACCCGTGAAGACCTGCTAGGGCCGGAATGGGTGCGTGCGCTGTCAACGCTGCAGGATCGCGTGACACCGCTGCCGTTCGAGGTGCTGGAGCCGACGATTCTGGCTGCGCTCGGCTCCCCGATCGAGGATGTGTTCGCGCGGTTCGACCGCGAGCCGATCGCCGCGGCCTCGATCGCACAGGTTCATGCTGCCACCCTGCGCGACGGAACCGAGGTCGTGGTCAAGGTACGCCGGCCGGGAATCGCGGAACGCGTCGATGCCGATCTGCGGCTCATCCGCCGCATCGCGCGGCTTGCGGCTAGGCACTCACCGGAGGTCCGCCGCCTCAAGCCAGACGAACTGCTCCGGTTTTTCGCGGAGAGCCTCTCGCAAGAGATGGACCTCAGTGCCGAGGCGGCAGCCTGCGAGAGCATCGGCGCCTTTCTGCAGCCGCTCGGAGTTCGTACGCCGGCCTTTTACTGGGATCAGGTCGGCCGCCGAATCAACGTGCAGGAACGGCTCAACGGCATGCCGGTCCGCGCCATTCTCGACGGGGCGGGGGAGGGCGGTGCGGACGTCGCCGGCAGATATGCCGATGCGGTGCTCCGGATGATCATCTTCAACGGCCGGTTCCATGCGGACCCGCACCCCGGCAACGTCTTTGTCCTGGCCAACGGGTCGTTGGCGTTCATCGACTTCGGCGCGGTCGGCGTGCTCAGCCCCGCCCGGAGGAACGAGGTGGTCACGCTCGTCCTTGCCATCGCTGGCGAGGACACGCGATCGGTGACGGATGTGCTGCTGCAATGGTCGGGCGAGACCGACGTCGATCGCCAGGCTCTGACGCGGGACCTCGACGCGCTGATCGGGCAGTTCCGCGGCGCGGTGCTCCAGCAGATCGAGCTTGCCGACATCTTCGGACGTGTTTTTGCTCTGCTACGAACGTACCGGCTAGCGCTGCCGCCCGATCTCGCCCTGCTTCTGCGAACCCTGCTGATCGCGGAAGGCTTTGTGCGACGGCTCGATCCCGGCTTCGACATTGCGGCACGAGCCGCACCGATCGCGCGCGAACTGCTGCGGGAGCGGATCGGGCCGGCTGGCCTCAAGCGGGGCGGACGCCGGCTGGCGACGAGCCTTGGCCGTCTGGCCGCGGCGTCGCCTGAGCTGGTGACTTTCGCCGAGCGGGTCGCGCGGTCGGGCGCGCTGCCGATCGAGTTGCAGGGAGGCGCGGCTCCCTCAGGGCCGGCTTCACCCCGTCGCGCCGATCCCAACATTCTGTCTGCCGGTCTGCTGGTCACCGGCGCGATCCTTCAGCGCGACCATGATATCATCGGCGCGATGCTGATGGCGTCCGCGGTGCTGCCCGCCGGCTTGGCTTGGTTCGCGAGTAGGTCGAGGCGCTGATGCCCTGTGGCCCAACCTCCCGCGTCCTCGGTTTCCGCCCATCATCCATTGCGCGCTTGTTCCGCCGCTAGGGTGTCATCGCCGAAGCTGTGGAACAACCCAAGGGAGGCGACGTTCTCTAATAAGTAAACCAGCCGGTGTATAAACGGCGGTCCGGTTCCATCGAATAAAGGTCGTTGCGTGTACGAGCATCTGGAACACCAACCGCATACACCGCCTGAGGAGTGGTCGGATTTTGGTGCCGCACTTAGCGACCTGATGCCCAAGCTGGCGAGCTATGCGCGATCGCTGGCCCGGAACCCCGATGCTGCGCAGGATCTCGTTCAGGAAACCGTGCTGAAAGCCTGGCGCAGCCGCGCGTCTTTTGAGGCCGGTACAAATTTAAAGGCGTGGACATTCCGGATTCTTCGTAACTCGTTTCTGTCGCAGGTTCGTCGTCGAGGTGCGGTACAGGCGAGCGAGACCGCCGAACTCGTCGATATTCCGGTGGCGTCAAATCAGGAGTCGGTCGTGACGTTAGGCGATGTCCGCCGCTTGTGGCCGCGCCTGACGCCCGAGCAGCAGCGGTGCATCCAATTCGTAGGCATCGAGGGTCTGAGCTATGAGGAGATAGCCACGATCGAGCAGGTGCCTGTCGGCACGATCAAGAGCCGCGTGGTAAGAGGGAGGCAAATGCTGCGTGCGCTACTGGATAATGCGAATAGCGGTGTGGGGCACGGTTCGGAAGCGCAGGTTGTGACATCGAATACAGTTAGTCAGGCTGAACCGTCTACGATCGACGAGGTACACGAGAGACAGATCGAGCTGCTTCGTATCTGGCGAAAAGAGCGCGCGGCTGCTCGCTATCTGGCAGGCTGAAATCGGCCCGGTCGGTTCATCCCGGTCTGGTGGCGCCAATCTGATATCAGATCGACCAGCAGTCGTCTTGCCGCTGGCGACAGCGCACAAAAGCACGAGGCGACCGCGGTTGGTCGAGCGGATTTAGCCTCATGGCCTGTCCTACCAGCCAGCATCCTCCAGAGCATCATGCGCTACCTGGCTTCCGATCTGCTCCTCCTTCCACTTCTTGGCATCCAGGCGTTTCCCCGTCACCGCCACGGCAGCGTCGGAGCAGAGCCAGAGCAGCGGCGGCACCACGATCTCGGGTGACAGCAACCCGTGGCGTGCGCTGTCCGGCAATCCTTTCGGGGATCATGCCGGTCATCGTCGCTCCTCCTGTAAGCGTCCGGTCTTCTCCGCCTTGCTGACGAGGTGATGCGCAAGCCACAGGTG
>ERZ1023261.157-NODE-157-length-29415-cov-13.098569_pt1 | contig 29415 bp, 20 predicted proteins | sample MGYA00521234_ERZ1023261 | MGnify/ENA primary metagenome ERZ1023261 (study PRJEB32759, sample SAMN07749871) | skin metagenome | biome: transportation; feature: city; material: polyester macromolecule | host: Homo sapiens | place: Hong Kong:TC line | collected...
CTGCCGTGGCTGCTGGACCGGCACCCGGTGACCTCCCGGGATGTCGAGCAGCGGGGGTACCGGAAGCAGGACGTCGGCCTGGCCCGGGATCGGGCCCTGTGCGCGGACATCGCCCGACGCACCGGGCGCGCGCTGCCGCTGGGGCAGGGCAGCCACCCGGAGTCGGAGCTGGTGCACCGGGTGTGCCGTGAGCGGCGGCGCCGGGAGCAGGTGATCACCGAGCTGCTCGGCCGGGACGGGCAGCCGTTCTGGCCCGGTCAGGTTCCGGCGGAGCTGGACCCGACGACGACGCCGGGCGCCCCGCGGCGCACCGCCCGGGACCCCGGGTGGCTTTCCGGCCTCGTGGCCCGCTTCGACCGGGTGGTGCAGACCGTGGACGCACACGAGGAGGAGCACTGGGAGCCTCCGCTGGCCCCCGGGACCCCGGTGCTGCAGCTGGTCCTGGATGTCGCCGGGGACCTGCGCGCGGTGGAGGGGGCGGAGAGGACCGTGCCGTGGTGGGCGCGGCGGTGCCGGGACTGCCAGCTGGCGGCGATCCGCGTCGAGGCTGACCCGGACTGCCTGTGCCGCCTCGCCCTGCACCCGGAGATCCGCGAGATCCGCGCCGGCTGAGACCGGGCGCGGCGGGCGCAAGCCCGAGCTGCGGGACCCTCAGGACGCTCCACGCCCGCGAGGACGGCGAGTTCCGCGGGGCCGGGCGGTGGCGACGTCGGGGGCTCGGCTCAGGGCTCAGCCCAGGTGCGCCGAGCGCGGGGCGAGCCCCTCGAGGAAGCGGGAGCGGCGCCGGTGGGCCCGCCCGCCCGGGGTGCGGGCCAGGGACCAGGACAGGAACAGCCGCTGCCGGGCCCGGGTGATCCCCACGTACAACAGGCGCCGCTCCTCGTCCAGCTCATCCCCGGTCTCGGCGAAGCCGATGGGCATCAGCCCCTCGGACAATCCGCACAGGAACACCGCGTCCCATTCCAGGCCCTTCGCCGAGTGCAGCGAGGCCAGGGTGACCCCGGACATGACCGGCGCGTCCTGATGGGCGACCCGGCGGGCCAGCTCCTCCACCAGATCCGGCAGGGTCAGCTCCCCCTGCTCCTCGGTCCGCGCCGCGGCCAGCCGATCCGTGAGCGAGACCAGGGCCGCCAGGGACTCCCACGTCGCGCGCACCGCCCCGGTGGAGGCCGGGGGCCGGTCACGGTAGCCGAGGGAGGAGAGCAGGTCCCGCACCAGGCGCGGGGCCGGGGTCTCGGCGTCGGCGCGGGCGGCCGCGCGGATCTGGGCGATGGCGTTCTTGACCTCGGGGCGGTTGAAGAACTGCTCCGTCCCGCGCAGCCGGTACCCGATCCCGGCATCGGCCAGCGCCTGCTCGATGACCTGGGACTGTCCGTTGGTGCGGAACAGCACGGCGATCTGCGCGGGGTCCATCCCGTCCTTGTCGATCAGGTCCCGGATGTCCTCGGCGATGCCGGCGGCCTCCTGCTCGTCATCGGCGTACTCGAACCACTCCGGCTCGGGTCCCTTGGGTCGCTGGGCGCGCAGCTCCAGGGGTGTGGCCCAGGCCCCCGGGGTGGAGTCCTTGGCGGGGCGGCGGGCGGCCAGCAGGCGGTTGGCCAGGGCCACCACCTGCGGGGTGGAGCGGTAGTCGCGCACCAGCCGCACGACCTTGCCCTGCGGGTGACGGGAGGGGAACTCCAGCAGGTTCCGGGAGGTCGCCCCGGTGAAGGAGTAGATGGTCTGGGAGGCGTCGCCCACCACGCACAGCTCCTCGCGTCCACCCAGCCAGTTGTCCAGGAGGCGCTGCTGCAGCGGGGAGACGTCCTGGTACTCGTCCACCACGAAGTGCCGGTACTGCTGGCGCACGGCCGCGGCGACGGCGTCGTCCTCCTCCAGGATGGCGACGGTGGCCAGCAGCACGTCCTCGAAGTCGATGGCGTTGCGCTCGGTCTTCAGGTCCTCGTAGGCCCGGGCCACCCGCGCCAAGCCCTGGGGAGTGAATCCGGTGGGCAGCTCCCTATCCCCCAGGTTCTCCTCGAGGGTGTCCGGGGTGAGCATGGAGACCTTGGACCACTCGATGATCGCGGCCAGGTCCCGCAGGATCGCCCGGTCCGTGGTGAAGCGCAGCCGGGAGGCGGCCTCGGCGAGGTACTGGGCCTTCCCCGACAGCAGCTGCGGCGGGGTCCCGCCGACGGCCTGGGGCCAGAAGTACTGCAGCTGGCGCAGGGCCGCGGCGTGGAAGGTGCGGGTCTGCACCCCGGCCGCGCCGAGCCCGTGCAGGCGGGCGCGCATCTCGTTGGCCGCGCGCGCGGTGAAGGTCAGGGCCAGCACCTGCTGGGGCACGTAGACCCCCGCGGCGATGCCGTAGGCGATGCGGTGGGTGATCGCGCGGGTCTTGCCCGTCCCCGCCCCGGCCAGCACGCACACGGGCCCGGTCAGACTCGTGGCGACCTCCCGCTGCTCGGGGTCCAGGCCCTCCAGGATCCGGTCCGGGCTCGGGGCGGGCTCCTGCGGGCGCGCTGCTTCGGCGGCGGATCCGCTCCGGGCGGAGGTCATCGTGTGCTCTCGTCCTCCGGGTTCTGGGGCAGGGTCTCGGGTGCCTTCTCGGGCGGGTTCTGGGGCGCCTTCTCGGGCAGGGTGCCACCGTACCAGTCGGCGATCAGGTGGTGGGCGATCGAGACGGGTCCGGGCAGGCGCACCCGTCCGGCGCGGACCTCCCCCGCCAGCTCCCTGCGGGTGAACCAGCGGACCCGGGCGATCTCCGTGCCGTCCGGGCGGGCCGCGCCCGGTTCGGCGACGACGGCGCGGAAGCCGAGCATCAGCGAGCGCGGGAAGGGCCAGGGCTGGGAGCCGCGGTATTCGGTGCGCACCACGCGGACCCCCGCCTCCTCGCCGACCTCCCGGGCGACGGCGGCCTCCAGACTCTCCCCGGCCTCCACGAAGCCGGCGAAGGCGGAGTAGCGATCCGCGGGCCACCGGGCGGAGCGGCCCAGCAGGATCCGCTCCTCCCCGTGCTCGTCGGTGTGCACGACGGCGGCGATGATCGCCGGGTCGGTACGGGGGAACAGCTCGGTGCCCTCGGCGGCGCAGGTGCGGGCCCAGCCGGCCCGGGCGGGTTCGGTGGGGGCCCCGCAGCGGGGACAGTGCCGGGCCTGCTCGTGCCAGCGGTACAGGGCCAGCCCGGCGGTGAACCATCCGGTCTGCTCGGGGTCCAGCATCTGCGCGGCCTCGCGCAGCCCGAGCCGCCGCGGTGGTGCCGTGGCAGCGGTTTCGGCCGTGGCGGCGGTGGAGGCCTCGCCGGGGGTCTGTGCGGTGGGCAGGGCCAGCAGGACGGGGGCGCCGTCGGCGGCGAGCCCCAGGTGGGCCAGGGGGCCTGCGACCGGCGCGGTCCCGGCCCAGGCGATCTCGGCGCGGGCGCCACCCCGGGTGGTCGCTGGGGCGGCGTCGCGAGCGGGGGCGGCGTCGCGAGCGGGGGCGGCGTCGGCCGTCTCAGCGTCGGCGGGATCCGGCAGGCACCGGATGGGCGCCCGACCCTCGGCGTCCAGAGTAAGCACGCGGGTGCGCGGGTCCCGGAGCGCGGCGGGCAGCAGCGCGGAGGTGTCGGCTTCCAGGTCGTTGCGGCGCAGCGGGTGGGTCCCCAGCAGCAGCGCCCCCAGGGGCGGGAGGATCCCGGGGTTCTCGGCGGTGCTCATGCGCTCAGCGTGCTCCCGGGGGTCTCTTGTAGTCTGTGGGGGTGACTTCCACACCGCTAACGTTAGCCGCTATGGCCTCGGCCGGGGTGCCCGGGCTCTTCCCCGTGGCCGTCGACGCGTATGAAGTCGAGAACCCCGAGTACGTCGGCGCGGTGGTCCTCGACTCCGCGCGCCAGCGGTGGATCGTGCGCTGCCCGCGCACCCAGGAGGCCAGCGTCCGGCTGGAATCCGAGCACGTCATCCTGCATTCCTTCACCCCGGGGCTGCGGGCTCGCCTGCCCTTCCAGCTGCCCACCGTCGTCGGCTCGGCGGACCGGGACGGGCTGCGGACGTTCGTGTACCCGGAGATCCCGGGTGAGGTGGTGGACATCGAGGAGCTGGTGCGCCGCTCCCACGTGGTCTCCCCGGAGCGGGAGCCGCTGAGCACCCAGCTGGGCAAGGCCCTGGCCACGATCCACACCCTGCCGATCGAGATCGTGCGGGAAGGGGATCTGCCGACCTACACGGCCCAGCGCTGCCGGGACCGGATGCTGGCGGAGCTGGACCGGGCGGCAGGGACCGGCAAGGTCCCGGCGCCGCTGCTGCGCCGGTGGGAATCCCGCCTGGAGGACCCCCGGCTGTGGCGCTTCCGCCCGACCGTGATCCACGGGGACCTCTCCGAGGAGAACCTGGTGCTGGACGGCACCCGCCTGGCCGCGGTGCGCGGCTGGCACGACATGCAGGTCGCGGATCCCGCGGCGGATTTCGCGTGGCTGATGAGCTGCCCGGACCAGGACTTCGCGGACGCGATCGTGGAGGTCTACACGGTGCAGCTGCCGCACACCCCGGATCCCCACCTGCTGCGCCGGGCCTACCTGCACGCCGAGTTCGCGCTGGCCCAGTGGCTGGTGCGCGGCACCGAGCAGGGCGACGAGGCCACGGTCAGCGAGGCCCAGGCGATGCTGCGCACCCTGGAGCGGGACCTGCGCGAATCCGGCGCCCTCGACGAGCCCCGGGATGCCGACGCACCCGCCGACTGACGCCCGCTCCCTCGACTGAACCGCGCTCCCGACGACGGGCGAGCTCCACTCGGTCGGTCCGCCTCGGGCGCGCCGAACCGACCGATCCGCCGTCAACCCCCGGGCGCCCTGTGCTCACCGCGGGGCGTGTCCCAGCCGGGCCAGCAGCGCGCTCAGCTCCTCCTCCCCCGGCAGGTGCTCCGGGGTGATCTCCCGGTTCTGGGCGATGTAGTGGAAGCTGGCGCGCACCGTCGCCGGGTCCAGATCCCGCAGGCGGGCGAAGGCCAGCCGGTACACGGCCAGCTGCACGGACCGGTCCGCCAGCTCCCTCCCGGTGGGCACCCGGCCGGTCTTCCAGTCCACCAGCTCCCATTCCGGTTCCCCCGGGGCCGGGTCCGGGGTGCGGAACACGGCGTCGATCCGCCCGCGCACCGTGATCCCGCCGAGGCTGGTCTCCAGGGGCAGCTCCACGGCCCACGGCTGACGATCCGCCCACCGGGAGGCCAGGAACTTCTCCTGCAGGGTGCTCAGCTCCTGCGGGGTCTCCTCCTCCGGGTCCGCCAGCCGCTCGCCCAGATCCAGCATGGCCGGGGCCCCGTAGCGGTGCTCGAGCCACTCGTGGAAGCGGGTCCCGGCCCGCGCCTGGGCCGAGGGCCGCCGCGGCATGGGGCGACGGACGGCGCGCAGCACCGCCTCCGGGTCCTCGGCCAGGCCCACCACCAGGGAGGCGCTGACGTGGCGGGGGATCTCGGTGCGCTGGGCGGCGCGGGCCCGGGTCCGACGCAGGGCCAGCAGCAGCTCGGTCTCCTCCTCCCAGGCCAGGGTCTCGGGAGTGCTCTCCCCCGGCGCCTCACCCGCTCGGGCTGCGGCGTCGGCGGCAGGCCCGCCGGTGCGCTGAGCGATCCGCTGGCGCACCAGGGCGGCCGCCCGCTCCACCTCGGCCCGGCGGCTGCGCACCGGACCGGGGTCCAGCGCGGCGTCGGCCTGCGCGGTCCCGGTGAGCCCGTCCAGGGTCTCGAGATCCTCCCATCGGGTCACCGCCGGCTGGGTCAGGGGATCAAAGGGCCACAGGGCCACCAGGACGCTGCTGCGCTGGGGGTTCTGTTCCCCGGCCTCCAGCGGCGCGGCCTCGTGCACGATCCGCACCGACTCCTCGGGCAGGTCCGCCAGGAACCGGGAGGGCACCCGGGGCTTGGCGCGGGTGCCGGTCCAACGGCTGGATCCGATGCTCACCAGCTCCCGGGCGCGGGTGATGGCCACGTACGCCAGGCGCCGCTCCTCGGCGACCACCCGCTCGTCGTTGTCCTCCAGGAAGGCCGTCCAGCTCTCCTGCAGCCCCGTGGTGCCGGTCTGGTCCGTGTCCCACTGGGGCAGGTGCCCGCGGTCCCCGCGCAACGGCCAGGGCAGGGCGCCGAGGCTGTTGAGCCAGTGCTCGCGCTGATCCGTGGGGAAGATCCCCTCGGCCATGCCGAACAGGTGCACCTCATCCCATTCCAGCCCCTTGGACCCGTGCACGGTCAGCAGCTGCACGGCCCCCGGGACGGCGGGTCCGGCGGGCAGCGGCAGGCCGCTCTCCTCCCGGGCGGCGGTCTCCAGCCAGGCGAGGAAGGCGGTGACCCCGGCGGCGGAGGACGTCACGGTGTAGCGGTGCTCCTGCGGGGTGGCCTGCTCCGCCGCGTCCGAGTCGGCGCCCGCCGGGGCGAACAGCTCCGGGTGGGTCCCGGCGTCCAGGGTCGCCGCCATGCGCGGGGCGGTGGCGCAGTACTGGGCGGCGGCCTGGTGGAAGGCGTCCAGGTGCATCCGCGCCTCGTGCGCGGAGCGCCCTGGGTGGGAGGCCAGCTCGATGTCCAGCAGGCTCAGCCGCTCGATGTGGTGCAGCAGCGTGGTGAGGTCCTCGCCGAGGTAGCCGCGCAGCTCCTCCAGCTCCCGCGCGCACCGTTCCAGCCGCTGCCGGGCCTCCGGACTCAGGGCGCGCCCGGTCGCGGAGGTCCAGGCCGGTCCGGGCAGGGTCTCGATGCCCTCGATGAGGCTGGCCCCGTCCGTCTCGTCCCCGCCGCCGGTGCGCAGCAGCTCCTGCACGGCTTCCCGGGCCTGGGCCTCGGCCTGCTCCGGATCCGGGGCCTCGCCCCGCCCGGCGCGCAGCCCCTCCTCTCCGGGAACGTGACCTTCGGGGGTGGTGAGGTCCTCGGCGATCCCGTGCTCCACCGCCCGGCGGCGGCGTCGGGCGAGGAAGCGAGCCCAGTCGTTCAGGGCCATCAGGTCTCGGGCGCCGAGCCGCCAGCGGGCCCCGGCCAGCAGCCGCATCAGGGCATCGGCGCGGGACGGGTCGGAGAGCACGCGCAGGGTCGCGACCATGTCCACGACCTCCGGGGTCTGCAGCAGCCCGCCCAGACCCAGGACCTCGGCGGGCACCCCCTGCCGCTCGCATTCGGCCCGCACGGTCTCCAGCTGGGCCCGGGCCCGGCACAGCACCGCGGCAGTGGCCGGCTCCCGGCCCTCGGCCCGCGCCTGCTCGGCCCGCTCCCGGATGCCGCGCACCAGGTCTGCGGCTTCCTCCTCCTCACTGATCCAGGTGCCGGTGAGCACCTGGCCCGGGGTGGGCTCGGGACGGGGCACGAGGTCCGGGACGGGGAAGCGCCGCTCCCCCGGCGCCCAGGGTGCCGGCCGTCCCAGGGGGGCGGCGACGGCGTTGGCGGCGTCGAGGATGCGGGTGCCGTTGCGCCAGGCCGCGGTCAGGTAGGACGGTGCGGCGTCCTCGGCCGGGAAGTAGGCGGGGAAGTCGAACAGCTGCCCCTCGGAGGCGCCCCGGAAGCCGTAGATGGACTGCTTGGGATCCCCCACCGCCATGACGCTGTGGCCGTCCCCGAACAGCGTGGAGAACAGGACCATCTGGGCGTGGGAGGTGTCCTGGAACTCGTCCAGCAGCACCACCTTGTACAGCTCCCGCTGCTCCCGGGCGACGGCGGGCACCTCGCGGGCCAGGCGGGCGGCGTCGAGCAGGAGGTCCCCGAAGTCCATGACCTGCATGGTCTGCTTCAGCCGCTGGTAGCGCACCGCCAGTCGGGCGACCAGCAGCTTCTGCTCCAGCTTGGTCACGGCGGCTTTACGGGCGGCTTCGGCCTTCTTCAGCTGCTGGGGGTGGTCGTTGGGCAGGGCCCGCAGGCGCGCCAGCTCGGTCTCGCAGGTCGCCGCGACATCGGCGGGGTCCACGAGGTGCTCGGCGCACTCCCCGCTGAGCTGCAGCACGGCGGTGACCAGGGTGGAGGCGGCCGGCACCTGCTCGGGCAGAGGCCCCTCCCAGTGGGCCACGAGCTGAGCGGCCAGCTGGTGGCTCTGGGCCGCGCCCAACTGGGCGGCGTCGCGCTCGACGCCGATGCGCAGCCCGTACTCGCTGACCAGCGCCTTGGCGTAGGAGTGGTAGGTGGACACGGTCGGGTCCAGCTCCGGGGCCTGCGGGTCCTCTCCCGGGGGGCGCAGGCCGTGCTCGGCCAGGGTCGCGAGCCGGGAGACCATGCGCTGGCGCAGCTCCGCGGCGGCCTTGGTGGTGAAGGTGACACCGAGGATCTCCTCGGGGCGGGCGAAGCCGTTGACGACGAGCCACACGACCCGGTCCACCATGGTCGCGGTCTTCCCGGACCCGGCCCCGGCCACGACCAGGCGCGGGGCGAGGTCGGCGCTGATGATGCGCGACTGCTCCGCGGTGGGGGCGGGACGCCCGAGGATGCGGGCGATCTCCTCCGGGGTGTGGCGCGCCTGGGCGGCGAGGGGGGTGCTCATGGTTGGGTGACCTGCCTTCCGGAGGCGCACAGGGGACAGATCTCGGGCAGGGCGCAGCCGAGTCCGTGGGCGCCGGTGTTCTGCTCGGTGTGCCGGGCTTGGAAGCGCTCGTGGGCGATCAGCTCGGCGCAGCGCTGCACGAGCTCCACCGCCCACTGATCCTCCGGGCCCAGGGCCTCCTGCTGCTGGTTCCCGTAGGAGGCGGTGCCGGTGCCCAGCTGCACGAGGGCCGCCCCGCCGGAGAGCTCGGTCAGGCGGGCTCCGCGCAGCTCGAGGACCTCGGGGTCGCCGTCTCGCCGCCCGGAGGCCTGCTGCGAGGCGGCGGCATCGGGCGAGTCCCCCGGGTCGGCGGCGTCCGACGGTCCGGCATCCGCCCCGTCTCGGGCTTCCGCCCCGTCCCGCGCAGCCTGGGCGGCCATGGCCTGACCGGCCCCGGCGGCCAAGGCCACCTGGTACCCGGCCAGCTGGGGGTGGTGGGCCATCTGGGCTTTGGTGGGCGCGTGGCGCCCCGTCTTCAGGTCGATCACCACGTACCGGCCGAGCTGGTCCACCTCGAGGCGATCCACTCGGCCGGTCAGCAGCGCGTCGCGGGCGGGACCGGGCACCAGCACCTGGAAGGAGCCTTCGATGCCGGCCAGCCGGCGTCCCTCCTTCAGCCGGGAGTCCACGGCGTACTGGGCGAATTTGCGGATCATGGTCTCCGCGCGCTGCCAGGTCTGCTCGGTCTCCCAGGTCTCGGGCAGGCGCAGGGCCTCGAAGCGGCGGCGCAGCTCCCCGACGAGCTCGTGCCCGGCGGCTTCGGGCAGGTCCTGGGCCACCTCGTGGATGAGGGTGCCGAGGGAGCGGGACAGGTCCGTGCCGGCCTGCCCGCCGGAGACGGCGACGAACCAGTCCAGCGGCGAGCGCACGATCCCCTCCATCCGGGAGGGGGTCACCGGCACGGGCTTCTCGGCCGGCAGGGCGGGCTCGGTGCTGGACAGCGGGGCCAGACCCCACCAGTCCTCCGGGTGAGCTCCGGGCACCGGCGGCAGCGGGGCCCGCGGCGCGCCACCCTCCGCGGCGTCGTCGACCGGACCGCCCTCACCTGGACCGCCCTCACCCGGGGCGTCAGCATCCGGGGCGCCGTCGTCCAGGGCGAGGCGGGCCAGGCAGTCCGCGGCGCGCAGGGCCCGCTCCGGATCCTGCGGGTCCTGGGCGGCCCGGCGCAGCTCGGCGACCAGCCCGCGCAGGGTCATCGGCCGGCGCACGGGGGTCAGAGCGGGCTGCTGCATCTGGTCCGGGGCGAGCATGGCCAGCAGCTCGCTGGGCTCGGTCTCGGCGTCGGCGACGGCGGTGACCACCAGGCGCTGGGAGGCCCGGGAGATCGCGGCGGCGAACATCCGCAGCTCATCCACCCGGGTCTCGCGCACCCGCATCCCGTGGGTGACGCGCGCGGCCTGCTCGGGACCGAGGAACACGGCGTCGGCCAGCTGCGGGGCGGCCAGCAGCCCGCCGCGCACGGTGAGGTTGGGCCAGACGCCGTCCTGCACGCCGGAAACGATCACGACGGGCCATTCGCGCCCGGCCGCGGAGGCCGGGGTCAGCAGGCTCACGGCCGCGCTCGGGCCGCCGACCGGCGCGAGGGTGTCCATGGGCAGGTCCTGGCTGTCCAGGTAGTCCAGGAACTGCTCGACGCCGGCCCCGGTCTGCTGCTCGGCGAAGCGCTCCGCGGATTTGAACAGCTCGACCATCGCGTCCAGGTCCCGGTGAGCCCGCTGGGCCACCGGGCCGCTGCCGCGGGAGGCCTCCTCCCAGGTCTTCGCCAGGCCGCTGGCCTCCCACAGGGCCCACAGCACGTTCTCCGCCGAAACGTCCGGCTCGGCCATCGCGGCCCGGCCCGCGGCCAGCACCGCGCCGACCCTGCGCAGCCCGGCGGTGCCGGGGCCGCTGCCGGCCAGATCGGGTCCCTGCTCCCCGTCGGCGGAGGCCTCAGTCCCGTCGATCTGGCGCAGGGCGGCCAGCAGCAGCTCGTCCCCGGAGCGCCGTCCCCCGGCCCGCAGCTCGCGGGCGCGCAGGGTCTGACGCAGCCGACGCAGCCCGGAGGGGCTGGTGCCGCCCAGTCGGGAGGTGAGCAGGTCCAGGGCGCGCGCCCCGGCCTCCTCCTCCCGGTCGGTGAGGATCCACAGGGCGTCCAGGAAGGGCCGCACGGCCGGTTCCTCGCGCAGCGGGGTCTCCGCCACCGGCACGGTCGCGGCGATGCCGTCGGCGTCCAGGTGCCGCTGGATCCGCGCCAGGGAGGAGCCGTTGCGCACGATCACGGCCATCTCCTCCAGACCCCGGCCGCCCAGCACGTACTCCTCCAGGATCAGCTGGGACAGCAGCCGCAGCTCCTCCTGCTCGGAGCCCACGAGCAGCACCTCGGGGGCGCCGTCGCCCTGATCTGCCGCGGGACCCGCCGGAGCCACGTCATCGGTCTGCTCCTCGGTGGGCTGGGTGGGCTGCGCGGGAGTGCGCTGGGTCAGGGCCCCGGCGACCACGGGGATCCGATGGGCGATCCGCTCGAAGGCCGGGACCAGGCCCGCGGGCATCCGGTGGCTGGTGGCGAGGCTGACGCTGCGCAGGCCGCTCAGGGCGGGCAGTCGGCGCTCCAGGCCGGTGAGCAGCTCGGGTAGGGCGCCGCGGAAGCCCTGCACCACGGTGTCCGGACACGCGGTGAGCACCAGCTCGGCCGGATCCCCCAGCCCCGCGGGATACAGGGCGCCGAGCAGCCGCACGACGGCGGGGCTGGCCTCTTGCAGGTCATCGGCCAGGATCAGGCGCAGGCGGGTGTGCTCCTGCTCCACGAACTCCGGGTGGGTCTCCAGGAAGGCGGCGGCTTCGTGCACCAGGGCGGAGGGGTCGTAGGCGTGGGGCATGCTCAGCCGACGCAGCTGCTCGTACTCCACCCGGAAGTCCGCGGCGGCCACCCACTCGGGGTGGTCCATGCCCCGGCCGAGCTCGCGCACCTGATCGGGGTTGAGGTCGAACTCCGCGCAGCGGTCCAGGAACTCGCGGATCTCCCGGCGGAAGCCGCGGGTGCGCAGGGCCTCCCCCAGATCCGTCGGCCAGGCGGGCGGGTGGCCGATGCCGCGCCGGTGGGTCTCGATCATCTGGCCGATGAGCACGTCCTGCTCCGGCCCGGAGAGCAGGCGCGGTTCGAAGGCCACCCCGGGCAGCTGCCCGGCCGCGTGGGCCCGGCGCAGCAGGTCGAAGGCGTAGGAGTGCCAAGCGCGGGCCGGCGGGGAGGAGACGGTGGCCCCGATGCGCTCGGAGAACTCCTGGCGCAGCCGGTCCGCGGCCAGGCGCCCGGGGGCCAGCAGGAGCACCGAGGCGGCGTCGTTCCCGGCGCGCACGAAGTCCAGGGCGCGGCGGATCAGGGCGGTGGAGCGCCCCGTCCCGGGGGCCCCCAGCAGCAGGGTTCCGGTGCCCGCCATGTGCTCCTCCTCGTCTCGCCTCTCACTCCGGCGCCGTCGTCGGGGTGTCTGTCCGCTCTCCATGAGACCACGGGCGACTGACAGATCGAAGCACCCCCGCGACGTCGGGCCCGGTGGCGCTGACCGGGTACGGTGATTCCCATGAGCACCGACGGCGCGACCGATCAGCGGCCCTGGACCGAGCTACCCCGGGCCACCTTCGACCTGGAGACCACCGGCCCCAACCCCATGACCGCGCGGATCGTGACCGCCTCGCTGATCCTGGTGGCCCCGGACGGCGAGGTGCTGCGCCACGGGGAGTGGCTGGCGGATCCGGGGGTGCCGATCCCGGAGGAGGCCGCGGCGGTGCACGGCATCACCACGGAGCACGCCCGGGAGCACGGCGCCCCGGTGCGGCAGGTGACCTACGAGCTGGCCTCGGCCCTGGGCGGGCTGTTCGCCGACGGGGTGCCGGTGTTCGCCTTCAATGCCTCCTATGACTTCACGGTGCTGGACCGGGAGCTGGAGCGCCACGAGCTGCCGCCGCTGGAGCCGTTCCCGGTGGTGGATCCGCTGGTGCTGAACAAGCAGGCGGATAAGTACCACAAGGGCAAGCGGACCCTGGGCGTGCTCACCGAGGAGTACGGCGTGGAGCTGAAGGACGCGCACACCTCCGCCGCGGACTGCCTGGCCACCGAGCGGCTGGGAGCGGCGATGGCGCGGAAGTTCCCGCAGCTGGCGATGCCGGCCGGGCAGCTGCATGAGCAGCAGGTGCAGTGGGCGAAGGAGCAGGCCGCGGATCTGCAGGCGTACTTCGACCGGATCGGCAAGAAGACCACGGTCAACGGTGAGTGGCCGGTGCGCCCGGGACGGGCGGAGCAGTAGCCGACGGCGCCGCCGCACCCCTTGACGTTTCCCATGACAGAAACATATGTTTCTGTTTATGAAAACGTTGGCGTCGCCGCTGACCCCCTTCCTCCGCTCGGATGCGCTGGGGGCGCTGCTGGCTGAGGTCTACGGCCACCCGGAGGAGGAGTTCTCTCTGACGGAGCTGGGGCGGCTGACCGGGCAGAGCACACCATCGGTGCACCGTGAGGTGGACCGGCTGGTGGATGCCGAGGTGCTGCTGGACCGGAGGCAGGGCCGCAACCGTCTGGTGCGGGCGAATCCGGATCATGCTCTGTTCGAGCCGATGCGGCAGGTGATCGAGACGAGCTACGGCCCGATCCCCGTGGTCCGTGAGCTGTTCAGCGACGTCCAGGGTGCGGAGAAGCTGATGATCTACGGTTCCTGGGCCGCCCGGCGCGCGGGAGAGTCCGGCTCCTTCCCGCGGGACATCGACGTGCTCGTCATCGGGGACGCCTCCCGCCGGGAGCTGGCTCGCAGGGCTGAGCAGGCCGGGGAGCGTCTGGGCCTGCCGGTGAACGTCACCCGGGTCCCCCGCGAGGACTGGGAGGCGCCGACGCCCTCCCCGTTCATCGAGACCATCCGGTCTCGGCCGCTCGTGGAGATCTCGGAGGAGGTCCATGGTGGATAAGCGGATAGAGCAGATGATCCGCCAGCGTCAGCTGGAGCGGGTCTCCCCGAATCCCGGCCATGCGGCGAACGTCTTGGAGACCGCTTCACGGCACCTTCAGACGGCCCGGTTGCTGGCCCAGACCGATGATCATGCCATGGCATTCACTGCCGCCTACGACGCCACACGGAAGGCCCTGGCCGGCGTTCTCGCTACCGAGGGCCTGCGGGTCCGTCCCGTCGGCGGCGCCCACCGCAACACAGGCATCGCGGCAGCGCTCTTCGTCGATGATGACGCGCTGGGCGAGTTCGAGTGGATGCGCCAGGTCCGCAACGCGACGGAATATCCCGATGAGGGCAGGCCGACGGCGACCCGGCAGGACGTGAAGGACTCCATCGAAGCAGCTTCCGACATCGTCGCAGCGTGCCGCACGTATCTCAGCACACGGTGAGTCCGTGGCCTGCTCACCTTCCAGAGCGGAATCGGTTCACGAGGAGTCACACCGGGCACCCCTCGCGGAGGACACAGTCTGGCTCCCTCTACGGGGCGCCGCCTACGCTGGTGGGACGCAGCTCTCACGAGGTGATGACGATGATGCACTGGACCTACACGGCAGCGGGCCTGCTGATCCCTGTCCTGGTCGCCATCGCGTGTCTCCGGGCCCTGATCACGTGGCGACGACGCAGACTCTCGCAGGCGGGCAGCACGGAGGAATCCCCGCTCCGGGCGGTCTTCGACGCGGCAACCGCCCAGTCCACCCTCTACGGATTGCCACCGAGCACTTCATCCTCCATCACGCAGGAGCACCCTTCGGGCCCGGAGATCAGCCTGATCCTCGATGAGGACCCGACGGAGCCACCGACCGATGGCGCGGAAGCGCCGCGGATGGAACCGCGCACATAATCCTCACGCCCCAGACGGCTTGACGGACCTGTTCGGAGGCGGCCATGCGACACCGCCTCCCGACAGATTGTCCCTGGAGAGCAACGGCCCCTCGAGCACCGCAGCCAGCAGATCCTCCTGCTCAGCTTCCAAGGACACGAGGCGGGTGAGGGCGCACAGCAGCTCCGTGAACTCCATGGACCAGCCCGTCTCCCATTCCTCGGGGACGATGTGATCCAACGGAGAGGTCTTCTTCCCATCGGGTCTGATCGAACGCTTATCGGCCCACGCGTCGATCACGTTGGTGCCGCCGACCATGTACCCGCGCACCTGCGGAGCGACGTGGCTCCACACCCCGGCGCCCAGGCGCAGGAGATAGGCGGCTTCGTCGTAGTCCACCGCCGAGGGCAGGGTAGACCCCATGCTCTTCTCGTACCGGGGCAACTTCAGCCCAGAAACCGGCGAGGTGACAGATCCCAGCCCTTCCCAATCACCGGCCAGAGCGTAGGTGTGGCACCACAGCACCTTGCGACCCAGCTCCACCGCACGGTCCCAGAGCCTCCTGTCTGCGGTGATGGGCACCCGGATACCGGGGGTGCGCAGCTCATCGTCGAAGGTCTCCACGTATCCGGGATGCCCGGTGATGCCGGCGACGTAGGCCGTCACATCAGGTCCGGTGACCTCGGTTCCGAGGCGACCTGTGAGCGTATCGAGCAGCCCGATGGGGAGATTCGCCGTGCCGTCCGGGTTCAGCATCGGCAGTACGCGACCGCCGCGGTTGTTGAAGTGATGCATGTCCGGCAGCAACCCGGAGAACGACAGGCCGGGGCCTTGTTTCGGGTGGAATGAGTGCTGCTCCGTGACGTACACCTGCTCGGGGATGCGACCTTCCCACAGAGGTGGCCGGCAGTCGTTGATGAGCCGCGAGTCTGCGATCACCCACTGCCGGTCGAAGGACCGGTACCCAACCCTCACCAGGGAGGCGTGCGGGATGAACATCTCCGTCTCGAAGGGCACCCTGGTGTTCTGGTAGGTGTCCGGCTCTCCCGCGCGGGAACGCGAGGGTGGAAAGGGTGCCTTGGTCTTGCGAAGGTTCGCGTCCCGGGTCTCCTTGAACAGCGCGGACTTCTCCGCCGGGTCGGTCTCAGCAACCACGGTGTTCAACCGGTACTGCAACGTGTCCGGGGACGGGGAGTACACCCAGGTGCGGTTGGGCTTGAGTCCCGGGGAGTACCACGGGTACAGGTCACGCACCGACGGGAACGAGGACCAGGCGGCCCCCGAGCGCGGGGTGAACGGCGCCTGCCACGCGGTGGGGGCTTCCTGCCACCCGTCCCCGGCCAGGTGAATGTCGGGGAACTGCTCGAACTTCCGGGCCTTCGTGCCGGACACGTTCCGGTAGTAGATCGGCGCCGGAGTGTCCGTGTCGGTGTGCGGCCCGCGGACGAACACGCCCACGGCCACCGGGGTCTGGATAGCGAACACCCCATGACCCGGGGGCGGGTTGATTCCTTCCGGGGCGATGTTGATGATCCACCCGGCGGAGCACTGCCGGCGCAGGTACTCGCGCATCCCCGCGAACCCGGGACCGGTGAGATACCCGGTGGCCGTCACGAAACACACCACCCCCTGATCCGTGCCCTCCAGCTCACGGTGCGCGGTGGACTCAAACGCCTTCCACGTCGCCCACCGCCAGAAGTAGGCGTACAGGTTCTTGAGGTGTTTGGCGTGGGCTCCATCACCGGGTGCTCTGAACTCGTCCAGCGGCGCCCGGCCCGTGGCCGGGTCTACTCCGTTCTCGATCCACCCCCCTAGTCCTTTGGAACGTTCTTTATAGGGGGGATTGCCGATGACGACCTGAATGTTCTCGTCCCGCTTGACCCGGTTCGCTTCCACCCGCTGCTGGGCGATCAGACCCGCGTTCCACGACAACCCCTCATCGGCGGCGGTGGCCGCCGGGTCCTCCAAGGTGTCGCCCACGAACATGCGCAACCCGGTGGACGGCATACTAGCCCCGGCCTCCTTCACGGCCTGGGAGATGCGCAGCTCCGCGACGGAGAACGGACCGGATTGCAGCTCGATCCCGTACAACCGGCCCACCATCGAAGACACCGCCTCCGCGGCAGCCCCCGGCCCGTACTCGGCGGCAGCATCCGCAGCGACCCGCCGCAGCACCGAGAGGGGGTACGTCCCGGTACCCATCGCCGGGTCAATCACCGAGGTCACGGGATCACGCAGCCCCCGCGGGCGCCCCAGGTGCTCCCGCACCGCCTCATCGGCCCAGGACACCATCGCGTCCACCAGCTCCACCGGCGTGTAGTAGGACCCCGAGGCTTGTTTTAACGCCGGGTCATAGGCACGGAGGAAGTGCTCGTAGAGGTGCAGGTACAGGTCCGAACGCCCGTCGGCCATGTGCCCCCAGTCCACCGCGGACAGGGTGCGGGTGATCGTCTCCACCGCGGTCTGCACCGGGGTGGAACGGATCGGCTGGGCCACCAGCGACAAGGACCGGCCCATTACCCCGTACTGGCCGGTGAGGGTTTCCGCGATCTCCGATAACGGCAACCGGCCCACCTCGACCCCCTCGGAGACGGCCAGCACCAGGGCGAACACCACGGTTTGGGCGAACCCGTCCGCGAACTGCTGCTCATCGGCTTCCGGGGACAGCACCCGCTGCCACTCCTTGTGCAGCGAACTGATTGGCTGCGCCGCCGCCGGCGCCCCGGCCCGGACCGCGCGGCGCTCATCACGCATCACGTCCAGGGTTTCCTCCCGCAACAGACGCGTCAGCGGCGCCAGGGTGTCCACCAGCTTCGACACCGAGGTGATCGGCGCCGGCTCCCACAGCACGAAGTCCGTGAGCATCCGTTCCAGCTCCGGCTGATACCCCACCGTGGACCCGCGCATCCGCAACAGATCCGGGACGTGCAACCCCCGTGGTTCGGCCACCAGCTCCCCGTACCGCCACAACCGCCACTCCACCCCGTTGGTGTGCAGCAGATTCGGCAGCTCCTTCAACCGCTGCCACTGCCGCCCATTGTGGCTGCGCGGCTTGTACGTGGAAGGGTCCAGGGACATCCCGGGGGCTTTCAGCTCAATGTGACCGGTGAGCACCCCATCCACCCGGACCCCGAAGTCGGGGCGCACCGCCTCACCGACGTCATCCGTCACCGTCACCTCGTTGTGGGCCACCACCCGGTGCCCCACCATCTCCCCCACCCCACGCATCAGCTCCGCAACAGGCGCAGCCAACGCGGCCTCACGCTGGCCGGGGCCACGCAGATTATCCCGAGCGGAGACCGCGAACTCATTCACCAGGTCAGCAAAATCCATCATGTCCTCCTCGATCACTCCCCCGGCCGTTCCGCCTCGGCCGCCGCGCGGACGGCGTCGGGCAGGGCGGAGAGGATGCGGCCCATCGCGGCGTCGTCGTGCGCGGCGGAGAGGAACCACGCCTCGAAGGGCGAGGGCGCCAGGTACACCCCGGCGTCGAGCATCGCGTGGAAGAAGGCCGGGTAGCGCCAGGACTCCGAGGCCTTGATGTCCGCGTAGTTGCGCACCCCGTGCTCCCCGGTGCCGAAGGCCAGGGAGAAGATGTTCCCCGCGGTCTGGATGGAGTGGTCCACTCCGGCGGCCGTCAGCGCCTCGGTCAGGGCCTGGCGCAGCTGCTGCGAGCGGGCGTCCACCGTCCGGTACACCTGCGCGTCCGCGTGGTCCAGGGTCGCGATCCCGGCGGCCACGGACAGCGGGTTCCCGGACAGGGTGCCGGCTTGGTAGACCGGGCCGGTCGGGGCCAGCTGCTCCATGACCTCGCGACGTCCGGCCAGAGCGGCGATGGGCATGCCCCCGCCGATCACCTTGCCGAAGGTGAAGATGTCCGGGGCCCAGCCGCCCTGCTCGGGGCTGGTCAGCCCCCAGAACCCGGCCGAGGAGGCGCGGAACCCGGTGAGCACCTCGTCGAAGATCATCAGGGCGCCGTGCTCCCGGGTGATCTCCCGCAGCCCCTCGTTGAACCCGGGCCCCGGGGTCACCACGCCCATGTTGCAGGGGGCGGCCTCGGTGATCACCGCGGCGATCTGCCCCGCGTGCTCCGCGAAGGCCTTCCGCACCGCGTCCAGGTCGTTGTACGGCAGCACGATGGTCTCCGCGGCGGTGGCCGCCGTGACCCCGGCCGAGCCCGGCATCGCCAGGGTCGCCACCCCGGAGCCGGCCTCGGACAGCAGCGCGTCCACGTGCCCGTGGTAGCAGCCGGCGAACTTGATGATCAGGTCCCGCCCGGTGATCCCGCGGGCCAGGCGGATCGCCGTCATCGTGGCCTCGGTGCCGGTGGAGACCAGCCGGACCTGCTCGATCGCGGGCTCACCGGCGGCCGCGGCGTTGATCCGCTCCACCACGGTCTCCGCCAGCTCCGTCTCCCCGGCCGTGGAGGCGCCGAAGGACAGCCCGTTCTCCGCCGCCGCGTGCACCGCGTCGATCACGGCCGGGTGGCGGTGGCCCAGCAGCGCCGGACCCCAGGAGCCCACCAGGTCCACGTACTCGAAGCCGTCCGCGTCCGTGACGTACGGGCCCTGCGCCTCCACGATGAACGGCGGCACCCCGCCCACGGAGTTGAAGGCCCGCACGGGCGAGTTGACCCCGCCGGGGATGACGCGGCGGGACCGGGTGAACAGATCCTCGGAGATGCTCATGACGACTCCTTCGAGACGATGACGATGGTGCGGACGCGCCGGGACCTCCCCGGCGCGCGGAAACGACGGGAGATCAGCGGCGGCCGGCGCGCAGCCAGCCGGCGACCTCCGTGGCGTAGTAGGTGAAGATCAGGTCCGCCCCGGCCCGGCGGATCCCGGTCAGGGCCTCCAGGACGATCCGCTCGCGGTCCACCCACCCGTTGGCGGCCGCGGCCTCGATCATCGCGTACTCCCCGGAGACCTGGTAGGCCGCCACCGGCACGGACGAGAAGTCCGCGACCTCCCGCAGCACGTCCAGGTAGGCCATGGCCGGCTTGACCATCACCATATCGGCTCCCTCCTCCAGATCCAGCTGGGTCTCCAGGAGGGACTCGCGGCGGTTGGCCGGATCCTGCTGGTAGGTCTTACGGTCCCCCTGCAGGGAGGAGCCGACGGCGTCGCGGAACGGGCCGAAGAAGGCCGAGGCGTACTTCGCGGAGTACGCCATGATCGAGACCTCCTCGAAGCCCTCCTCGTCCAGGGCCTGCCGGATCGCGGCGATCTGCCCGTCCATCATGCCCGACGGGCTGACCACGTGCGCCCCGGCCCGGGCCTGGGAGACGGCCATCCGGCAGTAGGCGGCCACGCTGGCGTCGTTGTCCACGACGGTGGTGCCGAAGCGGTTCTGCGTCAGCGGCCCGCAGTGCCCGTGGGAGGTGAACTCGTCCAGGCAGGTGTCGGCCATGATCACGACGTCGTCGCCGAACTCGTCGTGCACGGCGCGGATGCCGCGGTTCAGGATGCCGTCCTCGGCCCAGGCGGCCGAGCCCTCGGCGTCCTTGTCCGCGTCGAGGGGCACCCCGAACAGGTCGATGCAGCGCACGCCCGCGGCCACGGCCTCGCCGACGGCGCGCACCAGGGATTCCACGGTGTGCTGGTGCTGACCGGGCATCGAGGGGATCTCCTGCGGGGCGTCGATGCCGTCGCGCACGAACAGCACCTGGATCATGTCCTCCGGGTGCAGGCGGGTCTCGGCGACGATGTCGCGCATCGCGGGGTTGGTGCGCAGGCGCCGGGGCCTGCGGATCAGGTCCAGGCGGGTGCGGGCGGGGGTCTGGGGGTTCTGCTCGGTCATGGGGTGGGTCTCCTCCCGGGTAGTTCGGATGGGTTCGGATGCATTCGGAAGCGTTCGGGGTGGCGGCGGCTCAGCCGGAGCGGGCGCGCAGCGCGGCTTCGGCCAGGTCCTCCGGGGCGGGGCTCACGGCGGTCACGGCGGCCAGGCCGAGCTCCCGGGCCCGGGCGACGGTGGTGGACCCGAGGCAGACCACGGGCTCGGGCAGCGGGCCCAGAAAGTGCAGGGCCTCCAGCTGCCGGGGGGAGGTGACCAGCACGACGTCGGCGGCACGCTCGTGCAGGACCTCGGCGGTGGCCTGCCGATCCAGCGCCGGGGCGGCGGACTCGGCGGGACGCTCCTCCCCCGCGGCGCCCGGGGCCTGCCCGCCCAGGGGTTCCGGGGCCGGCCAGTCGGCCATGGCGTAGGCGACGGCCTCGGTGACCTCCGCCCCGAGCTCGCGCAGACCGTCGGCCAGCTCCGGCCGGTGCGGCCGACCGTGCACGCACAGCACGCTGCCCGGCGCCCCGGCGCGGCCCAGCCGGGTCAGCAGCCCGCGAGCGCTCTGCTCCTCCTCGCCGGCCGCGGTCTCGGCGGCAGGCGTCAGCCCCTGGGCGCGGGCCTCCTCGGCGGTGGCCCGGCCCACGCAGTGCACTTGCGTGCCGGCCAGCAGCGCGGCGGGCTCGGCGTGGACTGACCGGCCCGCTGCGTGCAGCCGGGCGAGCCCGGCGCGCAGCCCGCGCAGCCCGTTGACGCTGGTGAAGGTCGCGGCCTCCCAAGGACCGCCGCCCAGGGCCGAGTCCAGCGCGTCCAGCTCGGGCTCGGTCAGAGCACGCGGGGCCCGCAGCGGGCTGAGGATCAGGCGCAGCCGGCGCTTGCGCAGGGCCTCGGCCAGGGCGCGCGCCCGGTCCGGGGTGCGGGTGGCCAGCACGACGCCGTCCCGACCCGCGCTCGTGCGCCCCGCGTCGGTGCGGTTCACGCCCGGCCCGCCTCCGCCCCCGTGTACCGGTCGGCGCCGCGGCCCAGCAGGGTCTCGGCCAGCTCCGTGCCCAGCCGGGCGGCGGCCCGCTCGGCCTGCTCCAGCGGCTCCGGCCCGGGAACCCGACCGGAGACCTCCCCGGACCTCGCGCCGGGGGTCTCGGTCGCGGCGTCGACCCCGGGGAAGCCCGCCGGCAGCGGGGTGCGGGCGGTCTCCCTCAGGATCTCGGGACCCTGCTTCCCGGAGCTGTGCCCCTCGGAGCTCTGCAACCCAGATTCCCGCGGATCCGCCACGACGGCCTCCAGGACGAGCACGGGCGCCCCGGCCTCGTCGGTCTCCAGCTGGGCGTAGGCTCCGACCGGTGCCGCGCAGCCGGCTTCCAGGCGCAGCAGCAGGGCCCGCTCGGCCCGCACGGCCACGCGGGTGGCCGAGTCCTCCAGGGCGCGCAGGGCGGTGAGCACCTCGGGGGCGGTGTCCTCGGTGCGGTACTCCACGGCCAGGCACCCCTGGCCCGCGGCCGGCAGCACCCGGTGCGGGTCCAGGAAGTCCGTGACCACGGCGGATAAGCCCAGGCGGGCCAGCCCGGAGGCGGCCAGCACGACGGCGTCCAGGTCTCCGCGGGTCTCCCGCCCGACGCCGATGTCCGTGACCCCGTGGTGCTCCAGCCCCCGGACCCGGGACAGCCGGGTGCCCACGTTGCCGCGCACGTCCGCGATCGCGCAGTCCGGGCGCAGCGCCCGGATCTGGGCGGCCCGGCGCGGAGATCCGGTGCCGATCACCGCCCCGGCCGGCAGCTGCTCCAGGGTGAGCCCGTCCCGGGCCACCAGCGCGTCCCGCGGATCCTCCCGCGGGGGGTGGGCCAGGGCCAGGGCGCCGTCGAAGGCGTCCTGGGTGGGCAGGTCCTTCAGGGAGTGCACCGCCAGATCCACCCCGCCGGTCAGCAGCTCCTGGCGCAGGGCCGCGGCGAACACCCCGGTGCCGCCCATCTGGGCCAGCGGCCCGGAGATCAGGTCCCCGGTGGTGGTGACGATGGACAGCTGCGCCGGGACCCCGTGGGCCGCCAGGAGGTCGGCGACCTGCTGGGACTGGGTGGTGGCCAGCTTCGAGCCGCGAGTGCCCACCCGCAGCGGCGTCGGCGCGCCCTCGGGGCTCATGCGTCCTCCGCGGAGGCGATCCGCTCGGCGTCGTCCCCGGTGTACTCGGCGATCACGGGCTTGACCCGCGCGGCCCGGGCCGGCTTGCAGCACTCCGGATTGCAGGCGTCGAACCAGCCCTTCCCGCCGCAGGCGCTGACCCGGGCGGCCTGCACCCCGGCGGCGTCCTCGGCGGGAGCGGTCTCGGCCACCCGCTCGGCGATCAGGTCCCGCAGGCTGGCCACGTAGGCCGGGTGGGTGCCGGGAGTGGGGGTGCGCACCGCCTGGATGCCCAGCTTCTCGCAGGTCTCCATCGCCTCGGTGTCCAGGTCCCACTTGACCTCCATGTGGTCCGAGACGAAGCCCAGCGGCACCATCACGACGCCGTCCACGCGGCCCTCGAGCTTCTCCAGGGCGTCGTTGACGTCCGGCTCCAGCCACGGGGTGGACGGGGAGCCGGAGCGGGACTGGTAGACCAGCTCCCAGTCGCACTCGGCCAGCTCCGCCGGGTCCAGGGAGTTCAGCACCGCCCGGGCGGCCTGCAGGTGCTTCTCCACGTAGGCGGAGCCGCCCTCGTAGTCCGCGGCCCGCGGCCCGGCCTCGTCGGCCGCGGTGGTGGGCACCGAGTGGGTGCAGAACACGATGCGGATGCGCCCGTTGCCGGCGGCGGGATGCTCGGCGGCGGCGATCTTCTCGCGCACCTCGCGCAGGCCCGCGGACAGGCCCTCCGCGAAGGAGGCGATGAATCCGGGGGCGTCGTAGTGCTGGCGCAGCTTGTCGATGCGCAGCTTCCCCTCCAGGCCCAGCTCCTCCAGGGCCATCCCGTAGTCCTCGCGGTACTGGCGGCAGGAGGAGTACCCGGGGTAGGCGCTGGTGGCCAGCACCAGCAGCCGCCGGTGCCCGGCGTCGTAGGCCTGCTGCACGACGTCGTTGACGTACGGCTCCCAGTTGCGGTTGGCCCAGTACACGGGCAGGTCCGGGCCGCGCTCGGCCAGCTCCCCGCGCAGGGCCGCCAGCAGCTCCCGGTTCTGCTGGTTGATGGGGCTGATCCCGCCGTTGGCGCGGTAGTGGGTGGCGACCTCCTCCAGGCGCTCATCCGGGATGCCGCGCCCGCGGGTCACGTTGCGCAGGAACGGGATGACGTCCTCCTGGCCCTCGGGTCCGCCGAAGGAGGAGAGGATCACGGCGTCGTAGGCCGCCGGCGCCTCGGCGCGGGGCCGGATCAGGCGCTGCTCGGAGACGAACTGCTCGCCCGCGCGCAGCTCGGCGGGGCCGTGGCTGGCGGTGTTGTCCGGATCGGTGCGGTTGGGGATCGGGTCGGCGGGGATGTCGGCGGCGGTCAGGGTCATCGCAGCACCTCCACGGCCTCGGCGGCATCGATCCGCCGGCCGGCGTAGAACGGGGTCTCCTTGCGCACGTACAGGCGGGCCTCGGTGTTGCGGAAGTGGCGCATCATGTCCACCAGGTCCACCAGCTCCGGGGCCTCCAGGGCCAGCACCCACTCGTAGTCGTTCAGCCCGAAGGTCGCGATGGTGTTGGGCAGCACCTGCGGGAAGTCCCGGCCCTTCAGCCCGTGGTTCTTCATCATGTCCGCCCGGTGCCCGGGGTTGCGGTAGTACCAGTCCCAGCTGCGCACGAACGGGTAGACGGTCACCCACTGCTCCGGGGGGATCCCCTTGGCGAAGCTGGGGGCGTGGCGGCGGGTGAACTCGGCGTCGCGGTGCACGCCCATCGTGGACCACACGATCTTCGTCCCGGCGAAGGCGGCGGTGCGCCGGTAGCGGCGGATCGCGGCCTGCAGGGCCTCGGGGGCCTCGCCGTGGATCCAGACCATCACGTCCGCGTCATCGCGCATCGCGGAGACGTCGTAGAGTCCGCGCACGGTGACCCCGTCCGCGGCCAGCTCGGCCTCCAGCGCTTCCAGCTCCTCGGCGGCCTCGTCCCCGGGGGCCGGGGCACCCAGGTGCGGGTCGCGGGCGAAGACGGTGTACAGGGCGTAGTACAGGCGGTCATCGCCCTCCGCGGCGCCGTGGGCAGTGTGGGCCTGCGGGGCGTGCCCGGAGGCGTGCTGTTCGGAGCCGTTCTGCTCGGTGCTGTGGTGTTCGGTGTGCTCGGTCATGGCGGGTGCTCGACCTTCCTTTCCTTACGTTCCGTGCGGGCGCGCCGGTGATGCGGGCGGCGCGCCGGCGATCTTCGCGGCGGGGTGCGCTGGGCCTCATCCCCCGCGGGGTGCGGGCAGATCCAGGGCGGCGACGGCGCGGCGGGCGTCCGGGACCACCGAGGCCAGGCCGGTGCCGGCCAGCCACGCGCCGACGGCGCCGGCCCCGTCGACCTCGGCCAGGGCGCTGCGGAACCGCTCGGCCCGCGCCCGGTGTCCCGCCGGGACGCTGGGCATGGCCCCGTCCCAGCGGACGACGTCCGCGCCGAGGACGTCCTCCCGGCTCAGGGGCACCCCCAGGATCCGGGCGGCGTCGTGCAGGGCGAGGGCGGCCAGCTTCCCGTCGGGCAGCCGCACCTCCTCCCCCGCGGCTCCTCCGGCCCGCCCGTAGGACAGGCGCAGCACGTGCTGGTACTCCCCGAGGCGCTCGTCGATCCAGGCCCATTTGGCGTTGGCGTGGGTCAGCGCCTTGGCGCGCACGTCCCGGGCGGCCTCGGAGACCAGGACGCCGGTGCCGCGGGGCGCGTCGTCCAGAGCGGGGGCGCGCACCACGAGGGTGGCCAGCGCCAGCCGCGGCCCCGGCGCCAGCCCCGGCACGGCCTCCGGCGGCAGGTGGGGCCCCAGCAGCCGCACCGCGGTGGGGCCGTCGGCGGCCACCACGACGACGTCGGCGCGCAGGGCCGAGCGGTCCCCGGCCCCGCGCTGGCGGCGGATGGCCATCCAGGGCCCGTGTCCGGCGTCCCGGTCCAGGGCCAGCACCTCGCAGGCATCCACCAGGCGCACCCCGCGCCGGGTCAGATCGGCCACCAGGGCCTCGGAAAGCTGGTTCATCCCGCCCTCGATCCCGGCGACCTGGCTGCCGGCCGGGGAGGCTGCGCGCAGGGCGGCGGCGGAGGCGGCGAGGCTGCCGTGCTCGCGGATCCCGGCGCGCAGACCGGGGGCCACGGTGTCCGCGTCCAGCTCATCCGGATCGGTGGAGTGGATGCCGGTGGTCACCGGGGCGACGAGGTTCTCGGCCACGGCCCGGCCCATCCGGGCGCGCACCAGTCCGCCGAGGGTGCGCTCCTGGGCGCCGACGCGGGCGGGCAGGAGGCGATCCAGACCCGCCCGGTACTGCCCGGACCGGCCGAGGGCGGGGGTCAGGGCGGGGTCCAGCGGGTTGCCGGGGATCCCGAGGATCCCGGAGGCGGGCATCGGCACGGAGCCTGCGGGCAGGTGCAGCCAGGATCCGGTGGGGCGGGGGCGCACGATGCGCTCGGCCAGGCCCAGCTCGCCCAGCAGGGCGGGCACGGCGTCGTTGCGGGTGGCGAAGGACTCCGCGCCGGAGTCCAGCACCAGTCCGGCCAGCTCGTGGGCGGCCACCACGCCGCCGAAGTGCTCGCGCCGCTCCAGCACGGTGGTGCGCAACCCGCGCGCGGCCAGCTCCCGGGCCGCCACCAGCCCGGCGATGCCGCCGCCGATGACGAGGGCGGTGCGGGGACGGAGGGCGCGGGACTCAGCGGCGGGCATCCGCGTCTCCCTCGGGCCGGTCCTGCTCGGGGCCGTGGGCCGGCTGGGCGTGGATGAGCCGGACCAGGCAGGTGAGCACCTCCGGCTCGGTCTCCGGGGGCACGCCGTGGCCGAGGTTGACCACGTGGGTGCGGGCGGCGCGTCCGCGGCGCAGCACGTCCAGGGTGTGCTCGCGCAGCGGCTCCCACCCGGCGCCCAGCAGCGCGGGGTCGATGTTGCCCTGCAGCACCGGGTCCCCGCCCAGCCGGGCCGCGGCCTCGTCCAGGTCCAGGCGGTGGTCCACCCCGACGACGTCGGCCCCGGCCTCGCGCATGGCCCCCAGCAGCTCGGAGGTCCCGGTGCCGAAGTGCACGCGCGGCACCCCGTAGGCCTCGACCGCCGCCAGCGCCGCGGCCGAGTGCTCCTGGACGTGCTCGCGGTACTCGCGCAGCGGCAGGGAGCCGACCCAGGAGTCGAACAGCTGCACCGCGGAGGCCCCGGCTTCCACCTGGGCGCGCAGGAACCGCCCGGACAGCTCGGCGGTCCAGGCGGCCAGCTCCCGCCAGGCGGCGGGGTCCGCGTGCATCATGGTGCGCGGGGCCAGGTGGTCTCGGGAGGCCGCCCCCTCGACCATGTAGGCGGCCACGGTGAAGGGGGCGCCGGCGAAGCCGATCAGCGGGGTGTCCCCCAGCTGCTCGACGGTGCGGGTCACGGCCTCGCGCACGGGGTCGAAGGCGGAATCGGGCACCTCGGGCAGGGTCCGGATCGCGGCGGCGTCCCGGTACGGGGTGCCCATCACGGGCCCGCGACCGGGCACGATGTCCACGTCCAGCCCGGCCACCTTCAGCGGCACGACGATGTCGGAGAAGAAGATCGCGGCGTCCACCCCGTGTCGGCGCACCGGCTGCAGGGTGATCTCCGCGGCCAGCTCGGGGGTCAGGCAGGCCTCGAGCATCGAGGTGCCCTCGCGGGCCCGGCGGTACTCGGGCAGGGAGCGTCCGGCCTGGCGCATGAACCACACGGGCGGGTGCCCGGGGCGCCGTCCGGTCATGGCCCGGATCATGGGGGATTCCGCGGCGCCGCGGCTGCGCAGGGGGTGCTCGGCGGGCAGCAGCGCCAGCTGCTCCTCGCCGAGCAGGGTCCGGCCCGCCGTCGGGCGCGGTGAAGAGGTCTCAGGCATGGTGCCTCCCATTGTGCCAACCAGCGCCCCCGCTTTTGTCGACAGGGTGTCATCCCCGGGCGGGTTCGCGGGTGGGATCCGACACCCCGGCGTGTCGTCGGTCTCCGCGCACCCTCCGACCGCGGAGCGGCGTGGTTATTATGAGCGAGTCGTGGTTACCTTCTCTCTCGTCGCATCGCACAGGACCGTGGACCTGAACACCGTCGCCCGCCTCTCGGCCGGCGTCGGCGCGCTGCCCCCTGCCCTGGTGCAGGGCGGCGGCCTGCAGGGCATGGTCGCCCTGTCCACCTGCAACCGCCTCGAGCTGTACGCCGAGGCCTCCGGCTCCGAGCAGGAGCTGGAGGAGTCCCTGGCCCACATCACCCGCAGCATCGCCGCCACCTCGGGGCTGGACCCGGAGTTCGTGGCCGATTCCTTCCACCTGCACACCGGCCAGGAGGTCCCCGAGCACCTGTTCACCGTGGTCTCCGGGCTGGAGTCCGCCGTGGTCGGGGAGCGGGAGATCGCCGGGCAGGTCCGCCGCGCCCTGGGTACGGCCCGGGAGCAGCACACCGCCTCCGGCGAGCTGATCCGGCTCTTCGAGGCCGCCGCGCGCACCGCCCGCGCGGTGGGCACACAGACCTCCCTCGGCGAGCGGGGCCGCTCGATCGTCTCGGTGGCCCTGGACCTGGCCGAGGACGTGGCCACCGAGGACTGGGCGGACACCCGCGCGCTGGTCTTCGGCACCGGCGCCTACGCCGGGGCCGCGATGGCGGCCCTGACGGCCCGCGGATGCCGGGAGATCCGGGTCTACTCCGCCTCCGGGCGCGCCGCGGAGTTCACCGCCAAGCGCGGGGGCACGCCCATCACCCGCGAGCAGCTGCCCGAGGCGATGGCCGCGGCGGATCTGGTCGTCGGCTGCAGCGGCGGCTCCGCCCCGCTGTCCGCGGCCGTCATGCCGGAGGGCCCGCGCGTGGTCGTGGACTTGGCGCTGACCCGGGACTTCGACCCATCCGTCGCGGATGTGCCGGGGGTCGAGCTGATCACCCTGGAGTCGGTGCGCCTGGCCGCCCCGGAGGAGACCGTGGAATCCGTGCAGGCGGCCCGCCGGATCGTCGAGGATTCCGTGCGGGAGTTCGCCGAGCAGCGCAGCGAGCGCTCCGTGGACGGCGCGATCGTCGCGCTGCGCCAGCACACCATGGCCGTGCTGGAGCAGGAGATGGCCAAGGTCCGCCACCAGTACGGCTGCGGGGCGCAGGCCGACCAGCTGGAGTTCGCGATGCGCCGGATGATGCGCTCCCTGCTGCACCAGCCCATGGTCAACGCCCGCCGCCTGGCCGCGCAGGGCCGGGCCGGGGAGTTCGTGGCCGCCGTCGAGGCGATGTACGACCTCGAGGTCCCGGCCGCCCCGGCGTCGCAGGACGACGCCGAGGCGTCCTGCCCGGTCACCGGCCGGCTGCCGGAGTCCAAGGCCTCCTGAGGCGGCCCGCCGCTGAACGCACTGGGACAGCGCGCCCCTGACGCGCACAGCGAAATCCCGCGGGACCCCGGCCGGGCGACGGTGCGGGCCTCGGTATCCTGGGCCGGGAGAGCAGTCACGGGCGGTTGCCCTGCGGTGCCAGCCGCCCGCCATCGAGCTACTGGAGGAGACATGGAGATCAAGATCGGCATCAAGGATGTGGCCCGCGAGGTCGTCCTGGAGAGCTCCGAGAACGCCGGGGAGATCTCCCGGCAGGTGGCCGAGGCCATCGAGAACAAGACCCTGCTGAAGCTGACCGACGCCAAGGGCAACGTGACCCTGGTGCCCGGGGAGGCCCTGGGCTACGTGGAGATCGGCGCGGACACCAAGCGCCACATCGGCTTCGGCCCGTTCTCCGAGGCCTGAGCAACCCGCAGCCGAAACCACCCGCACGGGGACCCGCGCACTGACGGTGCGGGTCCCCGTGCGCGCATCCACGCCCCCGCCACCGACGCCGCCCGCCCCTTCCCGAAGGCGAAGGCCCACGCGCGGCGCGCGGTACAGTGGAGGCGATCACGAGACCCTGGGAGACCCCTTTCATCCATGAGCCAGAACACCGCTGAGCACCCTAGCCCCGAGGGCTCCGCCGCCGAGGCCGCGCCGAGCACGGACGCGAGCATCGAGCAGGCCCTGACCGACACCACCCCCGCCCCGGAGCCCGAGAAGACCTTCGCGGACTTCGGCGTGCGCCAGGACATCTGCGAGGCCCTCGCCGCCGAGGGCATCACCCACCCCTTCCCCATCCAGTCCCTGACCCTGCCGGTGGCCCTGTCCGGGCAGGACATCATCGGGCAGGCCAAGACCGGCACCGGCAAGACCCTCGGCTTCGGCCTGCCCGTGCTGCAGCGGGTCGTCGGCCGGGACGACGCCGGCTGGGACAAGCTCACCTCCCCCGGCGCCCCGCAGGCCCTGATCGTGGTGCC
>ERZ1023261.158-NODE-158-length-29343-cov-7.872132_pt1 | contig 29343 bp, 26 predicted proteins | sample MGYA00521234_ERZ1023261 | MGnify/ENA primary metagenome ERZ1023261 (study PRJEB32759, sample SAMN07749871) | skin metagenome | biome: transportation; feature: city; material: polyester macromolecule | host: Homo sapiens | place: Hong Kong:TC line | collected...
GGGTCCCCGGCTAACCTCGCCTGCAGCCCGGCCAATCGCTCGCTGCCCTTTGTTGCTGCAGCCTGGGTCTCCCCGCTGCCTTCCTCAGCCTCCGCCTCGTCCTTTGCCAGCCGCCCGGGTCCGCAGCGCCGCGCTCCCCCCGCCCGGGACCCACCGCCGCCGCCTCCTTCTCCTCCTCCGCCTCCTCCTCCTCGGCTCCGGGCTGCAGCGAGCTCCCCGGCTCCAGGGTGCCGGTCATCCGCAGCACCCGCTGGAAGGTCCGAGCGCCCTTGGGTCGGTGCCAGTCCTCGGCCACGTCCACGCGGTCCGCCACGACGTTGGCGCGGGCGTCCTGCCACTCATCCGGCGGGGAGATGCCGCGGTCGAAGAAGGCCCACCACACGGGTTTGTCCTCGCGCTGGTAGAAGCCCAGCCCGGCGGCGAGCAGGGCCACGCCGCGCTGCTCGTCGTCCAGGACGGCGTCCGCGTCGTCCGCGGTGGGCAGGAGGCCCAGGAGGTCCGCCTCCAGGCGCGCGTCCTCGCCCTCCAAGGCGGGGGCGGGCTCGACGAGGTGCTCATCGTCGTCGGGCCGGGGTGCCGTGGCGCCGTGCTCGGCGGTGCGCCCCACCTGCTCCAGCAGCCAGTCCCGCAGCCGCGCCGTGGAGACGCAGTCGTACCGGTTGTAGTCCTCGATGTCGGCGCGGATCGCCCGCGCGACCTCGGTGTCCCCGGCCTCCATCGCGGCGACGTACCGGTGGTACTCGGTGACGCTGTCCGCCGCCGTCGTGACGCCGTCCTCCGCCCGGTGCTCCGCCCCCATGTAGAGGGGCTCCAGCTTCTTGATGGAGTAGCTCGGCACACCGGCCCGCAGGGCGGCGCGGACCGTGGAGTAGAGGTCCACGAACAGCCCCGCGCGCAGCCAGTCGTCCAGCTCGCGCTCGCCCACGCCGTGGCGCACGGTCAGGCGTTTCAGCGCGGTGACCTCGTACGCGGCGTAGTGGTAGATCCGCATCCCCGGGTGGGCCGCGCGCCGCGCCTCCACGAACGCCACGAACTGCTCGAGCGCCGCCCGCTCGGCGGCACGGGTGTCCGCCCACAGACCCGTGAACCGGAAGTCGGCCGAGGCGGTGCGCGCGGTGTCCCCGCCCGGCGCCTCGACCCAGCCCCACAGGTACTCGAGGCCCTCCATGCTCCCGTCCGCGGAGACCCACAGCGGGTCCCCCTCGAAGTCGAAGAAGACGTCTCCGGCGTCCGGCGCCGGCAGCCCCGCCACGGCGCGCGGGTCCACGATCCGATGCGGCGGCAGCCCGTCCGCCCCGGCCGGCTCCAGCTGGATCGCCGCCTGTTCCCGCAGTGCCTCCCACGTGCGGCGGGCCATGCCCTCCGGCGGTGCGACGGACGCCGCGAGCTGCTCGATGGTCGTGATGCCGGCCTCGCGCAGCCGGGTGCGCTGCAACCGCGTGGCCCCCGCCGTGAGCAGCACGTCCCGGTGCTCGGCGACGGCCTCCTCGCACGCCTCGCATGCGCCGCAGACGCTCAGGCGGTCGTCGCCCCAGCGGGCGGGCTCCCCGGCGGCCACGTGATCCTGCAGCAGCGCCTCCAGCCGGGCGCGCTGGTGCCGGTACACCGGGATCACCTCGTCCAGGTCCGCGACGTGCCGGGAACCGTCCCCGAGCCACAGGCTGCCCTGCCGCGCCCGCGGCACGCCCATGCCGTCCAGCAGGTCCGCGTACGCGGCGATCTGCAGCAGCGCCGTCACCCGCGCATGCCGGGCCAGCTTCGTGTCCACCACCTCGTACGCGCCCTCGGGGTGCTCCTCGTCCGTGCGGAGCACGAGGAAGTCGGCCAGGCCGCCGAACGCGCCGTCGTGCAGCATCCCCTGGAACACGACGGCGGGACGCGCGGCCAACGCCGCCGCGGTGCGCTCCCGGGCGGCCCGCACGCCCTCGGGCGTGTAGCGCTCCGGGCGGGCGAGCCGGACCACCTGGTCCGCGCCGTGCTCCGCCTCGAGGCGCGCGAGCACGCGGGACTCGTGCTCGTCCCCGAGGCGGGAGACCCGCTCGAGGAACGCGTCCGCCACGCCGATCCGCGGGGCGCGCCCGAGCGCGGGGTCCACCGTCCCGCGCAGCCACCCGTACGTGCACGTCGCGGCGGCGGTGATGTCCGAGGGGCTGAGCATGAAGGAGGCGCGGTCCGGCGCGAAGGTCACCATGCCGTCACCCTAGACAGCAGCTGCGGACACGATGGGCAGGGCCCGCGCACAGGGTCCCGGTGCGCCTCGCCCCGGCGGCGGCAGGGCGGGGCGCGTCACACACCGGACCGGACTTGACGTGGGTCACATCCAGAGAGTTACCTAATGATCGTTCAGTAATTCTCTGCGCCGCCGCGCCGGCGCGCCCGTGCCGGCAGGGAGGCCCGCCCATGACCGAGACCGCCCACCACCCCATGCTCGCGGAGGACCGCGTGGCACGGTGGCTCGGCGTCACCCTCGAGGCCGCCGAGAAGGACCACGCGCGCATCCGGATGACGCTCACCGAGGACCAGCACAACGGCTTCGGCCTGGCCCACGGCGGCGCCGTCTTCGCGTTCGCGGACACGTGCTTCGCGCTGACCTGCAACGACCCCGCCTCGGACGGCTCCACCCTCACCGTGGCCTCCGGCGTGGACGTCAACTTCCTCGCGGCCACCCGCGCCGGGCAGACCCTCGTCGCGGAGGGCCGCCTGGTCGCCGCCGCCGGCCGCTCGGCCGTCTACGACATCACCGTCACCACCGACGACGGCACCCCGGTGGCCGCCTTCCGCGGCCGCTCCCGCACCATCCCCGCCCCCGGACGCTGACCGACGGGCGCACCCGCCGGTGCGCCGCCGTCGTCGACCGCCGCCCGACCCCGCATCCCCAGGAGGACGCCATGCTTGAGGCCTCGATCCCCAACCCGTACACGCCGGCACCCCTGCCCGCCCCCGCCGACCGCGGGGCCCCGGACCCCGAGGAGACGATGAGCCGGGACCAGATCGAGGCGCTCCAGTTCGAACGCCTCCGCTGGACCCTGCACCACGCCTACGAGAACGTGCCCGCGTACCGCGAGCACTTCGACACGCACGGCGTCCACCCCTCGGACTTCAGGGAGCTCGGGGACCTCGCCAAGTTCCCGTACACGGACAAGGAGTTCCTGCGGAAGAGCTACCCGTTCGGCGCGTTCGCCGCCACGGGCCCCGAGCTGCGTCGCATCCACGCCTCCTCCGGCACCACCGGCCAGCCCACCGTGGTCGGCTACACCGACGACGACCTGGCCACGTGGGCCACCCTCGTCGCCCGCTGCTTCCGCGCCGGCGGCATCCGCCCCGGTGACCGCGTGCACAACGCGTACGGCTACGGCCTGTTCACCGGCGGCCTCGGCGCCCACTACGGCGCCGAGCGCATCGGGGCGGCCGTGATCCCGATGTCCGGCGGGCAGACGGAGAAGCAGGTGCAGCTGATCACCGACTTCCAGCCGCGCGCCATCCTCTCCACGCCCACCTACCTGCTGACCATCGCGGACGGCTTCAAGAAGCTCGGCCTGGACCCCCGCGAGTCCTCCCTCGAGGTCGCGATCCTCGGCGCGGAGCCGTGGACCGAGGAGATGCGCCGCGAGATCGAGCAGACCTTCGACCTCGACGCCCTGGACATCTACGGCCTCTCCGAGGTCATGGGCCCGGGCGTGGCCGGCGAGTCCGCGGCCACCAAGGACGGCTCCCACATCTGGGAGGACCACTTCCGCCCCGAGATCATCGACCCGCTCACGGACGAGGTCCTCGAGACCGGCCGCCACGGCGAGCTCGTCTTCACCTCGCTCACCAAGCAGGCGCTGCCGATCATCCGGTACCGCACCCACGACCTCACCCGCCTGCTGCCGGGCACCACGCACCCGGGCCACCGCCGCATGGGCCGCATCACCGGCCGCTCGGACGACATGATCATCCTGCGCGGCGTGAACCTGTTCCCGTCGCAGATCGAGGAGCTGGCCCTCAAGGAGCCGGCCCTGTCGCCGCACTTCACCCTCGAGATCACCCGCCCGGACCGCATGGACCAGATGGCCGTGAACATCGAGCGCCGCGATCATGCGACCCTCGAGGAGGCCCAGGCCTGCGCCGCGCACCTGCGCATGGAGATCAAGACGAAGATCGGCTCCTCGTGCGTGATCAACGTGGTGGAGCCGGAGTCCCTGGCCCGCTCCTCCGGCAAGCTCAAGCGGATCTACGACCTGCGCGACCAGGCCTGATCCCGTCCCCGCGGCCGATCCCGACGCCGGGGTGCCCGGTAGAGTGGACCGGTGCGCCGTCGTCGGCGTCCGCCCGCCCCCGAAGGAGCCCCGTGCCCCAGAGCAGCCCCACCCCGCGCCGCGGCCGGCCCGGCTATGACCGGCAGACGCTGCTGGCCGAGTGCGTCGAGCTCTTCAACCGGCACGGCTACGAGGCGACGTCCATGGGCATGCTCGCCACCCACCTGGGCATCTCCAAGTCCGCGATCTACCACCACGTGGAGTCCAAGGAGGCGATCCTCGACCACGCGGTGACGGAGGCGCTCGACGCCCTCGAGGCGTGCCTGGACGATGTGGTGGCCAGCGGGGCCGACGCCGGCGCGCAGGTCGAGGCGGCCATCCGCGGCACGCTCGGGGTGCTGGCGGAGAAGCAGCCCGAGGTGACCCTGCTGCTGCGCCTGCGCGGGAACTCGGCGGTCGAGCTGGCCGCCGTCGAGCGCCGCCGCGAGATCACCCGGCGCCTGGGCGACCTGCTCGAGGCCGCCCAGGCTGCGGGTGCGGTGCGCTCCGACGTGACCCCGCGCAACCTCGCCCGCCTGGCGCTCGGCATGATCAACTCGATCGTCGACTGGTACCGGCCGGATCGCGGCGCCCCCGGCCAGCAGGGACCGGGCCAGATGATCGACGCCGTCACGGGCGTGGTGCTCGGGGGTCTGCGGGGCTGAGGGTCCGCTGTCCTCAGCCCTCGCCGTCGAGCGCGGCGAGCACGTCGGCCACGATCGAGGCCGCACGGTCCTCGGCGTCCGCGGGGACCCCGCCGTCCGCGTCGGCCTGGGCCACGGCCACGATGCGGGCGCCGTCCTGCACGGCCGTGAGGTGCGAGTAGACGGACCCCCCGGGGGCCGGGAGCGCCGTGTAGGCGGTGCCGCCCTCGTGCTCGGTCCGCGTCACGCTCTCCACGCCGAGCCCGGCCAGGTCCACCCCGGTGCAGGCCTGCGCCGCCGCTCGGGCGTCCTCCAGGGCGGCGCGGGCGGCCTCCTCCGTGGGGTACACGGTGACGCGCACGCCGAGCGGAGTGACCTCGGCGTCGGGGGACGCCGTGAAGGAGGGCGCCGGCGTCGTGGTGGGCCCGCCGCCGGTCGTGGCGGCCGTCTCCGGCTGGGCCGTGAGCCCCAGGTCCGCCGCCCCGGCCTCGGCGTCCCGCTCCAGGTCGGAGCGGGTGGCGTCCAGGCAGGCCTGCTGTTCCGCGTTGCGGGTGGGCGCCGGGCTCGCGGCGGCGTCGACCGCCTGCTCCAGGCCGGCGGCCCGCTGACGCAGCTCCGTCTGCCGCTCCAGCGGCGAGGCGGCGCTCAGCCCCACCTCGGACCCCGGCCCCGCGGCCCGCTGCACGGCGGCCTGCACCGCCAGGGTCCGCTGCCCGTCCAGCGCGGGGGGCATCTCGAGGGACAGACTGCTGGAGGCGGAGGCGCTGGCCGTGCTCTCCGTGGAGGTGCTGGCCGCGGGCGACGTGGGGGCCGTGGAGCTGCTGGCCGCGGGTGACGTGGACGCGGACGAGGCCGCCGTCGTCGTGGACGATGCCGACGACGGGGCGGGGGAGGAGGGCTCCGCGCCGCCGCCGCCCGCGCACCCGGCGAGGGCGAGCGCGCCCACGGCGAGGACGCCGAACAGGGGGAGTCGGGAGGTCGTCATGGCCCGACTCTACGTGCGCTGTGACGGATGCCACAAGGAAGCGGCGGGGGCATGCGTCGGGGCCGCCCGATGCGTGGTGCGCACCGGACGGCCCCTGATCCGTCAGCGGAGGAGGTCAGCCGAGCGGGGTGTCCTTGTCGCCCAGGTTCCAGTCCTCCACCGGGCCGAGGTTCTCCCCGTCCGGCCCGTAGCGGTAGAACCCCTGGCCGTCGGCCACGCCGCTGTGGCCCTCGGCGATGCTCTTCTCGAGCAGCTCAGCGAAGCCGAGCTGCCAGTCGACGCCCGTGTTGCGGGAGACGTTGGCGGCCACGTGGAAGCCCACGATGTCGTAGGTCTGGAACGGGCCGCGCTCGTTGCCGGTGGCCACGCGCCAGGTGCGGTCGATGTCCGCCGGGTTGCCCACTCCGTGCATGTACAGCTTGGAGCCGGCCTGCAGCCACGGGATGAGCAGGGAGTTGAGGAAGTAGCCCGGGATCTCCTTGCGCACGTGCACGGGGACCATGCCGGTCTCCTCGGCGAACTGCAGGGCTCCCGCGACGGCCTCCGGCGAGGTCGCGGCGGTGCCCATGACCTCGGCGGTGTTCTGCGCCCAGATGCGGTTGGCGTAGTGCAGGGCCAGGAAGCGCTCCGGATGGCCGCTGGCGTCGGCGAAGTCCGAGGGCAGCAGGGAGGAGGTGTTCGTGGCGAACAGGGTCGTGGCGGGGGCGAGCTCGCCCACCTGGGCCCACACCTTGCGCTTGAGCTCCAGGTTCTCCGGGACGGCCTCGATCACGATGTCCGCATCCGCCAGGGCCTCGCCGAGGTCCGAGGTCGGCGTGATGCGGGCGATGGCCTCGTCGAAGCGCTGCGGGTCGTAGCCCTCCCCGAGGTCTGCTTCGTAGCCCTGGCGGATCCACGCCCAGCGGCGCTCGATCCCCTCGAGGGCGGCGGGGACGGCGTCGTAGGCCATCACCTTCTTGCCGTGGTACGCCGCCTGCATGATGATCTGCGAACCCAGCACGCCGGTGCCCAGCACGGCGACCTGCTCGAAACGGGTGAACTCGGACATGTGTGTCGACCTTCTTCTCTCGCGGTCCGAATGGGACGTACAGGTGAACGCCCCGGGCACGCTCCTTGTTCCCGGGGACGACGACGGGCCGCCCGGCGCGCAGCGGGCGCACGGGACGGCCCGTCGAAGCAGGGGGGCTCAGCCCTGGGAGGTCTCGGACGGGGCCATCGGCCAGGTCTTGGCCACGAGCGTCAGCACGTCGTACTGGGCGCAGAGCTCGTCCTTCTGGTTGTGGATCCGGCAGTCCCAGGCCACCTCGCCGTACTCGTCGCTCACGCGCGGGGTGATGCGCTTGGCCGTCAGGGTCACGCGGATGGCGTCGTCGTAGGTCACCGGCGTGATGAAGCGCAGGTTCTCCAGGCCGTAGTTGGCCAGCACCGGGCCCGGATCCGGGGCCACGAACAGCCCCGCGGCCCACGAGACCAGCAGGTAGCCGTGGGCCACCCGGCGCGGGAAGAACGGGTTGGCCATGGCGGCCTCCTCGTCCGTGTGGGCGTAGAACCTGTCCCCGGTCTCCTCCGCGAAGGCGGTGATGTCCTCCAGGGTGACGGTGCGCAGGCCGGAGGCGAACTGGTCGCCCACCGTCAGCTCGGCCAGGGACTTGTAGAACGGGTGCACGGCCGTGCCGGCCTCCACGTCCTCGCGCGTCACCGTGTGGGCCGCGGCGCCCTGATGCCACACGCCGGTGATGGCCGTGAGCATGTCCGGGGAGCCCTGGATCGCCGTGCGCTGCATGTAGTGCTTCACGGCGCGGACCCCGCCGAGCTCCTCGCCGCCGCCGGCGCGGCCGGGGCCGCCGTGGATCAGCACCGGCACGGGGGCGCCGTGACCGGTGGTGGTCGTGGCGGTCTGGCGGTTCAGGACGTGCACGCGGCCGTGGTGGGCGCCGATCCCGGCGGCGAACGCGCGGGCGGTCTCACCGTCGTTCGTGGCGACCGTGGCCACGAGCGATCCCGAGCCCAGGGCGGCCAGGGCCACGGCGTCGGCCACGTCCGTGTAGCCGATCACCGAGGTGACCGGACCGAACGCCTCGACGCTGTGCACCTCGGGGGTGCGCGCGTCCTCGAAGGTGAGCACCGTGGGGGCGAAGAACGCGCCGGACTCGGCGTCGGCGTCGCCGGTCGAGCCCTCGGGGCCGCCGAGGCGGACCTGACCGCCGGCGTCGACCAGGCGCTGCACCGCGCCGCGGACCTCGCCCTGCTGCTCCTTCGAGGCCAGGGCGCCCATGGTGGTGCCCTCGACGCGCGGGTCGCCCAGGACGACCTTCGCGGCCAGGCGCTCGGTGAGGGCGGCGGTCACGGCCTCGACCCGGTCCTGCGGGACGATCACCCGGCGGATGGCCGTGCACTTCTGGCCGGCCTTGACCGTCATCTCCTGGAAGACGACCTTCACGAACGCCTCGAACTCGGGGGACTCCGGGTCCGCGTCCGGGCCGAGGATGGCGGCGTTGAGGGAGTCGGTCTCCGCGGTGAAGCGGACGCCGCCCTCCTGCACGTTCGGGTGCTTCTTCAGCGTGGCCGCGGTGGCGGCGGAGCCGGTGAACGCGACGTGGTCGCGGTAGTCCAGGTGGTCCAGCAGGTCGCGGGCGGAGCCGGAGATCAGCTGGATCGAGCCCTCGGGCAGCACGCCGGACTCGAGCATCAGCTCGACGCACTTCTGCGTGACGTAGCCGGTGGGGGTGGCCGGCTTGACCACGGTCGGCACGCCGGCGACGAAGGCCGGGGCGAACTTCTCCAGCATGCCCCACACGGGGAAGTTGAAGGCGTTGATCTGCACGGCCACGCCCGGGATGCGCTGGTAGATGTGCTCGCCGATGAAGGAGCCGTCGCGGGAGAGGGGCTCCACGTCGCCGTCGATGATCACGGTGGAGTTCGGCAGCTCGCGGCGGCCCTTGCCGGAGAACGTGAAGAGGGTGCCGATGCCGCCGTCGACGTCGAAGGCGTGGTCGCGCTGCGTGGCGCCGGTGGCGAAGGAGACGTCGTAGAGCTCCTGGACGCGGGAGTTCAGGTAGAGCGCGAGCTCCTTGAGCTTGAGGGCGCGCTCGTGGATGGTCAGCGCGCCCAGGGCCTGCTGGCCGACGGTGCGGGCGTGCTCGATGGCGGCGGCCGTGTCGAGGCCGTCGGTGGAGACGCCGGTCAGGCGCGCGCCGGTGTTCGCGTCCGTCACGTCGGTGACCTTGGACGGGTGCGACGGCGTCCACCAGCTGCCGGCGACGTAGCTGGGGAGGATCTCCGGGAGGGAGGGGGCGGTGACGGTCACGGGGGCTCCTGGTGTCGGGGGCGCGGACGAGTCCCGACCGATCGGTCGGTTATTGGTCCTCACCCTAGCCGAGACGTGCATCACGCGGGAGGGGGAGCCGGGCGGGTGACGCCGTCGTCGTGGGGAGGGCCTGGCGGCGCGGCCCGTGGCGCCGAAGCCCGCAGACGCGCCGCTACGGCCAGGACGTAGCGGCGTGTCTGCGGGCCTCGGCGGGGCGTCGTCCACAGATCCCGGCGGACGACGACGGCGGCCCGCCCGGATCGGGCACGCTCGGCGCATGCCCCGCTCGCCCGCGCCCCTGCCTCCGATGCGCTGCGGACTGGACGGCCTCCTCCGCGCTCCGACCGTGTTCTCGACCCCGGCCGCGCGCGAGGCGGGCGTGAGTGCGGCCCGGCTGCGGCGCGGGGACGTGGTCTCCCTCGGCTGGGGGCTCTGGGGCCTGCGCGGCGTCGAACCGGACCCCATGGACCATGTGCGGGCGCTGCAGGATCTGCACCCCGAGGGCGTGTTCAGCCACGTCACGGCCGCCCGGGTGCTCGGCCTGTGGTTGACCGGGCCGCTCGCCGCCGACCGGTCCGTGCACATCGCGACCCCGCGCGGCCACGGCACCGCGTCGAGCCGGGCCGGGATCCGCTCACACCGCCTCCGCGCCGACGCACCGGTGCGGATCGTGGACGGGGTGCGTGTGACCGCGCCGGGGTGGATCTTCGTGGACCTCGCCGCGCAGGCCGGGCCGCTCGAGCATCTCGTCGCGCTGGGGGACAGCATGGTTCGGACCGCCCCGACGGAGGCCCGCCGCCGTCGGCTGCCTCCCGGGGTGACGGACGTGGCCGAGCTGCGCGCCGCCGTCGAGGAACGCGGACGGGTGCGCGGGATCCGTGCGGCCCGGGAGGCGCTGGAGCTCGTGCGCCCCGGGGCCGACTCGCCGCAGGAGAGCCGGCTGCGGGCGCGGCTCGTCCTGGACGGCGTCCCCGAGCCCGCAGTGAACCCGTGCATCCGCCTCGCCACGGGACAGCGGCTCCGCGTGGATCTGGTGTGGGCGGAGGCCAAGGTGGCCGTCGAGTACGACGGCGATCAGCACCGCACGGATCGCCGGCAGTGGCGTGAGGACCGCGAGCGGGACGCGGCCCTGCGCGCGGAGGGGTGGGAGGTGATCCGGGTGACCGCCGACGTGTTCCGGCCGGGGCACTGGGAGCTCTTCGTGCGGCAGCTGCGGGGCCTGGTGGCCGCGCGGACCCCGCCGGGCCGAGTGCCGCCGTCGTGGATCTGACCCGCCCAGGCCCGCAGACGCGCCGCTACGGCCAGGACGTGGCGGCGTGTCTGCGGGCCTCGACGAGAGGGGCGGGAGCCTCGGGCCGCCGTCGACCCCCTGCCCCTCGTCCCCGGACCGGCGTAGAATCGAGCACCGGTCCCCTCGGACCCGCCCCACCCCCTCATCCGGAGAGTTCTGCCGCATGCTGCGCACCATGTTCCACGCCAAGATCCACCGGGCCACCGTGACCCAGGCGGACCTGCACTACGTGGGCTCCGTGACCGTGGACCAGGACCTGCTGGACGCCGCGGACATCCTCCCCGGCGAGCTCGTGTCCATCGTGGACGTCACCAACGGCGCGCGACTGGAGACCTACACCATCGCGGGCGAGCGGGGCTCCGGCGTGCTCGGCATCAACGGCGCCGCCGCCCACCTGGTGCATCCGGGGGACATCGTCATCCTCATCGCCTACGGGCAGATGGACGACGACGAGGCTCGCAACTTCCAGCCCAAGGTCGTCCACGTGGACGCGGACAACAGGATCGTGGAGCTCGGCGTCGACCCCGCCGACGGCCTCCTCGACGGCCTCTCCCGCCCGCCGCTGTCCCGCGAGTGGAACGAGGCCCAGGCCGAGCTCTGAGCCGGCCGGGGCGCCGGGCCGTCATGGACGAGACGTTCGAGCGGGATCAGCGGTCGGCACGGCCTTCGCCCCGAGCGCCCGACGCGCGGAGCGCATCGCGGCCGCGTGGCTGAGGCCCATCGCGGTGCGGGCGCCCGGCACGTGGGCCACGGCGCGCATCCACGGCGAGGTCAGCACCACCTCCTGCTCCCACGCCACGATGCAGCGCGGCGCGTGTCCGGCCGGGGCGCCGTCGTCGTGGACGGTGACCCGTACGGTGCCCGTCAGGTCTCCGCTCAGGTGGGCGAGCAGAAGGCCGCGGGCGCGGTCGTCGATGAGACGCTCCATCGTCAGACGCACCGGCACGAACCCGCGCAGCCGGACGGCGGCGCGGTCGGGGCCCAGGCGACGGGCGCGCGGGACGGCCGGCCACCAGCGTGGGTAGCCGGCCGGGTCGGCGAGCAGGGCCAGCACGGACCGGGCGTCCGCGGGGACGGCCCAGCGGTGGGTGAAGCGGAAGGGGCGGTCGACCGACATCAGGCCCGGCCGAAGGTCTCGGGGTCCACGGGGCGCCGGGTGCGGGGGAGCTTCGCGACGACCAGCAGGTACGACTCCGTGACGAGGTCCCGGACGAGCTGCTCGTCGAGGTCCGGGTGCGCGGCCAGGCTGAGCCAGTGCCGCTTGTCCATGTGATAGCCGGGCGTGATCGCCGCGGGCAGGGCCGCGCGCAGCTGGGCGCCGTCCTCCGGGCGGGCCTTGACGTTCACGAGGCGGCGCCCGTCGTGGTCGATGAACACCGCGAACAGCTTCCCCTGCACCTTCATGACCTCGGTGTCCGGGCCGAAGGGGTGCGACGCGGCGCTGCCCGGCAGCTCGAGGGCGCGGTCGCGGGCGACGCGCAGCAGCGTGGGCTCGTCCATGCCCGTCACGTTAGCCGCGCCGACCCCGCACTTTCGAACGCGATATCGGGGGAATGGGCGCTTTCGAACGGGAGATAGGGCCTATCTCACGTTCGAAAGCGCTCGCCCCGGGGGCTCAGCGGTAGTCGAAGAAGCCCTTGCCGGACTTCCGGCCGAGCTCGCCGCGGGCCACCATGTCCCGCATGAGCTGCGGCGGGGCGAAGCGCTCACCCAGCTGGGACTCGAGGTACTCCGCGATGCCCAGGCGCACGTCCAGGCCCACGATGTCGGTCAGGGCCAGCGGGCCGACCGGGAACTTGTAGCCCAGCACCATGGCGGCGTCGATGTCCTCGGGGGAGGCCACGCCCTCCTCGACCATGCGGATGGCCTCGAGCGCGATCGCCACGCCCAGGCGCGACGAGGCGAAGCCCGGGGCGTCCTTGACGACGACGGGGGTCTTGCCGAGCCCGCGGACCCACTCGGTGGACAGGGCCTGGAGCTCCGCACCGGTCTGCTCGCCGATCACGACCTCCACGAGCTTCGAGGCGGGCACCGGGTTGAAGTAGTGCAGGCCGCAGAAGCGCTCGGGGCGCTGCAGGTGCGTGGCGATCTCGTCGATGGACAGGGAGGAGGTGTTGCTGGCCAGCCAGGCGTCCTCGCGCAGGTGGGCCTCGACGTCGGTGAGCGCCTCGATCTTCACCTGCATGTCCTCGAACACGGCCTCGACCACGAGGTCGCAGCGGGCGAAGTCGGCGCGGTCCACGGTGACGGTCAGGCGCTGCGCCCACTCGTCCAGGTCGCCGTCGATCTTGCCGCGCTCGAGGGAGGCGGCCAAGTCGGCCTCGATGCGTTCCTTGGCCGCCTCGGCCGACTGCGGGTCGCGCTCGACGACGACCACCTCGGACGAGCCGGAGACGAGGAACGCGTGGGCGATGCCGCCACCCATCCGGCCGCCGCCGAGGACGCCGACGACGGCGGGCACGGAGGACGGAGCGGTATCAGGGGTGTGCTGCTGATCGGTCATGTCAGTCCTCACTTCTTCTTGCGGTCCAGGAACGCCTGCATGCGCTCGAACTTGGCCTCGGACTCGAACAGGATGGCCTGCGCGATCTCGTCCACGTGGGGGTGGGCCTCGCGAGGGAGGTGGAAGACGCGCTTGGACAGCCGCACCGCCAGCGGGTCCTGCTGCGCGATGCGGTCGGCGAGGGCGTCGGCGGCGTCGAGGAGGGCGTCCGGCTCGTGCAGCTCGGTGACGAGCTTGAGCTCGAGGGCCTCCTGCGCGTCCAGGATCCGTCCGGCGAGCAGCAGCTCGAGGGCCACCGGCTCACCCACCAGCTCCTTGAGCCGCCACTGGGCGCCCGCAGCGGCGGTGATCCCCAGACTCGTCTCGGGCTGGCCCATCTTCAGCGCCGGGGTGGCGATGCGGAAGTCGGCCGCGTAGGCCAGTTCCGCGCCGCCGCCGAGGGCGAAGCCGTCGATCGCCGCGATCACGGGCATGGGCAGCCGGTGGATGCGGTCGAAGACCTGCGAGTTCACGCCGCGCAGGGCGTCGTCGCGGCGGCGCTCGCGCAGCTGTCCGATGTCCGCGCCGGAGGCGAAGATGCCGGAGAACGTCCCCGGCTCGCGCGTCGACTCCACCTGCGTGCCCGAGATGATCAGGATCTTCGGCTCGCGTTCGAGGTGGGCGCAGAGCTCGTGGAACTCGTCGACCATGGTCTGGTCGATCGCGTTGCGCACGCCCGGGCGGTCCATGCGCGCGTGGACGCGGTCCTCGCGCTCCTCGACGCGCAGCGCCGAGAAGTGGCTGAAGTCGGTCATCTGCTCAGACCCTCTCGACGAGCATCGCGGAGCCCTGGCCCACGCCCACGCACATCGTGGCCAGGCCCCTGTCCGCGCCCTCGCGCTCCATCCGACCGAGCAGCGTGACCACGAGACGCGACCCCGAGGAGCCCAGCGGATGGCCCAGGGCGATCGCGCCGCCGTCGGCGTTGACGGTCTCCGGGTCCAGGCCGAGGCGCCGCATCGAGGCCAGGGACTGGGTGGCGAAGGCCTCGTTGAGCTCGACGGCGCCCAGGTCCGCCACGGACCAGCCGGAGCGCTCGAGGGCCTTCTCGGTGGCCGGGACGGGGCCCAGGCCCATGATCTCGGGGGCCAGGCCCGCCGAGGTGGACTCCACGACGCGGGCCCGCGGGGTCAGGCCGTACTTCTGCGCGGCCCGCTCGGAGACGACGAGGATCGCCGAGGCGCCGTCGTTGAGGGAGGAGGAGTTGCCGGCGGTGACCACGCCGTCCTTCTTGATGATCGGGCGCAGGCCGGCGAGCACCTCGGGGGTGGAGCCGGGGCGGGGGCCCTCGTCCGTGTCCACGACCGTCTCGGCGCCCTTGCGGCCCGTGACGACGACGGGCACGATCTCGTCCGCGAAGCGGCCGGCCTCGATGGCGGCCAGCGCACGCTCGTGCGAGCGGGCGGCGAAGGCGTCGGCGTCCTCGCGGGTGATGCCGTCCACCTCGCCGACCTCCTCGGCGGTCTCCGGCATGGAGAAGGTGAACTTCTCCCCGAACTCGCCGTCCGCGAAGCGCGGGTTCACGAAGCGCCAGCCGATCGAGGTGTCGAAGGCCGCGCCGGGCTTCGCGAACGCCGTCGTCGGCTTCTCCATCACCCAGGGGGCGCGGGACATCGACTCCACGCCGCCGGCCACGACGACGTCGGCCATCCCGGAGCGCACCATCGCGGTGGCGATGCCGATCGCGGACATGCCCGAAGCGCAGAGACGGTTCACGGTGATGCCCGGGACGGTGTCCGGGAAGCCGGCCAGCAGCCAGGCCATGCGGGCGACGTTGCGGTTCTCCTCGCCGGCGCCGTTGGCGTTGCCGAGGATGACGTCGTCCACGACCGACGGGTCGATGCCGGCGTCCTCGATCACGGCCTTGATGGTCAGGGCGGCGAGGTCGTCGGGGCGGACGGAGGAGAGGGCGCCGCCGTACTTGCCGACGGGCGTGCGGCGACCGCCGACGAGCAGGGCCTGGGACTGTGCGGACATGGAGACTCCTTGAGTGACCGACGACGGGGCGGGGCGGGCGCGGCGAATTACCGACCGTGCGTTCAGGTTCAGTATCCCGGGCCGGTGTGACGGGGGTCAACTGCGGGGGCGGGGTGTGACGGGGCGGAGACGGGGCCGGGCGGCCGCGCCGAGGCCACGTCGATCAGCGTCTGACCCGGCGCACCCCGCACGGAGGCCCGCAGACGCGCCGTTTCGTCCCCGACGTGGCGGCGTGTCTGCGGGCCTCGGCGCCGGCCCGGTCCGGCCCGCGCACCGCACGACGACGGCGCGCCCTTCCGGAGGAGGACGCGCCGTCGTCGTGGGGTGGGGACGGGCGAAGCCCGTCAGGCGGGCCGGATCAGGCCGGCACCACCGGGTTCGAACGCGTGGCCACGACCTGCTCGTCGTGCAGCTCGCGGTCCTGGATGCCCTTGGGGACGAACAGGACGGCGATGAGCGAGATCGCGGAGATCACGATGATGTACCAGGCCACGTTCTCCCAGCCGGTCTTCACGAGCTGGTCGGCGAGCAGCGGGGCGAAGGCGCCGCCGATGATGGTGCCGAGCGCGTAGCCGATGGAGACGCCGGAGAAGCGGACGCGGGCCGGGAACATCTCGGCGTACATCGCCGACTGCGGGCCGTAGGACGGACCCAGGCCGAGGGTCAGGACGAACAGGCCCAGCGAGAACAGCGGCAGAGACGCGGTGTTCAGCAGCCCGAACAGCGGGAAGGCCCAGACGATCAGGAACCCGTAGCCGAGGACGAAGGTCAGCTTGCGGCCGATCTTGTCCGAGACCCAGCCGCCGAGCAGGGTGAAGATGAACCAGCCGACGCCGCCGACGAGGCTCGCGATGAGCACCTCGGAGGAGGTCATGCCCAGACCCTTCGGGCCGCCGTACTTCGAGAACCACGCGATGAGCAGGTAGCCGACGCCGTTGTTCGCGGCGAAGATCACGGCGGCGAGGATGACCTCCTTGGTGTGGTGCCGGAAGAGCTCGCCCAGCGGGGCGGACTCGTCCACCTTGAGCTGCTGCATCTCCTTGAAGACCGGGGACTCCTCGACGGCCTTGCGGATCAGGTAGCCGACGACGATCAGCACCACGGAGATCAGGAACGGGATGCGCCAGCCCCAGGTGAGGAACTGCTCCTCGGACATGGTGGAGCGCACGATGAACAGCACGCCGGTGGCCAGGATCATGCCCAGCGGCACGCCGATCTGCGGGGCGGAGCCGAACAGGCCGCGCTTGCCGTGGGGGGCGTGCTCCACGGACAGCAGCGCCGCGCCGCCCCACTCGCCGCCGGCGGACAGGCCCTGCAGCAGGCGCAGCACGACGAGCAGGATCGGGGCCCACACACCGATCTGGGCGTAGGTGGGCAGCAGGCCGATGAGGGTGGTGGCCAGGCCCATGCCGATCAGCGTGAGGGACAGGACGAGCTTGCGGCCGAAGCGGTCGCCGAGGTGGCCGGCGACGATCGCGCCGAGCGGGCGGATGAGGAAGGAGATGCCGAGGGTGGCCCACGCGGCGATCTGGGAGCCGCTCTCGCCCATCGGCTGGAAGAAGAGGGCGGCGAAGACGAGTGCGGTGGCCTGGGCGAAGATGAAGAAGTCGTACCACTCGATGGTGGTGCCGACGACGGTGCCGGCGATGACCTTGCGCTCCTCGCGGCGATCGCGCGCGGGGGCGGGCGCCGCGGGGGATGCGACGGTGTGGCTCATGGGTGCTCCTGGGATGCGGGGCGGCGGCCGACCGTGAGACGGCGGCGGGACGGTGTGGTTCCCGACCGATCGGTCGGGAAGTGACACCCGTCACCGTATACGATCCTCTGTGACTCACGCCACGATCCGGGCTGATGACGGGAATGTGACGCGGCCGGGCCGGGACGACGACGGCGCCGCGCCCCTCGTGCGAAGGGTGCGGCGCCGTCGTCGGTGGCGGGGTGCGGCGGCTCAGCCGCGGCCGGTGAACTCCGGCTTCCGCTTCTCCTGGAAGGCCTGGAAGCCCTCGGCGTAGTCGGCGGTGCCGCAGAGCTCGCCCTGGGCGATGTTCTCCGCGTCGAGGGACTCCCACAGGCCCACGCGCCGGTCGCGGACCTGGGCCACGAGCTCCTTCGACGCGCGGAACGCGAGGGTCGCGCCGGAGGCCACCTGGGCGACCTTCGCACGGGTGAACTCGAGCAGCTCGTCCGCGGGCAGGGCCCGGGAGAACAGCCCGGCCTGGACGGCCTCGGCGCCCGAGAGGAGCTCGGCCGTGTAGATCAGGTCCAGGGTGCGGTGCGCGCCCAGGCGCTCGGTGAACAGCCAGTGGCCGCCCGAGTCCAGGGTGGCCCCGAGGTTCGCGAACGGCGAGCCGATCTTCGCGTCCTCGGCCACGTACACCACGTCCGTGGCGATCGCGAGGCCCAGGCCCACGCCCAGGCAGGCGCCCTGCACCGCGGCGAAGGTGGGGACCGGGATCGCGGACATGGCCCGCAGTACCGGGGTGACCCTGTCCCGCAGGTAGGCGGTGGCGTCGTCCTCGGCCGGGACCACGGCGGAGATGTCGCGGCCCGCGCAGAAGCCGCGGCCCTCGCCGCGCAGCAGCACGGCCCGGACCTCGCCGGACTCGACGCCGGCGGCGGCCCGCTCGTAGGCGGCCTGGAGTTCGGCCAGCGCGGCCTCGTCCAGGGCGTTCATCCTCTGGGGGGCGTCCAGCACGATCTCGGCGACGCCGTTCTCGACGGTGATCTCGATCATCGGGGGCTCCTTCGGTCTCGTGGGCGGGCGCTCAGGCGTCGAAGTCCAGCGTGATCGAGTCGGAGGTCGGGCGGGTCTGGCACGTGAGCACGTAGCCCTTCTCCACCTCGTCCTTCTCGAGCGCGTAGTTCTCGTCCATCTCGTACGCGCCGTCGACGACCTTGGCGCGGCAGGTGCCGCACACGCCGCCGGCGCAGGCGAAGGGCACGTCCGAGCGGACGCGCAGCGCGGCGTTGAGGACCGTCTCGTGGGCGGACTTGGGGGACTCGACCTTGGCGGTGAGGCCGTCGAGGTTGAACTCGATGGTCACGTTGTCGCCCTTCGGGTCCACCTCCACCACGCGGCCGGAGTGGCCCTGCGGGTTCTCCGGGCGGCCGGTGGTGAACAGCTCGAAGCGCACGTCGTCCTCGGACACGCCGCGGGCGGCGAGCGTCTCACGCGTGAGCTGCACGAGCTCGAACGGGCCGCAGAGGAACCACTCGTCGGTGCCCTCCACGTCGATCACGCGGTCCAGGAGGGTGGTGAGCTTGTCCTCGTCGATGCGGCCGGAGAGCAGCGGGGACACGCGCTGCTCGCGGGAGAGCACGTGGTGCACCGTGAACCGGGCCGGGTACTTGTCCTTGAGGTCGCCGATCTCCTCGGCGAACATCACGTCCATGGCGGAGCGGTTCGCGTAGACCAGGTCGAAGCGCGAGGTCTCGGAGGCCGCGAGCACGGCCTTGGCGATCGCCATGATCGGGGTGATGCCCGAGCCGGCCGCGAACGCCACCAGGTGCGTGTCCTTCTTCTCCGCGACCTTCTCCGCCGCCACCTTCTGGGCGTCGTTGAGGGAGGTGACGTGCGTGCGGGACGTGAACGCGCCCTGCGGGTTCATCACGTCGATCTTCTCGCCGACCTCGAGGCTCTCGTTGGCCCACGTGGAGAACTTGCCGCCGATGTCCTTCTTCACGGCCACGCGGATCTCGCCGCGCTTCGGGACGGCGCAGATCGAGTAGGACCGGCGCACCTCGGCGCCGTCGAGCTCCTTGCGCAGGGCCACGTACTGGCCCGGCACGTAGTCGTAGTCGTCGGCGAGCTCCTCGGGCACCGCGAAGGTGACCTCCACGGAGTCGTCGGTCAGGCGGCGCAGCTCGGACACCTCGAGGGTGTTGAACGTGGCGCGGCGCTTGCCGGTGGTGGGGGCGTCGGTGGTCTCGGTCATCAGTGCACCTTGAAGTAGTCGAAGGGCTCGAGGCACTCCCGGCAGGTGTAGAGGGCCTTGCAGGAGGTGGAGCCGAAGCGGGTGATCTCGCGGGTGTTCAGGGAGTGGCAGCGCGGGCACTTCACGGCCATGCCGATCCTGATCGGGCCGTCCGTGGTGCGCGCGACGGGCGGGGCGATGCCGTACTCGTTGAGCTTGGCCTTGCCCTCGTCCGTCATCCAGTCCGTGGTCCACGCCGGCTGGAGCACCAGGCGCACCTCGGCGTCGGGGAACCCGGCGCGCTCGAGCGCGCGGCTGACGTCCGTGGTGATGGTGTCCATGGCGGGACAGCCGGAATAGGTGGGCGTGATGACGACGACGGCCCTCTCGCCCTCGACCCGTGCCTCCCGGAGGATCCCCAGGTCCGCGATGGACAGCACGGGGATCTCCGGGTCGTGCACGGTGGAGGCCGCATCCCAGACCCGCGCGTCGGCGGGATCGGCGGGGCGCAGCTCGCTGGCGGTGGTCACCAGGTCGCTCCCGGGTGACGGCGCGCCAGGGACTGCATCTCCGCGAGGATGTACCCGCGGTACTCGCTCATGGCGCCGGAACGGTCGCCGCCGCGGGCGGTGCCCGTCGTCGGGACGGTCAGGCCGGCCTCCTCGATGGCCGCGCGGATGCGGGTCATCGTGGGCTCCTCGAGCGAGGACGGCAGCACGGCGACGCCCTGCTCGGCGAGGGCGCGGACGACGTCGTCGTCGTGGAAGAGCTCGGCCACGTAGGGCCACAGCTCGTCCAGGCCGCGCTGCATGCGGCGCTTCGACTCCTCGGTGCCCAGGCCCAGGCGCTGCAGCCACAGGGCGGCGTGGTCCTGGTGGTACAGGACCTCCTTGAGGGCCTTGTCCGCGATGGCGGCGAGCGTGGGGTCCGTGGACTCGCGCAGGCGGGTGTACAGCTCGTACGAGTAGAACGAGTAGTACAGCTGGCGGGCGATCGTCTTGGCGAAGTCGCCGTTCTCGGCCTCCACGAGGCGGACGGAGCGGAACTCCTCCTCGTCGCGGAAGTACGCGAGCTCGTCCTCGGTCTTGCCCCACGCCGTGCCGGCGTAGGAGAGGAGGAAGCGGGCGTGGCCCACGAGGTCCAGGGCGATGTTGCCCAGGGCGATGTCCTCCTCGAGCTCCGGGGCGCGCGAGATCCACCAGGACAGGCGCTGGCCGAGCATCAGGGCGTCGTCACCGAGGGCGAGGGCGTAGCGGGCGACGTCGTCGCTCGCCTTCTGCTCGCCGGCCGCGATCTCCTCGGCCGTGATGGCCACGCCCGCGGAGTGCCTCGTGGCGGAGTCGTTGGTCGCGAAGCTCACAGGTGCGGCACCCCCTCGGACTGCTGGTAGTAGGTGGCGTGACGGTAGGACTTGCCCTGCGCGGACTCGAAGAAGCCGCCCTTGGAGTCCGGGTCGGAGGCCGCGATGGCCTCGGCCGGGACGACCCACACGGAGGTGCCCTCGTTGCGGCGGGTGTACAGGTCACGCGCGTTGCGCAGCGCCAGGGTGGCGTCCGGGGCGTGCAGCGAGCCGGCGTGCACGTGGGAGAGGCCGCGGTTGGCGCGGACGAAGACCTCCCACAGGGGCCAGGCGTGGGAGGCGGCGGTGGTCTCGCTCATGGGTCAGGCTCCGATCAGGTGGGTCTCGGCCGGCGCGTTCTGCTCGGCCTGGCGGCGGGCGTAGGCGGCGGCGGCCTCGCGGACCCAGGCGCCCTCCTCGTGGGCCTGGATGCGGCGGGCCATGCGCTGGGTGTTCATGGGGCCGTCGCCCTTGATCACGGACATGAACTCGTCCCAGTCCAGCTCGCCGAAGTCGTAGTGGCCGCGCTCCTCGTTCCACTTCAGGTCCGGGTCCGGCAGGGTGAGGCCGAGGGCCTCGGCCTGCGGGACGATCATGTCCACGAAGCGCTGGCGCAGGTCGTCGTTGGAGAAGCGCTTGACCTTCCACGCCATGGACTGGCGGGAGTTGGGGGAGTCCTCGTCCGGCGGGCCGAACATCTGCAGGGCCGGGCCGTAGAAGCGGTCCACGGCGTCCTGGGCCATCTGCTTCTGCTCCGGGGTGCCGTGCGAGAGCTCGTAGAGGATCTCCCAGCCCTGGCGCTGGTGGAACGACTCCTCCTTGCAGATGCGCACCATCGCGCGGCCGTACGGGCCGTAGGAGGCGCGGCACAGCGGCACCTGGTTGCAGATCGCGGCGCCGTCGACGAGCCAGCCGATCGCGCCCATGTCCGCCCAGGTGCGGGCCGGGTAGTTGAAGATCGAGGAGTACTTCGCGCGGCCGGAGAGCAGCTGCTCGTTCAGCTCGTCCCGCGGGGTGCCGAGGGTCTCGGCGGCGGAGTACAGGTACAGGCCGTGGCCGGCCTCGTCCTGGACCTTGGCCATGAGGATCGCCTTGCGCTTCAGGGAGGGGGCGCGGGTGATCCAGTTGGCCTCCGGCTGCATGCCGATGATCTCGGAGTGCGCGTGCTGGGAGACCTGGCGGGTCAGGGACTTGCGGTACGCCTCGGGCATCCAGTCGCGGGGCTCGATGCGCGAGTCCTCCGCGATCAGGCGATCGAAGTTCTCCTGGCCGGCCGCATCCTCGGGGGACGGGACGGAGGCCAGGTGCTGGGGGGAGCTGGTCTGCGTCATGGGGATCACCTCACGCTGAGTGCGGGCTGGTTCCGTGGTCAGGGCGCACCGGGGCGCATCGAATTACTGACCGCTCGTTCAGAATAGGCCAGGGTGTGACCTCGGTCAACACGCCGAAGCCGGCGCGACCCGGGTGCGACGCGGCCGCCGGGACGGTGCGGGAGGGTTGGCTCCTGCACAGGCGTCCCGACGGCGTCCCCCATCCCCGGATCGCCCCTCGCCGCAGTCGCGGGGCCCGGGCCCTCCCTACGGTGGCCGCATGTCACCCCTCATCGGACCTCAGCAGATCGCCACGGCCCTGCGGGCCGTCGGACTCGACGACGACGCCGCCCGCCTGGTCGCGTGGGCCGACCCCGCCCGGCGCGAGCGGGAGGCCGCCGAGCAGGCCCTCGCCGACCTCGCCGTGGCCCAGACGCAGCTGCGCACGGCGCTGGGCGGGCTGGTCAGCGCCGCCACGGACGTGCGCTCGGCGATGCACACGGCATGGCGCGGGGAGGCCGCCGGCGCCTATGGGGAGGCCGTGCGGCGGGCGGCGACCCTGGCGGCGGAGCTCGAACGGGAGGCCGGGGAGTGGCTCGCCCTGCGGGCCACCGCCGAGCGGGACGCCGAGGACGCGCGCCGGAACGCGGAGGCCCGGCAGCGGGCGGCCGAGGAGACGGCGCTGGCCGTCCTGCGCTCGCTGGCGGTGGCGGCGTGACCGGCGGGCGGGGTGCCGGCCCGGGGGCGGTGGCCTTCAGCACGCACGGCGGACCGGGCTCGATCTACGCGGAGGCCGAGGAGATGCGCGTCGTGGCCGGGCGGCACGAGCACGCCGCCGACGAGGCGGCCGGAGCCTCGTGGCAGGTCGACGCGGCCGCCTTCGGGCTGGGCCGGTCGGCCACGTGGCTCGCCTCCGCCGCCCTGCTGCAGGACCGGCTGGCGGAGGCGGTCGGTCGCGTGCGGAGCCTGTCGGAGCAGTGCGCCGAGCTGCACCGTGACCTGCTCTCCGCGGCGGCCCGCTACGAGGAGGCCGAGCGCGCGGCGGCCGGCATCATGGCCGCCGAGGACGCCTCCCTGGAGGAACTGCCGGCGCTGCTCTGGCGGGACGGCCATGACGGCCTCACCACCCGCGAGGCGGAGCGGCTCGTGCAGGACGTCGTCCAGGCGGTGCCCGAGGCCATCGTGGCCGCCATGCTCGCGGCCGCCGGGTTCCCCCTGCTCGCGGCCCTGGCACGGATCGACGTGAAGATGCTGACGAGGGCGCAGAAGCGCGTGCTGAAGCGGCCCGTCTCCACCGCGGCGAAGAAGGGGACGGATGCCGCGTCGGACCTCACCGAGGCGCTGCGGGTCTCCCCGGACGAGGCGTGGACCGTGGCGGCGGACGCCCTGACCCTCGCCGGCGCGGCGCCCCGGGGCGCGGTGACCCCGCACGGGGCGCCGCAGGACCGGCCGACGGCGCCCGCCCTGCTGGACGGCTCGGCCACGGGGCTGGCCTCTCTCATCCCGCGCGAGGAGGGGGACGGGGACCTCACGGTCACGGAGGTGGTGCGAGAGAACGGGAGCCGCGCCTGGGTGGTGGGCCTGCCGGGCACCCGCGGCGGCCTGATCCCGGATCCCGAGTCGACCGACCCGTGGGACGCCGGCGGACTGCTGGACGCCCTCGGCTCCGAGTCCGAGGTCACGGCCCCGGCGGTGCGGGCGGCGCTCGAGGCGGCCGGCGTCCCGCACGGCGCCCCGCTCGTCCTGGCCGGCTACTCCCAGGGCGGGGTGCACGCCGTCAACCTGGCCGGTCGTGAGGACTTCACGTCCGTGTATCCCGTGGCCGGCGTCATGACGATCGCGGCGCCGTCCGGCAACGCGGTGGAGACCGGGCGGACCGCGGTGCTGGAGTTCTCCGCGGACGGGGACCTGGCCGTCGCCGCGGACGGGGCGCCCACCCCCGTCTCGTCGCGCCGGGCCGAGGTGGTCTTCCACCCGGCCGGCCACGGGTGGGATGCGCCCGGGGGTGGCTTCCGGACCGCCTCTCCGCTGGCGGTCGAGGACGACCTGGGCGTCGCCCACGACTTCGACGCCCAGGTGGACCTGATCCGGCAGTTCGAGGCCGCCGAGCCCGCGTCCCGGGCGGAGGTCGCCGGGCTCTCCGCCGCGTTGGCCGGGCTGACCGCCGGCACCGTGGCCTCGAGCCGGGCGGTGCGCCTGCGCCGCACGCCGCCCGAGCGGGGCCACCTGCCCCCGGGATCCCGGTGAGCGCCCCGGCGGCGGGGCGCCCGCCGCCGCCCGCTCAGTTCGCGTCGAGCAGCACGCCCGCGAAGAACGCGTTCAGGCGGTCGACCTCGTCCAGGCCGAAGACGCCGGAGACGTACTGGTCCGGGCGGACCACGACGACGGCGCCGTCACGGCTGATGCCGCGGGCCTCGAAGATGTCCTCGCCGTGCGTGGGCCGGCACGTGGCGAAGATGTTGTTCAGGTCGTGCAGGCCGAGGGAGCCGGTGGTCGGCCGGAAGATCGACGGCACGTCCGGGTGGGCGAACTCGGTCTGCTTCTGCTGGTACACGACCTTGATGTCGAAGCGGGCGTCCTCCGGCCCGTCCGACGGGGTGTGGCGGTTGCGGAAGGACCGCGGGTCCTCCTCGATCGCCTTCGCCCACGCCGCGACCTTCGAATCCTCGGCGCGCGGGGAGGCGGCGTCGGCGAACACGTAGACGCGCCAGCGGCCGTCCGCGCGGTGCAGGTGGCCCAGGTGCTTGACGTTGGTGTCGCACGAGCGCTCCACCAGCGCCGACTTGAAGCGCTTGCCGATGGGGTAGCCCTGCGCCAGCGCCTGACCGGTGGCGTCCGTGGTGAGGAGGGAGGGCTGGTACTCCGTCATGAAGCCGGCCGGGAACTCGGCGGTCTTCGTGTAGAACTCGGCCACCTCGTTCGGGTCGCCCAGCTCGGAGGTGGGCTTGGCCATGAGCGTCGACCACTCCTTGTCGAAGTCGATCAGGTTCTTGGCGATCTCCTTGCGCTCCTCCGAGTAGGTCGGCACGAGCTCGGCCGGGGCCATCCCGGAGAGCACCTGGCCCAGCTTCCAGCCGAGGTTCCAGCCGTCCTGCATGGACACGTTCATGCCCTGGCCGGCCTTCGCGGAGTGGGTGTGGCAGGCGTCGCCGAGCAGGAACACGTTGGGGTGGGCCACGCGCTCGCGGTTGTCGAAGCCCGAGGTGAGGCGGTGGCCCACCTCGTACACCGAATGCCAGGCGACCTCCTTCACGTCCAGCGTGTAGGGGCGCAGGATCTGCTGGGCCCGGCGGATGATCTCCTCGAGCGGGGTCTGGCGCACCTGGTGGTTGTCGTCCGCCGGGACCTCGCCGAGGTCCACATACATGCGGAACAGGTGGCCGCCCTCGCGGGGGATCAGGAGGATCGAGCCGCTGGACGAGTGGATCGCGCACTTGGTGCGGATGTCCGGGAAGTCCGTGTCGGCCAGCGCGTCCATGACGCCCCACGCGTGGTTCGCGGCGTCGCCGGTCAGGGTGTGGCCGATCGCCTTGCGGACGCGAGAGCCCGCGCCGTCCGCGCCCACCACGTACTTGGCGCGCACCTGGCGGGTTGGTCCCGAGGCGGGGTCCTCGAGGGCGTTGCCCTGGGCGTCCACGGTGCGGCGCAGGGTCACGAGCACGGGGTGCTCGCCGTCGTTCGTGTCCTCGAGGGTCTCGAACGCCCAGCCGTAGTCCGGCCGCGCACGGGTGGGGGAGTTCTTCATGTACTCGGCGAACCAGTCCAGGATGCGGGCCTGGTTCACGATCAGGTGCGGGAACTCGGAGACGCCCTCCGGGTCGTCCTCGGCCAGCGAGGTGCGCACGATCGTGTCCGCGTCGTCCTCGGCCGGGTTCCAGAACGCCATGGAGGTCAGGTCGAAGGCCTCGTCGATGATCTCGCTCGCGAAGCCGAAGGCCTGGAAGGTCTCCACGGAGCGGGCCTGGATGCCGTCCGCCTGGCCGATCTCGAGGCGGTGGGGGCGGCGCTCGATGATGCGGGTGTGGACGTCCGGGAACATCGCGAGCTGGGCGGCGGCGATCATGCCGGCCGGGCCCGAGCCGACGATCAGCACGTCCATCTCGTCCGGCAGCTCGGCGGGGCGGTCCAGGCCGATGCCGGCCGCCACCTGGACGCGCGGGTTCGTGGAGACATAGCCGTGGTGGTGGAAGAGCATGGGGGTCCTTTCGCTGCGGGGGATGTCGCTGCGCGGTGCGCGTGCCACCCGACGGCGTGTTCTCTCAGAGAACACGGTGTTCTCCCTGGGAACACATGTGTGCCAGACTGTACGCGGACGTGACCGGGTTCACAACCGGCGCGCGGGCCGACCACGCCCCGGGCGCGTCACGTCCGGCACCCGAGGCGAGGAGCACAGATGGCGGAGCACGACGGCGGCCCGGTCCGGGAGGGCGCACCCTCCCAGACGCTCTCCCGCGCGCTCACCCTGCTCGAGACCGTCGTGGAGGCGCCCGAGCCGCCCACCATCGCCGACCTCGCCGACGGCCTGGGCGTCCATCGCTCGGTCGCCTACCGCATGCTGCGCACCTTCGAGGCCCACGGCCTGCTGCGCCGCGACGGCCTCGGCCGCGTCCACGCCGCCCCCGGCCTGGCCGTCCTCGCCCGCCGGGTGGAGCAGGATCTGCGCGCGGCGGCCATGCCGCACCTGACCGCCGTCTCCACCGACCTGGGCATGACCGCGTTCCTGGTGGTGTGGGACGGGGCCCACTGCCTCACCCTGGCCACGGCCGAGCCGCCCAGCGGCAACCTCGTCACGCAGCGGCCGGGGACCCGGCACCCCCTCGGGGTCGGTGCGCCGGGGATGGCGATCGCCGTCGCCCTGACCGGACAGGAGTGGGCGCGGCTGCCCGGCGAGGCCGCGCCCGAGCGGCCCGAGCTCGACGACGTGCGGGAGCGCGGCTGGGCCGTCAGCTCCGACGAGGTCATCACCGGCGTCTCCTCGGTGGCCGTGCCGCTGCGGGTCCCGGGCCAGCTGCCCGCCGCCCTCGCCGTGGTCTACGCGACGCGGCCGGAGGACCCGGCGCGCCTCGGGGACCGGCTCGGTGAGGCGGCCCGGGCCGTCGCCGTCGCCTTCGGCGCAGCCTGAACCCCGGGGCCCGTGGGGCGGATCACAGCGTCCGCGGCCCGCATTACCCTGGTGGCCATGACTGATGACGCACAGCAGACGCCCGCCGTGGTCGCGCCCCACAAGAAGGTCGGCATGCTGCCGCCGTACGCCGCCGGCAAGCCGCCGGTCGCCGTCCCGGGCCTGCACCCCTACAAGCTCTCCTCGAACGAGAACCCCTACGCGCCCGTGTCCGGCGTGATCGACCGGGTGCGTCAGGTCGTGACCGGCCCGGAGGGCGCGCCCAGCACCCTCTGCCGCTACCCGGACACCCTCTCCACCGGCCTGCGCCAGGCCCTGGCCGCGCACCTGGACGTCCCGGCGGACGACGTCGTGACCGGCGCCGGCTCCCTCGGCGCCCTGGCCCAGGTCATCACCGCCTTCGCCGGCCACGGCGAGGCCGGGGAGGGCGACGAGGTGATCTTCGCGTGGCGCTCCTTCGAGGCCTACCCGATCGTGGTCCGCACCGCCGGTGCCGTGGACGTGCAGGTGCCGCTCACCGCGGACCACCGCCACGACCTGCCGGCCATGCTGGAGGCGATCACGGAGCGGACCCGCGTGATCCTGCTCTGCACCCCCAACAACCCGACCGGCCCCGTGCTCACGACCGCCGAGGTCGAGGACTTCCTGGCGCGCGTGCCCGCGCACATCCTCGTGGTCATCGACGAGGCGTACGTGGAGTTCGTCCGCGACGAGGACGCGGTCAAGGGCCTGGAGATGTACCGCAAGCACGCGAACGTCGTCGTGCTGCGCACCTTCTCGAAGGCGCACGGCCTGGCCAACCTGCGCGTGGGCTACTCGGTCTCGCAGCCGGAGATCACGAAGGCCCTGCGCACCGTGGCCACCCCGTTCGCGGTGTCCACGGTGGCCGAGGAGGCCGCGATCGCCTCGCTCGAGCACCTGGACGAGGTCCTCGAGCGCGTGCAGATCGTCGTCGACGAGCGCGAGCGCGTCGCCGCCGCCCTGGCCGAGGCCGGCTGGGACCTGCCCTCCTCGCAGGCCAACTTCGTGTGGCTGCCGCTCGGCGAGCGCACGCAGGCGTTCGCCGAGGCCGCCCAGGCCCGGGCCCTGTCCGTCCGGGCGTTCGCGGGCGAGGGCGTGCGCGTGAGCATCGGCGAGCAGGAGGCCAACGACCGCCTCCTCGAGGTCGCGCGCGACTTCCTGACGTGAGCGGGTCGGCGCGAGCGGCACGTTGGACCGGCTGATCCGGGTCCGCTTCGCGTTCGACGCGGAGCGTCCGGTGTTGACCGTGGCGGCCCTGGCCCGGCGCACCGAGCTGCCCCTGGCCACCGCCTATCGGTGGGTGGACCGGCTGGTGCGCGCCGAGCTGCTGCAGAAGGACGAGGACGGCGTGGTCCGGCCCGGCCTGCGGCTGTGGGAGATGGCCTCCCGGAGCGCGCCGAGCATGTCCCTGGCCCGGACGGCCATGCCGTTCCTCGTGGACGTGCAGTCGGTCCTGCGGCAGCACACGCAGCTCGCGGTCCTCGACGACGACGGCGTCCTCGTGCTCGCCCGGCTCTCCTCCCAGGGGGCCGTGGTGAACCAGGCGGACGTCGCGGGTCGGCTGCCGCCGTTCACCACCGCCCTGGGACTCGTGCTGCTCGCCCACGCCCCGGTCGAGACGGCGGAGCGGTTCATCGCCCGGCACCGGGACCGGCTCGGCGCCGTCGTGGATCACCATCCCCTCGAGTCGGGGCGTGCGGTGCCCGCGGGCGTGCGGGCGCGGGTGGCCACGCCCAGCGAGCCGCGGCTGCGAGCGCTTCTGGCGGATGTGCGGCGGGAGGGGTACGCGGCCGTGGACGGCGCGTTGGACGAGGAGTCCCGGGGGGTCGCCGTGCCGGTCCGCGGGGCCGACGGCGTGGCGGCGGCCGCGCTCGGGGTCGTCGTCCCCCGCGAGGCGCCGTACACCCCGGGGGTGCCGCCCCTGCTGATGACGGCCGCCCGGGGGATCGCCCGCGGACTCGGCGGCCATTCTCACTGAGTGAGAACGGCCGGGCGCGGGCCGTGTCCTGCGCCACAGGATGGTCGGGACCTCCGCCGCCGGCCCCGGCCGCGCGGCCCGACCCGCCCGGCCCGACCGGTGACGTCCCCCGGAAAGGACGCCATGACCCAGCCCCCCGTGACCCGCACCCGCGTCGGCATCGTCGGCGGCGGGCCCGCCGGCCTGATGCTCTCCCACCTGCTCGCGCGGCAGGGGATCGACAACGTCGTCCTCGAGTCCCGTGACCCCGAGACCATCGCGCACACCCACCGCGCGGGCATCCTCGAGCAGCCCAGCGTGGAGATGCTGACGGACATGGGCGTCGACGGCCGGGTGAGGACGGTGGGCGACGAGCACCGCGGCATCATCCTGCGCTTCGACGGCGAGGGCGCCGCACCGGACCTGCGCAACCAGGACGGCAGCGTCGTGGTCGACGTGGCCAACGCCACGCTGCCGGCCGACCTGCAGCGGCCGCTCAATGTGATCGACTTCGCCACCCCGGTCCAGCGCATCGATGCCAAGTCCTACGGCGGCGGTACCCAGCTGGTGCTGAGCACCCGCGGCGAGTACGAGTCGCTGGCCTACCAGACCGGCAACGAGTACGTGGTCGAGATCACGCCGCGTACCTCGACCGCG
>ERZ1023261.159-NODE-159-length-29308-cov-16.766485_pt1 | contig 29308 bp, 22 predicted proteins | sample MGYA00521234_ERZ1023261 | MGnify/ENA primary metagenome ERZ1023261 (study PRJEB32759, sample SAMN07749871) | skin metagenome | biome: transportation; feature: city; material: polyester macromolecule | host: Homo sapiens | place: Hong Kong:TC line | collected...
TCCCTGAACTTCGCGATGTTCCGGGAGACCTTCGCCCGCTCCCACGAGTTCGGCGCCAGCGCCTGGACCCGCTTCAACTCCTCCGTGCTGGGGGTGCTGGACCGGTTCCTGCAGCTGGAGCGGCTGTACCAGTTCAACCAGCGCTTCCACCCCGAGTGGGTGCCGCGCTACCTGTGCCTGGACTCCAAGCTGTCCGCCGTCAACGTGGCCCTGGCCTCCGGGCTGGCGGAGGGCTTCCTGCCGCAGTGGCTGCTGCCCAAGACCCCCGCGCACCCCGGGCTGTCCCCGGAGAACCTCGCCGCCCTGCGGGAGCTGGAGCGTCAGCGCGTGGGCGCCGATGACCTCACCCCGGAGTGGAGCGACCAGACTCGCCACCGCATCGCGCACCTGGAGCAGATGCGCGCGGCCGGGTTGGAGCCCTACCCGAAGGGCGACGGTCAGGGCGTGAGCGTGTCCGCGCTGGCCCGGATGCTCGCGCACGAGCCCGCCGGGACGCCGGCGGCGGTCGTCGGGCGGATCCGGTCCATCCGGCGCCACGGCGGGGTGGCCTTCCTGGAGCTGGTGGAACACGGGACGACGTTGCAGGTGGTGCTGGAGCGCGACGTGCTCGGCGCCGAGTCCCTGCGCCGGGTGCGCTGGGCGGACACCGGGGACCACGTGCTGATCCGCGGCAGGCTGGGCGCCTCCCGCACCGGCACCCCGTCCCTGCTGGCCGAGTCCTGGCGGATCCTGTCCAAGTGCCTGCATCCCATCCCCTTCGGCTCCTTCACGGACCCGGAGGCCCGGCTGCGCCGCCGCTCGGTGGACCTGATCGTCAACCCGGAGGAGTCCCGGCGCCTGCGCGTGCGAGCGCAGACCATCCGGGCGATCCGACGCACCCTGGATGCGGACGGCTTCCTGGAGGTGGAGACGCCGATGCTCAACACCGTGCACGGCGGCGCCTCCGCCCGGCCCTTCAAGACCTTCATCAACGCCTACGGGGTGGATCTGACCCTGCGCATCGCCCCGGAGCTGTACCTGAAGCGCCTGGTGGTCGGGGACATGGGCCCGGTGTACGAGCTGGGCCGGGACTTCCGCAACGAGGGGGCGGATGCCACCCACAACCCCGAGTTCACGGTGCTGGAGGCCTACCAGCCCTACGCCGACTACGAGGCGATGCGCCTGCTGACCGAGCGGATCATCAAGGGCGCCGCGCGCGCGGTGTTCGACGCCGAGCAGCTGCCGCTGCGCCACGGGGAGCACCCGAAGGATCCGAGCACCCCGGCCGTGCTCACCGACGTCTCCGGCCAGTGGCCCGTGGTCAGCGTGCTGGATGCGGTCTCCGCGGCCGTGGGCCGGCGCATCGACCTGGACACGGACTTCGAGGTGCTGATGCGCCTGGCCGCCGAGCACGAGATCCACGTCCGGGACGACATGGGCCCGGGCGCGGTGATCGAGGAGCTGTACGGGGAGCTGGTGGAGGCCAAGACGGTGCGCCCGACCTTCTACCGCGACTTCCCGGTGGAGACCTCCCCGCTGGCCGGCCCGCACCGCAGCATCCCCGGGCTGGCCGAGCGGTGGGACCTAGTGATCAACGGCACCGAGATGGGCACGGCCTACTCGGAGATGGCCGACGCCCTGGAGCAGCGGCGCCGCCTGACCGAGCAGTCCCTGAAGGCCGCCACCGGGGATCCGGAGGCGATGCAGATCGACGAGGACTTCCTGGCCGCCCTGGAGACGGGCCTGCCGCCCACGGGCGGGCTGGGCATCGGCATCGACCGGCTGATCATGATGCTCACCGACGCCCCGATCCGCGGGGTGCTGGCCTTCCCGTTCGTGCGCCCGGCCCCCGGGGCCCGCCCCGCCGGGCGCACCGCCGGCGCCGAGTCCGTCAGCTCGGCATGAGCATCCCGGCGTACCTCGCCGCCTGCGCGGGCCTGGCCCTGGGCGGCTTCGATCCGGGGCCCCTGCTGATCGCCGCGGTGTTCATGGCCGCCCGCACGGCCCCCGACGCCGCCCGGGCCGTGCGCCGGTCCGTGTTCGGCTTCGGCGCGGTGCTCATCGGCGGGACCATCGCCTGGGGGATCGCGCTGTCCCTGGTGTTCGGGAAGTCCCTGGCGGACATCCCGTGGGGGCACTGGCTGCGCGCCGGGGCGGGGGCCGCCGGCGTCGAGCTGCTCCTGGGCCTGGTGGCCCTGGGCTGGGCTGGCTGGGCGTGGCGGCGCCGGAACCGCCCACCGCGCCCGGAGCGCAACCGCAGCTCCTGGGGGCTGCTGGCGGTGGCCGTGGGCTTCGTGGCGATCGTGACCACGGACCCCCCGTTCATCGTGGCCGTGGGGCTGTCCGGGGATCAGCCGCTGTGGGCCGTGATCGCGGGGCAGATCATCTGGGCGGTGGTCTCCCAGGCGCCGCTGTTCGTGCTGTGCCTGGCGGTGCTGGCCAACCGGCACCGCGCCGTCGCCCGCACGGTGGGCGGCTGGTGGGAGCGCTTCCGCCCGGTGCTCAACGTGCTCCTGCCCCTGGGGGTCGGGCTGCTGGGTCTGGTGCTGATCTCCGACGCCGCGGAGTACTTCGCCCTGGGTCGCTTCCTCATCGACCCCCGCGGGGTGCTGTAGCCGACGACGCCGGCCCGGCCCACTCCCGTCCGGGCGGCCCGCTCCCGCCGGCCCCGTCGGCCCCTACTCGATCTCGGCGGGGCCGGTCAGGCGCAGCTCCTCCATGTCCAGGCGCTGCATGATCTCGGACAGGGCCTCGTCATCCAGCAGGCCCTCGTCGCGCTGGCGCACCATCGCGGCCCGTTTGTGCCGCAGCACGCCCAGCTGCATGCGCCGCTGCTGCCGGCGCCGTTCCTCCAGCACCTCCCGCGCCTCCGGGTCCCCCGCGGATTCCTCCCATGGGCGGCGGATCTGCTCGTAACGACGCTGGAACTCCCCGAGCACCTCATCGGAGATCCCATTCTGACGGGCCAGCTCCGGCAGCACCGCGAGCAGCTCCCGGTGCGTGCGGATCCAGGCCCGCTCGGTCGCGCCCCCGGCGTCATCGTCCTCCGGCTGGTCCCGCACGGCCCAGCGCACCGCCACCGGGAACACCACCCCCTGCACCACCAGGGACAGCACGACGACGCCGGCCACCACCAGCACGATCAGATCCCGAGAGGGGAAGGCGGAGCCGTCGGCGAGGGTCAGGGGCACGGACAGACCCACCGCCAGAGACACGGCCCCGCGGAACCCCGCCAGCACGTTGACCACCCGCTCCGGGAAGGTGGTGCGCATGGTCCGCTGGATGGGGCGGCGGTCCAGCAGCCGGATCAGCCCGATGGACACGTGCAGGAAGACGAAGCGAGCCGCCACGGTGGTCGCGTACACGGCGAGGATCACCCCCAGCGCATGCCACAGCCCATCCGAGCGCAGGCCGCCCACCGCGGAGGGCAGCTGCGCGCCGACGAGCACGAACAGGGCGCCGTTGATGAGGAAGGTGATCATCGACCAGAACGGATTGGCGATCTGGCGGGACCGGGCGGAGAAGTGTCGCGGGGCGATCTGGGAGAAGTAGAGCCCGCACACCACGACGGCGAGCACCCCGGAGGCCTCCACAGCTTCGGCCGCGAGGTAGGCGAGGAACGGGGTCAGCAGCATGAGCACGTTGATGTACACGGGCACCGTCATGCGCCGGGCCACCTGCCCGATCAGCCAGCCCACGGCCAGTCCGATCGCGGTTCCGCCGAGGAAGGAGACGGCGAACATCCCGCTGGCGTGACCCCAGGTGATGTGACCCTCCCCGCTGGCCACCTCCACGGCCAGGGCGAAGACCACCAGGGCGGTGCCGTCGTTGATCAGCGATTCGGCCTTGAGCACGGTGGTGGCCCGGCGGGACAGGCCGCGACCCAGCACGGACACGGCGGTGGCGTCCGTCGGGGCCACCGCGGCGCCGATCAGCCAGGCGGTGCCCCAGCTGAGTCCGCAGGCGCGAGCGACGAGCGCGACCGCGGCGGCGGTGAACACCACGAGCAGGGTCCCGTTGAGGATCACCCCCCGCAGGACCCGTCGGATCTCGCGCACCGAGGTGTTCAGGGAGTCCCAGTACAGCAGGATCGGCAGGAACACCACCAGCACGATCTCCGCGGGCAGCCCCACCTGGCGCAGCGATGGGATGAGGTTCATGGCCACCCCGAACACCATGAGCACGATGGGTGGGGCCAGGCGCACGCGCGTGGCCGTCATCTGCCCCAGCAGGATCGCCACTCCCAAGGCGATGACGATCTCCACTCCCAGCACGGCGGCCTCCCCACGATCGGTGTGCGAGCCCGCGCCTGGCGCGCGGGACGCTATGACTCTAGAGGAAGGATCGCCCGTGCGGGTGGGAGCAGCCTCGGGGCTCGGACGCGGCCTTCCGCTCCGGCCTTCCCCTCAGGGCTCGCTCGGTCCGCTTCAGCTCCCGCCGGCCTCGCGGGTCTCCTTCCACCGCCGGTGCAGCTCCCGGCGGCGCTCATACTCGCGCTGGGTGCGCAGCTGGGGGTCGCTGCTGGAGCTGCCCTGGGCCGGGCCCACCACGTGCAGCAGCAGCCAGAGGATGCGGTTGCCCAGCCGGAATCCCCAGCCGAAGGAGTCGTTGCCGGTGGGCTTGTCCATGAGGTCCTCCTCGTCTCGCGTCTCGATGCCCTCGCGCATCGATTCCCACCCAGGGTACACCAATCATTGGTGCCCCAATCATTGGTGCGGGGTGCGCTGGTCTAGCATGGGTGCCGCGACCGGAAGAGCGGGAGGAGCGCCGTGGACAGCGAGCAGGAGATGACGCCGGGGGATCCGCTCGCCCTGGAGAGCCAGGTCTGCTTCGCCCTGGCCCTGGCCTCCCGCAGCGTCATCGCCGCCTACCGCCCCGTGCTGGCGCCGCTGAACCTCACCCACCCGCAGTACCTGGTGATGCTGGCCCTGTGGGAGCACGAGCGGATGAACCAGAAGACGCTGGCGGGGATGCTGGGGATGGATCCGGGCACCCTCTCCCCGCTGGTGCGCCGCCTGGAGCAGATCGGCTACGTGCACCGGCAGCGGGACCCGGAGGACGAGCGCTCCGTGCTGCTGGGCCTCACCGACGCGGGACGGAAGCTGCGCGAGCAGGCCGAGGAGATCCCGGAGCGGATGATGCGCCGGCTGGACCTGTCCCTGGCAGACGTCCGGCAGCTGCACCGCAGCATGACCCGGCTGATCGCCGCGGCCCGTCGGGCTCCCGACGAGGAGACCTGAGGCGCCGGAGGCCGACCCCCGAGGGTCACCCAACGGACCGGGAGCCGGTACCCTGTTGCCCATACCTCATGCGCGCGCCGGTCCGGGGCCACCCCCGCGGCATCGCACCCGGTGGAGCCCCCTGCGGCTCCGCGGTCGGCGCCGCACACCCACCGCACCTTTCGAAAGGGGCCCGCCATGGACTCCCTGCAGAGCGTCGTCGCGACCGTCGGCGAGTACATCTGGTACGTGATGTTCGCCGTGCTCATCGCCGCCGGACTGTTCCTCACCGCCCGCACCCGCGCGGTGCAGGTGCGCAGCATCGGCGAGATGTTCCGCGTCATCGGGGAGCCCAGCGGCACCCGCGCGGACGGACGCAAGCAGATCTCCTCCTTCCGCGCCTTCACCATCTCCGCCGCCTCCCGGGTGGGCACCGCCAACATCGCCGGCGTCGCCATCGCCATCACCGTGGGCGGGCCCGGCGCGGTGTTCTGGATGTGGCTGATCGCCACGATCGGCGCCGCGAGCGCCTTCGTGGAGTCGCTGCTCGCGCAGCTGTACAAGCACCACGGGAAGGACTCCTACATCGGCGGGCCGGCGTACTACATGACGCGCGGGCTGAACGCCCGGTGGATGGGCGTGCTGTTCGCGGTGATCATCTGCGTGACCTACGGCTTCGTGTTCAACATGGTCCAGTCCAACTCCATCGCCGACGCCGTGTCCGAATCCCTGAACGGGGTGGCCCCGGAGTTCGCCTCCTCCACCGCCCTGAAGGTCATCCTCGGGATCATCCTGACCGCGATCACCGCGCTGATCATCTTCGGCGGGGTCCGCTCCATCTCCGCGGTCACCCAGATCCTCGTGCCCGTCATGGCGATCCTGTACATCCTGCTGGGGCTGATCGTGGTGGTCATGAACCTCGGGGAGGTCCCGCACGTGATCGCCCAGATCATCGAGGGGGCCTTCGGGATCCGGGAGTTCGTGACCGGCGGCGTGATCGGCGTGATCATGCAGGGGGTGCGCCGCGGGCTGTTCTCCAACGAGGCCGGCATGGGCTCGGCGCCGAACGCCGGGGCGACGGCGGCCGTGTCCCACCCGGCCAAGCAGGGCTTGGTGCAGTCCCTCGGCGTGTACTTCGACACCCTGGTGGTCTGCTCCATCACCGCGTTCATCGTTCTGCTGTCCGAACCCGCCTTCGGGGACTCCGCGGAGGGCGCCTCCCTGACCCAGAACGCCCTGGCCGCGCAGCTGGGCGGATGGGCCGTGCACTTCCTGACCGTGGCGATCTTCCTGTTCGCGTACTCCTCGGTGATCGGCAACTACTACTACGGCGAGTCCAACATCGAGTTCCTCACCGAGAAGCGGTGGGTCCTGCAGGTCTTCCGCCTCCTGGTGCTGGTGTGCGTGTTCACCGGGACCGTGGTGGCCCTGGACCTGGTGTGGTCCCTGGCGGATGTGTTCATGGCCGTCATGGCGCTGCTGAACCTCATCGCGATCTGCGCGCTGTCCGGGGTGGCCGCGCGGGTGCTGCGCAACTACGAGCGGCAGCGGCGCAGCGGCCAGGAGCCGATCTTCCGGGCATCGGATGAGCCGTGGCTGAGGAACCTGGAGGTCTGGGACGGGGAGGACGAGGTGACCACCCGCCAGTTCTGGATCGACCAGGACGCCGCGAAGCGGGCCCGCGCCCGCCGCGGGTGAGGCCCTCTCCCCTTCATCGACGCCGCCCGGCCCCCCCGACTCGTGGGGCGCCGGGCGGCGTCGTCTCCGGGGGCGGGCGTCGTCTCCTGGGGGAATACCGGCGACGGAGCGGGGGTTGACCTGGGTGCAAATCACACGACGAGCGTCAGGAGGCTCCCATGAGCGAGCAGAACCAGGATCGCGCCCCGCTGGCCGACCCGGCCGAGGACGACGCCTTCTTCCCCTCCCCCTACTCCCTGTCCCAGTACGTCCCGCCGAAGACCGACTTCGACGGCGTCGAACACGAGGGCGAGTACACCGGGGGCCGCTGGAAGGTGCTGATGATCGGCACCGAGGAGCGGTACCTGATGACCGAGGAGGGGAAGTTCTTCTCCACCGGCAACCACCCCGTGGAGATGCTGCTGCCGCTCAAGCACCTCGCCGACGCCGGCTTCGAGGTGGAGATCGCGACCATCACCGGCGCCCCGGTGAAGCTGGAGCTGTGGGCCATGCCCGCCGAGGACGAGGCCGTGAAGGACACCTTCGAGCGGTTCAAGCAGCAGCTGAAGAACCCGCGCAAGCTCTCCGACCTCGTGGAGAGCGAGCTCGGCGAGGACTCGGACTACCTGGGTGTGTTCATCCCCGGCGGGCACGGCGCGGTCAACGACCTGCCCGAGTCCGAGCTGGTGCAGCAGGTCCTGGATTTCGTGCAGGACCGCCAGCGCACCCTGATCACCCTGTGCCACGGGCCCGCCGCGCTGCTGGCCTCGGGGCTGGGGCGGGAGGAGTCCCGCTTCGCCGGGTACGAGATCACCGTGTTCCCGGATGCCCTGGATGAGGGCCCCAACGTGGAGATCGGCTACCTGCCGGGACACCTGCGCTGGCTGGTGGCCGAGGAGCTGGGCAAGCAGGGGCTGAAGGTGCTCAACGAGGACATGACCGGCGCCGTGCACCGGGACCGCAACCTGCTGACCGGGGACTCGCCGCTGGCCTCCCACGCCCTGGGCAAGCTGGCCGCGGATGTGCTCCTCGACGAGGCCGCCGCGCGGGACTGAGATGTGGAGACGAGCATGGATCTGACCGAGGTAGAGGTGTTCATCCCGGATGGCGGGCCCGAGGACGCCGAGCGGGAGGCGTTCCTGGACACCGCGGAGGAGCTGCTGGAGGAGGGGCTGCCGATTACGGTGTACAGCCGCGGCACGCACGACTGGGCTTTCCAGGAGTGCGAGCACGTGGCGGACATGGTCGCGGCCTCCGGCGAGCAGGTCCTGCCGATCACGCTGCTGGGCCCGCAGATCGTGGCCTCCTGGACGTATCCGACCGCCGAGCAGATGCGCCGCTTCGCCCGCGCCCGGGTCCCGAAGCGCAAGGACCCCCGCTTCTCCTCTACGGGCGCCGCCTGCGGACCCGGCGGGGGCGCCGTCGGGATGCCCGGGGCGGGCGGCCCCGCAGCCGGGGCGCGGATCGCCGGCGCCGGGATCGCCGCGGGTGGTGCGGGTGCCGCCGGCACCCAGGGACCCGCGGGATTCGCCGCGACCCTGGCCGGGGTGCGGGAGACCCCGCGGGGCGGACCCGACATCGGGAACCGACGCAACCTCATGGGCGGGGACGTCGGGGATGGTCTCCCGGAGGCGGATGCGGAGGCGGACGCCCAGCAGGGCGGAGGCTGCTGCGGCGGCTCCTGCGGCTGCGGGTCCCACTGACCCCCCTACCCTCCCTCCTCACCGCAGAACTGGAGATGCCTCTCATCACGGGACGCGTGGCGTCCCGAGATGAGAGGCATCTCCAGTTGTGCGGAGGAGGGGGCGAGGGGGTTGCTCGACCATTTATATAGTGGCACGATGTATTTTCGTCCCGCTCGCACCGTCGAAAGCACCCGCATGTCCGCAGCCACCGACCTGCACACCCCCGCCGCACCCCAGAGCCCGGCACCCCGGCCCCTGCCGGAGCGCTCCCCCCAGACCCCCGGCTCCTCCCCCGCCTCCGCCCGACGCACCGGCTCCGCGGCCGCCCATGGCCGCTCCCGCCGGCGGATCCGCGGGCCCTTCCGCTCCGGGGAGTTCTGGAGGACCCTCCTGACGCACCTGATCACCCCGCTGTTCCTGGGCACCGGCATGGCCCTGGCCTACCTCGGCGCCTTCCACGCCCCCAGCCCCCACCACCTGCCCGTCGCGGTGGTCGGGCAGGGCGAGCAGACCGCGGCCTTCGCCCAGTCCCTGAACGACGCCGCGGACGGGGACCTGCAGGTACGCACCGTGGGCACCGCCGATCAGGCCCAGCAGCTGGTCCGGGATCGCGACGTCGTCGCCGCCTACGCCCCCGGGGAGGACCAGGCCGCCCTCTACGTGGCCACCGCCGCCTCCGCCTCGGACAAGGAGGTGGCCCAGCAGGTCCTCGGGCCGATCGCCTTCCGGCAGCACCTGCCCCTGCAGACCGTGGACGTGGTGCCCACCAGCGGGCAGGACACCAGCGGGCAGAGCATCTTCTTCATGCTCGTGGCCCTGAGCGTGGGCGGGTACTCCTCCGCCGTCGCGATCGCGGCGGCCACCGCCAAGGTCAGCTACCTCGGGCGCCTGCTGATCAGCGTGGCCGTGTCCTTCGTGATCGCGGCGCTGGTGACCATCGTCGTCGCGGACATCATGCAGGCCATCCCCGGGCACCGCTGGGGTGTGCTGATGCTGTCCTGGCTGTACGTGAGCACCATCTCCCTGCTCGGGGTGGCCCTGCACCCGATCCTGCACCGCTGGACCACGCCGTTCCTGGTGATGTGCTTCGTGATGCTGAACTTCACCAGCTCCACGGGGATCTTCAGCGCCCACACCGCCCCGGCCTTCTTCCAGGGGCTGAGCACCTTCTGGAACGGCGCGGCCTGGCTGCGCGCGGTGCAGACCCTCGTGTACTTCCCCGGCCAGCCCTTCTGGTGGGACATCCTGCGCCTGGGGCTGTGGCTCGTGGTGGTCGGAGGGCTGATGGGCCTGACCCACTGGTTCTCCATCCACCGCACCCGCGTGGTGGACGAGGAGATCCCGGTGGATGAGGACGAGGAGGGCATCGCCGCCTGAGCACCCGCCTCGCCCGCCTCATCAGGCCCGACGGCGGGTGAGCGAACGGCGCACCAGCGGCCAGCAGGCCACCAGCACACCCGTGGCGATCAGGCTGGTCCACACCTGGGTGCGTCCGTCCGGACTGAACAGCATCACGATCAGGACGAAGGCGACGCCGCCGATCAGCAGGATGTTCAGCCACGGATGGAACCACACCTTCAGCTGCAGCCCGTCCCGCTCCTGCGGCGTCATCCGGCGGCGCAGGTTCATCTGGGTCAACGCGATGAACACGTACACGAACAGCGCCACCAGACCCGCGGAGTTCATGATGAAGTCGAAGACACCGGAGTCCGGGGCCGCGAAGTTCACGATCGTGGCGATGACCCCGCCGATGGTCGAGGCCAGCAGCGCGAACACGGGCACCCCGGTGCGGGAGCGGCGGGCGACGATCCGCGGGGCGAAGCCCTGCTGGGCCAGGGCCGCGAACATCCGGGAGGCGGAGTACAGCCCCGAGTTGAGCACCGAGAGCACCGCGGTGAAGATGATCAGCTGCATCACGACGTCGGCCCCGGGCAGGCCCAGCCGGGCGAAGACCAGGGTGAACGGCGCGTGGGCGACGTCGGTGGGCGCGGGCAGCTCGTCCCACGGGATGACCATGGTGATCACCAGGACGGCGCCGACGAAGAACAGCAGGATCCGCCAGATCACCGTGGAGGTGGCCTGCCGGACCCCCTTGGCCGGGTCCTCGGACTCCGCGGCGGCCATCACGGCGATCTCCGTGCCGAAGTAGGAGAAGATCACCAGCGCCACCCCGGTCAGGGCCACGCTGTACCCGTGCGGGGCGAAGCCGCCGTGGGCCCACAGGTTGGACACGCTCATCGAGGTGTCCGGCCACAGCCCGAGGGCGAAGAGCAGCCCGGCCACCAGGAACACGACGATCGCGATGACCTTGATGCTGGCCAGCCAGAACTCCACCTCCCCGAAGGTGCGCACCGAGATCATGTTGGTGCCGACGAACAGCGCCAGCAGCAGGAAGGACCCCGCCCAGGCGGGCAGCACGGGGAACCAGCCGTGCAGCGTCTCCCCGCCGAGCACGGACTCGTAGGCCAGCACCCCGACCCAGAAGTACCAGTACAGCCAGCCCACCAGGTACGCGGCCCAGTCGCCCAGCCCCACCCGGGCGTACTCCATGAAGGAGCCGATGGCCGGGCGGGCCGCGGCCATCTCCCCCAGCATCCGCATCGCCAGGAACACCAGCAGCCCGCCGAGCAGGTAGGACAGCACGGCGGCGGGACCCACGGAGCGGATGACGTTGCCGGAGCCCACGAACAGGCTCGCCCCGATGATCCCGCCCAGGGTGATCATGGTGACGTGGCGTGAGCGCAGCTTGCGCGGGGCCGAAGGGGCGCCGCTCTCGGGGGCGCCGTCGCCGGGGGCCTGCCCGCCGGGGGCGCGCCGGGAGCCGCGCGGGCGGTGGACCGTGGAGCCCATCGAGGTCTGCGGGGAGACCGGATCGTCGTAGGGATTGGTGCGCGGCGAATCGGCCATAGCGGTGCTCCTCAGGTCGGCGGGAGGTGATCCTCCCAGCTTCCTCCTGTCCTGTTACGGAACGGGAACGCCGATCAGGCCGCCGCGCGGATGGCGTCGGCCAGGATCTCCAGGGCCCGGCCCAGCAGCTCCTCCCCGATCACCAGCGGCGGCAGCAGCCGGATCACGTTGCCGTAGGTGCCGGCGGTCAGCACGATCACCCCGCGGTCCATGCAGTAGGACGCGATCTCCTTGGCGGCCGTGGGGTGCGGGGTCTTGGAGGCGGAGTCGGAGACCAGCTCCAGCGCGAGCATGGCCCCGCGCCCGCGGAACTCGCCGACGATGTCCAGCTCCTCCACCAGCGGCTCAAGGACGGAGCGCACCTGCGCCTCGATGGCCTGGGCGCGGGCGCCGAGGTCCCAGTCCCGCATGGTCTGGATCGCGCCCAGGGCCGCGGCGCAGGAGACGGGGTTGCCGCCGTAGGTGCCGCCGAGCCCGCCGGGCTTCACGGCGTCGAACAGCTCGGCCCGCCCGGTCACCGCGGACAGCGGCATCCCGCCGGCGATGCCCTTGGCCGTGGTCACCAGGTCCGGGACCACGCCCTCGTGATCCACGGCGAACCACTTCCCCGTGCGGCAGAACCCCGCCTGCACCTCGTCGGCGATGAACACGACGCCGTTGTCCCGGGTCCACTCGGACAGGCGCGGCAGGAAGCCATCCGCGGGGACGATGAACCCGCCCTCGCCCTGGATCGGCTCGATCAGCACCGCGGCCACGTTCTCCGCGCCGATCTGCTTCTCGATCTGCTGGATGGCCCGCTCCGCGGCCTCCTTCCCGCCGATCGGGGCGGCCTCCCGGTACGGGTAGCTCATCGGCACCCGGTAGATCTCCGGGGCGAAGGGCCCGAAGCCGGCCTTGTACGGGGCGGCCTTCGCGGTCAGGGCCATCGTGAGGTTGGTGCGCCCGTGGTAGGCGTGGTCGAAGACGACGACGGCGTTGCGGGAGGTCGCGGCCCGCGCGATCTTCACCGCGTTCTCCACGGCCTCGGCACCGGAGTTGAACAGCACGGTGCGCTTGGGGTGGTCCCCGGGGGTCAGCTCGTTCAGCTGCTCCGCGACGGCCACGTACCCCTCGTAGGGGGTGACCATGAAGCAGGTGTGGGTGAAGTGCGATGCGGCCTCGCGCACCCCGTCCACCACGGCCGGGGCGGAGGCGCCCACCGAGGTCACGGCGATGCCGGAGCCCAGGTCCACCAGGGAGTTGCCGTCCACGTCCACGACGACGCCGCCGTCGGCGTCGGCCGCGTACACCGGGGTGGAGGAGGCCACACCGGCGGGCACCACCCGGGCGCGGCGCTCGGTGAGCTCCCGGGACTTGGGCCCGGGGAACTCCCCGGTCAGGCGGATCTCCTGCGGCAGGCGGTAGGTGATCTCAGACAAGGAACGCACTTCTTTCTCTCGGAGGTCCGAGGGGTCGGTGGGCGGGTGGCGGCAGCGCCGCCCCCGGGTGTGATTCTAGTCGCGCCGGATGGCGGGCAGGGCGCCCGTCCAGGGCAGGGCGGTGGAGCCGTTGCGGCCGGGCTGATAATCCCGGGGGACCACCACGAGGGGGATGGGCAGGGCCGTGAGGATCTTCGAGGTGGTGGAGGAGAGGAACAGCCGCCCCGCCTCCGCGAGCTTGGAGGATCCGGCCAGCAGCAGGGAGCCGGTCCCCCAGTGCACCGAGTCCACGGCCTCCGGGATGGACCGGCCCACCCCCACCTCCACGCTCAGCAGATCCGCATCCTCTGGCTGCACCGGGCTGCGGCGCAGCATGTCCTCCACGGTGGCCCGCGCCCCGCGGCTGGTCTCCTTGGTCTCGTCCACCAGGGTGACCAGCCGCAGCGGCAGACCCGTGCGGTTCATGGTCGCCACGGCTTCGGCGACCAGCCCCATGCCGTCCTCCTCCGGACTGACCGCGCAGTCGATCCGGGTCAGGCGCTCCTGCGGATCCGCCTCACGCGGGGCCAGGATCACCGGGAGGGTGGCCCGGTGCAGCAGGGCGTTGGAGACGGAACCGATGCCGTGGCGGCGCCAGGTGCTGACCTTGGCTCCGCCGACCAGGACGGCCCCGGCGCCGCGGATCTCGGCCAGCTCCAGCAGACCGGTGGCGGAGCTGGCCGCACGGTGCAGGTGGAAGGAGGCGTCGACGTCGTCCGGGATGAGCTGGGCGGCCTCGGTCAGCCAGCGCTTGGCCTGCGCCTCGACCATCTGGGTGTAGTTCCCGCCGCCCTTCAGCGCGCGGGAGAAGGTCTCCTCGACCTTCACCACGTAGGCGATGTCCAGGCCCACGTCCAGGGAGCGGGCCATCGCCACGGCGAGGTTCAGGGCATCGCGTCCCCGCGCATTCGGGGTGTACCCGACGACGTACCTCACAGCTGCTCGAGGATCTCTCGGGCGGTCTTCCGGCCCATGCGCACCGCGCCGTCCACGTGCTGGTAGCCCTCCGCGGCGATGTCCGAGCAGGACCAGTGGATCGGGCCCACGGGGGCGTTCTGGTCCGCCCCGTAGCGGTGCAGTCCGCCGAGGTCGTAGCTGGCGGCGTAGGCCCCGCGGGTCCATTCCTCCGCGCCCCAGTCGGACTCGTAGTAGACCACCGGGTGCTTGGCCTCCTCGCCGAGCAGCTCGGCGATGGCATCGAGGATCGCGGCCTTGCGCTGCTCCGCGGTGAGCTCGAACATGGCGTCCGCCTTCTCGTCGGAGACGAAGCCGACCAGGGTGCCCCGGGCGTGCTCCTGCCCGGTGGCGGGATCCCAGTGGGTGTTGTCGTAGACCTCCTGCACCAGGTGGTCCGCGGCGAAGGCGGTGCCGGACAGGCCCTTGTCCCGCCAGAACGGGGTCTCGTACACGGCGTGGACCTTGATCACCAGGCCGAGGGACTGGTGCTGGTGCATCTGCTGCTGGCGCCGCGGCAGCGCCGGGACGAAGGAGATGCGCTCGTAGAGGTTCGGCGGCACGGCGACGACGGCGCGACGGGCCCGCACGAGCACCCCGCCGCCGTCGGCCTCGCCGTCCTCGGTGAAGTGCTCCGCCTCCACCAGGACGGGGTGGGTGCCCTCCTCCTGCCAGCGCAGCACGCGCACGGGGTGCTCCAGGATCACATCCTCCCCGAGCTGCTCGGCGATGGTGGTGGACACGGACTGCATGCCGCCCAGCACGCGCTCATCGAGGATGAAGTCCTCATCCACGAGGTTCGAGAAGGAGCCGGCGGAGGCGGCCATGAGCACGGCCTGCAGCGCGGAGAAGGCGTGCGCGGGTTTGGTGAGCATCCCCCCGGCGATGAACAGGCCGATGTTCTGGCAGGCCTCCTCATCCGCGGACTGCTCGCGCAGCCAGTGGTGGAAGCTGATGGTGTCCAGCTCGCGGGCCAGGGGATGGGCCCAGGGCTCGTGCGGCCCGATCTGCGCGGCGAGGTCATCCAGGATTCCGATGAGCCGGGCCATCTCCGCCTGGGTCTGCTCCGACGCGGGGAACATCTCGCCGGTGTAGCGGGTGACGGTGCCGTCCGGGGCTCGGTAGACGGACTCGCCGTCGCGGTAGCGGGAGTAGGTCCGCAGGCCCAGCTCCCGCACGAGCTCCAGGAGGGCGGTCTGATCCGGGGAGATCCACTGGCCGCCGATCTCCAGGAAGTGCCCGTCCACCTCCTTGGACCAGGTGCGGCCCCCCACGCGCTGGCGCGCCTCGAGCACGGCCACGCTCTTCCCGGCGCTCTTCAGGTCCCGGGCGGCGTTCAGGCCGGAGGGACCGGCGCCGATGACGACGACGTCGACCTCGCGGGTGGGCCAGTCCGGATGGGCGGTGGGGGTGCTGGACGTCATGACGGGGACCTTTCGCGACGCGGCCTATAAACGAATGCTGTTCGTTTTGCAGTGTAGCCTGCGGATGCGCCCCGCGTCACCCCGGTCCGGCACGGCGACGGCGGTAAGGTCGAGGCCGTGACCCAGAAGCCCCCGCGCCGTCGCGGCCGCCCCACCCGCACCGTCCTGGACCCCGCCCGGATCGTGGCCACCGCACGGGAGCTGCTGGAGACCGTGGGCGAGGGCTTCACCATGACCATGCTGGCGCGCCGGCTCGGCGTCGCGCCCTCCTCCCTGTACAACCACGTGGGGTCCAAGGATGAGGTGCTCGCGCGCATCTCCGACGACGTCGCCCGCGGCATCGACTGCTCGGGTCTGGCCGACCTGGCCGACTCCGCCCCCGCGCTCCTGTCTCCCGCCCAGCGCGCCGCCGCCTGGCGCCGCGCCGCGGAGGAGTGGGCCCGCTCCTATGTCCGGGCCTTCGCCGCCCAGCCGGCCGTGATCGCGACCCTGGCGCTGACCCCGGTGGCCGAGGCGCCCCAGACCCTGCAGATGTACGAGACGGTCGGCCGCGGCTTCCTGGCCGCGGGATGGCCGGAGCGGCTGGCGCTGCGCGTGGTGGAGACCCTGGAGGCCTTCCTGCTCGGCAGCGCCCTGGACGCGGCCGCGCCCCAGGACATCTTCGACCCCGGCGCGCTCGGCGAGCGCTTCCCCACCATGGCGCGCCTGCAGGGCACGGTTGCGCAGACCGGTGGTGGGGCCGAGGCCGCCGCGGAGGCCTTCGAGATCGGGTTGGACGGCATCCTCACCGGCCTGGAACGGCGCCTGACTCGCATCCTCGGCTGAGGCGGCGCGGGTCACTCGGGGCGGTCCACCGCGCCCGGGGCGACCTCGATCTCCCCGCGAAAGAAGGCCGGCATCGTCCGAGACAGCACCAGCATGGTCACCACCCCGATCAGCAGGATCCCCGCGCCGAGGATGAACACCAGGCCCACCCCGAACAGCTCGGATCCGGAGCCGTTGGCCGGGTCGAAGGAGTCCGCGGTGGTGCGCACGAAGAAGATCAGCAGCAGCACCCCGCCCAGCAGCGGCCCCAGGAGCATCCGCAGGAACGCCCCGACGGAGCGGAAGGCCTGGCGGCGGAAGTACCAGACGCAGGCCAGAGCGGTGAGGCCGTAGTAGAAGCAGACCATGAGACTCAGCGCGGAGATGGTGTCCCACAGGACGTTCTCGGAGACCACGCGCATCACGGTGTAGAACCCGGCGGCGATGGCCGTGGAGGTGACGGTCGCGTAGCTGGGGGTCTGGAAGCGGGGGTGGATGCGGGAGAACCGCCGCGGCAGAGCGCCATAGAACCCCATGGCCAGCATGGTGCGCGCCGGGGAGACCATGGTGGACTGCAGCGAGGCGATCGAGGACATCAGCACTCCGAGGGACATCAGCACCCCGAGCGGCCCGAGCACCGGGGTCGCCAGCGCAGCGAACACGTTCTCCTGGATCTCCGGGTTGGACAGGCCGAGGGCGCCGTCGCCGGTGCCGGAGTAGGCCAGGGCCGCGCAGGCCACCAGGAGGTAGAGGATGACGACGACGCTGATCCCCAGCAGCGCGGCCCGACCCGGCGTCTTCTGCGGATCCTTGGCCTCCTCGTTCAGGGTCAGCGCGGTGTCCCAGCCCCAGTAGATGAACACCGACAGGGAGATGCCCGCGGAGAAGGCGGAGAAGGAGCCGACGCCGAAGGGGTTGAACCATTCGATGGAGGGGGTGTGCCCGTCGAAGGCAGTGCCGTGGGCCACGTGCACCAGGGCGGCAGTGGCGAAGACGACGAGGATCAGCAGCTGGAAGCCGACCAGCACGTACTGGAAGCGCTGGGTCTCCTCCACGCCGCGGTAGGAGATCGCGCAGGTGACGGCCATGAACACCAGGCAGGTCAGGACATTGACGGCCACGTTGCCGGAGAGGCCGGTGATGGCGTCGCTGCGGAAGATCTGCCCGAGCAGCAGATAGAAGAAGTCCACGGCGATCCCCGCGAGATTGGACAGCACCAGCACGGTCGCGGCCAGCAGCCCCCACCCGCCGATCCATCCGATCCGGGGCCCGAAGGCCTTGGTCACCCAGGTGAAGGTGGTTCCGGAGTCCGGCATCGCGCTGTTCAGCTCCCGGTAGCCCGCGGCCACGAGCAGCATGGGCACGAAGCCGAGCAGGAAGATCGCCGGAAGGTGCACCCCGACGACGGAGACCGTGGGCCCCAGCGCCCCGGCCAGGGTGTAGGCGGGAGCGATCACGGAGATGCCGACGACGGCGGCCCCGAGCAGTCCGACCTTCCCGACGCTGAGACCCTTGCCCGAGACCTGCGATTCGGCATCGCCGGCGCGGCCCGTCCCTTCACCCGGGATGCTGACGGGGGCCTCCCTCCTCGAGCGGAGGCGCCGGGAGACCGCCGGGGAGGTGGAGGTGTGGACGGGGACCTCGCGACGGGGTCGTGAACTCACGGGCGCTCCTTGTCAGGGTCGCGGACGATCAGGGTGCGGAATCCGGCAGCGGCCACCAGATAACGAACGCCTTTCGTTTTGTTGGGTGCCACCCTACCCCCGGCGGCGTCGATCCGTGAACCCGATCACCCGTGGCCCCTCCCCGCGAGCCGGCGCTTCCGTTCCCCTTCCGGCGGGATTCGGGGACGACAGCGCCGTCTCGGCATCGGCAGGTGCTGGGAAGGGGGCAGGTCGGCGTCGGGAGGGGCCGAACCCGCGTGTAGCGTGGGGGTCCGCACCGGCCGACGTCGAGACCCCGAGGAGATGCGCGCGTGGAGGAATGGATCTGGCCGCTGTGGATCGGCCTGGGTGCGGGGACCCTGCTGTTCCTCGCGGTCCTCATCCCCCTGCTCGTGTGGCAGTACCGCCGCTACGGGCACCCGCCGCTGCGCCGGATCATCGGCAGCCTCGCGGTCAGCCTCTACGCGGCCGGGCTGTTCGCGTACACCATGCTGCCGCTGCCGGAGCCGGGCAGCCTGGACTGCTCGGGCGGCTCGGCGATCCAGTTGGTCCCCTTCCACTTCCTGCAGGACATCCGCACCCAGACGGCGGGGCTGTCCACGACCGGGATGCTGACCTCGCGGGTGACCCTGCAGGTGGTGTTCAACGTGGTGCTGTTCCTGCCGTGGGGGATGCTGGTGCGCGGCTTCTTCAAGCGCAGCTGGCTCACCGCCACCGTCACCGGGTTCCTCGGCTCCCTGCTCATCGAGTCCTCGCAGTACACGGGCCTGTGGTTCCTCTACCCGTGTGCGTACCGGCTGGCCGACGTCGACGACCTCATCGCCAACACCGCCGGCGCCCTCATCGGCGCGGTGGTGGCCCCGCTGTTCCTGGCGTGGATGCCGTCCTCCGCGGAGCTGGCCGCGACCCGCCGCGTGCCCCGCCCGGTGACCGTGTGGCGCCGGTGGTTCGCGATGCTGCTGGACTGGCTGGGCATCGGCGTGGTGACGCTGGCCGCCTCCACGGCCGCGGCGATGCTCTTCCACGTCACCGGATGGCAGCGGCCCTCCGCCGGGATCCAGGCGACGACGACGGTGCTACTGCCCGGTCTGCTGTGGGTTCTGGTTCCCGCCGTGACCGGCACGCGGGCCTCGGCGGGGCAGAAGGCCGTGTGGCTGGCCCCGGTGCGCCGGGCTCCGCGGGCTTCGACGGAGGGCTCGGTGATGCGACGACTGCCCCTGTGGCGGTCCCTGGTGCGGGCGCTGAGCGTGGCCGGGGTGTACGTGGCGGTGCGCGCCGAGGCCGCGGCGGCCGCGGACGGCATCGGCACCGCGGTGCTCACGCTGGCACTGGGACTGTGGATCCTGGCCGCCCTGATCGCCGTCATCCCCACCCGGAACCACCGGGGCCTCTCCTATGCCCTGGCCGGGGCGGAGCTGGTGGACGCGCGGGAGCTGCCGGAGCCCACTTCCCCGCGACCGAGACGGCGCCCCCGCTCCCAGCCGCTCCCCTGAGCCCACCGACCCGGCGCTTTCGTTCCCTCCCGGCCCCGCTTCGCACGCGAAACGGCGCTCCCGTTCCCTTCCACCCCCTCCGCCCACGCGAGACGGCGCATCCGTTCCCTAAATCGTCATTTTCGGGAACGAATGCGCCGGGTCGCGGGAGGGTGGGAACGAATGCGCCGGGTCACCGAGCTCTCGCGGGAAGAGTGGGAACGGATGCGCCGGGTCAGCAGGTCAGCGGGTCCGGCGATCAGCGCAAAGAGGCCGCGGCCTCCTGGGCGCCGCGCATCATCAGGGTGACATCGGCGGTGACGGAGAGGAAGTCCGCTCCGGCCTGCGCGTACTCCCGCGCCCGCTCCGGGTCGAAGCAGTTCACCCCCACGGGTTTGCCCGCGGCATGGGCGGCGTCGAAGACCCGGTGCACCGCGGCCACCACCTCCGGGTGGCCCTGCTGACCCAGCAGCCCCATCGACGCCGCCAGGTCCGCCGGACCCACGAACAGCGCGTCCACTCCGTCGACGCCCGCGATCGCCGCCGCCTGCTCCACCGCCGCGGCGGATTCGATCTGCACCGTCAGAGACACCAGCCCCGCAGCGCGGGACAGGTACTCCGGCACCGCGTTCCACCGGGAGGCCCGCGCCAGGGCGGAGCCCACCCCGCGCACCCCCTCCGGCGGGTAGCGGACCGCCCGCACGGCGTCGGCGGCCTGCTCGGCGGTGTCCGCCATCGGCACCAGGAGGTTCTGCGCCCCGGCGTCGAGCACCTGCTTGATCACCACCGCATCCAGGGCCGGGACCCGCACCACCGGGGTCGCCGGGTAGGCCGCGAGCGCGCGCAGCAACCCGGTGATGGTCTCCAGGCCGATGGGCGAGTGCTCGCCGTCGATCAGCACCCAGTCCACTCCGGCGGCCCCGGCGATCTCGGCGGCCACCGGGGACCCGGAGCACACCCACATCCCGACCAGGGGCGCGGCAGCCCCCCGCCCGACGCCGCCCGGGCCGCCCTCGACGCCGTCCGCCGCACTCTGTCCGGGTCGGGCCGCGAGCCGCTCGGCGAGGGTCGGCGGGAGCTCTACTCGAAACGGCATGTGATGGTCCCCAGCTCTCGGTAGTCGGCGTACACGGTGTCGCCCTGATGGACCCACAGGGGTCGGGTGAAGGAGCCGGCGAGGATGATCTGCCCGGCCTCGAGCCGGTCCCCGTGCCCCGCGAGGCGATCGGCCAGCCAGCGCACCCCATTGGCGGGGTGGTTCAGGACGCCGGCGGCCACCCCGGTCTCGATGATCTCCTGGTTGCGGGAGAGGGTCCCGGCGACCCATCGCAGGTCGACGGCGTCGGGGGCGACGGGGCTCCCGCCGAGGACCATCGCCCCGAGGGCGGCGTTATCCGCGATGGTGTCCACGATGGTGCGGCCTTCCATCGCGATGCGGGAGTCCAAGACCTCGAGGGCGGGGACGACGTACTCGGTGGCGCGCAGGACGTCGAAGATGCTCACCCCGGGACCGACGAGGTCGTCCTTCAGGACGAAGGCCAGCTCCATCTCGATGCGCGGGTGCGTGTACCGGTCCCAGGTGAACACGTGCCCGGAGTCGCGGACCTGGTCATCGAAGATCACCCCGTAGTCGGGTTCGTCGATGCCGGTGGCCTCCTGCATGGCCTTGGAGGTCAGGCCGATCTTGTGTCCGGCCCTGCGCCGCCCGGCCTCCTCCTGCCGCCGGGCCCAGATCCGCTGCACGGCGTAGGAGTCCTCGACGGTCATCTCCGGGTAGCGGGCGGTCAGCAGCGGCACCGGCCGCCGATCCTCGCCGGCTCGGTGCAGCTGCTGCGCGATCTGCTCGCGGGTCCTCTCATCCAGCATGACGCCCCCTAGAGCTGGTTCCCGATCTTGAAGCCCTTGGCGGCCTCGCCCCGGTAGGTGCCGGCCTCGTCGTCGGCCCGGGTGTAGGAGAACCCGTCCGCGCCGATGGTCACCTCCAGCTCCGAGGCGGCCTCACGGTCCACCACCGGCTGCGGGTTCCCGTCCAGGTCCAGCACCGGGGAGGCCTCGGTGTACCAGGAGGGGACCACGGGGTTGCCCCACCAGTCCCGCCGCTGGTTGTCGTGCACGTCCCAGTGCACCACCGGGTTGTCCGGGTCCCCGGTGTAGTAGTCCTGGGTGTAGATCTCGATGCGGTGCCCGTCCGGGTCCAGGATGTACAGGTAGAACGCGTTGGAGACGCCGTGGCGGCCCGGGCCGCGCTCGATCCGGTCCGAGATCCGCAGCGCCCCCATCTTGTCGCAGATGTAGAGGATGTTGTGCTTCTCGTGGGTCGCGAAGGCCACGTGGTGCATCCGCGGACCGTTGCCGCCGGTCATGGCGGTGTCGTGCACGGTGGGCTTGCGGCGCATCCACGCGGCGTACTCGGTGCCCTGCTCATCGGAGATGTCCTCGGTGATCCGGAACCCCAGTCCCTCCATGTAGCGGCAGGCCCGCGGCACGTCCGGGGTCACCTGGTTGAAGTGGTCCAGGCGCACCAGCGCGCCCGCGCCGTACAGGTCGTAGCGCCAGGCCAGGCGCTCCACGTGCTCGACCTCGTGGAAGAACTCGTAGGGGAAGCCCAGCGGGTCCTCGACCCGCACCGAATCCCCGATGCCCTTGACGAATCCCTCCCGACGGCGCTCGACCCGGCAGCCCAGCTCCCGGTAGTAGGCCTCGGCGGCGTCGACATCCTCCGGGGTGCGCACCCGGTAGGAGAAGGCGCGCACCGCGGCCACCGGGCCCCGGCGCAGCACGAGGTTGTGGTGGATGAACTCCTCCATGGAGCGCAGGTAGATCGCCTCGTCGTCCTCCTCGGTGACCACCAGGCCCAGCAGGTCCACGTAGAACTTCCGGGATTGGGCCAGGTCGGTGACGATCAGCTCCATGTACGCGCAGCGCAGGATGTCCGGCGGCTGGACGGAGGGGGTGGGGATGGGTGCGGTGTCCTGGGTGCTCATCTGCGGCGCCTTTGCTCGTGATGGTCGGTGGGTCGGGAAGGAGTACGGGCCCGACGCCGCCCGGGCGGGGCGGCGTCGGACGGCGGGGGTGCCGGGCGGCTTCAGGCCTGTTTGCCGAAGACGGGGTTGTGGACCTCGCCGAGGTTGATGTGCACGGCCTGACTGTCCGTGTAGAAGTCGATGGAGCGGTAGCCGCCCTCGTGCCCCAGCCCGGAGGCCTTGACTCCGCCGAAGGGGGTGCGCAGGTCCCGGACGTTGTTGGAGTTCAGCCACACCATCCCGGCCTGGGTGGCCTGGGCGAAGGTGTGGGCGCGCTTCAGATCGTTGGTCCAGATGTAGGCGGCCAGCCCGTACTTCGTGTCATTGGCCAGGGCCAGCGCCTCCTCCTCGGTGTCGAAGGGGGTGATGGCCACGACCGGCCCGAAGATCTCCTCCTGGAAGATCCGGGCCTCGGGGGCGACGTCGGCGAAGACCGTGGGCCGGATGAAGTTGCCCTCCGGGAACTGCTCCGGGCGTCCGCCGCCGGCCACCAGCCGGGCCTCGGTCCTGCCGATCTGAACGTAGGACATGACCTTTTCGAAGTGCTCCGGGTGCACCAGCGCCCCGACCTCCGTGGTCTTCTCCGAGGGCAGGCCCACCTTCACCCGCTCGGCCTGGGCGGCGTAGCGGGAGACGAACTCGTCGTAGATCCCGCGCTGCACGAGGATCCGGGAGCCGGCTGTGCAGCGCTCGCCGTTGAGGGAGAACACCCCGAAGATCGTCGCGTCGATCGCGGTGTCCAGGTCCGCGTCCTCGAACACGACGGCGGGGGACTTCCCGCCCAGCTCCATGGACAGGCCCTTCAGATGCGGGGCGGCGTTGGCGAAGATGATCTGCCCGGTCCGGGACTCCCCGGTGAAGGAGATCAGCGGGACGTCCGGGTGCCTGACCAGCGAGTCCCCGGCGTAGCCCTCCTCGCCGAACCCGTTGACCAGGTTGAACACGCCGACGGGCAGCCCGGCCTCCTCGAAGATCCCCGGCCACAGGGACGCGGACAGCGGGGTGAACTCGGCGGGCTTGAGCACCACGGTGTTGCCGGTGGCGATGGCGGGGGCCAGCTTCCAGGACTCCAGCATGAACGGGGTGTTCCAGGGGGTGATCAGCCCGGCCACGCCCTTGGGCTTGCGGTTAACGTAGTTGACCTGGCGGCCGGGGACCTTGAAGGCGTCGTCGTGCTGGGCGACGATCAGGTCCGCGAAGAACCGGAAGTTCTCCGCGGCCCGGCGCGCCTGGCCCAGGGCCTGGGTGATCGGCAGGCCGGAGTCGTAGGACTCCATCGCGGCCAGCGCCTCCCCGCGGGACTCCACGATGTCCGCGATCCGGTGCAGCACCCGGGAGCGCTCCCGCGGCAGCATCCCGGGCCAGGGGCCGTTCTCGAAGGCCTCCTTCGCGGCGGCGACGGCGGCGTCGACGTCGGCCTTCTTCCCGGAGGCCGCCCGGATGTAGGGCCGGTTGGTCACGGGGTCGAGGACGTCGAAGGTCTCCCCGTCGAGGGAGTCGACGAACTCCCCGCCGATGTAGTGGCGCAGGACCTCCGGCAGGTCCGCCGGTCGGGCCTGCTGTTGGATCTGCTCGATGCTCTCGGTCATGGCTCCTGCTCTCAGGTGGTGGTGCTGGACGGTTGGTGCTGGCGGGCCAGGTAGCTGCCCAGGGTCGCGGCTCGGTGGGCCCGGGCCGCGGCCTCGATCCGCTCGGGAGCGGCATCGGACTCCAGCAGGCCCAGCAGCTGCTCGTGCTCGGCCACGGAGTCCCGGGCCCGCTCCGGGACGAAGGAGAAGGTGGATTCGCGCAGGTGCCCCAGCCGCTCCCACTCGGCCTCCACCAGCTCGATCAGCCGCGGATTGGGACAGCGGTCGAACAGCACCCGGTGGAACTCGTGGTTCAGCCGGGTGAACTCGGCGGGCTCGAAGTCCTCCAGCAGCCGGGCCATCCGGTCGTTGATGCCGCGGGCCCGGTCCAGGTCCTCGGCCGTGAGGTGCTCGGCGGCGTGGGCGGTGGCCGCCCCCTCCAGCAGGCCCAGGGTCTGCATCGAGGCGCTGTACGCGGCGGCGTCGCGCATGGCCACCCGCGCCCCGACGTTGCGCTCGAAGGTCACCAGCCCCTCGGCCTCCAGCTGGCGGATGGCCTCGCGCACCGGGACCACGGACATGCCCAGCCGATCCGCCAGGGTGCTCAGCACCAGGCGCTCACCCGGCGGGAAGACCTGCTCGGTGCGGGTCCCGTGGATGCGGTCCTTGATCCACCGATAGGCCCGTTCGGCCTTGCTCAACCCGGCCTCCGCCTCGGTGGGGGCGGGGGTCTCGACGGCGGTCACCCCTGCTCGCTGCGCCATGTCCGGTACGCCTCCTTCCACGTCCCGACGGGCGGGAACAGCCCGTCCACGGGATGCCCCTCGGCCACCCGCTCGGCCACCCACTCGTCCTGGATCTCCTTCTCGCGGGCGGCCTCGGCCACCTCGCGGGCCAGGGCCCGCGGGATCACGATGACGCCGTCGTCGTCACCCACGAGCACGTCCCCCGGGAGCACGGCGGCGTTCCCGCAGGCCGCGGCGGTGTCCGCCTCCCACGGAACGTGCCGCTCCCCCAGCACGGCCGGGTGGCGGGTGCCGGCGAAGACGGGCAGGCCGATCCCGGCCACGGCCGCGGAGTCCCGGACGCCGCCGTCGGTGACCACCCCTGCGGCCCCGAGGCGGCGGGCGCGCAGGGCCAGCACGTCCCCGAGGGTCCCGGAGCCGGACTCCCCGCGGGCCTCGATCACCAGCACCTCGCCCTCGCCCACGGCGTCGAAGGCCCGCTTCTGGGCGTTGTACCCGCCGCCGTGCTCGGCGAACAGGTCCTCCCGCAGGGGCAGGAAGCGCAGGGTGCGGGCCACCCCGACCATCCGGGTGCCCGGGGTCAGCGGGTGCACCCCCTCGATGACGATGCCGTGGATGCCGCGGGCGCGCAGCTGGGCGGAGAGTCCCGCGGTGGGGGTGGACTCCAGCAGGGCGCGCAGCTCGGGGTCCAGGGGGGCAGGGGTGCCGGGCTGCCGGGCCGAAGCCGGGGCGGCGGGGGCGGTCGCGGCCGGAGCTGACTCGGCTGTCGCGGACTCGGCGGGGACGGCGTCGTCGGGGACCAGCCCCGCGGCTTCCCGGGAGCCCCAGGCTTCCTCGCGCTGCTTCTCATCCGCCGTCGGCAGGGAGCCGAGGGCGGCGTCGAAGCCGCCGGGCCCGGCGACCACGCGGGTGCTCAGCCGGCCGCTGGTGGGGTGCCCCGCGGCGTCGGGGGCGTCCACCTCCACCTCCACGACGTCGCCCGGGGCGATCACGGAGGACCCGGCCGGGGTGCCGGTGAGGATCACGTCCCCGGGGCGCAGGACGAGGTGCTGGGAGAGGTCCGCGACGAAGCGGGCCAGGGGGAAGATCATGTGCTCGTCGGCGGTGGTGTCCTCCTGGCGCAGCTCGCCGTTGACCCAGGTGCGCACGCGCAGCGCGGCGGGGTCCACGGCGCGGGCGTCGATCAGCTCCGGGCCCAGCGGGGTGTACCCGGCTCGGCCCTTGGAGCGCAGGTTAGAGCCCTTGTCCGCGGCGCGGTAGTCGTACAGGCCGAGGTCGTTCGCGGCGGTCACCGCCCCCACGTGCGCCCAGGCCTCCGCAAGGCCGACGCGGTGCGCGGTGGCGCCGATGATCAGGGCGATCTCGCCCTCGAAGGCCAGCAGCTCGGTGCCCTCGGGCCGCTCGACGACGCCGCCGGAACCGGCCAGGGAGCCGGCGGGCTTGAGGAAGTAGGAGGGCTGCTCGGGGCGCCGTCCGCGCTGGGCGGCCCGGGACTCGTAGGCCACGTGCACCGCGATGATCTGGGCGCCTTCGGGGACGGGGACGGCGGTCGAGGCGGAATCGCGGGCGCCGTCGTCGCGGTCGCTGCGGGGGTCGATGCTCATGCGCGGTCCTGCCTGTGGATGCTCCGATGGATCTGTCAGGATCGTATATCATCCTGCCGAAGTGTGACAAGGGTCCCCTTTGAGCCGCACACCGTATATGATCTGGCGCAAGCTGCCGATCTGTGATGCAGCTCATCCGCAGCTTCCGCCGCTCGTCTGACAAAGGAGTCACCGACATGGTCGCCACACCCCCCGACACCCCACCCGTGCCCGAGGACGTCTCCTCCGAGGCCCGCCTACCCGAGGCCGCCCACCACGACCCCACCACCACGACCGCCGCCCTGCGCACCATCGACCAGCGCCGGGAGCAGCGCCGCGTCATCGCCGGGACCATCATCGGCACCAGCATCGAGTGGTACGACTTCTTCCTCTACGCCTCCGCCGCCGGCCTCGTCTTCGGGCAGCTGTTCTTCCAGCCGCTGGGCCCCCAGGCGGCGGTGCTCGTCTCCTTCCTCACCGTGGGGCTGAGCTTCCTGTTCCGCCCGCTGGGCGCCTTCCTCGCCGGGCACTTCGGGGACCGGATCGGGCGCAAGCGGGTCCTGATGATCACCCTGATCGGCATGGGAGCCGCGACCACGCTGATCGGCGTCCTGCCCAGCTACCACACCGCGGGGGTGACCGCTCCGATCCTGCTGTTCGCGCTGCGCATCCTGCAGGGCATCTCCGCGGGCGGCGAGTGGGGCGGGGCCGCCCTGATGTCCGTGGAGCACGCCCCCGTGGACCGGCGCGGGCTCTACGGCGCCAGCCCCCAGGTCGGGGTGCCGCTGGGTCTGCTCATGGCCTCCGGGATGCTCGCGCTGATGAGCGCGATCGCCCCGGGCGAGGCCTTCCTGCAGTGGGGCTGGCGGGTGCCGTTCCTGCTGTCCGTGGTGCTGATCGGCGTCGGATACTGGATCCGCCACGGCGTCGCCGAGTCCCCGGTGTTCCAGCAGATCGCGGACCGCCGCCAGAAGCGCTCCGCGCCGATCGGCGTGCTGTTCCGCCGCCACGGGGCGCTGGTGGTGGTCGCAGCACTCATGTTCGCCGGCAACAACGCCGTCGGCTACATGACCACCGGCGGCTTCATCCAGAACTACACCACGGACCCCGACGGCCCGCTGGGGATGGCCCGCGGACCCGTGCTGCTGGCCGTGACCGGCTCGGCCGTGACGTGGCTGGCGTTCACCCTGATGGCCGGATGGGCAGCGGACCGGATGGGGCGGCGCAGCTCCTACCTGCTGGGGTGGGCGCTGCAGCTGATCGGCGTGCTCACGCTGTTCCCCCTGGTCAACACCGGGGACCCCGTGAAGCTGTTCCTCGGCCTGGCGATCCTCACGGTGGGCCTGGGGTTCACCTACGGTCAGCAGCCGGCCGCGTACACGGAGATGTTCCCGGCCTCGGTGCGCTTCTCCGGGGTGTCCATCTCCTACGCGATCGGCGCGATCCTCGGCGGAGCCTTCGCCCCCACCATCGCCAAGTACCTCCTGCAGGCCACCGGCACGACGACGGCGATCGTGATCTACCTCGGGGCGATGACGGCGATCGGGGCGCTGGCCACCCTGATGATGCGGGACCGGCAGGGCATCCCCCTGGGCCCCGGACACGAGGAGGAGCAGGCCACCCGCCCGCTGATGATCGGCCGCTGACCGGCGCCCACCCTCTCCTCCTCGCGCCGTCGGTTCGGGACGGGTTCGTCGCTTCGGGACGGGATATTCCGGTCCCGAAGCGACGAACCCGTCCCGAATGCGCTTCCCGGGGGTGGGCGGGGGCCGCCGGGCGGGGGTGTTCACCCGGGCTTCACCGAGGCTGGTGATGCGGTTCACCGACCGCGCTTAATCTCATCGCTATGCAACCCATCAGCATCCGCACCGCCGCCTCCTGCCCGCGCGGTCGCCGCTTCGGCGCCGCCGGGGCGCTGGCCGTTCTCGCCCTGAGCACCGCGATCGGCCCAGCATTGGCCGCACCCGCCGACGACACGACCCAGACCACCGCGACCCCGACCGCCGTCACCGCGACCTCCGCGCCCACCCTCGCGGCCGCCGCGACCACCGCCCCGGACGGCGTCGCCCCCATGGCGGAGTTCGAGCAGTGGTGGACCCCGGTGGCCTACGACGCCGCAGACCCGGCCGGGACCGCCTTCCGCGGCAGCGTCACCGAGGCCGGCGCCTCCGTGCTGAAGACCAACGACGAGCAGTACGCGGCCATCAACCACCGCGGCGCGGCCGACACCACCCAGGCCCACCGGGCGCTGATCGACGCGGACATGGACTGGGCCGAGACCCTGCCCGACGCGCTGGGCCCGGTGCTCGGCGGGTACCTGGAGGACGGCGTCGCCCAGGGGAAGCTGCCCCTGACCACCGCCGTCGTGAAGGACTCCGGCTCCGCGATCAGCACCGGGGCGGCGAAGAAGCACTACAACTACCCCCGCCCCTACATGAGCGACCGCAGCCTCGGCGGGAAGAACGACCTGCGCGGGCTGGCCCCGGACCTGAACACCACCCGGGTGTCGGACTGGTTGGACCCGGCCACCGGTCGGCTGCACACCGCCAGCTATGACGCGATGCTCGCCGGGCACTCCCAGGCCTTCCCCTCCGGGCACACCACCTACGCCTACGGCATCGGCATCGGCCTGGCCATGGTGCTGCCGGAGCTCGGCCCGGAGATCCTGACCCGCTCCTCCGAGGCCGGCAACAACCGGATCGTGCTGGGCGTGCACTACCCGCTGGATGTGATGGGCGGGCGCATCGAGGGCCACCTGGGCACCGCGGCCCTGTACTCCGGTGACTACGCCCAGACCACCCTGGCCCCGGCCCGCGCCGAGCTGACCGACTACCTCACCCAGCGGTGCCAGGAGGCCGGACTGGGTCAGACCCTCACCGCGTGCATCGACGCGACCCGCGCGAACGACTCCGGCGGGTACCGCAACGTGTTCACCGACGCCGTCTCCACGGCACCCGTCACCGATCGCGCCTCCGCCTTGCAGGCCTACCGGGCCCGGATGACCTACGGCTTCCCGGCCGTCGGCACCACCGGCCAGGCCCCGCGGGTGCCCGCCGGCGCGGAGTCCCTGCTGGCCACGGCCTTCCCGACCCTGAGCGCCGAGCAGCGCCGCGAGGTCCTGGCCGCCACGGAGATCCCCTCCGGCT
>ERZ1023261.160-NODE-160-length-29283-cov-7.932907_pt1 | contig 29283 bp, 29 predicted proteins | sample MGYA00521234_ERZ1023261 | MGnify/ENA primary metagenome ERZ1023261 (study PRJEB32759, sample SAMN07749871) | skin metagenome | biome: transportation; feature: city; material: polyester macromolecule | host: Homo sapiens | place: Hong Kong:TC line | collected...
CAAGAGACCATGCGTGCGGAACGAACCGGCGAACCGCGAGCCCTCGCCCAGGTCCAGGTGACCGGCCGAATGCACGCGGGCGAGCGCCGCGAACAGCGCGACCCGCCGCAACTGCGCGGACCGTCGTCGCTCACGCTCCACGATCGCTGCACGACGTGCGTTGGCGGAATCGAGGAAGTCGCGGCTGACCGGGTCGATCGGATCGCCGTCGGACTCCTGCGCCAGATGATCGAAGACCTCCAATCGCGGCCCACCGATCAGCATGTCGTCCGGCCTGCCGTCGGCGTCCCACGGTTCGGAGTACGCGCGCAATCTCCGACGCAACAGGAGTTGTTCCCGGTCGTCGTCGATCCACTCGCGCAACCGCGGCCACGCGGTCAGCAACGCCTCGTGGGTGACCTGCGCATGCGATGACGACACCGTGACCAGACGCGACGCCGCATAGTTCTCCAGGACACGTCCAGCGCCCGGATCCCCCTCGGCGGTCAACTCGTCGAGAGGGACGCGCCGCCTGGTCACCCCGTCCTCGTCGACGTTGACCATCGCGAGCAGCATGCGTCGCGCAATCTGCTGTTCGTGCGCGGACAGCTGTCCGTAGACCTTCTCAGCGGCCTGCTCGACCGCGCCGCCGCCACGGCCGCCCGCCGTCGGGCCCCGCTGCCGGAGCCGGTGCCGGCCCGGCAGATCACGGGCCGCTCGCTCATCGTCGTCGCCGTGCTGCTGGTGGCCGCCGTCCTGGTGGCGCCCACGCTGCGCGCGTTCCTGAACCAGCAGCTGGAGATCTCGGCCGCGCGCGAGGAGATCGCCACCATGCAGGCCCAGCGCGAGGACTACGAACGGCGGATCCAGCTGTGGGACGATCCCGCCTACGTGACCCAGCAGGCGCGTGAGCGTCTCGAGCTGGTCATGCCGGGGGAGACCCTGTACTCCGTGACGGGGCGGCCCTCCGAGACCGACACCGCGACCGAGACCGAGGACACGCCCGCCGCCGGCGCGGACGAGGTCGTCAACACCCGCCTGCCGTGGGCCGAGGGCCTGTGGGACTCGGCCGTCCGCGCCGGGCTCGAGTGAGCCCCGCGTCCCGCCCCCGCCCGCACCACCCCCGCACCCCCGAGGACACCATGACCGTCAGCCCCCGCCCCGCCCAGGACCGCACCGTCACCGAGCAGGACCTGGACACCCTGTCCCGCCAGCTCGGCCGCCCGGTCCGGGACGTCGTGGAGATCGGCGCCCGCTGCGTGTGCGGCAACCCCCTCGTGGCCACCACCGCGCCGCGGCTCTCCAACGGCATCCCGTTCCCCACGACCTTCTACCTGACGCACCCCGTGCTGACGGCGGCGGTCTCGCGCGTGGAGGCGGACGGGGAGATGGCGCGCATGAACGACCGCCTCGCCCAGGACCCCGCGCTCGCGGCCGCGCACCGCGCCGCGCACGAGGCCTACATCGCCGAGCGGGACCGGGTCGGGGCCGAGGCCGGCACGGGGCCCGTCCCGGAGATCGCCGGGGTCTCGGCCGGCGGCATGCCCGAGCGCGTGAAGTGCCTGCACGCCCTCGTGGGCCACGCGCTCGCGGCCGGGCCGGGGGTGAACCCGCTCGGTGACGAGGCGATCGCCCTGGTGGCCCCGTGGTGGACGCCCGAGGTCTGCGCGTGCGAGGGCGCGTGGGACGAGGCCGCGGCGGTGCCCACGAAGGACCTCTCCCGGCACGTGAAGCACCTCGAGCGCGTCGCCGCGCTGAAGGAGGTGACGGTGGCCGGCGTGGACTGCGGCACGAACTCCATCCGCCTGCTGATCTCCCGGCCGGCCGGGACGGACGAGACCACCGGCGCCGGGGCCGACCCGGCGGCGCCGCTGGCCGACGTCGTGCGCGAGATGCGCGTGGTGCGCCTGGGCGAGGGCGTGGACGCCACCGGCGCGTTCTCCGACGCCGCGCTGGAGCGCACCTTCGCGGCGGTCGACGAGTACGCCCGCCTGGTCCAGCGCCACCACGCCGGCCGGGTCCGGTTCGTGGCCACCTCCGCCAGCCGGGACGTCTCCAACCGGGCCGCGTTCGTCGACGGCGTCCGGGAGCGGCTCGGCGTCGAGCCGGAGGTCGTCTCGGGCGCCGAGGAGGCCGGCCTGTCCTTCGCGGGCGCCGTCTCCGCCGTCGAGACCGCGGACCTGGGCCCGGAGGACCTCGTGCTCGTCGTGGACCTCGGCGGCGGCTCCACCGAGCTGGTCGTCGGCACGCCCGCGGGCGAGGTCGTGGGCGCGGTCAGCCTGGACATGGGCTGCGTGCGGTTCACCGAGCGTCATCTGCGCTCCGACCCCCCGACGTCGGACGAGGTCGCCGCGGCCCGCGCGGACGCCCGCCGCCTCCTCGACGACGCCGCCGCCCGCCTGCCGCTGGAACGCGTGGCGCGCGTGGTCGGCGTGGCCGGCTCGGTGACCACCGTGACCGCCGAGGCCCTCGGGCTCAGCACGTACGAGCCCGAGGCCATCCACGGTGCGCGCCTGCCGATCGCCGAGTTCCGCGCGGCGGCGGAGGGCCTCGTGGCGGCGACCCGGGCCGAACGCGCCGAGCGGGGGTTCATGCACCCGGGACGGGTGGACGTGATCGGCGCGGGCGCGCTGCTGTGGAGCACCGTCCTGGAGCGGGTGGCCGAGGTCGCGGGCGTCACCGAGGCCTGGGCGAGCGAGCACGACATCCTGGACGGGATCGTGCTCTCGCTGCGGTCCTGACCACGACGGCGGAGAGTGGAGGGGCCGGGCCCGTGCGTGCGTAGACTGGCGGTATGTCTCTCACCCCTGAACTGTCTCCCAAGCCGCGCCTGCTGATCGTCGGCGGCGGCTACGCCGGGTTCCATGTCGCCCGCGAGCTGCAGAAGAAGGTCGCCGAGCGCGGCGGCGTCGTGACCGTCGTCGACCCCCGCCCGTACATGACGTACTACCCGTTCCTGCCCGAGGTCGTGGGCGGCCACATCGAGGGCCGCCACGTGAACGTGGACCTGCAGACGCACCTCAAGGACGCCGAGGTCGTCCGCGGCGCCGTCGTGTCCGTGGACCACGCCGGCCGCACCGCCGTGGTGCGCGGCGAGGGCGGCGACGAGTTCGAGATCCCGTACCAGGACATCGTGATGACCGCGGGCGCCGTGACCCGCGTGTTCCCGATCCCGGGTCTGGGCGAGCAGGGCATCGGTCTGCGCTCGGTCGAGGAGGCCGTCCAGCTGCGCAACCAGATCCTGGAGCGCCTGGACGCCGGTTCCCTGATGACGGACGCCGAGGAGCGCAAGCGTGCCCTGACCTTCGTGGTGGTGGGCGGCGGCTTCGCCGGGATCGAGGCCATCGCGGAGATGGAGAACCTCATCCGCAACGCCGTGGAGCGCAACGAGCGCCTCTCCCAGTCGGAGATCCGGATCGTCCTCGTCGAGGCCATGGGCCGCATCATGCCCGAGGTCTCCGAGGAGCAGGCCCAGGGCGTGGTGGAGCACCTGAAGGACCGCGGCATCGAGGTCCTGCTCAACACCTCGCTGGGCGACGCCACGGACGGCGTCATGAAGCTCGTGGCCATGCCCTCCAAGGAGGAGGCGGAGACCTTCGCGGCGGACACCCTCGTGTGGTGCGCCGGCGTGGTGGCCAACTCCGTGGTCAAGAGCACCGACTTCCCGGTGGACGACCGCGGCCGCGTGGAGGCCACCCCCACCCTGCAGATCAAGGACGGCGAGGCCGGCGCGCTCGAGGGTGCGTGGGCCTGCGGCGACGTCTCCGCCGTGCCGGACCTGACCGGGGCCGGCCCGGGCGGCTTCTGCGTCCCGAACGCCCAGCACGCCATCCGTCAGGCCAAGCGTCTGGCCGCCAACTACATGGCCGTGCGCCACGGCGAGGGCGAGGTGCAGGAGTACGTGCACAAGTCCCTGGGCACCGTGGCGGGGCTGGGCTTCGGCCGCGGCGTGGGCAACCCGCTGGGCACCAAGATCGCCGGCATCCCGGCGTTCCTGGCCCACCGCGGCTACCACGGCTACGCGATGCCCACCCTGGAGCGGAAGTTCCGCATCCTGTCCGGCTGGGTCGCCGAGACCCTGTTCGGCCGTGACTCCACCTCGGTGGCGGGCCTGGACACCCCGTTCAACCCGTTCCGCCGCGCCGCGGGCGTCGAGCTCGAGCCCGGCCGCTTCGAGCGGCAGCGGGCCCTCGAGTCCTCGAAGGGCTGATCCCGCAGCCAGCGGGCCGCCGGCCCCGTCCGAGCGCATCGGGCGGGGCCGGCGTCGTCCGCACCCGGGCCCGCGTCCACGGGCCCGCCACGCCCCCGTGGCCCAACTGGCAGAGGCGGCCGACTTAAAATCGGCGTGTTGCGGGTTCGAGTCCCGCCGGGGGCACCACGCGTCTCCCCGCGCGCCTCGCTTCTGCGCCCACCGTGAACAGCCGGTGAACCGGCGCGGATCCACGCTCCGACCCCGCGCGCGGACACAGACCTCCCGATAGGATCGTGCTGAACCCCGGGGCACGAACGCGGCTCACTGCGGCGGCGTGCGACCGGGCCGACTCGACCCGAAGGAGTGAGCCGTGGCGAATCCGGTCATGAACTCTCAGAACTTCCAGCAGCAGATGCAGGGCGGCGGACAGGCGCAGCCCGGTTGGTACCAGGGCGGGCAGCAGTCCGCGCAGTCCCCGTACGGCCAGCAGCAGAGCCCGTACGGCCAGGCCCAGGCGTTCGGCGCCGGCCAGGCGGCCCAGCAGTACGCGCACCAGCAGTCCATGGAGGACGCCTTCCGCGCGCCCTCCGCCGGCCCGGAGCAGACCGGCCGGATGACCTTCAACGACGTCGTCGGCAAGACCGGCCTGATGCTCGTGCTCGTCGTGGTGGCGGGCGCCGTGGGCTGGTTCTCGCCGGGCCTGATGATCATCGGCGCGATCGCCGGCCTCGTGCTGGGCCTGGTCAACGCGTTCAAGCGCGAGCCCTCGCCCGTGCTGATCATGGCCTACGCCGTGGCGCAGGGCCTGTTCCTGGGCGGCATCTCGGCGTTCTTCGAGGGCGCCTACCCGGGCATCGTGGTGCAGGCCGTGCTCGGCACCTTCTCCGTGTTCGCGGTGATGCTGGCGCTCTACACCTCGGGCAAGTTCCGCCCGACCCCGCGCATGACGAAGATCGTCATGGGCGCCATGATCGGCTACCTCGTCTTCATGCTCGTCAACCTGGTCCTCACCTGGACCGGCATCGGCAACATGCGTGAGGGCGGCCTGGGCCTGATCATCGGCGCGATCGCCGTGCTGCTCGCCGCGTACTCGCTGACCATGGACTTCGAGATGGCCGCCGTGGGCGTGAAGAACGGCGCCCCGCAGAAGTACTCCTGGTCCGTGGCCTTCGGCCTGACCGTGACCCTGATCTGGCTGTACATCGAGATCCTGCGCATCGTCGCCATCCTGCGCGGCAACGACTGACCGGCGCCCCGTCCCCGCACGGAGACCCGCACCGCCGCCCCGGTCCTGCACAGGGCCGGGGCGGTCTGCGTCCGCGAGGGCGTAGATTGAGGGGGTCCCTCGCCGCCACTCAGGAGGTCCCGTGACCGAGACCAGCGACCTGCCCGCCTTCGGGGCTCCGGACGCCACCGGCACCCAGCACCGCCTGCACCGCGGGTCCGCGGAGGCCGTCGTCGTCGGCCTGGCCGGTGCCCTGCGCAGGTACCGCGTGGGCGGCGTGGACCTGACCGAGCCGTACGGCCAGGACGTGGTCCCGCCCGCCGCCAACGGCATCCAGATGAGCCCCTGGCCGAACCGCGTCGCCGGCGCCCGCTGGATCCTGGACGGCGTCGAGCAGCGCCTGGACGTCACCGAACCCGCGCGCGGCCACGCCAGCCACGGCCTGCTGCGCAACACCCACTTCGTCACCGAGACGTTCTCCGCCCACGCGGTGACCCTGCGCGGTGAGATCCACCCCCAGCACGGCTGGCCGTTCCGGCTCACCCACCGCGTCACGTACGAGCTCGAGGCGGACGGCGGCCTCACCGTCACCGCCGAGGTGCAGAACCACACGGACGCCACCGTGCCCGTGGCGGTCGGCTCCCACCCGTTCCTGCGGATCGGGGACGTCCCGACGGCGGAGCTGAGCCTGCGCGTGCCCGCGGACGCCTGGATCCGCACGGGGGAGGACCTCATCCCCGTGGAGACCCTGCCGGTGGACGGCACCGACCTGGACTTCCGCCGCGGCCGGGCCGTGGGCGAGGCCGCCCTGGACGTGTGCCTCACCGGCCTGACCCCGGACGCCGACGGCCGGCACCGCCAGACCCTGCTCGCCGCGGACGGCCGCGCCGTGACCCTGTGGACCGACCACGCGTTCGCCTACACCCACGTCTTCGTCACGGACCGGCTGCCCGGCCGTGACACGGCGCTCGCGGTGGAGCCGCTCACCGCTCCCGCGGACGCCCTGAACTCGGGGGAGGGCCTGCACCGGCTCGCCCCGCACGCCCGCTGGAGCGTCCAGTGGGGTCTGACCCCCCATGTCCCCGACCACCCACACGAGGAGGATCGCGCGTGAGCTCGACCCTGGCGGCCCAGACCAAGATCGACAAGGACGTGCCCTACGGGCTGACGGTGGCCGCGGCCTGGTCCTGGCGGCTGGTGGCCGTCGTCATCGGCATCGGCGTCGTGGTGTACCTGCTGGGCTTCGTGAGCCTCGTGGTGATCCCGATCCTCGTGGCCGCGCTGCTGGCCACCCTGCTGGCCCCGGTGTTCCAGGCGATGCGGCGCATCGGGGTGCCGGGCGTCGCGGCCGCCCTGCTGTGCGTGCTGCTGCTGGTCGTCGTCGTGGTGGGCCTCATGGGGCTCGCCGGTCAGCAGATCGTCCAGGGCTTCGCCCAACTGGGCGACCAGCTGGGCCAGGCCGTCGACGACGCGATCGCCTGGCTGGCCGGCGTGGGCGTGGAGATCCCCCGTTCCGGTGCCGGGCTGGAGGGCCTGTGGCAGACGCTGCGGGACAACTCCGCCACGGTCATGAACAGCGCCGTCTCGTTCGGCTCCACGGCCGTCAACATCGGTGCGGGCCTGTTCATCGCCCTGTTCTCCCTGATCTTCTTCCTCTACGACGGCGACCGCATCTGGCGCTTCCTGCTGATCTTCGTGCCGAAGGCGCACCGGGCCACCGTGGGCCGCGCGGGCCGCTCGGGCTGGCAGTCGCTCGGCTCCTACGTGCGGGTCCAGATCTTCGTGGCGTTCATCGACGCCGTCGGCATCGGCATCGGCGCCCTGATCCTCGGGGTGCCGCTGGCCATCCCGCTGGCCGTGCTCGTGTTCCTGGCCTCGTTCATCCCGATGATCGGCGCCACCCTGACCGGCGCGATGGCGGTGCTCCTGGCGCTGATGTCCAACGGCCTGGTCAACGCGCTGCTCATGCTGGGCGTGGTGCTGCTCGTGCAGCAGATCGAGTCGAACGTCCTGCAGCCGCTCGTGATGGGCAAGGCCGTCGCGCTGCACCCGCTGGCCGTGTTCCTGGCCGTCGCCGCCGGCTCCACCGTCCTCGGTCTGGCGGGCGCCGTGTTCGCCGTGCCGGTGCTGGCCTTCGTGAACAGCTTCGTCCGCGCCCTCACCGCCGACACCCCCGAGGAGCTCACGGAGCGGACGGGCCACGCCCTCGAACCGGGCGGCGCGGAGGACGAGGCGGCCGGCTCCCACCGGTACCGCCCCTCGGCGCACGACGACGCCGCCCTCGCCTCCGAGGCCGACGCGGGCACCCGGCACGGGGACGACGCCTGATGGGCGCGGCGCAGGCCACGGACACCCCGGACCGGACCGTCCCGACGCCGTCGCCCCGGTGGGTGCGGCCCGCCGGCGGCCCGCCGGCCCCGACGGCGCTGCCCGTCACCCTCGAGGAGATCGAGCGGGCGCGCGAGACGCTGCGCGGGATCGCCGAGCTCTCCCCGCTGCAGCACTCCCGGGCGCTCTCCCGGGCCGTGGGCACGGACGTGCACCTGAAGTGCGAGAACCTGCAGCGGGCCGGCTCGTTCAAGGTCCGCGGCGCCTACGTGCGGATGGCGCAGCTGAGCGAGGAGGAGCGCGGCCGCGGCGTCGTGGCCGCCTCGGCCGGCAACCACGCCCAGGGCGTCGCCCTCGCGGCCGCCAAGCTCGGCATCCGCGCCCGCATCTTCATGCCGCACGGCGTCGCCCTGCCCAAGCTGCAGGCCACCCGGGACCACGGCGCCGAGGTCGTCCTGCACGGCTCCACCGTGGACGAGTCCCTCGCCGAGGCGCAGCGGTGGGCCACGGAGACCGGTGCCGTGTTCATCCCGCCGTTCGACGACCCGGCCGTGATCGCGGGCCAGGGCACCGTCGGCCTCGAGATCCTCGACGTGCTGCCGGACGTGGACACCGTGATCATGGGCATCGGCGGCGGGGGGCTCATCGCCGGCACGGCCGTGGCCCTCAAGGAGGCCGCCCGGCGTCGTGGGCGCACGGTGCGCGTCATCGGCGTGCAGGCGGCCACCGCCGCCGCGTTCCCCGGCTCCCTCGAGGAGGGCCGCGTCCAGGTGCTGGAGAGCGTGTCCACCATCGCGGACGGCATCGCCGTCGGCAGGCCCGGGGCCCTGCCGCTGCGGATCGCCGCCGAGCTGGTGGACGCCGTCGTGACCGTCACGGACGACGAGATCGCCGCGGCCCTCGTCCACCTCCTCGAGCGCTCCAAGCTCGTCGTGGAGCCGGCGGGCGCCGTCGGGGTGGCCGCCCTGCTGGCGGGCCGCACGGCGGACCTGGGCTTCGAGCTCGGCACCACCGCCGTGATCCTCTCCGGCGGGAACATCGATCCGATGCTCATGCTGAAGTCCATCCAGGCCGGACTGTCGGCCGCGGGGCGCTACATGACCGTGCGCATCCCGCTGCGGGACCGCCCGGGCGAGCTGGCCACGATCTCACGGATCATCGCGGACACGGACGCCAACGTGGTGCGCGTGGACCACACCCGCGTCGGCCCGGAGCTGTCCATGGGCGGCGTGCACATCACGATCGACATGGAGACCCGCGGCGCCGAGCACTCCGCCCAGGTCCTGGAGGCGCTGCGCGCGGCCGGCTACAGCCCGGCCCCGCTGCCCTGACCGGGCCGGCTCAGGCCACGGAGCCGGCGGCGGCCGCGGTGATGGTGCCGCAGGTCCCGCCCACCGCGCGGCGCACGGCCTGGACCAGGAGGTCCTCGCGCGTCAGCGTCTCGATGCGACGGACCATCTCGCGACGGTCATAGCGCTCGTGGGCGCCCGGCAGCAGGCGCCGGGCCAGGTTGAGGTGCTGCAGCACGCCGAGCAGGAGCACGTCCTCGTCGGAGGGCTCGGCCTCGTCGAGGACCACGGCGGTCAGGTGCGCCAGCAGCTCGGTGCGCTCGGTGCCCCGGGGGACGTGCCGGGTGGCCAGGAAGGCCTTGCGCTCGGTGAGGCGGCCGGTCTCGGTCAGATGGGCGACGACGGCCTTGCGCAGGTCCGGCTTGCCGGCCGCCACAGTGGACACGAGCGGTCGGCCGGCCAGGGCGTCGACCTGTCCGAGGGAGGAGTCCAGGACGGGGTCGCCGGTGGTGCCGGCCGCGGTCACGAGCACGCGGGCCCGGTCCACGGGGACGTCCTCGAGGGTCACGATCCCGGCGGAGCGGTGGTCGGCCAGCGCGGCGGCCGCGAGGGCCACGCGGTGGTGGGAGGGGCTCTCGGAGAGTCCGTCCTCGCGGGTGAGCAGCAGGTGCGCCTTCTCGACGGTCAGCATGGGGCCAGAGTAGCAACGGGGGCGCGGTGGGACCCGGGACGGACGACGGCCGCGGCCCCTGGAGGGGACCGCGGCCGTCGTCGGAGTCGGGGTCGGTCAGCCGGAGTAGGGCTGGACGTCCTTGACCTCGACCTTGATGTCCTTGCCGTTCGGGGCGGTGTAGGAGACCTTGTCGCCCTTCTTGGCGCCGTTGATGGCCTCACCGAGCGGGGAGCGCTCGGAGTAGACCTCGAGCGACTCGTCGTCCGCGGCGATCTCGCGGTTGCCGAAGAGGAACGTCATCTCGTCGCCGGCGACGACGGCGGTCACCACGGTGCCCGGGTGCACGGCGCCGTCGTTCTCGGCGGCCTCGCCGACGCGGGCGGTCTCGAGCAGGTGCTTCAGCTCGGCGATGCGGCCCTCGTTCTTGGACTGCTCCTCGCGGGCGGCGTGGTAGCCGCCGTTCTCCTTGAGGTCGCCCTCATCGCGGGCGGCCTCGATGCGCTCGATGATCTCCTGGCGGCCGGGGCCGGAGATGTGCTCGAGCTCCTTGGAGAGGCGGTCGTACGCCTCCTGGGTCAGCCACGGGGCGTCGGACTGGCTGGTGGTCATGCTCTGTTCCGCCTTTCTGTCTCGGGTGATGCGGAGTCCGGGGCGCGGCGCACCGGGTCTGGCGCGCGATCCGCGTCCGGCGGACGCGCCCGCATGCGAAAGACCCCGCCGATCAGGAGGACGCGCGTGACCCGAGGGCTCCGTGCGACGCCTGCCTGACTCACCGGCGGGGCGGGAATGCTCCGACGAGTCTATCCGGGCGGCGTGCGTCACACCAAAGGCGGCCGCTACGCCGAGGGCGGAGCGGCCGGGAGGGCTCAGACCTTGCGGCAGGTCTCGACGATGCCGGAGTCGCCCCGCACCACGGTGCGCACGTCCACGGTGTAGCGCTGCTGCGCGTCCGAGGGGGAGTCCCGCCGGTCGGCCGGCAGGGTCTCCAGGCGGACGGTGCGGAAGCCGACGGGGGCGGCGTGGGAGTCGGTGACGAGCACATCGCACTCGGCCTGCACGCCCTCCGGGACGGAGGCCTGGAAGGTGACGGTCGCGTGGCCGTCGTCCTCGATGGTGAAGCCGACGTCCTTGTACTCGATGGCGCCCACGGACATGTTCAGGCCGATCCACACGGACAGCAGCACGGCCACGACCAGCCCGAGCCCGCCGAGGCCCGCCCACAGCCGACGACGGCCCGGACGCGTGTGGTCCGTGCCGTACCGGTTGGCTAATGTGGGGTCCTGCGCGCGGACCGCGGGGGCGTGGTGAGACATCCCCTCCACCCTAGCCGCTGCCCGCCGCCGGAGGCCGATGACGACGTCGGCCTGGACCCCTCACGCCGCCGCCCCCGCGGCGGCCCCGCCATCCGGACAGGAGTGTGCGATCCCCGTGACCGATCAGACCCCCCAGGCCCAGCCCGCCGCAGGCACCGCCCTGCCGCCCTCCACCGGGCTGCGTCTCATGGCGGTGCACGCCCACCCGGACGACGAGTCCTCGAAGGGGGCCGGCACCATGGCCGCCTACGCGGCGGCCGGGGCCGAGGTCATGGTCGTCACGTGCACCGGCGGCGAGGCCGGCACCCTGCTCAACCCGTCGTTCGGGGACACCACCCGGGCGGACCGGGACATCGCGGCCGTGCGCCGCGAGGAGATGGCGGAGGCCGCGCGCATCCTCGGCATCCGGCACGCCTGGCTCGGCTTCCTCGACTCGGGCCTGCCCGAGGGGGATCCGCTGCCCGCCCTCCCGGCGAACTGCTTCGCCGAGGTCCCGCTCCAGGATGCGGCGACCCCGCTGATCTCGCTCGTGCGCCGGTTCCGCCCGCACGTGCTCATCTCCTACGACGAGGTCGGCGGCTACCCGCACCCGGACCACCTGCAGGCCCACGCCGTGACGATGGAGGCCTACCGGGCCGCGGGCCTCGCAGACGAGTACCCCGAGGCCGGGCCCGCGTGGGAGGTCTCGAAGGTCTACTACGACTGCGGCTTCAACCCGCGGAAGTTCCGCACGATGGCCGCGGTGGCCGAGGCCGACGGCGAGGACGTGCCGTTCGCCCGACGCCTGATGATGTTCGACGCGATGGACGCGATGCGCGAGGTGCTGCGCCGCCGCGAAGCCGGGGAGGACGTGCCCGACCCGGAGGTCATCCCGCCGTGGGTCACCGCGGACCACGACGTCACCACGCAGGTGGACGTCACCGGCTTCCTCGACGAGCGCGACGCCGCCCTGCGGGCGCACCGCACGCAGATCGACCCCGACGGCATGTTCTTCGACGCCCCCCACGACCTGCAGCGGCGCGCCTGGCCGTGGGAGGACTTCGCGCTGATCGACTCGCGCGTGCCCTCCGAGCTGCCGGAGCACGACCTCTTCGCCGGCCTGCGCTGAGCCGACCCGGCTCGGGCCGTGCGGCCGGGGCCGGTAGAGTGGGGCGGCGTGACACCCCTGTCTGGCCTTCCCCTCGTCCTCACCGCGCTCGCGGCCGCGAGCCCCGCGCCGGTGCCCGCCGTCCCGGAGCCGACGCTGCGCCCCGGGCTCGAGGAGGCGGAGGTCACCCCCGGCATCGAGGGGTTCCTGTTCACCGCGCTCATGGTGGTCATGGCGATCATCGTCTTCCGCGTCATGGTCCGCTCGGTGCGCCGCGTCCAGCAGCGCTCCCCGCAGGCCGAGGCCATGCTCGTGGAGCGCCATCAGCAGCACCTGCCGGACGAGGTCCGCGCGGGCGGCGAGCACCTGGACGCGGACTCCGAGGACCGGCTGCGCCGCCTGCAGGAGAAGTACCCCGGCTACCTCCAGGAGCCGGCCCCGGAGCCCCAGGCCCCGGACACCGGACGCGACTGACCGCCGTCGGGCCCGCGCACGCCCGAGACTCGGCGCCGGAGACTCCACGCCCGAACCCTTGAGGCCCGCAGACGCGCCGCTACGGCATGACCGTAGCGGCGCGTCTGCGGGCCTCGGCGCTGCCCGGCGGGGCGCAGACCCCCTTCCTCGACACGCTCAGGCGACGACGAGCACCGCCCGGTAGATGGCGACGGCGTGGCACACGAAGCCGGCCACCGTGAAGGCGTGGAACAGCTCGTGGAAGCCGAACCACTCGCGGTGGATCGTGGGGGCCTGCAGCGCGTAGAAGACCGCGCCCGTGATGTACGCGACGCCGCCGGCCACGATCAGCCACCCCGCCGCCGCATCCGCGGCGAAGAAGTCGCCCAGGTAGAGCAGCGCCGCCAGCCCGAGCACCACGTACACCGGCGTGTAGAGCCAGCGCGGCGCGTCCGTCCACAGCACCCGGAACGCGACGCCGGCCACGGCCCCCACCCACACCAGGGTGAGCAGCACACGCGCCCGGTCCGGAGGCAGCAGGGCCAGGGAGAGCGGCGTGTAGGTGCCGGCGATGACCAGCATGATGTTCGTGTGGTCCAGCCGCTTGAGGACACGGGAGACCACCTCGTTCCACTGCACCAGGTGGTACGTCGCCGAGACCGCGAACAGCAGCAGGCCCGTCACGGCGTAGACCGCGCTGGCCCACCGCAGCGTCGCGGTCGGCGCGAGCACGATGAGCACGATGCCGGCCGCGAGCGTCAGCGGCGCCATGACCGCGTGGATCCAGCCGCGCAGTCGGGGCTTGTACAGCGGATGGTCGGGGTCGCGGATGCGCTCGATGCGCCAGCGCAGGCGACGGGCGGCGTCGGTCTCGCGGAGGGGTGTCACAGGGTCCATGCCTCCATTGTCGTCGGTCGGCCCGGGGCCGGGGCACGGGATGGTCGCTGTGTGTCGCGCGCGTATCCTGGAGGCTCGCAGGACCGTCCGAGAGGGGAGCGCGCCGTGGGTCGACCCGAGGCCTTCTACCGCCTGTACGAGCGGCGGCTGACGCGCGGCCTGGACCCGGAGCGCCTGCCCCGGCACATCGGCGTGCTGGTGGACGGCAACCGTCGCTGGGCCCGCGCGTTCGGGGCGTCCACGCAGCAGGGCCACCAGGCCGGCGCCGAGCGCATCCTCGACTTCATCGGCTGGTGCGACGAGGCCGGCATCCCCGTGGTCACGCTCTACATGCTCTCCACCGAGAACCTGCGGCGTCCGGCGGAGGAGCTCGCCCCGCTCCTGGAGATCATCCAGACGACGGCGGAGCGCCTCGCCCAGCCGGCCGAGGGCCGCGCCCCCGTCTGCGTGCAGCCGGTCGGCGCGGTGGACCTGCTCCCCGAGCCCATGGCGCGACGGCTCGCCGAGGTGGCCGAGCAGACCAAGGGCCACGACGGCGTGCACGTGAACGTGGCCGTGGGCTACGGGGGCCGCCAGGAGATCCTCGACGCCGTGCGCGAGCTGCTGCGGGACGAGCACGCCCTGGGCCACAGCGCGGCGGAGGTGGCCGAGTCCGTCACCGTCGAGCAGATCGCGGACCGGCTCTACACGCGCGGCCAGCCGGACCCGGACCTGGTCATCCGCACGTCCGGGGAGCAGCGGCTCTCCGGGTTCCTGCTCTGGCAGTCCGCGTACTCGGAGTTCTACTTCTGCGAGGCCATGTGGCCCGCGTTCCGCAAGGTCGACTTCCTGCGTGCCCTGCGCGACTACGGCAGCCGTCAGCGCCGGTTCGGCACCTGACGGTCGGCGCGGCCCCACCACAGGCCCAGCAGCACCCCGACGACGGCCCCGGCCAGGTGGCCGGTCCACGAGATGCCGGGTGCCGGCAGCAGGCCGATCAGGCTCGAGCCCAGGTGCGTGAGCGCGACGAGCACGGAGACGACGACCGCCCCGATCCGTCGCACCGCGATCCCGTAGACGATCAGGAACGCGATCAGCGCGTACACGATCCCGGAGGCGCCGATGTGCACGCCCGGGGTGCCGATCACCCAGGTCAGCAGGCCCGAGCCCAGCCAGGCGCAGACGAGCAGGGCCACCGGCCGGCGCGAGACCAGGGCGGCCAGCGGACCGAGGACGAGCAGCGCCGTCGTGTTGCCGATCAGGTGGGCCCAGCCGGCGTGCAGCACGGGGGAGAACAGGACCCCGTCGAGGCCGTCGAGGCGTCGGGGGATCAGGCCCACGCCGGGGATGATCACCCGGCCGAGGAAGATCAGCACGAACTGCGCGACCCACATGGCCGCGATCAGCACGGCGGTGGGCGCGACGGCGCCCAGCAGGCGGCCGCCGGCGCGCTCGGCCAGGGTCGGGGCGGGGGCCGGGCCGCCCGGCAGATCGGGCAGGCCGGGGGACGGGCGGTGCATGCTCAAGGGCCCTCCTGGGGACGGGGAGCGGGCGGCCGTCGGGACGTCGGCGGCGCGTCTCCAGTGTAGGGAGCGCGGGACGCCGGGGCCGTGGCGGAGCCCGGACGGACCGTCACCGTGACTTCATCCCGGGTTCACCGTGCCGGGACCCGGCGGACGACGCCGCTTCCTAGCGTGGACCGTGGGCGGACCCCCGTCCGCACGGTTCACCGGCACAGGAGGCAGACATGGTGGCAGAGCTCGTGGAGCACGCGCAGACCCGGCAGGAGCCGTCGAGCCGGCCGGGCCAGGCGCGTGCCGAGGCGGGGCCGGCGGAGGCGACCGGCCTGCGGACCTACGTGGTGGACACGTCCGTGCTGCTCTCGGACCCGCGCGCCCTGCTGCACTTCGCCGAGCACGAGGTGGTCCTGCCGCTCGTGGTGGTCTCGGAGCTCGAGGCCAAGCGCGCCGACCCCGACCTCGGCTACTACGCGCGCACGGCCCTGCGCCTGCTCGACGACCTGCGCGGCCGCCACGGCGCGCTGGACCAGCCCGTGCCGATCACCCCCGAGGGCGGCACGCTGCGGATCGAACTGAACCACGTGTCCGTGGACGTGCTGCCCCTGGGCATCCGCGGCACGGACAACGACTCCCGCATCCTCGCCGTCGCGAAGGCGCTCGCGGACGAGGGCGCCACGGTCACGGTCGTGTCCAAGGACCTGCCGATGCGCGTGAAGGCGGCGGCCATGGGCCTCGCCGCGGACGAGTACCGCCACGAGCTCGTGCGTGACTCGGGCTGGCGCGGCACCGTCTCCCTCAGCGTGGCGCAGGAGCGGCTGGACGCCCTCTACGACGACGGCGAGGTCGACCTGGCCGGCGTCCCGCTGGGGACCCTGACCGGCACGGGCGTCGAGACCGGGCCGGAGGAGGCCCCGGCCGAGGCGGACCGCCTGCCGGTCAACACGGGGCTGGTGCTCACCGCGCCCCGGGGCTCCGCTCTGGCCCGGGTCGGCGAGGGCGGCCGAGCCTGCCTGGTGCGCGGGGACCGCGACGTGTTCGGCCTGCACGGCCGCTCCGCCGAGCAGCGGCTGGCCATCGAGCTGCTGACGGATCCGAGCGTGGGCATCGTCTCCCTCGGCGGCCGCGCGGGCACCGGCAAGTCCGCGCTGGCGCTGTGCGCGGGCCTCGACGCCGTGATGGAGCGCCGCGAGCACCGCAGGGTGGTCGTGTTCCGCCCGCTGTACGCCGTCGGCGGCCAGGACCTCGGCTACCTGCCCGGCTCCGAGGGCGACAAGATGGGCCCGTGGGCGCAGGCCGTGTTCGACACCCTGGGTGCGCTGGTCTCCCCGTCCGTGGTGGACGAGGTGGTGGACCGCGGGATGCTGGAGATCCTGCCGCTGACGCACATCCGCGGCCGCTCGCTGCACGATGCGTGGGTGATCGTGGACGAGGCGCAGTCGCTCGAGCGGAACGTGCTGCTCACGGTGCTGAGCCGGATGGGCCGCAACTCGAAGGTGGTGCTGACCCACGACGTCGCCCAGCGGGACAACCTGCGCGTGGGCCGGCACGACGGCATCGCGGCCGTGGTGGAGCGCCTCAAGGGCCACCCGCTGTTCGGGCATGTGACGCTGACCCGTTCCGAGCGCTCCCCGATCGCCGCACTGGTCACGGACCTGCTGGAGGAGGGCCGGGCCTGAGCCGGGCGGCGGGGTCGGTCATGAAAAAGGGGCCGCTGCCGAAGCAGCGGCCCCCGGCGGGGGTGCTCGGCCCCGCGGAGGGGGGGATGGGGGACCGAGGAAGCCCGCCACCATGGCCCCTTTGAAACGGGATTGAGGCCATGGGGTCTGTGTGAGCCCCGTACGTCCATCAGACGGCCGGAAGCTCGTGACTTCACAGTAGACCCACGCGAGGGCTCGTCGCAATGGGCGGCTCCGGTTGCGCTGTGGGCAGAACACGGGGTGGCCGGACCGTGAACGCGAGGTGGCCTGATCGCCTGTGGACGGCGGCACGGCGGTACGCCGCCCGGCCTAGGCTGGGCGCATGAGCGGGGTGGGATGGGCGTGGACGCACGGCGCGCCGGCGACGGCGGTGCTGTGGTCCCTGGGGCTGGTGTGGTTCGCGGTGTGCGCGGGCGTGCTCGTGCGCACGGACCTGCGCGAGCATCGGCTGCCGAACCGATGGACGCTGCGGCTGGCGCTGGGCGGGCTGGCGGCGATGACCGGGGGAGCGCTGCTGGCGGGCCGGGGTGACCTGGCCCTCTGCAGCCTGCTGGGCGGTCTCGGCTACACCGTGGCGATGCTCGCGCTGCACGTGCTCAGCCGCGGCGGCCTCGGGATGGGGGACGTGAAGCTCGCCGGCGGCCTGGGCGTGTACACGGGGGTGCTCGGTCCGACGGCGGTGCTCGCCGCGGGGGTGGGCGCGATCCTGCTCGGCGGAGTGGTGGCCGGGGTGCTGGTGCTCGCGGGCCGGGCGACGGGGCGGACGGCGCTGCCGTTCGGGCCGGCGATGGTGGCGGCGGCCGCCGGAGTGCTGGTGCTGGCGTGAACGACGAGCGGCCGCCCTCCGCACGGGAGGACGGCCGCTCGGCGTCGTGGCCCGGGAGGCGGCGTCGCGCCGCTCACCGGATCCGCCGGATCACTCCGGGTGGGTCATGGACATGGTGTCCAGGGCCTTGTCCAGCTGCTCCTCGGTGACCTCGCCGCGCTCGACGTAGCCGAGGTCCACGACGGCCTCGCGCACGGTCATCTTGTTCGCGACGGCGTGCTTGGCGATCTTGGCGGCGGCCTCGTAGCCGATCACCTTGTTCAGCGGGGTCACGATGGACGGCGAGGCGCCGGCGAGGAAGGCGCAGCGCTCCTCGTTGGCCTCGATGCCGTCGATCATCTTGTCCGCCATGACGCGCGTCGTGTTGGCCAGCAGGCGGATGGACTCGAGCAGGTTGGCGGCCATCACGGGGATGCCCACGTTGAGCTCGAACGCGCCGTTGGTGGAGGACAGGGCGACGGTGGTGTCGTTGCCGATCACCTGGGCGCACACCATGATCGCGGCCTCGCAGATCACGGGGTTGACCTTGCCCGGCATGATCGAGGAGCCCGGCTGCAGGTCCGGGATGGCGATCTCGCCGAGGCCGGTGTTCGGGCCGGAGCCCATCCAGCGCAGGTCGTTGTTGATCTTCATGATCGAGAACGCGATGTTCCGCAGCTGGCCGGAGGCCTCCACGAGGCCGTCACGGTTGGCCTGGGCCTCGAAGTGGTTGCGGGCCTCGGTCAGCGGCAGACCGGTCTCCTCGGCGAGCAGCTCGATCACGCGGGCGGAGAAGCCCTTCGGGGTGTTGATGCCGGTGCCCACGGCGGTGCCGCCGAGCGGGACCTCGGCCACGCGCGGCAGCGCGGACTGGATGCGCTCGATGCCGTAGCGGACCTGCGCGGCGTAGCCGCCGAACTCCTGGCCCAGGGTCACCGGGGTGGCGTCCATGAGGTGGGTGCGGCCGGACTTCACGATGCCGGCGAAGTCCTCCGCCTTCTTCTCGAGGGAGACGGCCAGGTGGTCCAGCGCCGGGACGAGGTCGTTCACGAGGGCGGCGGTGACGGCCACGTGCACGGAGGTCGGGAACACGTCGTTCGAGGACTGGGAGGCGTTGACGTGGTCGTTGGGGTGCACCTCGTCCTCGGAGCCGGCCTCCTTCAGGGCGCGGGTGGCGAGGGTGGCGAGCACCTCGTTGGTGTTCATGTTCGAGGAGGTGCCGGAGCCGGTCTGGAACACGTCGATCGGGTACTGGTCGTCGTGGTCGCCGGCGATGACCTGGTCCGCGGCGGCGACGATGGCGTCCGCGCGCTCCTGCGAGATGATGCCCAGCTCGGCGTTCGCCTTGGCCGCGGCCTTCTTGACCTGCGCGAGGGCGTGGATGTGGGCGGGCTCGAGGCCCTTGCCGGAGATCGGGAAGTTCTCCACGGCGCGCTGGGTCTGGGCACGGTAGAGCGCGTTCACCGGCACCTTCACCTCGCCCATGGTGTCGTGCTCGATGCGGAACTGCTGATCGGTGTTCTCTGCGGTCATGGTCACATCCTAGGACGGCGCGGGCGCCCGGTGCCGCACCGGACGCCCGACGTCGTCAGACCGCCAGGTCGCCGTGCACGCGGCCCGGTCGCGCGGTGCCCTCGGACAGCGAGTAGGTGAGCCCGACGACGGCGGTGCGCCCCGACTCGACGGCCGCGCGGACGGACTGCGAGGTCTCCAGGAGGTGGTCGCAGGTCTGGTCCACGTGCTCGGCCACGAACTCGTCGACCTCCTCCAGACCGCGGCGGCGCCCGGCCAGCACGGACGGGATGATGCGCTCCACGAGGGGGCGCACGAAGCCGCGCGGCATGGTGCCGGAGATGTAGGACTCGACCGTCGCCGTGACGGCGCCGCACGAGTTGTGGCCCAGGACGATGACGAGCGGGATCTCCAGCACGTCCACGCCGTACTCGATGGAGCCCAGCACGGCGTCGTCGATCACGTGGCCGGCCGTGCGCACCACGAACACGTCGCCGAGGCCGAGGTCGAAGATGATCTCGGCCGCCAGGCGCGAGTCGGCGCAGCCGAAGATCACGGCGACCGGGGCCTGACCGGCGGTCAGGTCGCTGCGCCGCTCGGCGTTCTGGTTCGGGTGGCTCGGCTCGCCCGCCACGAAGCGGCGGTTGCCCTCGGCGAGGACCTCCCACGCCTCGGCGGGGGTCAGGTCGGAGGTGGGGACGACGACGTCGGGGGCCGGCGTCGTCTCGGGGCGGGTGTGGGGGGTCATCGGGTCTCCTTCGCGACGCCGTGCGCCAGGTCTTCGAGGACGGCGCGGTCGCCGGTGGTGGTCAGCACCACGGTGCTGCCGTCCACCTCCGCCACGAGCCGTCGCTCCGGCTTCTTCGGATCGGCGTGGAGGTCCCACGCGATCCCGTCGATCTCGATCGTCTCCGACGTCGGGACCTGGTCCACCCGCAGGCTCACCCAGGTGGGGTCGACGTCCTCGGCCTGCTGCAGGCCCGCGAACACCGTGTCCGTGACCACCCAGCCGACGTCCCACGTGGAGACGCCGTCCAGCTTCTGCAGGCGGGCGTAGTTGGCGTACCAGGACTCCGGCACCTCGGGCGCCAGGGCCGGCAGGTCGCCGTCGTCGTGGGGGACCGTGGCGGCCTCGGCGGCGACGTCGACGCGGTCCTCACGGGGCCGCTGCGGCGGCTCCGGGTTGAGCAGGAGGACCACGGCCACGATCGCCAGCAGAGCCACCAGGGAGAGCACCATGGCCATCCACGGCTGCCGGGCCCGCTGCGCCTGCGTGGCGGTCAGGACGGGACGGGGGGCGGGGGCGTGGGGGTCGGCGGAGCTCACGGTCAGCATTGTGCCACCCACGGGAGGCCGCCCCCGTAGGATGAGGACCGGGGCAGAGCCGCCCTCACGCCCCGTCCCGTGCGGACGGAGCGCCGCGAGCAAGGATCGGAGCAGCGATGACCAGCGCGTCCTCGGAGAAGACCGGCTACGAGAATCACGTCCCGGACCGCAACCTGGCCATGGAGTTGGTGCGGGTGACCGAGGCGGCGGCCATCGCCGCGAGCCCCTGGGTGGGCTACGGGGACAAGAACAAGGCGGACGGCGCCGCGGTGGACGCGATGCGCGCGTTCATGGACACCGTGGCCATGGACGGCACCGTGGTGATCGGCGAGGGCGAGAAGGACGAGGCCCCCATGCTGTTCAACGGCGAGCAGGTCGGCGACGGCTCCGGCGCCGCCGTGGACGTGGCCGTGGACCCGATCGACGGCACCCGCCTGACCGCCATGGGCTACAACAACGCGCTCTCCGTCTTCGCGGTGGCCGAGCGCGGCACCATGTTCGACCCGTCGGCCGTGTTCTACATGGACAAGCTCGTGGTGGGCCCCGAGGCCGCCGACTTCGTGGACATGCGCCTGCCGGTGAAGCAGAACGTGAACCTCGTGGCCAAGGCCCTGGACAAGCCCGTCTCCCAGGTGACCGTGTGCGTGCTGGACCGCCCCCGCCACGAGGGCCTGGTCAAGGAGATCCGCCAGGCCGGCGCCCGCGTGAAGTTCATCCTGGACGGCGACGTCGCCGGCGCCATCGCCGCCGCCCGCCCGGACACCGGCGTGGACATGATGATGGGCATCGGCGGCACCCCCGAGGGCATCGTCACCGCGTGCGCGATCAAGGCCACCGGCGGCATCATCCAGGGCCGCCTGGCCCCCACCGACGACGCCGAGAAGCAGAAGGCCCTCGACGCCGGCCTCGACCTCGACGCGGTGCTGACCACGAACGAGCTGGTCACCTCCGACCACTGCTACTTCGCGGCCACCGGCATCACCGACGGCGACCTGCTGCGCGGTGTGCGCTTCGCCGACGGCCGCGTGCACACGCAGTCCATCGTGATGCGCTCGTGGTCCGGCACGGTCCGCACCGTGGACGCCGAGCACGACGTGAAGAAGTGGTCCAAGTGGCTGGGGGACCGCGACGCCCGCTGAGCCCGCGGGCCGGTCTGCCGGGCTCAGCCCCGCGGCAGGCCGGCCACGTGCACCGTCGCCGGGGCGCCGGCCGCGGCGCGGACGGCCAGCGGGCCGGACGCCGTCTCCGCGGCGGGCAGGAACACGGCCTCGCCCGGGCCCAGCTCGATCTCCTGGCCTGCCAGGGCCAGGCTCGCCGTGCCGCGGGTGACCACCGCGATCCCGGGCCCGTGCACGTCGAGCCCGTGGACGGCGTCGTCCTCGAGCGTGGCCTGGAGCAGCTCGAACTCCTCGAACGGCGGGCGGAAGGCCACCACGGAGTCGGCCACGCGCTCGGGCTCGGTGGAGGGCACCGGCAGCGCCTCGAAGGTGACCACGCGGCGCAGCTCGGGCACGTCCACGTGCTTCGGGGTGAGTCCGCCGCGCAGCACGTTGTCCGAGGCCGCCATGACCTCCACGCCCAGCCCGTGCAGGTACGCGTGCACGTTGCCGGCGGGCAGATGGATGGCCTGACCCGGGGCCAGGTCCACGCGGTTGAGCAGGATGGCCACCACCACGCCGGGGTCGTCCGGGTGGTGCTGGGCGACCTCGAGGGCCGTGGCCAGCGAGGGGTCGCGCTCGGCCAGGTCCGGCGCGGCCCGCAGCACGTCCACGACCTGCGCGACGGCGCCGGGAGCGCCCCACACGGAGTCGGGGTCGAGGATCGAGGTGAACGCGTCCTCGAGGTCCCCGGCGGCGAGGGCCTGGCTGATCCGGGCGGCGGCGACGGCGACGGCGGACGTGTCCCCGTCCGCCCGCTCGGTGAGGGCGCGGGCCAGGGCCTCGAAGCTGTCCGAGGAGACCTCGGGGGAGCGGAAGCCGCACATCGCCGCGAAGGGGGTCAGCGCGAGCAGCATCTCCGGCTTGTGGTTCGCGTCCTTGTAGTTGCGCTCCGGGGCGTCGACCGGCACGCCGGCGGCCTCCTCCGCGGCGAAGCCCGCGCGGGCCTGCTCCAGGGTGGGGTGCGCCTGGATGGACAGCGGGGCGCCCGCGGCGAGCAGCTTCATGAGGAAGGGCAGACGGCCCTCCGGCGCGGCGGGACCGAGGCAGCGCTCGCGGTCCGCGGCCACCACCTCGTCCAGACCGACGTGGGCGCCGTCCGCCACGACGGCGACGCACGGGGCGCCCGGATGGTCGCCCAGCCACAGCTCGGCCTCGGGGCGGCCGGTGGGCTCGCGTCCCTGCAGGTCGGCGAGGAGCGTGGGGGAGCCCCAGGCGTAGTCACGGATCACGGGCTTCAGGACGTGCATGCGCCCAGCCTAGGTCAGCCCGTCGGCCCGCGCGTCGCGCCTCACGGGGCGGGGACGCACAGCCCGTTCGTCGAGGACGCGTGGTTCAGCACGTCCTCCTGGCCCAGGTCCTCGGCCGTCATCAGGTCCTCGGCGGTGAAGGGCTCGCCGTCGGAGCGGGTCGGCGGGGCCGGCCACGTGGCCGGGTCGTCCTCGTCGACGTCGGGGGTCTGCGTCTCCTGCGCGACGACGGCCAGCACGGTGAGCAGCGGCGTCGCCGAGACCCCGGTCGGCTCCGATCCGGCGGTCACGGACTCATCGGCCAGCATCTCGTCCACGCGGCGGTGGACGAGGTCGTAGTCGGGGTAGGTGGTGAAGTGGGTGCCCGTGTCGCCGAAGTCGGGCGGGCCGATGGTCAGCCGCCGCATCTTCTGGCCGCGCGAGCGCTCGGCGAGGTCCGCGAACGTGCCGAGCTGGGACTGCGGCAGGTCGGTGGTCACGATCTGCTGGCCCGCCGCGAGGATCCCCTCGAAGCGGGTGAGCACGGTGGCGGGGCTGAACTGCTCCAGCATCGCCGCCTGCATGCACTGCTGCCGGCGGATGCGGGCGTAGTCGGTGGACCAGTGCCGGGAGCGGGCGAAGGCGAGCGCGTCGTCGCCGTTGAAGTGGTGGGTGCCCGGCTCCCACCAGATGTTGCCCCAGGCGCCGTCGGGCCGGACGCCGCGGTGCACCACGTAGCCGCCGCTGACGACGTCCACCCCGCCCATGGCGTCGATCAGCTGGGCGAAGCCGCCCATGTCCATGAGGGCGTAGCCGGAGACGTCCAGGCCGAGGATGCCGCCGGCGGCGTCCTTCATGGCCTCGGCGCCGGGGTGTTCGGCGTCCGGGTAGAGGTCTGCGTGATGCTCCTCCACGTCCGTGTAGAGGGCGTTGAGGATGCACTCGTCGCCGCAGTCGAAGCCGTTCGGGTACACGTCCCACAGCGGGGAGCCCTCGACGAACGGCGCGTTCTGGAGGTTGCGGGGCAGGGAGAACATCACGATGGCGCCGGTGCGGGCGTCCACGGAGACCACGTGCATGGAGTCCGGGCGCAGCCCCTGGCGGCCCTCGCCGGCGTCCGCGCCCAGGACCAGGATGTTGTAGCGGCCCTCGGCCTCCGGGACGGCCGGCCCCTCCTGGAAGACCTCGCCGAGCGCCCCGCGGCTCGTGTTCGCCGCCCAGCCGCCGTAGAGCAGGGCGCCGCTGGTGAGCACGAGCGCGAGCGCGGTGACCGCCGCCGTGATCTTCCGCGCGCCGGGGGCGAGCAGGTGCAGCCGGATCAGCCGGAACGTGTCCACCCACAGCACCGCCCAGCCCACCGCCAGCGCCGCCAGGACCACCGCCAGCCCGAGCAGCACGCCGTCCCGGGCCATGAGCGAGATCAGGCTCGCGCGGGAGACCAGCCACCACAGCAGCCCGAGGATCAGCACGGCCCACACGGTGACGGTGACCCGCAGCGCCACGCGGCCGAGCCGGCGGCTGCCGGCGACGAGCTGGGCGCCGCCGGGGACCAGCAGGGTCAGGGCGGTGAGGATCAGCGCCCGGCGGGTGCGCTCGGTGGGGGAGGCGACGCGCGGGTCCCGAAGCGGGTCGGGCTGCGCGGGACCGGCGGGCACGGATCCGGTGGCGGGCGACATCAGCGGTCGGCGGCCATCCGCTCGCGCAGGCGGGCCCCCTTGGCCCGGGCCTGGGCGTTGAGCTCGTCGGCGTGCTCGGCGAGGGCGGCGCGCAGGCGGTCGCCCTCCGCGGTGTCGGCCGAGGCGAGGATGCGGGCGGCCAGCAGGCCGGCGTTGCGGGCGCCGTCGATGGAGACGGTGGCCACCGGCACACCGGCGGGCATCTGGACGATCGAGAGCAGGGAGTCCATCCCGTCCAGGCTCTTGAGCTTCACGGGCACGCCGATCACGGGCAGGGGGGTGACGGCGGCGAGCATCCCGGGCAGGTGGGCCGCGCCGCCCGCGCCGGCCACGATCACGCGGATGCCGCGCTCGTGCGCGCGGGCGCCGAACTCCACCATCTCGTGGGGCATGCGGTGCGCGGAGACCACGCCGACCTCGACGGGCACGTCGAGCTCGCGCAGGGCCTCGGCGGCCGCGCTCATCACGGGCCAGTCGGAGTCGGAGCCCATCACGACGGAGACGACCGGGGCGTCGTCCTGCAGGGGCTGGGCGGGGGTCTGGGGCGTGGCGGTCATGGGCGGGCCTCCGTCTCGGTGCCGGTGGTGGGGGCGTCCTCGCGCAGCAGTGCGGCGGCGGACTCGGCGGTCCGCACGGCCTCCTCGAGGCTGAGGCCGTGGTCCGCGACGACGTTGACGTGACCGACCTTGCGGCCCGGGCGCACGTCCTTGCCGTAGAGGTGGACCTTGGCCTGCGGGTGGGCGGCGAGGGCCGCGACGCTGCCGGCGTGCAGGTCCTCGCGGGCGCCGCCGAGGACGTTCTTCATCACGACGCCGGCCCCGCGGGGGGCCGTCTCGCCCAGCGGCAGGTCGAGCACGGCGCGGACGTGCTGCTCGAACTGGCCGGTGACGGCGCCGTCCATGGACCAGTGGCCGGAGTTGTGGGGGCGCATGGCCAGCTCGTTCACCTGGAAGCCCGGGCCGACCCCCGGCGTCTCGAACAGCTCGACCGCGAGCATGCCGGTGACGTCCAGCTCCTCGGCGAGGCGGACGGCCGCGGCGGTCGCGGCCGCGGCGACGGCCGGGTCGAGGTCCTGGGCCGGGGCGACCACGAGGTCGCACACGCCGGCCACCTGGACCGAGTCGACGACGGGGTAGACGGCCACCTCACCGGAGGGGGTGCGCGCCACCTGCGCGGAGAGCTCACGGGAGAAGGGGACGAGGGCCTCGGCCAGCAGCGGGGCGATGCCGGCGCCGAGCCACGCGGCCAGGGTGCCGTCCGCGGCGGAGGCGCGGGCGTCGTCGGCGTCGTCGAGCTTGAGCACGCCCTTGCCGTCGTAGCCGCCGCGGGCGGTCTTGAGGATCATGGGCCAGCCGTGCTCGTCGCCGAAGGCGAGGACGGCCTCGAGGTCGTCGACCGGCGCCCACGCCGGGTTCGGCAGGCCCAGCCGCTCGACGGCGGCGCGCATGACCAGCTTGTCCTGGGCGTGCTGCAGCGCCTCGGGGCCGGGGCGCACGGCGACGCCGGCCTCCTGCAGGGCCCGCAGGTGCTCGGTGGGCACGTGCTCGTGGTCGAAGGTGACCACGTCCACCGTGGCCGCGAACGCGCGCAGGTCCGCCAGGTCCGTGTGGTCGCCGACCACGTGGGGGGCGACCTGGGCCGCTGACGCGTCCGGGGCCTCCGCGAGCACGCGGAAGGGCACGCCGAGCTCCGCGGCGGCGCCCGCCATCATGCGGGCCAGCTGCCCGCCACCGATCACACCGAGTCGAGGGGAAGTCACCCGGACAGGGTAGTCGGACCGGCTGAGAACTCCGTCACGGAGGGGCGGCCGATGCCGGATCCGGGGAGGTCGCGCCCCGGGGGCGCGGCTACAGTGTTCCCCAGCCCTGCGCGGGTCCGCCCCGCGTGCACACCCCCGTCCCGAACCGAGGAGTCCACGCCCATGCTGTCCGATCTCTGGGGCCGCCTGACCGGGATGGTCTCCCTGCTGTGGCGGGAGGTGGCCAAGTTCGGCACCGTCGGTGCGGCCGCGTTCGTGGTGGACTCGCTCGTCTTCTGGTGGATGATGACCGGCCCGCTCGAGGGGTCCAACGTCAAGGCCAAGATCGTGGGCGGCGTCGTCGCCACCCTGTTCAGCTGGGTCGCCAACCGCTACTGGACGTTCCGGGACAAGCGCTCCTCGAACAAGACGCGCGAGCTCGTGATGTTCCTGATCATGAACGCGATCGGGCTGGGCATCCAGGCCGGCTGCGTGGCGATCGCGCAGTACCTGATGGGCGTGACCGACCCGACCGGCCTGTTCATCGCCGGCAACGTGATCGGCCTGTTCTTCGGCACCGTGTTCCGCTACTTCGCCTACCGGTTCTGGGTGTTCAAGGAGGAGCTGGACGTGGAGCCCGGCTTCGCCAACGACCTCGCGATCATCACCGGCCAGATGCCCGTGCTGCGCGAGGACCAGCTGCCTGCGCACGGCCGGCACGAGGCCCGGGGCCGGCCCGCCGAGCGGGGGCCTCGGCCCGACGGCCCGGCCCGGCACCGCGCCCCCGACGCCGGGGTCTGAGCGCCCCGGCCTGACCCCGCCGCCCCGTCAGGGGCGCACGGTCACCGCCCGGCCCGCGTCCCACGCCTCCAGCGCGGCCCGCACTCCCGCCCACGTCAGGCGGGGGCGCGGGCCGTCGTCGTCCGGGGCGACGTCGGCCCCGGTCGGGATCGACGCGGGCCGCACGTGGTCCACGGGGCCGGGCAGGGCATCCGGCTGGGCGCGGATCTCGGCGGCCACGTCCACGACGGCCGGGTCGACGGCTGGGCCGTCGAACTCGGGCTCGAGGCCGCGCGGCAGGGCGACGGCGAACACGGCCACGGACGGGTCCGGCCACGCCTCGGGCCGGTCCGTGAGGACGGCGGCGGGGGAGTCGCCCTCGAGGGCGGGCTCGGCCTCGGCGCAGAGCACGCCGAGGGCGAGGGCGTGGGAGAGCCAGTGGACGGGCAGGTCCAGGGCGACGGCGTCGCCCGCGCCGATGCCCTCGGCGCCGAGCAGGCCCGCGAACTTGGCGGCCCAGTTCACGGTCACGCGGCCCGAGAGCTCGATGCGCTGGTCCACCGCGCCGGGTTCGTCCGGGGCCCCCGGCTCCTGGACGAGCGCGGGCCGCGGGGAGGAGGCGAGGCGGAGCACGAGGGGGCCGGTGGACCGGGGTGCGGAGAGGGAGACCATGGGCCCAGTGTGGCACCCGCTCGGTTTGACTCGGCATGAATCACACCGATGTAATGAACCCGGGCCAACGGTCCCGCCAGGAGGGGCCCGCCGGCTTGCCCGGCACCCGCGCGGACCGCATGGTCACCCGGCCCACACCGCCACGTCGATCCCGGGAAGAGGCGTCACACATGGAGCAGACCCAGCGAGTCGAGGACGCGCACCACGCCGATCCCGCGCCGGCGCCTCGTCCGCGGAGCGTCCCCAGCGACTGGTTCCTCGACCCCGCCGACCCGCAGGCCGGCGTCCCGGGCGCGAGCCTCGAGGACCAGGCGACCGCCTTCCTCACCGCCCACGACCTCGACGGCGAGACCGGCACCCCGGCCGCCACCGTCACCGCCCTCTTCCCCGGTGACGCGCGTCCGGTCGAGGCCGTGCCCGTCTCCGCCGACTGGGCCGCCATCCCGGGCGTGACCACCGAGCCCGTCGAGGGCGAGCTGGCCTGGCAGGCGGACGCCCTGTGCGCGCAGACGGACCCCGAGGCGTTCTTCCCGGAGAAGGGCGGCTCCACGCGGGACGCCAAGCGCGTGTGCGAGGCCTGCACCGTCAAGGACGCGTGCCTGGAGTACGCCATGGCGAACGACGAGCGCTTCGGCATCTGGGGCGGGCTCTCCGAGCGCGAGCGTCGGCGCCTGCGCCGCGCCCGCGCCTGACGCGCGGCGCCCGTCCACCGGGCGCGGTGCCCGGCGCGGACCGCCCGGTCCGGGCTCAGCCGCGGCCCCAGCTGGGGTCGAGCACCTGCGGGTCCACGCCCAGCGCGTCGGCGCAACGGCTCAGCGCCACCCCGTAGACGGCCCCCTCGAGGTCGGCCGGGTCGGCCGCGTCCCGCAGCGGCCGCTCGAACAGGGTGATCAGCACCCCGTCCCGGCCCTGCCGCTCGGCCCGCGCGAACAGCGCCTCCTCATCCCGTTCCCGGCCGGCGTGCAGCTCGCGCAGCCGCTCGTCGAGCCGGTCCGGGATGCGCTCCACCCGCGCGGTCACGTGCCGCAGCCCGGGCGCGTCCAGGGAGCCCAGCCGGTCCACCGCCTTCTCGACGGCGGTCAGCAGCGCCTCGCCCCGGCCCCGCTCCGAGCGTGCACCGAACGGGCGCGGATGCCGCAGTCCTCGGCCACGGCGGTCCCGGACGCCGCGCCCCGCGGGGGAGGAGACGCCGGCCTCGGCCGGGCCGCCCTCGACGCCCGGCTCGGCCCCCGCGGCGTCGCCCGCCCGGAACGGCAGGGGGTCGAGGGGATCGGAGGAGGCGGACGCGGTCATGCGCGCCATGGTAGGCCACCGCCCCGGGCCGTCCGCCGAGTAGGGTGGCGGGCGTGGGACCCATGCGACGCTGCAGCAAGACCGGATGCCAGAGCCCTGCCCTGGCCACGCTGACGTACAACTACGCGGACTCGCAGGTGGTCATCGGGCCCCTGTCGCGCCGGGCGGAGCCGCACACGTACGACCTCTGCGGCGAGCACGCTCGGCGCACCACGGCCCCGCGCGGCTGGGAGGTGCTGCGGCTGGAGCTGCCCGAGCACTACGAGGCCGTCGACGCGGACGGCGGCGTGCGCACGGTCCCCACCCGGCCCATGGCCGTCCCGCCGGCCCGCCCCGGGCTGCGCGTGGTGCGTGACGGGGACTGACGCGGCACGTGTCGTGCCGTCCGGGGCCTCGCTAGGCTGGAGGGCATGACTGAGACCTCCGCAGAGTTCCGCACCCCCGACGTCGACCCGGCCTTCGC
>ERZ1023261.161-NODE-161-length-28603-cov-4.575977_pt1 | contig 28603 bp, 24 predicted proteins | sample MGYA00521234_ERZ1023261 | MGnify/ENA primary metagenome ERZ1023261 (study PRJEB32759, sample SAMN07749871) | skin metagenome | biome: transportation; feature: city; material: polyester macromolecule | host: Homo sapiens | place: Hong Kong:TC line | collected...
AGGCCACCCTCATCCCGATGTACTTCCTCATCGCAGGATGGGGCGGTCCACGACGGGGTCGTGCGGCAATGAAATTCCTGCTGTACTCCTTGGCCGGTGGACTGGTCATGTTGTTCGCTGTCATTGGCGTCGGGGTACACGGCGGGTCCTTCCTCCTGAGCGACTTGGCCAAGGTGGACTTTTCGGGGGTGATCGGCAAGGAACTCTTTGTTGGGTTCTTTATCGCCTTCGCTATTAAGGCACCAATGGTTCCTGTACACACGTGGCTGCCCGACACCGCCGAGCAGGCCACGGCAGGGGCGTCGTCGCTGCTCGTCGGCTTGCTCGACAAGATCGGCACTTTCGGAATGTTGCGGCTGTGCCTTGGCCTGTTCCCGGCCGCCTCCGACTGGGCGACTCCCTTCGTTCTTACCCTGGCGATTATCTCGGTGTTGTGGGGCGCGATGATGGCCGCCACCTCGAGCGACCTCATGAGGTTTGTTTCGTATACCTCAGTGAGCCACTTCGGCTTCATGGTCATTGGTATTTTTGCCCTGACGACGACGTCGATAACCGGCTCGATCTTCTACATGTTCAACCACGGCTTTTCGACGGCGGCGCTGTTCTTGGTGCTTGGCTTCTTGGTGCGCCGAGGCGGGACGGCAAAGGTCGATGGTTATGGCGGGGTCCAGAAGGTCGCTCCGGTGCTCGCCGGAACCTTCCTCTTCGCTGGGCTGGCGACCCTGTCGCTGCCGGGTACGGGAAACTTCGTCAGCGAGTTCATGGCCCTGGCCGGTGCCTGGTTGCGTCACCCGATCTATGTCGCGGTTTCCACTATCGGCATGGTGCTGGCTGCGGTTTACGTCCTGGTGACCTACCGACGCACTATGACTGGCCCAGTGCAAGGTGCCTGCGAGCAGGTCAGCGACCTCACTGGTCGGGAGAAGTTGGTGCTTGCACCGCTCATCATTTTGCTGCTGGTATTTGGGTTCTTCCCCAGGCCGATGTTGCACGCCATTGAACCGGCGGCCACAACGACCATGACTCAGGTCCACGCCACCGATCCGGCACCCGTCGTCAAGGAGGGTCTCAAGTGAATCCCGCCCTGTTGATTACCGCGTCTGGATTGCCAGCGCTCCTCAACGTCGCGGCTCCGCATATTGAGTGGGGGCCACTGACGCCAGTGTTCGTCCTCATGGCTGGGGCCTGCGTGGCTGTGTTGGTGGAGGCCTTTGTGCCCCGATCGGGTCGTCGTCCGACCCAGATCGTTGTGACGGTTGCTACTCTGGCGGTAGCTATTGCTTCGACGCTGACCACCGTTTCTCACGGCACCAGGATCGTCGCCGGGCAGGGAACCTTAACCCTCGACGGACCGGCCCTAGCTACCTGGGGCATCCTGCTTGTGACCGGCCTCGGCGCCGTGGTGCTTTTCGCCGAGCGGGTCGGCACCACCCAGACGGCTTTTGTGGCTAGTGCCTCGTCGGTGCCTGGATCCCCCTTGGAGGCCAAGGCCGAGCAGGATCATCGCGAGCACACCGAGGTCTACCCGCTGCTGTCGGAGATCATCACCGAGCACGAAGACGAGTATCGGGCATTCCCGACGAACGTCGCGCTCTATCTGCCCAAAGGACGTCCGCCGCAGCCCGGCGAGGTCTTCGTGCAGAAGGCGCTCGGGGCGACGCTGCAGTATATGGCGGACCAGGAAACTGCGGCGCGCTCTCGCGGCGGCCGCGAGGCTGGCCTCGCCGCAGCGCGCGACGCTTTCTATCGCGGCGACATCGCGCGCGCCATCGTCAAGTTCCAGAAGGAGAACGGCGGGCTGCTCTCGGCCGAGGATCTCGCGAACTATCGATCCGGTTTCGACGAGCCGGTGCAGACCTCGTTCGGCGACATCAAGCTCTATGCCTGCGGCCCGTGGTGCCAGGGGCCATCGCTGCTTCAGGCGATGAACCTTCTGGACGCCGCCGAGCTGCGCAAGCTCGGCCACAACTCCAGCGGCTACCTGCACCGCATCACCGAAGCCGTGAAGCTGTCCTTTGCCGACCGCGAGGCCTATTTCGGCGATCCGCGCGTCATCGACGTGCCAATCAAAGAGCTGCTGTCGCGCGACTATGCACAGCAGCGCCGCGAGATGATCCGCCCGGACAAGGCGTGGCCCGAGATGCCGCCGGCCGGCGATCCGCGCAAGCTCTCCGCCGAGCGCGGCAGCAGCGGCGCGAAGCTCGTGCCGGAGCGCGCCTTCATGGCGCCGGAGCTCGACACCTCGCACGCCTGCGTCATCGATCGGCACGGCAACGTGTTCGCCGCGACGCCGAGTGACGGCTCCTACAATGCGCCGGTGATTCCGGAATTGGGCATCATTCCGTCGCCGCGCGGCAGCCAGAGCTGGGCCGACCCGAAGCATCCGTCCGGCGTCGCGCCCGGCAAGCGGCCGCGGCTGACTCCGAGTCCGGCGATCGCGATCGAGCCCGGCAAGATGAAGATGCCGTTCGGCACGCCGGGTGGCGACGTGTACCCGTACGTGTTCCAGATCGGGCGCCTGACGGAGCATCACACCGCCGGCGGCATGAGCCGTTGGTTGCCGTACCTGTCGGAGCTGCAGCCGTCGATGTTCATCGAGGTCTCACCCGATCTCGCGGCCGAGAAGGGCCTCGAGAACGGCGACTGGGCGACCGTCGTGTCGGCTCGCGCGGCGATCGAGGCGCGCGTGCTCGTCACCGACCGCATGGTGCCGCTCAAGATCGGTGGCCGCATGGTGCACCAGATCGGCATGCCGTACCACTGGGGCAGCGCGAAGTCCGCTCAGGTGCATGGTGATTCGGCCAACGACCTGCTCGGCGTGGTGCTCGACCGCAACACCCAGATCCAGGAGGGCAAGATGGGCATGTGCGACATCCGCCCGGGCCGCCGTCCACAGGATCGGGACGAGTACGAGCAGCTCGTCAGTGAGTACCAGAGCCGCGCCGGCGTCACCGTCGAGACGGGCAACGAGATCTGCCAGGAGTGTGACTGATGAGCCTGGTGACCGAGTACATCCGTTCGCAGTTCGCGGGTGGCGGTGACCCGTCGAAGCAGGCGGGTTGGGGCACCCCGGAGGCGACGACGCTGACGGGTGGTGCGCCCAACGACGTCCTCGCCGAACGCATGGGCTTCTTCACCGACACCTCGATCTGCATCGGCTGCAAGGCCTGCGAGGTCGCGTGCAAGGAGTGGAACCGCAACCCCGAGGACGGGTACGAGTTCACCGGCTACTCCTACGACAACACGGGTGAGCTGGGTGCCGACACGTGGCGTCACGTCGCGTTCGTCGAGCAGTCGGGCGAGCAGATCGCGCGGGCCCGTGAGTCGGGGCGCAAGCTCGTCGACCTCGGCATGCCGACGCTGCGGTCGGCCTCCGGCGCCGGTGCAGAAGCTGCGGGCGGCTCGGGCGAAGCGTCGCACCTCGCCGACCTGCCGGATGACGCCGCGCGCGCCATCCGCGTCGCCGGTGGGCACACCGACTACGCGACCGACGCACCGTCAGCGCTCGACCCGGGCGCCCCGGCGCTCGACGTCGAACGGGCGCAGGTGCCGGACGAGTTGGCGGGGGTCAACGTGCTCGACATCGTCGCGACCGACAACGGCGTCATGCCGACGGCGCTGCACGAGGCCCAGGATTTCCGGTGGCTCATGGCCTCCGATGTCTGCAAGCACTGCACGCACGCCGGGTGTCTCGACAACTGCCCGACGGGCGCGCTGTTCCGCACGGAGTTCGGCACGGTCGTCGTGCAGGCCGACGTGTGCAACGGCTGCGGCTACTGCGTCGGCGGGTGTCCGTTCGGCGTCATCGAACGGCGTGAGAAGACGGCGACCGTCAATCACGGCAACGCGCAGAAGTGCACGCTGTGCTACGACCGGCTCAAGGAAGGCCAGACGCCCGCGTGCGCGCAGACGTGCCCCACGACGTCGATCAAGTTCGGCACGCATGCGGAGATGGTCGCGATCGCGGAGGAGCGCGTCGCGCAGCTGCACGCGCAGGGCATGACGGAGGCGCGCCTCTACGGCGCGAACCTCGACGACGGCGTCGGCGGCACCGGTTCGGTCTTCCTCCTGCTCGACGATCCCGAGGTGTACGGACTGCCACCGGACCCGGTGGCGCCGTCGAAGACCTTGCCGGAGTCGTACAAGCGGATGGCGATGGCGGCCGGCGGAATGATGGCCGCAGCAGCGCTGGCGTTCGTCGGAGGTGGTGTGGCGTGAGCGTGAATTCCCTTGATGCGTATAGGGATCCTGAACCCGAGGGTGGGCGGCGCCGTCGCGGCGGGCGTGGCGGCAAGCGTCGCCGTCCGACCGACTGGCTGAACGGTCGCGAGGGCCGCGGTGAGCGCGCGCTCGTGCCGGACGTCGAGTTCCAGAGCTACTACGGGCGTGGCGTCATCAAGCCCGTGCCGTGGGAATGGCCGATCCCGACGTACCTGTTCTTCGGTGGCCTCGCGGGCGGTTCTCAGCTGCTCGCGACCGGCGCGTACCTGACGGGCAACGAACCCCTGCAGCGCGTGACGCGCCTGACGACGGCCGTTGCGGTCGCCGTCTCGGGTGCGTCGCTCATCGGCGACCTGGGTCGCCCGGAGCGCTTCTACAACATGATGCGCGTGGCGAAGCTCAGTTCGCCGATGTCGGTGGGCACGTGGATCCTCTCCGGTTTCAGCGGCGGTGCGATGCCGCTCGCGGCCCTCGAGGTGCTGCGGATGCTGCCGCTCAAGCGAAGCGGCACCGTGACGGGTCTGGTCGGCGCGCTCGATCGCGTGGCCGGGGCTGCAGGCGAGGTCGCGTCGGCGTCCTCGCTCGAGGTGCCGGGGTCGCGGTGGTTGCGGCGGCAGTCGCGTGCTGCGGGTCGTCGTGACGCCGGGTTGCGCGTCAACGGGGCACTCGTCGGCGTCGAGAAGATGCTCGGCGTCACCGAACCGGGATTCGTCGCGCTCGGTGCGTCGATGGCGGCGCCGCTGGCGACGTACACGGCGGTGCTGCTGTCGAACACGTCGACGCCGACGTGGCACGAGTCGCGGCTGTACCTGCCGTTCGTGTTCGGCGGTTCAGCATCGGCCGCGGCGAGCGGCAACGCGATGATGTGGACGCCAGTCGAGAAGGCTGGCCCCGCCCGGGCGCTAGCGCTCATCGGGTCGGCCGTCGACCTCGGCGTGCTCAATCGTCTCGAGAAGCACCTCGACGCCGAGGGCGTCGGCGAGCCGCTGCACCACGGCACTGCCGGCAAGCTCAACAAGGCGAGCATGGCGCTCAACGTCGCCGGGTTCGTCGGGACGGCGCTGTTCGCGCGACGCTCGCGCGTGGCGTCCGTCGTCTCCGGGGCCTGCTTCGTCGCAGGCTCGGTGTGCACACGCTTCGCGGTGTTCGAAGCCGGCATGGAATCGGCGAAGGACCCGAAGTACACGATGGGGCCGCAGCGCCGCCGCCTCGACGCGCGTGGCGGGACGGAGAACATCACGACAGGCCCGCGGCTGGCCTCGGCGGATGACGCCCCCCGCACCGCGGATGGGCGCCGACCGCTGCCTGGCCCGGACGGCAAGCCCGTCAACCTCTGAGCGCTCGCGTGTCTGGCGGGTCGGCTCGTCGGCTGGCCGGGTCTGTACACGAGAAATGCGCATCTGCACCGGGATCGTGACTGCTGATACCCGTGCAGATGCGCATTTCTCGTGCAGCTGTGCTGTTCGAGTCAGCGCACGCTGATGCCGGGGGCGCCGCCGTCGAGGGGGAGGGTGCGGCCGATCACGGGCGCGCCGGGCACCTCGCCGATGACGAGGAGGCCGCCGGACGTCTGAGCGTCCGCGAGCAGCAGCAGTTTGTCTTCGCCGATCCCGTCGGCTGCGGTGATGTGCTCACGCACCCAGTCGAGGTTGCGACGCGTGCCGCCGGAGACGTAACCCTCGGCTGCGGCGTCGCGGGCGCCTTCGATGTACGGCACGGCAGCGGAGTCGATCTCGGCGCGAACGCCCGAGGCGCGGCACATCTTCCACAGGTGGCCGAGCAGACCGAAACCGGTGACGTCTGTCGCCGCCTTGACACCCGCCGCGACGGCGGCGATCGACGCGTCGCGGTTGAGCGTCGTCATCACCTCGATGGCCTGCGGGAACACCTCGCCCGTCGACTTGTGCTTGTTGTTGAGCACACCGACGCCGAGCGGCTTCGTCAGGGAGATGGGCAGGCCCGCCTCGGCGGCGTCGTTGCGCATGAGCTTGCCCGGGTCGGCGATGCCGGTGACGGCCATGCCGAACTTGGGCTCCGGATCGTCGATCGAATGGCCGCCGATGACGGGGCAGTTCGCCTGCGCACCGACGTCGGCGCCGCCTCGGAGCACCTCGGCCATGATGTCGAGGCCGAGCACGTCGCGCGGCCAGCCGACGAGGTTGATGGCGACGACGGGGGTGCCGCCCATCGCGTAGATGTCGCTGAGCGCGTTCGCGGCCGCGATGCGACCGAAGTCGTACGCGTCGTCGACGACAGGGGTGAAGAAGTCAGCCGTCGAGAGCACCGCCTGCTCGCCGACGCGCACGGCGGCTGCGTCGTCACCGTCGTCGAGGCCGACGATGACACTCGGATTCGGCTGCCCCACGAGGTGCTTCACCGCCTCCTCGAGCTCGCCGGGCGGGATCTTGCACGCGCACCCGCCACCATGGGCGTACTGCGTCAGACGAATCGATTCCATGCATCCGACCCTACGCCGTACCCCTGACAACGACCCCGACGGGTACGCCGCGCGGACCCCGCCGCCCATCGCCCCGGCGCACCCACGACCCCAGCGCCCCTATGATTGACACGCACCAAGGGAGGCGTCCGGGTTCCTGGTGGGCCCCCCGGTCTTCAAAACCGGTGAAACCGAGCATCTCGGTTTGGCAGGTTCGATTCCTGTCCGCCTCCGCAAGTCTCAGGGCCCCGCGAGCTGGGGGGCTTCTCGCCTGTGTCGTCGTTGGCCCCTCTTCCGGCCGCGTGGGCTCGCCGCCGCGGCTCGGAGCGACGTGCCACGGAGGGTCACTCGAGCCATGAGTGCGCCGGAGCGGCGAAGGGCGTGAAAACCGTTGCTGCGCAGGATTGTCAGACCTGCCCGATAGGTTGGGGCGCATCAGCACTCGACCTGGAGGAACGATGGCCACGAGCGACGACCCACGTCGACGCATCCCGCGCACCGACGAGCTCCTCGCACGCTTCGCCGACGAGGTAGGCGCGCTCGGACGCGACGCTGTGAAGCGCGCCATCGTCTCTGCCCAGGCCGACGTCCGCGCGGGCACCATCAGCCCCGACGGCATCGACGCGGCCATCGCATTGCGCCTGCCCGAGTCGGCCACCACCCTGCGAGCGATCCTCAACGCAACGGGCGTCGTCGTGCACACCAACATCGGGCGCGCGCCTCTCAGCGACGCCGCGGTCGAGGCGCTCGGTCGCGCTGCGGGGTACGTCGACGTCGAGTTCGACCCCGTCACTGCCACGCGCGCCAAGCGCGGCCGCGCAACGCTCGACGCGCTCCAGGAGCGGGTGCCGGACGCGGGCGGCGCACTGGTCGTCAACAACGGCGCGGCGGCACTGCTGCTCGCCTGCCTCGCGATCGCCGGGGACACGGACGTCCTCGTCAGCCGCGGCGAACTCATCGAGATAGGCGACGGCTTCCGTCTGCCCGAGTTGCTGCAGTCGGCCGGGGCCCGGCTCGTCGAGGTAGGCATGACGAATCGCACGCATCTGCGCGACTACGAGAACGCCATCGTCGACGCCGAACGTCACGGCCGCCGGGTGGGCGCCGTGCTCAAGATCCACACGAGCAACTATCGCGTCGAAGGGTTCGCCGGGGTGCCAGGCGTGCGCGATCTCGCGGCGCTCGGCGTCCCCGTCATCGCGGACGTCGGCAGCGGCCTGCTCGCCCCCGAACGGGTGCTGCCCGACGAGCCCGACGCGACGAGCTGGCTGCGCGACGGCGCGACGGTCGTCACCGCGAGCGGCGACAAGCTGCTCGGCGGGCCGCAAGCGGGGCTCGTTCTCGGCGACGCCGACGCCGTGGAACGCGTCCGCCGCCACCCGATGGCCCGCGCGATGCGCGTCGACAAGCTGACGCTCGCCGCTCTCGAAGCCACCCTGCGCGGCCCCGAACCCCCCGTTACCCGCGCCCTGCACGAGACGCGCGACTCGCTCCGTCAGCGCACGACACACCTTGCGGCGGCCATCGCTGACGTCGTTCCGGGCGCCGAAGTCGTCGACGTCATCGGACGCGTCGGTGGGGGAGGCGCGCCTGGTTTCGAGCTGCCGAGCCTCGCCGTCGCCCTGCCGGAGCCCTTCGCGGAGGCGCTACGCCTCGGACGCCCGTGCGTCCTGGCCCGCACCGCGCTTGGACGCTGCCTCGTCGACCTGCGGTGCGTCCCTGCGTCCTCGGACGCCGACGTCGCCGCCGCGATCCGGGCCGTCGCTGTAGGCAACGAATCCGGCACCCCAGCTGACGACGGAGGACGCGCATGACGATGAACGCGCGGCGTGATGCCACGGCCCCGTCGGCGACGAGACCGCTCCTCCCCGCCAGGGGCTACGTCGCCGAGCGCAGCGGCGGCGCGGTGAGGCTCGCGGGGAGTGAGTGCTGATGCGCGTCGTCGCGACGGCCGGTCACGTCGACCACGGCAAGAGCACCCTCGTGCGGGCTCTCACGGGCACCGACCCGGATCGGCTCGAGGAGGAGAAGAAGCGTGGCCTGACGATCGATCTCGGGTTCGCGGGGCTCGACCTGCCGTCGGGCGAGAAGCTCGCATTCGTCGACGTGCCCGGCCACCGTCGCTTCATCGGCAACATGCTCGCGGGCCTCGGGCCGGCGCCGGCCGTCATGCTCGTCGTCGCCGCGGATCAGGGGTGGCAGGCGCAATCGCGCGAGCACCTCGACGCGATCGACGCACTCGGTCTCAGGCACGGCCTGCTCGTCATCACGCGCTGTGGCCTGGCGACGCCCGAGCGCGTCGCCGAGGTGCGTGAGACAGCGCTCGGCCACATCGCCGCGACGTCACTCGAAGTTGTCGACGTCGTCGAGACCGACGCCGTCAGCGGCCGTGGCATCGACGAACTGCGGTGCGCCCTCGACGATCTCGTCGCGCAGATGCCACCCGTGGACACGGTTTCCCCTGTGCGGTTGTGGGTCGATCGTTCGTTCTCCGTCAAGGGCACCGGCACCGTGGTCACCGGCACGCTCGCGGCGGGCACGCTGCGTCTCGGGGACGAGTTGGAGGTGGGTGACGAACGAGCGGTCGTGCGTTCGTTGCAGGTGCTCGGGCAGCGTCATGACGAGGTCGCGCCGGTCTCGCGCGTCGCGGTCGCTCTGCGAGGTCTGCACACCGACGACGTGCCGCGCGGCACGCCCCTGCTGACGCCGGGGTCGGCGTCGTGGGTGAACGTCCTCGACGTGCGCAGCGAGGGCGGGCATGAGTGGCAGGATGCGTCGGCGGAGGTCAGCGTCCACATCGGCACAGCGTCCGTCGAGGCGCGGGTGCGACCGTTCGACGAGCGTCACGCGCGGTTGACGCTGAGCGATCCGCTGCCGTTGCGGCTGGGGGATCGCATCATCGTGCGCGATGCGTCAGCGGGGCGGATCCATTGCGGGGCAACGGTGCTCGACCTCGACCCGGCGGCATTGACGAGGCGCGGCGCCGGTCGGGAGCGCGCACGTGTCCTAGCCGGCCACGCGGTCGCGCAGCTCGAACCACTCGTCGCCGACCGCGGCTGGGTGCGCGACGAGTGGGTCACCGCCGTCGGGGCCCGCCGGCCCGAGGTGCTGCGCGAGGGGCTGCCCCTGCCGGGGGAGGGCCTGGGTCGTGTCGAGGGACTCGTCGTGCACGAGAAACAGGCGACGGCTTGGCGCGCCGCGATCATCGAGGCGGTCACCGCTGACGCCGCCGACCCCTTGAGCCCCGGGCTGCCGTCAGGCGCCATCGAGACGCGCCTCGGCGTGCCCCGACGTCTGCTGCCCGCCCTCGTCGAGTCATGCGGCGTGACGAACCCTGATGCGGGTCTCGTGATCCGCGACGGGCGGGTTGTCGGCTCACGCCACGGCTCATCGTTCGGTGCCGATGAAGCGGCCCTGGAGCAACTTCGAGAACGGCTGCGCGCCAACCCGTTCGATGCCCCCGAAGCCGATGACCTCGTGGCGCTCGGCCTCGGCAACCGGCAGCTCGCCGCGGCTGCACAGCGCGGAGCGATCCTGCGACTCAAGGCCGAGCCCGCCGACATCGTCCTGCTGCCCGACGCGCCCGCGCGAGCGATGCGCGAGCTCGCAAGACTGCCGCAACCGTTCACGACGAGCGAGGCGCGCCAGGCGCTCGGCACGACGCGCCGCGTCGTCATCCCCCTGCTCGAGCATCTCGACGCGCGAGGCTGGACGCGGCGTGACGGCAACGCGCGCGTCGTCGTGCGCTGAATCGTGCTGGACGGGGCCGAGCGCAGCACCGTCGGACGGAGCGTCGGAATCGCGACCGACTGAGGCCCACCCGAGCGCGCCGGGGGCGCACCACCCGCGCCCGGCGCCGACCGACCGCCGCTCGGGGCCGATCTTCGACGTGCGTCCAGCCGCACAGACGTAGCAACGCGCCACCGCTGGGAAGGACCCAGCGATGGCGCGTTGCGTTCGATCAGGGGAGCTCAGTCGTCGCCTTCCGGGTCGTCGGCCTTGAGCGACGGCTCGGGGTGGGCGCTGACGCGCGTCGACGTCTGCTCCTTCGCCTGAGCAGCTGCGGCGCGGACGGCGCCGCTCGGGCCGGCCTTCTCGGCGTCGGCGATGAAGCGCTCGGGGTTCTTGTCCTCGATCGTCAGCGGCTTCGACCACGACGCCGCGAGGTGGCGCAGGAAGTTGATGCCGACCTGGTGACGCAGTTCGAGGCTCGCCTGCTGACGGAAGTCGGCCAGGTCCTGGCGCTCTTCCTCGGCCATGTGGTCGGAGTTCGCGATGTTGGCCTGGACGACGGCCTCCCACCAGTCTTTCGACCCGGTCGTGGCGGCGTCCGCGCGCTTGATGGCGTCGCGCAGCAGGTTGTGGTCGTGGATCGCGTCCTCGACCTGCTCGTCGTTGCTCTCGGCGTCTGCGCCGCCGGTGCCGATCTTGACGAGTTCGGGGTAGAAGTACAGCTCCTCTGCCTCAGCGTGCAGCTCGAGGAAGATGCGCAGCTGGCTCCACAGCGCGGCCAGACCGTCGGTGTCGTCGCGCGGCCACTCCTCGAGCACGGCGAACGCGCGTCGCTGAGCGGTGTGCTGCTGCAGGATGATCTCGGTGATGTCCATGGCTACCTCCGTGAGACGGCCCCGGAATCGGGGGCTGTTTGCCCTCAATCTCACGCTGACGAAGGGCGTTGCGCCAGCAAGGTGCACCTATGCGACAAAGCGTTCGTGACGGGGACGTCGCGCGCCCAGCGTCGCGGGCTCGATGACGACGCGCGGGACGCGGACGGCGTGGCGCTCGCCGTCGAGAGGGACGCGTTCAGGTGAGCGCGACGCGGACGATGACGGCGAGGGCGCTGACCGTCGCGAGCGCGAGGATGCTGTGGCGGAAGCGCACCGCGTCGATCGAGTGCCGCAACGGCTGCGCCGCGAGAGCGCCCACGGCCATGAACGGCAGCCACGCGAGCCCGGCACGCAGACCGTCAGCGCTGATCTGGCCGCCGATCGCGAGGCCGAGCAGTGAACTCAGTGAGCCGAAGAGGAAGAACGGCGCGAGTGTCGAGCGTGCCTGCTGCGGTGTGAGTTCCTGCAGGGCGAGGCCGAAGAACGGGCCGCCGATCGACGCCGTCGTCGCCGAGATGCCCGTCAATGCTCCGGCGCCGAGGGCGATGCCCGACGACGGGCGTACGCGCCAGCGCGTGAGCGATCCGGCGACGGCGACGAGCACCATGCCGGCCACGAGGAGTGACGTGACGGTGTGCGACGCGTTGGCCGCGAGCCAGACGCCGAGTGGCATCGTCGCGAGGCGGCCTGCCATCGCCCACCCGAACGGCCGCCACCGGATGTCACGGTGGGCCCGAGCCATCTCCAGCACGGGCAGTGGCAGGACAACGAATAGCAGTGCCGCCGGCATGACTTGCGGAGCGACCATGACGACGAACGGCGCTGCGACGACGGCGAGGCCGAACCCGGCGATGCGTTGCACGAAGGCGCCGACGCCGACGACGAGACCGAGGACCAGCAGGGTGGTGAGCGGCATCGGACCCCACTTCGGCGAAGGTTGTCGGGCCGCGCGGAGAGCAAGGCCCGGACATAGCAAAAACCCCCGGCGAGCCGGGGGTTCTTTCCTCTGTCTCAACACAGAGTGCACCCGTAGGGATTCGAACCCCAAACCTTCTGATCCGTAGTCAGATGCTCTATCCGTTGAGCTACGGGTGCTTGCTGCTCGGCCTCAGCGGCCTCTGCAACGAGATAGAACTCTACACGCATCCTCGGGGGAACGCTAATCGGCTCGCGGCGTACCCGCGTGAACCGACCTGTGCTGCTCCGTCAGCCCCGCCCGTGTCGCCCGTCATGACCTGCGATTTTCGTCCACATCGGCGAATCGCGTCCCCATCCGCCATCTACGTTCACACGCGCGAACGGCGTCCACATCTGCGAATCAGCGTCACATTCGCACGCGTCGGCGCGAGTCGTCGTGACACGGGTCGCCCTGGTGGCAACGTCCGTTGAATGGGGACGTAAATCGCCGATGTGGACGCGGTTCGCGGAAGGGTCAAGAATCGTACATGGGGACGGACTGGTGCGGTCAGCCGGTGAAGGGGAGGGTGCGTTGACCGCGGATACCCGGCGTACAGACGAAGAGGGCGCCGGCGTCGGGCTCCGCGTCGTCCGGCAGGTTCTCTCGCGAGGTCGTGATGAACAGCTGGTCGAGGTCGTCGCCGCCGAAGGCCGGGCACGTCACCAGGCTCGGCCCCACCTCGACGATCTCGCTGAGCGAGCCGTCAGCGTCGTAGCGACGCACGGCGGAGCCGCCGAACAGCGCCGTCCACACTCCGCCTTCGGCGTCGACCGTCAGCCCGTCGGGGTGGCCGATGCCGTCCTCGAGCCGGACGAAGGGCCGACGGTTCGTCAGGCCGGTCTCGGCGCTCCAGTCGAACACCCAGATGATGCGGGTCGGCGTGTCGTTGTAGTAGGCGAGCGTGCCGTCGGGCGACCAGCACAGGCCGTTCGAGATGGTGACGTCACCGAAGACATGGCTCGTCGACCGGTCCGGCGCCAGCCGCCACATCGATGCCGCGCCCTCGCTCTGGTCGTAGGCCATCGACCCCATGTAGAACGACCCGTCGGGGGCGCATCCACCGTCGTTGAACCGGGTGCGCGGCTCGTGCGTCGACGGCCACAGATCGGCGGTGTGCTCCAGATCGGCGAAGTCGACCGAACGCGTCAGTGCGAAACCACGCTCCGTCGCGACGATCGCGCCTCCACCTGCGCGCGGACGCAGCGCTGCCGCGACGTCCCCGACGTGGAATCGGGTGACGTCACCGCCCGGCTGGAGCTCGAGGACGTCCCCGGCCAGCATGTCGACGTAGCGCAGCGCCGGGTGGCCGCCGCCCCAATCGTCGGCCCAGATGACGCCCTCACCGTGGTAGGCGTGCGGTTTCGCGACAGCTTCAGCCTTCATGACGTCAGGCTATATCGGGCGGCAACGCTCCGCGACGATGCTCGGATGCCGCTGTCGGCTCAGACGTCCTCGGCCTTGAGTTCGGTCGGGTCCCACTTGGTGATGCCGTCGTACTGCCAGCCGCGGTCCTTGACCGCCTCGCGCGACTCGAGGCGCATCGTCGGCGTGAGGCGGTCGAGGTAGAGGTAGCCGTCGAGGTGGTCGGTCTCGTGCTGCAGCATGCGGGCGAAGAAGCCGTGCCCCTCGATGACGATCTCGTTCCCGTCGAGGTCGGTGCCCGTCACCTTCGCCCAGTCGGCCCGCGCCGTCGGGAAGTGCTCGCCGGGCACCGACAGGCAACCCTCGTTGTCGTTCTCCTCGTCGGCCTCGCCGGCAGGCACGCGACCCTTCTCGAGCTTCGGGTTGATGACGACGCCGCGGCGGTTATCGCCGAGTTCGTCGTCGGGACAGTCGAAGACGAAGATGCGCTGCTTGACGCCGACCTGGTTGGCTGCGAGGCCGACGCCGTTCGCCGCCTCCATCGTCTCGAACATGTCCTCGACGAGGGCGCGCGTGTCGTCGGTGATCTCCTTGACCCGCTTCGTGGGTGCGTGCAGGGCCTTGTGGCCGACGATGGTGATGGGGCGAACAGCCATGAGGAACCTCGAAGAACGCGGGTCGGCGGGTGGGCGTCGATCATTCTAGGGCCCTCGGGTGGGGCGACCGGGTGCATGGGTGCTCGCCGACGTGATCGAGCGAAATCGGCGGGATCGAGTGCCCCGACGCTCGATCCCACCGATTCCGCTCGATCGCGGGCGCGGGTGAGCTGCGACAAGAGGCGACGGAGCACGTCGAAGCCCCTCGACCCGACGATGCGGGTGAGGGGCTTCGAGATGAAACGAGGCGAGTGTGCTCAGTAGCGTCGCTCGTTCTTGCGCAGCGCCTCGGCGCCGTCACCGACCGACGTGTCGAGGTCGGTGGCGTAGACGCCGTCACCGACGCCGCCCTGCAGCTGCGGGTTGCGACCGACGCGCGAGTGGCCGCGGCCGTAGAAGAAGTAGATCGCGAAGCCGATGAGGAGCCACACCACGAAACGCAGCCACGTCTCGACGGGCAGGTTGAGCATGAGGTAGAGGCACACAGCGGCGGCGACCCACGGGAGGACGGGGCTGCCCGGCACCTTGAACGGGCGCTCGAGGTCGGGGCGCTTCTTGCGCAGCACGGGCACGGCCAGGCTGACGAGGAAGAACGCCGACAGGGTGCCGATGTTGACCATCTCCTCGAACTCACCGATCGGGATGGTCGCCGCTGCGACCGCGATGATGAAGCCCATGACGAGCGTCATCGGGACCGGCGTGCCCGTCTTGGGGTTCGTGCGTGCCATGCCCATCGGCAGCAGGCCGTCGCGCGACATCGCGTACATGACGCGGGTGGCGCCGATCATCAGCGTCATGACGACCGTGGCGAGACCCGCGACGGCGCCGGCTGCGATGATCTGCGCGTACCCGGGATGTCCGTGATCGCGGAAGGCCGCGGCGAGTGCGCCCTTGGGGTCGATCTTGTCGTAGCTCACCATGCCGGTGATGACGAGGCAGACGGAGACGTAGAGGATCGTGCAGATCGCGAGCGAGCCGATGATGCCGATCGGCAGGTCGCGCTTCGGGTTGCGCGTCTCCTCGGCGGTGGTCGCGACGACGTCGAAGCCGATGTAGGCGAAGAACACGAGGGCTGCGCCGGAGATGACGCCCATGACGCCGAACGCCTGCGGTTCCATGCCCGTCATGAGCTCCCACAGGGGGCGCTTGAGCGTGTCGGACGTGCTCTCGAGGTGCTGAGCCGGCGGCACGAACGGGGTGTAGTTCGACGTGTTGATGTACTGGATGCCCATCACGATGATGAACAGCACGATGAACAGCTTGACGGCGACGAGCGTCAGGTTGACGCGCATCGACTCCTTGATGCCCGTCGCGATGACGCAGGTGAGCACGGCGACGAGGCCGAAGGCGGCGATGTCGAAGTGGGTGAACCAGCCGGTGCCGCCCTGCAGATTGTCGGGCAGCTTCAACCCCCACTCACCGAACAGGATGTTGAAGTACGCGCTCCAACCCTGGGCGACGACGCCCGCGGCGAGGATGAGCTCGAGAAGCAGATCCCAGCCCACGATCCAGGCGATGAGTTCGCCCATCGTCGCGTAGGAGAACGTGTAGGCCGAGCCCGAGACGGGCACCGCCGACGACAGCTCGGCGTAGCACAGGGCCGCGAGACCGCAGCAGAAGGCGCCGATGAGGAACGAGATGACGATGGCGGGGCCCGCCATCGTGTGCGCGGCTCGCCCCGTCACCGTGAAGATGCCGGCGCCGATGATGACGCCGATGCCGAAGACCGTCAGGTCGAGCGCTGACAGGTTCTTCTTCAGCTGGAACTCGGAGGCTTCCGAGTCTGCGATCGACGCTTCGATCGACTTGGTGCGCAAAAGGCTCATGTGAGCGCCCTTTCACCGGATGGTTGGAACCGTGTGAGATTACGTTCCGTCTCGCCATGTGGAGCCATCGTCCACATCGTGGTCGCGACCTCGTCGGCGGACGGGTTGAGGTGAGGTCGCGTGTTCACGGCTCACCCACCAGGCCGATTCGTCACCCTGCTCGGGCGACGTCTCGTCCCTGTCATGCCGCTGACGGTACGTGTGATCGGTGTCACTGTGGGGGTTTGGGTGGTCAACCGTGACAAATCCGTGAGGATCGGTGTCGTCCTCGGCCACTCGACGTTGCCCGCGGCCGTAGCGAGCTCGGGGCTGACGGACCGCGAGGGGGCGGGTGTCGTCGCCGCCTGACGGGCCGTGACGCTGCGACTCACGACGCTGCGATTCGCGCCGCGGCGTCTCGCGGCGTTGTTCGTCGTCGGACCAGCCGACGCCATCCCACGACTCGTCATGCTGCGACTCGTCGCGCCAGTCGTCCTCGACCCACGGGTCACGCCATTCGTCGTCGTAGCCCTCGTCGTCGGCGTGCCGCGCGTCCGCGTGCCCGCTGGGGCGCGGGTCGTCCTCGTCCTCGAAACCGAAGATGAGCCCGCAGATGTCGCGGTATTTCTCGTCGGGGTTGCGCACGTAGTCGATGACGTTGAGCGCCTGCTCCTGACCCGCCGACTCGATCTTGAACGTGCCGTAGCCGAGCAGCCGCGCGGCGGGCGAGCGGTTGTACGACATGTCCGTCACCTTCGACAGCGGCATCATCGCCACCTTCTTGACGAACAACCCGTGCACCAGGATGAGGCGCTTGTTCGTGATGACGAACGTCTGGTCCCACCATTCGACGACGCGCCAGGCGAGGTGCGCGGCGAGGACGAGCCAGATCCACCACGCGGCGTTCGTCAGCGGGCCCATCCAGGCGGGCGCGCAGATGCCCGCGACGATGACGAGGACGAACCCGACGACGCACGAGGTGATGGCGGGCAGCACGCGCGCCCAGTGCTGCTTCATCTCGAGGACGACGTCCTCACCGCGCGCGAGATAACCGGCGACGCGGTCGCTCGCCTGATGTGGGCGCAGTGGGCCCATGGGTTCAGTTCTTGCCGAGCAGCGCGTCGAAGAATTCGCGCAGGTTGGTGACGGCGTTGCGCAGCACGTCGCCGACGGCGCGCACGACGTCGGCCGACTTCGCGGGGCTCGAGAAGACGGCGTAGATGATGAACGCGAACAACAAGAACTTCAGGATCGACTTGAAGTTGATCTTGTCCATGGCGTCGTCTCTTTCTGGTGGGTGGAGCGCGCGGGGGAAGGCACGGGCAACTCTCGCATCCTTGCAGGGTTCACCCATGCTGCGGCGCAGGCGCGCCGAACCGTTTTCGCGGCGCTCGCCGGCGGGTGCGCGCCGTCGGGCCCGCCGTGGAACGCGCGCGCCGCTGTCGCTGGTGGTGCGTACGCTGACGGCGTGGATCTGGCGATGAGTCTGCGCGATGCGCTCGAACGAGAAGCCTCCGGTACGGCGATCAAGCAGTTGAGTGACGCTGTCACGCGCCTGTCGACCCGGTATCGGGCCGTCGCGGCGGCTGACGAGCCCATTCTCGCGCGCCCCGTCGACGTGCTCGCGTACGCCCACTACCGCATGCCCGCGACGTTCGGTGCGGTGCGTTCGGCGCTGCGCGCCCTCGCCGATTCCGGTGTGTTCGACGCTGATTCGGTGACGTCGATGGTCGACCTCGGCGGCGGCACCGGCGCCGCGGCCTGGGCGGCGGCGGACGTCTTCGAGACGCTGCGCGACATCAGCGTCCTCGACCAGGTGCCGGCGGCGCTCGACCTGGGGCAGCGGCTCGCGCGCGCCAGTGGGGTGCCCGCCCTCGAGCGCACCGTGTGGCAGGAGGGCCGCGTCGGGTCGTGGAACGTGACGGTCGGTGCGCCATCCGGTGGCGGCGCCGATCTCGCGACGGTCTCCTATGTGTTGAGCGAGTTGTCGCCGCAGCAGGCCGATCGCATCGTCGCCGAGGCGACGTCAGCGGCGACGCGCGCCGTCGTCATCGTCGAACCCGGCACGCCGGACGGCTACGCGCGCATCCTGCGAGCCCGCGATCAACTGCTCGAGCAGTCGTGGTCGGTCGCGGCGCCATGTCCGCATCAGGGGGCGTGCCCGTTGCTCGCCAAGACGGAACCGGATTGGTGCCACTTCGCGGCGCGCGTCAACCGTTCGTCGGTGCACCGGCAGATCAAGGGTGGCGAGCTGTCGCACGAGGACGAGAAGTTCTCCTACGTCGCGATGGTGCGTGAGCCCGCGCACGTGGCGCAGGGCGTGCCGTTGCGCGACGGCGTCGATCTGACGCAGCGCCCCAGCGAGCGCGACGCCCGCATCATCCGGCATCCGAAGAAGAACAAGGGGTTCGTCGAGCTGCAGGTGTGCGAGGCGCTCGACGCCTCAGGCCTCGCCGGCCAGGTGCGACGCGCCGTCGTGACGAAGAAGGCCGGCCCGGCCTACAAGCAGGCTCGTGACGCTGGCTGGGGCGACGCCATCGACCTGGGTGCTCGGGGCTGAGGGCTGAAACGTTGCCATGCAGTGTTTCAGCCCCGAATGAGCGTGATGGGGGCCGAAACCCTGCACTGCAGGATTTCGGCCCCCATCGAGAATGCGGCTCAGGCGCTCACGCGTCGTGCGTCGCGATGCCGTAGAGACGGTCGCCGGCGTCGCCGAGGCCGGGCACGATGTAGCCGTTCTCGTTGAGCTTCTCGTCCATCGCACCGGTGACGAGGGTGATGGGCACCTCGATGTGCGACGTCAACTCCTCGAGCTTCGCCAGGCCTTCCGGCGCGGCGATGAGCACGACGGCCGTGATGTCGTCGGCGCCGCGCTCGACGAGGTAGTCGATCGTCGCGGCGAGGGTGCCGCCCGTCGCGAGCATCGGGTCGACGACGTAGACCTGACGGCCCGACAGGTCGTCGGGCAGACGGTTCGCGTACGTCGTCGCCTCGAGCGTCTCCTCGTTGCGCACGAGACCGAGGAAGCCGACCTCGGCCGTCGGCAGGAGCCGCATCATGCCGTCGAGCATGCCCAGGCCGGCGCGCAGGATCGGCACGAGCAGCGGACGCGGCGTCGCGAGCTTGATGCCGCGCGCCGTCGTCACCGGCGTCTCGACGTCGACCTCCTCGACGCGGACGTCACGCGTCGCCTCGTACGCGAGGAGCGTGACGAGTTCGTCGACGAGGCGACGGAACGTCGGGGAGTCGGTTCGCTTGTCACGCAGCGTCGTGAGCTTGTGCGAGATGAGCGGGTGGTCGGCAACGATGACGCGCATGGGACAAACTTAACCCGTGGATCTTCCCGTGGCACCAGCGATCGAGCTCACGTACGACGCGTGGATGGGGCGCGCGCTCGAACTGGCGCGTGAGGTGGGCGCGGCGGGAGACGTGCCGGTCGGAGCGCTCGTCGTCGATCCTGACGGCGAGGTGATCGGCGTCGGCGCGAACCTTCGTGAGGTCGACGGCGACCCGACGGGTCATGCGGAGATCGTCGCGATGCGGCGCGCTGCAGCGTCGCGAGGGGGCTGGCGCCTCGACGGCTGCACCCTCGTCGTCACGCTCGAACCGTGCCTCATGTGCGCGGGGGCAGCCGTTCAGGCGCGGCTGCCGCGCATCGTCCTCGGGGCGTGGGATCGCAAGGCCGGCGCCTGCGGCGGGCTGTGGGACGTCGTGCGCGACTCACGCTCGACCCACCGCATCGAGGTGGTCGGCGGCATCCGTGAGGACGAGTGTTCGGCGGTCCTCAAGGAGTTCTTCGCGACCCGACGGTGACGCGCGCAGCGATCAGAGGCGGATGCCGGGGGCGAGGCGGCCCTCGTCCTGCAACCGGCGGAGCGCGGGAACGACGCGGTCGCGGACGCCCGCGGGGCTGATGGTGTTGAGGTAGATCTTCGTGCTGCCCTCGAACCCGGCGAGGTTGGCGATGCGCCACTTGAGCACGACGTGCCAGGGGATCTCGACCTCGCTCATGGACGGCGGACGGTGGTGCCACTCCTCGTTGCACGGCACGTCGGCTCCGGTCGCGGCATGCGCGGCGTGGACGAGGTCGGCCATTGCGTGACGTTCGTCGTCGGTCATGAGCCATGGCTCGCACGTGCCGGACGTCGACCAGATCTCGATGCTCGGGTAGCGGTGGCCGAACCCGGCGAAGGCGATCGCGTGAGCGTTCTCCGCGACGACGAGATCGTGGCTGCGCGCGTAGGCGATGAGTTCCTCGAACACGCGCGGATCGCGACGCGCCGCATCGATGTCGAGGTCGGTCGAGGTGCCGAACTCGTCGATGCCGACGATCTGCTTGTGCAGGTGGTCGAACGACGCGCCCGCCGGCTTGAGCCAGTTCTGGAAGGCCGCGACGTAGCGCACGTGCGGGTTCGTCGCGTACAGCTCGGCCATCGCGTCGATCGTCAGGTCGAGGTATTCGCGGTGCTCGGTCGGCGTCAGGGCGCCTGACGAGGCGAGCTGGTCGCTGCGCGTCGCGCCGTCGACGTAGTGGCGGCGGCCGACGATGACGTCATGGGTGCTCGCGAAGAAATCGCCTGCAGCGTCGAGGAGTTCGGCGTCCGTGGCGGCCTCGGCGCGCTTGCCGAGACGCACCCGCGCGAGGCGCAGCAGGTGTTCGCGCCCTCCGTCAGCAGCCTCGTAGGCGCGGCGGCGGGCCTCGATCGCGTCGTCGAACGTGTAGCCGTGGTTGGCCTGCCAGTAGTCGACCGACATGATCTCGAACAGGTTCGGGATGCGGCGGAACTCGGCGACCTGCGACGTCACCTCGGCCGGCGTCAGACCACGCAGTCGGACGAAGCGCGACCCCTCGGCGGAACCTGCGGCGAGGACCGAGCGCACCTTCTCCGGTGGCGTCTCGAGGTAGCGCTCGGAGCAGAACGCGCAGGACGACGTGAAGTCCTGCGCCACGAGGTCTTTGACATCAGGCGGGACGAGCCCGAGGGGACGGTCGCCGCGGCCGGGCACCGTCCACACCTTCGTACCGCTCAGCGGGTTGACCTGCTTCGTCGTGCCGTCCGCCATCGTGCGGATGAACTCGGTCGGCTGCTGGCTGGCGTCGAGCGTCATGTCTTCAGTCTCACCCACGGCGCCGCGCCCCGTCTCCTCTGCGTGCAAGTGCACCCGGGTGCACTTGCACGCAGAGGCGTGGGGCTGCGCGACCGGGCGTAACTCTGCGCACGGTGGCGCGGCCCGTCGACGATCGCGTCAGGGCGCTTCGAGTGTCGCACCGGGCCGCGATGCGGGCGTCAGCGCTGGATCCAGGTGTCCTTCGCGCCGCCGCCGGCCGAGACGTTGACGATCATCGTGCCCGCTGGGGCGACGCGCGTCATCGCTCCCGGTGTCGTGACGGCGACGGTGCGCGAGGCGTCCTGCTCGTCCGGGCGCTGCAGCACGAACGCGCGCAGGTCGACGTGGCTCGGCGCGAACGAGCCGTCGACGAGCGTCGGCAGGGTCGACAACGGCACGATGTCCTGCGCGACGAAGCGCTCCGGCGTCTCACGGATCTCCCGACGGCGCGTCTCCAGCTCGTCGGCCGAGCACTCCGGGCCGACAGTGATGCCGCTGCCGCCGTAGCCGTCGATCGGCTTGACGACGAGTTCGTCGAGGCGATCGAGCACCTCCTCGCGCTGGTCCTCGCGGGCGCACAGCAGCGTCGGCACCTGCGCGAGCAGCGGCTTCTCGCCGAGGTAGAAATCGATGATGTCGGGCACGAGCGCGTACGTCGCCTTGTCGTCGGCGAGGCCGTTGCCGGGCGCATTGACGATGGCGACCGCGCCCGCCGCGAGCACGTCACGCAGCGCGTCGCCGAGCGGACGACCGTCCGCGCCCTTCGCTTCGAACAGCTCGGTCTCACCCATGCGCGGGTTGAGCAGGTGCACGCGGTGACGTTCGCCGCCGTCGAGGCGCCACAGCTTGCCGTCGTCGACGACGAGGGCGTCTGCCGTCACGATGGCGGCGCCGACCTGGCCGCTCACGAGGTTCTGCTCGTACCAGGTCGTGTCCGTCGGGCCGGGGGAGACCATGCACAGGCCGATCTCGCCCTCGGCAACGCCACCGTCGACGAGTCTTGCGCTTGCGATGAGCGACTCGTGCAGCAGCCCGTACGTCCGGGTCGGGTGCTCGAGCGTCTCCGCGGGCGGCAGGATCTCGGCGAAGTGGTTCTCGAGCACCTCACGGTTGATGTGCGTCATGCCGAGCCCGCCGGGCATGCGCAGGTTGTCCTCGAGCACCATCCACTCGCCGGACGCGGGCGAGACGAGGTCGAGGCCGCAGATGCCGGCGCGGACGAAGTCGGCGGGCACCCGCTGGCCGTCCTTGGACCAGCCGGGCGAGCGGCGCAGCATGTCGGCGTCGACGCGGCCCGCCTTGATGATCTCGCCGGGGCCGTAGACGTCGCGCAGGAAGAGTTCGAGCGCACGGACGCGCTGCTCGGCGCCGGCGCTGAGCTCGGCCCAGCGCTCGGCCGAGATGATGCGCGGCACGATGTCGATCGGGTACGGGCGGTTGCCGTCCTCGGAGTTGATCGTCACGCCGAGCTCGGTCAGGCCCTTGCCGGCCGCTTCGAGGCGGCGCGACACCTCGTCGGGCCCGAGCGTCTCGATGCGCTCGATGACGGCCGCGTAGTCGGGGCGCAGCTCCGCATCGTCGGTGACGGATTCGTCGTGCACGCCCGGGGTCTCGGGTTCGTGCTCGCGGTATTCGCTGAACGCCTCGGGGACGATCTCGCCCTCTGCGCCCTCGTCGTTCGTCGGGTTCGTGCCCTGTGCCGTGGTCATGGGGACGACGTTACGGCAGACGGCTCACGTGCGCTCGCGGACGAGGCGGCCCAGGGTCTGCGCGTTGGCGACGGCTGCGCCGTCGATGTCGTTGTTGAGTGCCGGCCAGCGGTAGTAGCCGGCGTTGAGTTCGACGGTGTCGAAGAGGTTCGCCGCGTAGTACTCGAGGCGCACGCGGTCGGCGACGCCTGCGGGGTAGACGGTGCCTTTCCAGGAGGCGTACGTCCACCCTGACGTGCCGAGGCGCAGTTGCGCTCGGGTGGCCGTGCTCATGGCGTCAGCATGCCACCGGAGCGCGGCGTGACGTTCGGCCGGGACGTGAATGTGGACGAGATTCGCCGAGGCGGGCGTGAATCGCGGATGTGGACGGAATTCGCCGGTGTGGAGAAATTCGCAGAACGGTCAGTGATGCGTCGGCCCGAGACACGCGAGGAGGGCCAGGCAGAACCTGACCCTCCAAGCGAACAGCTCCATGCGCAACATGGACGCCCCCGTGTCTGCTGCACCGAGCGTGGGAGCCGAGCCCGCGAGGCTCCCACGCCGGAAAGCGGACGAAGGGGAATTACTTCATGACGACGACGGGCGCCTGGCTCTTGCCCTTCTGGGCTTCCTTGGCCTCTTCTTCGGCGCGCTTGACGAGGGCCTGCGGCGGGTGGCCGGCGGACTTGGTGAAGTAGTCGGCGGCGCGGCGTTCGGCGTACATCTTGGCGGCGGCGAGTGCGCCGGTGGAGATGGCGGCGTAGATCGCGGCTTCGATGATGCTGGCGTTCGGGTCCTTCGCGCTGCGCGGGCTCTTGCCGGTCGTCATCTTCCACGTCTTGGTGGCGGTGGTCGTCGCGATCTTGCTCGCGACGATGCCGGCGCCCATGCTCAGCACCTTCCACACGAGGTTGCCCATGGTGTTTCCCCTTACGTGTCGTCGGCCGTCGTGAGGCGTCGTCGAGCCTCGGGCCGTTGATGTCTTGGGTCCATCCTCGCGCGTGCATGTGTCGCTGCGCCAGTCGGCATGGTCATCAGCCCGGTCTGACGGGGGTGGGCGTCGTGGCGGCCGGCTCGTGCACGAGGGATCCGGCGTCGGCGTGAGGTGCGCACGAGCCGTCAGCGGGGATGCCGGAGTGCGAAGCGGGCCGAAGCGTGTCGTCCGTCGGTGGTCGGTGCTAATCTCACGCTCGAACGACAGGGGAGCGCAGTGTGCGCTGAGATCGTGCCGCACCCGGCACCAAACCCTCGAACCTGACCCGGTTAGCACCGGCGGAGGAAGTCGAGTTCTCACTCGTCGCGCGTACGTGCGGGCGACGACGTCCCTCACTGGCCGTGAGGAGGAACGTTCACATGATGTCTCGTGGTGGCCGCGCCGTGCTGGCGCTCGCGTGCGTGGGTGCGCTGGCGGCGTGCAGCGTCGACAACAACTCGTCGGGCTCGAAGTCGAGTTCGGCGAGCGGCTCGGGTGCGTCGGGTTCGGGCGCGTCGAAGACGGTCATGTTGGTGACGCACGAGTCGTGGGCGCCCGACAAGAACGTCATGGCCGAGTTCACGAAGCAGACGGGCTACACCGTCAAGGTCGTGAAGTCCGGTGACGCCGGTGAGCTCGCGAACAAGCTCGTGCTGAGCAAGAACAACCCGCTCGGTGACGTCGTGTTCGGCATCGACAACACGTTCGCCTCGCGTGTCACGACGAACGACGTCCTCGAGCCGTACAGCCCGAAGGGCGCGCCTGCGTCGGCGTCGAAGTACGAGCTGCCGGACGGCCAGGGCAAGGGGCAGCTGTCGCCGATCGACACCGCGTCGGTGTGCGTCAACGTCGACGACGCGTGGTTCACGAAGAACCACAAGACGAAGCCCGCGTCGTTCGACGACCTCGTCAAGCCCGAGTACAAGAACCTCATGGTCGCGCCGGGCGCGTCGTCGAGCTCGCCGGGCATGGCGTTCTTCCTCGCGACCGTCGGCCACTACGGCCAGGACGGCTGGGAGGCGTACTGGAAGAAGCTCATGGCGAACGGGCTCAAGCTGACGTCGGGCTGGAGCGACGCGTACGAGGTCGACTTCACCGGCAGCGGCAAGGGCAAGCGTCCGATCGTCGTCAGCTACGACAGCTCGCCGGCGTTCACCGTCGACAAGGCGGGCACGTCGACGACGTCGGCGCTGCTCGACACGTGCTTCCGATCGACCGAGTACGCCGGTGTGCTCAAGGGGGCGAAGAACCCCGACGGCGCGAAGGCACTCATCGACTTCATGAACGGTGCGAGCTTCCAGAAGTCGCTGCCCGACTCGATGTACGTCTTCCCCGTCGACTCGAACGTCGAACTGCCCAAGGCGTGGGCGGCGAACGCGAAGCAGCCGACGAAGCCGATCGAGGTGTCGCCCGCCGACATCGACAAGAACCGTTCCGAATGGCTGACGAAGTGGAAGGACGTCACGTCCAAGTGACGCCCGAGCGATGAACGGCACCCGTGATGGTCTGCGTCGCGGCGCACGAGCCCGGGGCGCTCGCACGCCGTTCGTCATGGCCGCGCTTGCCGTCGTCCCGCTCGTGTTCCTCGCGATCTTCTTCGCGTGGCCCGTCGCGGCGATGGCGGTGCGTGGGCTCGCGCCGGGTGGGCACGTCGATCTGGGCGGATTCACGGACGTCCTGACGCGCCCGCGCATCCTGCGCGTGCTGTGGTTCACCGTGTGGATGGCGGCGCTCGCGACGGCGTGCTCGGTGCTGCTCGGTGTGCCCGTCGCGCACGCTCTGTATCGGCTGCGCGTGCCGGGGGCGGGGGTGTGGCGCGCGCTCGTCGTCCTACCGTTTGTCATGCCGACGGTCGTCGTCGGCGTCGCGTTCCGGTCGCTGTTCGCCGACGGCGGCCCGCTTGCCTGGTTGGGCTGGGACGGCTCGTGGCAGCCGGTGCTGCTCGCGATGGTGTTCTTCAACGTGTCCGTCGTCGTGCGCACCGTCGGGCCGATGTGGGCGTCGCTCGACCCGCGCACGGCGGAGTCGGCGGCGGCACTCGGGGCATCACCGCGGGAGGTCTTCCGGACGGTGACGTGGCCGCAGCTGCGCCCCGCCGTCGTCAGCGCCGCGAGCGTCGTGTTTCTGTTCTGCTCGACGGCGTTCGGCATCGTCCTCATGCTCGGTGGCCTGCGCTACTCGACGCTCGAGACGGAGATCTACTCCCTCACCGTCGAATTCCTCGACCTGCGAGCCGCGGCGGTGCTGTCGGTGACGCAGTTCGTCCTCGTCGCGGCGCTGCTCGTCGTCAGCGAACGCTCGCGCATCGGGCGTCATGACGAGCGGGTGCGACGCGGCGTGACGCAGCAGACGGCGCTGCGACGTCCTGGGCGCGGTGACGTGGCTGCCCTGACGCTCACCGCCGCCGTCGGGGCGCTCATCCTGGCGCCGCTGGTGACGCTGCTCGTGCGCTCGCTGCGTTCCGATGGCGGCTGGACCGTGCAGCACTATCGCGGATTGGGTGACCTCGGGGTCGTCGGTGCGCTCTCGCAGAGCTGGCGCATCGCGATCGACGCTGCGTTGCTCGCGCTCGTGCTGGGGGTGTGCGTCTGCGTCGTCGTGTCGTGGCGCGCGGCGAGCCCGAAGGGGCGGAGTGTCGTCCGGCTGCTCGACGCGGCGTTCATGCTGCCGCTCGGCGTCTCGGCCGTGACCGTCGGTTTCGGTTTCCTCATCACGCTCGACCGGCCGCCTCTCGACCTGCGTTCGTCGTCAGCGCTCATTCCGATCGCGCAGGCAATGGTCGCGCTGCCGCTCGTCGTGCGCACGCTGACGCCCGTGCTGCGCTCGCTGGACCCCCGTCCGCGCGAGGCGGCCGCCGCGCTCGGGGCCTCGCCGGTCCGGGCATGGATGACGGCGGATCTGCCGGTGCTGTGGCGACCCTTCGTCGCGGCAGCCGGGTTCGCGCTCGCGGTTTCGCTCGGCGAGTTCGGCGCGACGGCCTTTCTCGCGCAACCTGATTCGCCGACGTTGCCCGTCGTCATCTACCAGCTGATCGGGCGCCCCGGCGACGCCAACTTCGGTGGCGCGATGGCAGCGTCCGTCGTGCTCGCAGCCGTGACTGGCCTCGTCATGGTGGCCGTCGACAAGATCGGCGGCGTCGCCGCAGGGAGGATGGGCTGATGGTGGGACGACCCAGGCGAGGCGACGCCGGTCCGGCGTGGGCTGGTGGGACGCCGGTCGGTGAAGAGCGGGCCAACGGGATGCCGTCTGGTGGCGAGAGGTCCGACGGGTTGCGAGCCGGTGGGACGCGGTCCGAGGGGATGACGTCTGGTGGCGAGCGGGCCGATGGTGAGCGGGCCGCGGAGGCGGCGCGCGGGCTCGTCGTCAGCGGCGCCCGCGTGACGTTCGCCGGCCAGGAGTCACCGGCGCTCGACGACGTCGATGTCACCGTCGACGCCGGGCGCGTGCTCGCCGTCCTCGGCCCGAGCGGCTGCGGCAAGTCGACGCTGCTGCGCGCCGTCGCGGGGCTGCAGCGTCTCGACGCGGGGCGCGTCAGCTTCGACGGCGACGACGTGACGCGTGTGCCGACGCACAAGCGCGACTTCGCGCTGATGTTCCAGGACGGCCAACTGTTCGGGCACCTCGACGTCGCCGCGAACGTCGCCTACGGGCTGGCGCGACGTGGTGTGGGGCGCGCCGAGCAGGCCGCACGCGTCGGGCAACTGCTCGACCTCGTCGGGCTGCCTGGCTACGAGAAGCGTTCTCCCGCAACGCTTTCCGGCGGTCAACAGCAGCGTGTGGCGCTCGCGCGGGCCCTCGCGGTGCGACCGCGGTTGTTGCTCCTCGACGAGCCGCTCTCGGCCCTCGACAGAGGCCTGCGCGAGCGGTTGTCGACCGATCTGCGGGCCATCCTCACCGCCGAGAACGCGACCGCACTGTTCGTCACGCACGATCACGGCGAGGCGCTCACCGTCGCCGACGACATCGCCGTCATGCGCGACGGACGCATCGTCCAGCACGGTGCCGCGCCTGAGGTGTGGGCCGTGCCGTCCGACGAAGACACCGCCGATTTCCTCGGCTTCACGACGACCCTGGACCCCGACGAGGCGGCAGCGGTGGGCCTCGCGCCGGGGCGTTGGAAGTTGCGTCAGAGTGCCCTACGGGTGGTTGCGACAGGAACGGCGTCCGGCTCCTCTTCGGGAGACGGTGTCGCAATGCGTGACGCCGGGGCGACGCATGGTTCCTCGTGGGGCGAAGCGGCCGGAGCGCGTGACGCCCGGGCCCCCCGCGCGCTGGCGGCGAGCATCGTGCACAGCGCGGTGGCGGACGAGGTGACGCGCGTGAGCGTCCGGCTCGATGCGCTGCCCACGCTGGAGCTGGCTGCCGTGGCCTACCCCGGCGACGTCGAACCGGCCGCGCTCGAGCCCGGCGCCCGCGTCGGCGTCGTGCTCGACGCCTCCCAGGGCGTGCAGTTCACCCACTGACGATTCCCGGGCAACATCGCGCGTCAGAGCTTGCGGACCGTCAGGCTCTGCGCGATGCGTCCGACGGGGCCATGGATGTCGTGCAGTGACGTCATCGTGACGCCGAGCCCGCTCTCGCCCATCGCGACGGTGGTGTCGAATCCCGTTGCGGTGGGGTCGGGTTGGCGGAAGAGGTGGACCGTCAAATCGACGTTGGGGTACATCCACTCGCGCGGATCGACGCGGACGGCGATGCCGTTGGCGCCGTCGATGACGGAGAGGAAGTGCGTCGTCGGGGTGATCTGTTCACCCATGACGATCGGCAGCTGCGTGCACAGCCAGACG
>ERZ1023261.163-NODE-163-length-28304-cov-12.838224_pt1 | contig 28304 bp, 21 predicted proteins | sample MGYA00521234_ERZ1023261 | MGnify/ENA primary metagenome ERZ1023261 (study PRJEB32759, sample SAMN07749871) | skin metagenome | biome: transportation; feature: city; material: polyester macromolecule | host: Homo sapiens | place: Hong Kong:TC line | collected...
CGGTCATGCTGACCCTGACCCTGTCCACCCTGGGCCTGCCCCTGGACGGCGTGGGGCTGCTGCTGGCCATCGACCCGATCATCGACATGGGCCGCACCGCCCTGAACGTGACCGGGCAGGCGCTGATTCCGGCGATCATCTCCCGCCGGGAGGGGATCCTGGACGAGGACCTCTACAACGCTCCGCGCTCGGCGGACTGGTTCGACTCCGATCTCACCGCCGCCCAGTGGGCGCAGGAGCACGGGGCGAACGCCGAGCAGACCGGGCAGGACGACGCCGTCGCACCCCGCCCCGAGCCCGCACGCCTGGGCTGATCCCGCCCGCCCGGGACGCCGCATCGAGGAGGTGCCCGCTTGCCCTCGGCCGCTAGGCTGGGGCGGGTGAGCACCTCCTCCCGCACGTCCGCGCCCGCCGACCCCTCCGGCTCCGTCGATCCCGATCGGCCCCTGCTGATCCTGGGCTCCCAGTCCCCCTCCCGCGCGCAGATCCTGCGCCAGGCCGGGCTGGAGTTCTCCGTCCTGGTCTCCGGGGTGGATGAGCCGGCAGCCGTGGAGGAACGGCGTCGGGCCCTCGGCCGGCAGCCCTCCCCCGCCGAGACCGCCGAGATCCTGGCCCGCACCAAAGCGCAGGCCGTGGCCGGGCTGCCGGAGGCCGCCGGGCACCTGGTGCTCGGCTGCGATTCCGTGTTCGAACTGGACGGGCGAGCCTACGGCAAGCCGGGCACCGGGCAGGCGGCACGCGAGCGCCTGCGGGCCATGTCCGGGCGCACCGGCATCCTGCACACCGGCCACTGGCTCGTGGACCGGCGCGACCTCGCTGCCCCGGCCGAGGGCACGGGGCTGTGCGTCAGCGCGCGCGTGTCCTTCGCCGCGATGACCCCGGAGGAGATCGACGCCTACGCCGCCACCGGCGAGCCGCTGTGGGTCGCCGGGTCCTTCACCCTGGAGGGGTACGGCGCCGCGTTCATCACCGGGGTCGAGGGGGACCCGCACGCGGTGCAGGGACTCAGCGTGCACGGGCTGCGCGAGCTGCTGGGCCGTCTCGGCGTGGGCATCCAGCGGCTGTGGCGCGCCCCCGAGCAGACTGCCTGAGCCGGCCCGCCGAATGCGGAGCACGGCCCGCGCGAGGCCCCGGCGCTTAGGCAAATGCCGAGTCCAGAGACTAAGCTCGCGCTGAGGATGATAAGGAGTTTCCCCGTGACCGATACCGTGTCCGCGCCGCAGGCGACCCCCGCAACCCGCTACGCCAGCGGTCCCGTGACCAAGGTGCTCGTCGCCAACCGCGGTGAGATCGCGGTGCGCGTGATCCGCGCGGCCCGGGACGAGGGACTGCCCACCGTCGCGGTCTACGCCGAGCCGGACCGGGACGCCCTGCACGTCAAGCTCGCGGATGAGGCCTTCTCCCTGGGCGGGTCCACCGCCGCGGACTCCTACCTCGTCATCGACAAGATCATCGACGCCGCCCGCCGCTCGGGCGCCGACGCCGTGCACCCCGGCTACGGGTTCCTCTCCGAGAACGCCGACTTCGCCCGCGCGGTGCAGCAGGCCGGACTGACCTGGATCGGCCCCTCCCCGGAGGCCATCACCGAGCTCGGGGACAAGGTGGCCGCCCGGCACATCGCCGAGAAGGTCGGCGCCCCGCTGGTGCCCGGCACCAAGGACCCGGTCTCCGGGGCCCAGGAGGTCCTGGACTTCGCCGACGAGCACGGGCTGCCCATCGCCATCAAGGCCGCCTTCGGCGGCGGGGGCCGCGGGATCAAGGTCGCCCGCACCCGGGAGGAGATCCCGGAGCTCTACGACTCCGCGGTGCGCGAGGCCACGGCGGCCTTCGGGCGCGGGGAGTGCTTCATCGAGCGCTTCCTCGACTCCCCCCGCCACGTGGAGACCCAGTGCCTGGCCGATGCCCACGGCAACGTCGTCGTCGTCTCCACCCGGGACTGCTCCCTGCAGCGGCGCAACCAGAAGCTCGTGGAGGAGGCTCCGGCCCCGTGGCTGTCCGAGGAGCAGCTGAGCAGCCTGTACGCCTCCTCCAAGGCGATCCTCGCCGAGGCCCAGTACCAGGGGGCCGGGACCTGCGAGTTCCTCGTCGGGCAGGACGGGGTCATCTCCTTCCTGGAGGTCAACACCCGTCTGCAGGTGGAGCACCCGGTCTCCGAGGAGGTCTCCGGGCTGGACCTGGTCCGCGAGCAGTTCCGGGTGGCCCGCGGAGAGGAGCTGGGCTACGGGGACCCGGTGCTGCGCGGACACTCGTTCGAGTTCCGCATCAACGGGGAGGACCCGGGACGCAACTTCATGCCGGCCCCCGGCACCGTGGAGGTGCTCACCGTGCCCTCCGGTCCCGGGGTGCGCTGGGATTCCGGCGTGGTCCAGGGGGATGTGATCGGCGGGAACTTCGATTCCATGCTCGCCAAGCTCATCGTCACCGGGGCCACCCGCGAGCAGGCCCTGGAGCGCTCCCGCCGGGCCCTGGCGGAGCTGACCATCGAGGGGATGCCCACGGCCGCGACCTTCCACGAGGTGGTGGTCTCCGACCCGGCCTTCGCCCCCGCCGACGGCGAGCCGTTCTCCGTGCACACCCGCTGGATCGAGACCGAGTTCCACAACGCCATCGCCCCCTACGGAGGGGTGCCCGGCTCCGTGGATGAGGAGCGGGACGAGCGCGAGCGGGTGGTCGTGGAGGTCGGCGGCAAGCGCCTGGAGGTCCTGGTGCCGCACCTGGCCGGGGCCGGCGCCCCGGCGGCCAAGCCGGCCAAATCCCGCTCCTCCCGCCGCAGCCGGCAGTCCGCGGCCGCCGCGGCCAGCGGGGATGACCTGACCTCGCCCATGCAGGGCACGATCGTGAAGGTCGCCGTCAAGGACGGTGCGAAGGTCAGCGAGGGCGATCTGGTGGTGGTCCTGGAGGCCATGAAGATGGAGCAGCCGCTGACCGCGCACAAGTCCGGGAAGATCACGGGGCTGAAGGCCAAGCAGGGGGACACAGTCTCCGCCGGCGGGGTCATCGCGACCATCAAGTAGCCCCTCCGCCGGGATCCAGTCTCAGGATGCGGAACGCGTTGTCCAGCCTGTGACCACCGCTCTACGCTGATGACACCCCGTTCCCATGGGCCCCGTCACACACCGCACCCGGTGGGCGACGGGGCCCGATCGCACCTGTTGATCCGCAAGGAGAGGCCATGTCCTCCACCCTGGTCGCCGAGGAGTCCCCGGGCTCCTCCCCCGCCGAGACCGATCCCGTCGCGCGCGTGCCCAAGCACCGCATCATCACCGCCTCGCTCGTGGGCACCACGATCGAGTTCTACGACTTCTACGTCTACGCCACCGCCGCCGTGGCCGTGTTCCCCGCCCTGTTCTTCACCGGGGCCGATGACACCACCCGCCTGCTGGCCTCGATGGCGACCTTCGCCGCGGCCTTCTTCGGCCGGCCCATCGGCTCGGTGGTCTTCGGGCACTTCGGCGACCGGATCGGACGCAAGGCCACCCTGGTGGGGGCCCTGCTGACCATGGGGCTGGCCACCTTCCTCATCGGCCTGCTGCCCACCTACCAACAGATCGCCTTCTGGGCCCCGGCGATGCTGACCATCCTGCGCTTCGCCCAGGGCCTGGGCCTGGGCGGGGAGTGGTCCGGGGCGGCGCTGCTGGCCAGCGAGTACGCGGAGCCGGGCAAGCGGGCCCGGGCCGCGATGTGGCCGCAGCTGGGCGCCCCGTTCGGCTTCATCCTCGCCAACGGCTTCGTGCTGGGCTTGACCACCTGGTTCGGCTTCAACTCCGCCCGGGACGGGGCGGACCTGAGCCACCCGTTCATGGTGTGGGGCTGGCGGGTGCCCTTCCTGTTCTCCGTCGTCATGGTCCTGGTGGGCCTGTACGTGCGGGTGCGCCTGGAGGAGACGCCGGTGTTCCGCCGGGCGGCCCAGCGCGGGGAGAAGGTCAAGGCTCCGGTGGCCGAGGTGTTCCGGGTGGCCTGGCGCCCGATGATCCTGGGCACCTTCATCATGCTGTCCTGCTACGTGCTGTTCTACCTGATGACCGCCTGGATCCTGTCCTTCGGCATCGGCAAGCCGGCGCAGGGCGGGCTGGGGATCGGCTACCACACGTTCCTGAAGATCCAGCTGGCCGCGATCGTGTTCTTCGCGGTGTTCGTCCCGATCTCCGGGTGGCTGGCCGACCGCATGGGGCGGCGTCGGCAGCAGCTGATCACCAACGTGCTGATGGCGGTGTTCGGGCTGAGCTTCGGGCTGTTCATGGCACCCGAGCGCATCGGCACCGGCGAGGCCGCGAACATCGGCGGGATCATCCTGTTCCTGTCCGTGGGCATGGTGCTGATGGGCCTGTCCTTCGGGTCCATGTCCGCGTACCTGCCGGAGCTGTTCCCCACCAACGTCCGCTACACCGGCTCCGGGATCTCCTACAACGTCGCCTCGATCCTGGGAGCTGCGATCACCCCGTACGTGGCGGTGTGGCTGAACGCCCACGGCGGGGTCGCCACGGTCGGCTGGTACCTCTCCGGAGCGGCCGTCGTGACCATCGCGGCGCTGCTGCTCTCCCACGAGACCCGGGATCTGGACCTGGACAGCGTGGGCGCGGCCCCCGCCGACCGCAGGGAGCGGCCCGAGCTGGCCGAGGAGCCGGTCGGCCTGGTCTGAGCCGACCTCGACTCAGAGCCGACGCCGACGAGGCACGGGACGGGCGGGGCACCTCCTTCGGGTGCCCCGCCCGTCCCGTGTGTGCGCGGATCCCCCGGCTCAGCCGGGCATCACGTGCAGGCGGCGGGCAGCCTCGGACAGGGACCCGGACAGGGAGGGGTACACGGTGAAGGTGTCCGCGAAGGAGTCCACGTGGATCTTGTTGTGCACGGCGAGGGACACGGCGAAGATCAGCTCCGAGGCGCGCGGACCCACCACGACACCGCCGATCACGGTGCCCGAGTACTTGCGGGCGAAGATCTTCACGAACCCGTCCTCCACGGCCATCATCTTGGCGCGGGGGTTGGTGCCCAGCTTCAGCATCACCACATCCGCCTGGTACTTGCCCGCGCGGATCTCCGCCTCGGTGACCCCCACGGTGGCGATCTCCGGGGAGGTGAAGATGTTGGAGGCCACCCGGTGGGACTTCAGCGGGGAGACGGAGTCGCCCATGAGGTGCGCGATCGCGATGCGCCCCTGCATCGCGGCCACCGAGGCCAGCGGGAGCACGCCGGTGCAGTCCCCGGCGGCGTAGACGTTCGGCGCGGTGGTGCGCGAGACGCCGTCCACGGCGATGTGCCCGGACTCGGTGGTGCGCACCCCGGCGGCCTCCAGACCCAGGTCCGCGGTGTTGGGGATCGAGCCCACGGCCATGAGGCAGTGGGACCCGGCGACCTTGCGGCCGTCGTTCAGGGTCACCACCACCCCGTCCTCGGTGCGCTCCACGGCCTCGGCGCGCGAGCGCGGCATGACCTGCAGCCCACGGCGCTCGAAGACGTCCTCCAGCACCTGGGCGGCGTCCTCATCCTCCCCCGGCAGCACCCGGTCCCGGGAAGAGACCAGGGTGACCCGCGAGCCCAGGCCCCGGTAGGCGGAGGCGAACTCGGCGCCGGTGACCCCGGAGCCGACCACCACGAGGTGCTCGGGGATGGTCTCCAGGCGGTACAGCTGGGTCCAGTTCAGGATCCGCTCCCCGTCCGGGGCGGCGGTGGGGATCTCCCGGGGGTGGGCCCCGACCGCCAGCAGCACGGCCTCGGCCTCCAGCTCGTAGCTGAGCCCGTCCGCGTCGGTGACCTGCACGGTGTGCGCGGACAGCAGCTTCCCGGTGCCGTCCACGACCTTGACCCCGGCCTTCTCCAGGGAGCGGCGGATGTCCTTGGACTGCTCGGCGGCCAGGCGCAGCAGGCGCCGGTTCACCTTGTCCATGTTGACCTCCAGCTCCACGAGCTCATCGCCCTTGCGGGTGCGGATGCCCAGGGCCGGAGCCTCGGAGAAGCGGTTCATGGTGTCCGCGGAGGCGATCAGCGTCTTGGAGGGCACGACGTCGGTCAGCACGGCCGAGCCGCCCAGGCCCTGGCGCTCGATGAGGGTGACGTCCGCCCCGAGGGTCGCCGCGACGAGGGCGGCCTCGTAGCCGCCGGGTCCGCCGCCGATGACGAGCAGGCGCTGGGGTGCGAAGGATTCGTTCTGGCTCACACGCCTCATCCTCGCGCATCCACGCCCTGTCACCAAACCTCCGCGCACGCCGCGCGCGGCCGTGGAGTGCGGGCCTGACGCGGGGCCCGGCTGATACCGTGGTGGGGTGAACGACGACGCCGCGCAGCTGCCCTCCTCGCACCCCGATTTCCCGCCGAACCGCGCCGCCCGCGAGGCCGCGGAACGCCTGGCCGAGATCACGGGGGTGCCCCGCCACGATGTGGCCCTGACCCTGGGCTCCGGGTGGGGTGAGGCCGCCGAGCTGATCGGGGAGACCACCCACGAGATCCCCGCGGACCAGATCCCCGGCTTCCATGCCTCCGGGGTCGCCGGGCACAGCGGGACCCTGCGCTCGATCCGCACCGAGGACGGGCGCCGCGCCCTGGTGATCGGCGCCCGCACCCACTTCTACGAGAGCCGGGGCGTGCACGCCGTCGTGCACGGGGTGCGCACCGCGGCCGCCGCGGGGGCCCGGACCATGATCCTGACCAACGGGTGCGGCGGCCTGCAGCCCGACTATGCCCCGGGCCAGCCCGTGCTGATCCGCGACCACCTCAACATCACCGCGGCCTCCCCGCTGGTGGGGGCGCACTTCGTGGACCTCACCGACCTGTACTCCCCGCGGATCCGGGAGATCGCCCGGGAAGCGGATCCGTCCCTGGCCGAGGGCGTGTACCTGCAGCTGCCCGGACCGCACTACGAGACCCCCGCGGAGATCCGCATGGCCCGCACCCTGGGGGCGGATCTGGTGGGGATGTCCACGGCCCTGGAGGCCATCGCCGCGCGCGCCGCCGGCATGGAGGTCTTCGGGATCTCCCTGGTCACCAACCTGGCCGCGGGGATCTCCGCCTCACCCCTGTCCCACGAGGAGGTCCTGGCCGAAGGCCGGGCCGCCGGCCCCCGTATCTCGCGCCTGCTCGCGCAGATCGTGGCGGGCCTGAGCTCCTGATTCGGGCTCCGCACGAGCCGCCCGCACACCGCCACCATCGAGGAGAGCACCGCCATGTCCGATCTCGCCGCCCTGACCGAGCAGGTCGAAGGCTGGGTGGAGTCCGATCCGGACCCGGAGACCCAGCGGGAGCTGCTGGACCTGCTCTCCCGTGCCGAGGACGATCCCGCAGCCGCCCGGGAGCTGACCGAGCGCTTCTCCGGAACCCTGGGCTTCGGCACCGCGGGCCTGCGCGCGGCCCTGGGCGCCGGCCCGATGCGGATGAACCGCGTCGTCGTCGCGAAGGCCGCCCACGGGCTGGCCGCGTACCTGACCGGGCGGGCCGAAGAGGAGAGCTGGGGTGCGCCGCGCGCGGTCATCGGCTACGACGCCCGCCGCAAGTCCCAGGTCTTCGCCCGGGACACCGCCGCGATCTTCACGGCCGCGGAGATCGACGCGTACCTGCTGCCGCTGCCCCTGCCCACCCCGGTGCTGGCCTGGGCGCTGCGGCTGCTGAAGGCCGACGTCGGGGTCATGGTCACTGCCTCGCACAACCCGGCGCAGGACAACGGGTACAAGGTCTACCTCGGCGGGCACGCCGTGGACGCCGCCGGGGACGGAGCCCAGATCGTCCCGCCGTATGACGCCGAGATCGCCCGGTGCATCGAGGCGGCCCCCGATGCCGATCGGATCCCCCGGGCCGACGAGGGCTGGACGGTGCTGCCCGAGCGGATCGCGCGCGACTACGAGCACCAGGTCTGCGATCTGCTGCCGGGCTTCGCCCCCTCCCGCCGGGACCTGTCCGTGGTGCTGACCCCGATGCACGGGGTCGGCGGGGAGGTGGCCTCGATGGCCCTGTCCCGCTGCGGCTTCGACCAGCTGAGCGTGGTCCCGGAGCAGGCCCTGCCGGACCCGGCCTTCCCCACCGTCGCCTTCCCCAATCCGGAGGAGCCCGGGGCGATGGATCTGGCCCTGCGGCTGGCCGAGACCCGCGGGGCGGACCTGGTGATCGCCAACGACCCCGACGCGGATCGGGCCGCTTTCGCGATCCCCGTCCCGGCCGACCGGGCGCAGGGGGTGGGGCGCATCAGCCCCGTCGCGCCGGACTGGCGGATCCTGCGCGGGGATGAGATCGGGGCGATCCTCGGGCAGGTCATGCTCGAGCGGATCCCGGCGGGTCAGGCCCAGTCCGCGGCCTTCGCCTCCTCGATCGTCTCCTCCCGGCTGCTCGGGGCGATGGCCGCGGCGCGCGGGGTGCGCCACGTGCAGACGCTGACCGGCTTCAAGTGGATCTCCCGGGTGCCCGGGCTGGTGTACGGCTACGAGGAGGCGCTGGGCTACTGCGTGGCCCCGCAGCTGGCCCGGGACAAGGACGGCATCTCCGCGGCCCTGCTGCTGGCCGACTGCGCCGATCGGCTCAAGGGGCAGGGTCGGACCCTGCTGGACGTGCTGGATCGGCTGCACACCGAGCACGGGGTGCACGCCACGGACCAGCTCTCCGTGCGAGTCGCCCAGCTGGAGCTGATCCGGGAGATGATGCTGCGCCTGCGGGCGCAGACCCCGCGGCAGCTGGCAGGCTCCCCCGTGGTGGCCGTGGAGGACCTGCGGGACGGGCTGGCCGGCCTGCCGCCCACGGACGCGCTGCGGCTGCTGACCGGGGACGGCTCACGGGTGATCGTGCGGCCCTCCGGGACCGAGCCCAAGCTCAAGTGCTACCTGGAGACCGTGGAGCCGGTCTCCGAGGATCTCCCGGCCGCCCGCGCCCGGGCCGCCGAGCGTCTGGCCGCGGTGCGGGCGGATGTCGCCGCAGCCCTCAGGATATGATCTGGAACACAGGCCGTTGAGCATCCATCACCGCACAGAGACCGAGGACCCCATGGACACCGAACTCGCCGCCATCATCGACCACACCCTGCTCGCCCCGGATGCCTCCGCCGAGCAGGTGCGCCGCGTGTGCCAGGAGGCCATCGAGTACGGCTTCGCGGCCGTGTGCGTGAACCCCGTGTGGGTGCCGCTGGTCGCCGCGCAGCTGGCCGACGCCGCCCCCCGCACCTGCGCCGTCGTCGGCTTCCCCCTGGGCGCCAGCACCACGGCCTCGAAGGTCTTCGAGGCCCGCGAGGCCGTCGCGGAGGGGGCCCAGGAGATCGACATGGTCATCGACATCGCCACGGCGATCGCCGGGGACGAGACCGCGCTGACGGAGCAGATCCGCGCCGTGCACGAGGCCGTGGCCGAGGGCGGGGCGATCCTCAAAGTCATCATCGAGGCCTGCCTGCTCACCGACGAGCAGAAGACCCTGGCCTGCCGGGCCGCCGTGGCGGCCGGCGCGGAGTTCGTGAAGACCTCCACGGGCTTCTCCACCGGCGGGGCCACCGTCGAGGACGTGCGCCTGATGCGCGCCGCGGTCGGCCCCGACATCGGGGTCAAGGCCTCCGGCGGGATCCGCTCCCGCGTGGACGCCCTGGCCATGATCGGCGCGGGCGCGAACCGCATCGGCGCCTCCAAGGGCCCGGCCCTGGTCTCCGCGTCCTGACCTGCGCCCCGCCCCGGGGCCTCCCTATACTGGGGTCAGACGCATCACCCCGGTCTCGCGCGCGCATCGGCATCCGATGCCGACGGCGGGACCCATCATCACGAGAAGGACGGAAGGCACCATGTCCAGCACCACCCACGCCGAGACCGGACGCACCGCGCAGACGGGGCAGCGCCGCGACGGCGCCACCCGGGTCCGCACCTACTCCGGTCAGGGGCACCTGGCCTCGAACATCCTGACCTTCATCCTGTGCTTCGCGCTGCTGTGCGGCTCCCTGGTGCTGTTCTCCTACTGGATCTCGGATCCCAAGGCCGGGCCCGTCTTCGTCCTCGGTCTGGCCGCCTACGCGGTGACCTTCCTGATCCCCCTGTGGCTGCTCAGCGGCGGCACCCGCAAGCACTCCGTGAGCGGGCGGGCCACCATGCAGGATCCCGCCTGATCCCAGCCCGACGCCGTCGCCTCGGCGCACGGCCGGGTGCGGCACCCGCGCGAAGGCCCCCTGACCGGATCCGGTCAGGGGGCCTTCGCGCACCCGGAGGAGCGGCGGACGAGCTCGCCGTCCGGGCGGGACGCGCGGGCGGCGAGCTCGCGCCGGGCGCTCAGGCGAGGATCGCGTCGATGAACTCCCGGACCCAGGCCAGGATCTGCCCGTCCACCAGATCCTTCCCACCCACCGGCGCCGTCTTGGGCTTGGGCACCAGGATCTGCCGGGTCTCGGTGCCCGGCACAGGCTTCACGAGCGCCCCCGGATACATCCTCTCCAGGCGCATCCGCCGGGAGTCCGGCAGGTCCACCGGGTGGAAGCGGATCTTGGAGCCCATGGTCATGATCTCGCTCAGGCCCGCGGCCCGGGCGCGGATGCGCAGCCGGGCGATGGCCAGCAGGTTCCGGGCCGGCTCCGGCAGCTCGCCGTAGCGGTCGGCCAGCTCCGCGGCCACCTCGTCCACGGCCTCGTCGGTCGCGGCCGCGGCGAGGTTGCGGTAGGCCTCCAGGCGCAGCCGCTCCCCCGGCACGTAGTCGTGGGGCAGGTGCGCGTCCACCGGCAGCTCGATCTTCATCTCCGCCGGGGCCGCCTCCTCCTTCTCCCCGCGGAAGTCGGCCACGGCCTCGCCCACCAGACGCAGGTAGAGGTCGAAGCCGACCCCGGCGATGTGCCCGGACTGCTCCCCGCCGAGCAGGTTCCCGGCCCCGCGGATCTCCAGGTCCTTCATGGCCAGCTGCATCCCGGCACCGAGCTCATTGTGGGCGGCCACGGCCTTCAGCCGCTCCAGGGCCACCTCCCCCAGCGGCTTCTCCGGCGGGTAGAGGAAGTAGGCGTAGGCCCGCTCCCGGCCGCGTCCCACGCGCCCGCGCAGCTGGTGCAGCTGGGACAGCCCGTAGTGGTCGGCCCGATCCACGATCAGCGTGTTGGCGTTGGAGATGTCCAGGCCGGTCTCCACGATGGTGGTGCACACCAGCACGTCGAAGCGCTTCTCCCAGAAGTCCACGATGATCTGCTCCAGCCGCGCCTCGCTCATCTGCCCGTGGGCGACGGCGATGCGCGCCTCCGGGACCAGTCGCTGCAGGTCCGCGGCGGTGCGGTCGATCGAGGAGACCCGGTTGTGCACGAAGAACACCTGGCCCTCGCGCATCAGCTCCCGGCGGATCGCGGCGGCCACCTGCTGGTCCGTGCTGGGCCCGACGAAGGTGAGCACCGGGTGGCGCTCCTCCGGCGGCGTCGCCAGGGTGGAGGTCTCCCGGATCCCGGTCAGGGACATCTCCAGGGTGCGCGGGATGGGGGTCGCGGACATCGCCAGCACGTCCACGTTGGTGCGCAGGGTCTTCAGCTTCTCCTTGTGCTCGACGCCGAAGCGCTGCTCCTCGTCGATGATCACCAGGCCCAGGTCCTTGAACTTCACGGCCTGGGAGAGCAGCCGGTGGGTGCCGATGACGACGTCCACGGAGCCGTCGGCGATCCCGGCCTCCACGGCCTGGGACTCCTTGGGCGTCTGGAACCGGGACAAGGTCGCCACCCGCACCGGGAAGCCGGAGAACCGCTCGGTGAAGGTCTCGGTGTGCTGCTGGGCCAGCAGGGTCGTGGGCACCAGGATTGCGACCTGCTTGCCGTCCTGCACGGCCTTGAACGCGGCGCGCACGGCCACCTCGGTCTTGCCGTAGCCGACGTCCCCGGAGATCAGCCGGTCCATCGGCGTCTCCTTCTCCATGTCCGCCTTGACCTCGTTGATCGTGGTCAGCTGATCCGGGGTCTCGATGTAGGGGAAGGCGTCCTCCAGCTCCCGCTGCCAGGGGGTGTCCGGGGCGAAGGCATGCCCGCGGGAGGCCATGCGCGCGGAGTACAGGCGGATCAGGTCCGCGGCGATCTCCTTGACGGCCCTGCGCGCCCGGGACTTGGTCTTGGCCCAGTCCGAGCCGCCCATCTTGGACAGGGTCGGGGCGTCCCCGCCGACGTAGTTGGTGACCTGGTCCAGCTGGTCCGTGGGCACGAACAATCGGTCCTTCGGGGCCCCGCGCTTGGCCGCGGCGTACTCCAGGACCAGGTACTCCTTCATCGGCTTGGGCTGACCGGGCTTGACCATGGCCCCGGCGATGGGCCGCTGGATCAGCTCGACGAAGCGGCCGATGCCGTGCTGCTCGTGCACCACGTAGTCCCCGGCCTTCAGGGCCAGCGGGTCCACGGCGTTGCGTCGGCGTCGTGCGGGCAGCTTGCGCATCTCCCGGGTGGTGTACGGGCTGGCCCGGCCGAGGATGTCCGCCTCGGTGAGGAAGGCGATCTTCGCCTGCTCCAGGACGAATCCCGTGCCGTGCGCGGCCGTCGTCAGCTCGATCAGGCCCGGCTGGGGCGGCTCGGTCAGGTCCTCCCGGCGCGCGGCGGGCAGGTCGGCCTCCCGGAACAGCTCGGCCAGGCGCTTCAGCGGTCCGGGGCCCTCGGTCACCGCGACCACCTGCCACTGCTCGCGCACGTGCTGGGCGACGACGTCGAGCAGGGCCTGCACGTCCCCGGCGAAGGTCAGGGGTGCGCGCACCGCGATGGTGAGGGTGTCGGCGTCGTCCTCGATGGCCTCGTCCACGCCCAGGCTCGTGATGGCCCACCAGCCGATCCCGGCCTCCAGGGCCTGGGCCCGGGCCTCGGCGACGTCCATGAAGGAGCCCGCGGCCAGGCCCGTCTCCTGCAGGTCGATGGGCGCGGCCTGCCCGTCGGAGGCCTGCTCCCATGCGGCCAGCAGGAACTCCTGATTGGTGGCCACCAGATCCGCGGCGCGGGTGCGGATCCGCTCCGGCTCGCACAGCACCGCCAGGGAGCCGGCCGGCAGGGAGGCGACGAGGGTGGTCATGGCGTCCACCAGCAGCGGCGCGAGGGACTCCATGCCCTCCACGTAGATGCCGCCGGCGATCCGCTCGAGCATGGACTCCGCGCCCGGCAGGGAGTCCTTCAGCTTCGCGGCCCGGGACATCACGGCCGGGGTGATGAGGATCTCCCGGCACGGCGGGGCGATCAGCTCCTGCGGGTCCCGCCCGTGCTGGGGGGTAAAGGTGCGCTGATCCGCAACGGCGAACCACCGCATCTGCTCGACCTCATCCCCGAAGAACTCGATGCGCACCGGGTGGTCCTCCACCGGGGAGAACACGTCCAGGATGCCCCCGCGCACCGCGAACTCCCCGCGGCGGGTCACCAGATCCACCCGGGAGTAGGCGGCATCGGACAGGGCCTGCACGGTCTGCTCGAAGTCCCGCTCCTCCCCCACGGCCAGGCGCACCGGGCGCATCGCGTCCAGGGAGGCGGCGATCGGCTGGAGCACGGAGCGGATGGGGGCGATGACCACCCGCGTGCCATCCCGCTCCTCGGCCAGCCGGCGCAGCACGGCCAGGCGCTGGCCCACGGTGTCCGAGCGCGGGGAGAGCCGCTCGTGCGGCAGGGTCTCCCACGCAGGGAAGCGGGTCACGGCCTCCTCCGGCAGGTAGGAGCCCAGGACCGCTTCCAGGTCCTCGGCCTCCCGGTCCGTGGCGGTCACGGCCAGCACGACGGGCGCGTGTCCGTCCGCGCGCCCGCTGGCGGCGTCCGCGGCGGCCAGGCCGTCCGAGATCTGCGCGACCAGCGGGGCGCGCAGCCCCTCGGCGGCGCCGATGACCGTCTCCGCGGAGCGCTGCGCGGCGGGCACGGAGGCCTGGCGCAGCACGTTGGCGAAGGTGGGCTCCTGGGACAGCGCGGTGCGCAGACCGGTCAGGCTCATGGTGTCGGAATCCTCACGAGGGCGGGCGAGCGGAAACGGGGAACCTCACCAGGCTAGTCCCCGTCCCGCGGCGCGGGAACGGGATTGCTCGCCCGGCGAACGGCGGGACGGGCGGCGCCCGGGCGGGCGCAGCCGTGATCGGATGCACGTCCCAGGCGTGGCGTCTGCCGGTTTGGAGTAGCATCATGGGCACTGGAACAACTGAATACTGCGGTGCCCGCGAGCTCGGGGGAGCTCAGGGCGCCGTCTGTCGCATCATCTAGGGGGAAGAATGCGCAGGAGCATCATCGCTCAGCACCCGTCGACGCCGTCTGCGTCGGCTCATCCACATCTCACCGCCGCCCCGCGGGGCGGGTCCGCCCGCGTGCGGGGACGCGCCCGGGCGGCGCTGCCGCTGTGCGCCGGGCTGGCGCTGGCCGGCCTCGTCGTCGGTCCGGCTCAGGCGGATCAGGACGCCGCGGCCCCGGCCGCGCAGTTCGCGCCCAGCACGCCGAGCAAGCACATGCGCCAGGACGGCGCCCGCGTGCTGTCCACCGTGGACCTGCCCGGCCCGCTCACCGACCTGCGCCTGGGCGACTCGCCGCTGGACGCCCAGCTGGACTGCTCCAGCCTCACCGTGCAGCAGGGCGCCAGCTCACAGGGACGGCTGCCGGAGGCCTGGAGCACGGTGCAGCCCTCCGCGGTGGACTGCCGGGACTCCGGGTTCGTCCTGGGCCTGCCGGACGTTCCCGAAGGGCAGGTGCTGCGCATCACCTACAGCGCCACCCACGCCCCCGGGGCCACCGAGGCCCTGAACCGCTACGAGGTGAGCAGCCGGGAGGCCAGCGGCGCCTACACCGCGACCCTGGCGCTGACGGCGCCGGACAGCGTGCCCGGACCCAGCGCCAGCCCCTCCCCGTCGGCCACCACCCCGACCGGCCCGCAGCCCACGCCCTCGGCGACGGCCACCCCGTCCCCGAGCGCCTCCGCCACGCCGTCGGCCACCCCGTCGCCCCGTGCCACGCCCTCCGCGTCGAGCACGCCGTCGGCGACGGCCACGCCCTCCGGCGCGAGCACGCCCTCACCCTCGGCCAGCACCTCCGCCGTGCCCTCCGCTCCGGTCACCCCGGAGGCCGGGGGCTCGAGCACGCCCTCGGCCTCCGCCAGCACGGCCGCGGCCCCGGCGCCCACCTCCGCCGGCCCCGGGGATCGCATCCCGACCCTCGGCGAGCAGGCCCAGCCCGCGGCCGGCACGACCGCGGTGCAGCCGACGTCGAGCACCGCGCCGTCCGGTGAGCGGCTGGCCTCCACCGGCGCCGCCGTCACCGGCTGGAGTATCCTCGGCGTCGGCCTCCTGGCCCTGGGCGGGGCCCTCCTGGTCCTCGCCCGCCGCCGTCGGCTGAACCGCCGGGACGCCTGAGGCCGTCCTCCGGACGCGGCGGCGGGCGGGGGCCCGCCGCCGCACCCGGACTCGGGCCTCCGCCGGGAGCCCGCCGGTCATCGCCGGCATCACCACCCGCGCACCGGGCGCCCCTCCCTGCCGCACGACCGGCCGGGAGCCGGCCATCGCATCACATCGCACGTCTTCTCAGGGGGAATCCATGACGGAGCACCACCATCCCGTCGCCCGCACCCGCCGGATCGCGGTCGGGGTCCTGATCCTGGCCCTGGTCCTCGGGTTCGGTCTCTGGTGGGCGCTGGCCCGCACCGGAGCGGACCACGAGGCCGGCGACGCCGAGGCATCGGAGACGGCCGCGGCCTCCGCGGATCCCTCCCACCCGTCCGCGCAGGCTTCGGCCTCCCCGCAGCCCTCGGCCCCGGCAACCGCGATCGCCGATCCCGAGGCCCCCAAGGACAGCTTCACCGACGCCCCCGCCCCGAAGGACGCCGAGCCCCAGGCCCTGGACGCCGCCCTGGCCGCCCAGGAGGAGGCCGCCGGGAAGCAGGCCCAGGAGACCGAGGACTCCGCGGACGCTGGGGAAGCGGACCCAGAGGAATCCGCGCCCGGCGCGCAGGAGCTGGCCCAGCACCTCAGCGGGTCCGCCCTGGAGGAGGCCCTCGCGGAGCTCAGCGAGGCGCAGGCCAACGGCTGGCGCATCGAAGGGCGGCCCCGCGTGGTCGGGCAGCCCCGGATGCGCACCCTCGAGCACGACGGCGCCCCCGCCCGCCAGCTGGCCGTCTGCCTGGACTCCAGCGACGTGAAGGTCCTGGACCAGGCCGGCAAGACGCTGGGCACCGGCTCCGGACCGGAGCGGGTCCTGAATCTCTACACCCTCGTCCAGCAGGACGGCACCTGGATGGTCGCCGAACACGCCCTGCCAGCGGACACCGCCTGCTGAGCCGAAGCCCGGCCACCGCGCTCGGGCCCCGGGCCCGCCGGCCCCCACGCTGCACACCCATCACACACCACCTCACCCGAAACGAGGCCCCCATGTCCCGACTCCTCTCCGGCCGCCGCCGGAACCACCCGGCCGAGTCCTCCTCGGCCCCGGGCCGCCGCCTGCGCCTGAGCGCCGCCGGAGCCCTCGCCCTGCTGGTGGCCCTGCCCCTGGGCGCCGCCCCGGCCACCGCCGCCCCGTCCGAGGCGGATGGCCGTTCCCAGGAGACCGCCGCGGCCTCCTGCTGGGAAATCAAGCAGAACGACCCCTCCGCGAAGTCCGGGACCTACTGGCTGTGGACCCCGCAGCTGCCGCAGCCGCAGCAGTTCCACTGCGACCAGGAGACCGACGGCGGCGGCTGGGTCATGATCGGGCGCGGCCGCGAGAACTGGAAGGAGACCTACGCCGGCACCGGCTCCGCCCAGGACATCGCGGACACCCCGGACGGCACCGGCGCCTTCTCCACCGCCCAGCTGCCCTCCACCACCGTGGACGCCCTGCTGAACGGGCAGGCCCCCACCGAGCTGTCCGACGGCATCCGCCTGCGGCGGGCCCTGGACACCTCCGGCAGCCAGTGGCAGGAGGTGCGGATGCAGCGCAAGTACTCCCCGCGCTGGACCTGGACCTTCCGCTCCCAGACCCCCCTGACCTCCTTCTCCTTCGACAACCCCTCCTCCGGCAGCTCCTGCAGCTGGTGGCAGATCTTCTGCGGCAGCGGCTCCTCGTACGGCTCCGACTACTCCACCTCGCGCCCCACCGCGGATCAGACCACCGAGTACTTCGGCCAGCCCGGCAACCGCGCCTACAACCGGGTGCTCTTCCGGGAGTCCAAGGACCAGGGCTACGTGACCGGCTTCGGCTACGACCGCAGCGTGCGCCCCGGATCCGTCTCCTCCGGCGTCGGGCAGAACCCGTCCTCCTACCTCTGGTCCGAGACCAACGGCTGGGCCCAGCCCTTCACCCAGATGTACCTGCGCCCCAAGGTGCGCAGCAGCGACCTCGCCGGTCTGCAGACCGCCGAGAACGGCTCCTACACGGCCTCGGACCGCCGCGAGCTGCCCAACAGCGGCGCGGAGAAGACCTCCTGGGGCGCCACCGGCTACGCCAACGGCACCCGCACGGAGATGAACACCCAGGTCCAGGCCTTCGCCGAGGTGGACGGCACCGTCTTCGTGGGCGGGAACTTCGCCAAGCTCAACCGCGGATCCGATGCCGGCGAGAGCTTCGACCAGTCCTACCTGGCCGGTCTGGACCGGGACACCACCGCTCCCCGGCAGGAGTTCCGCCCCCGCCTGGACGGGCAGGTCAAGGCCATGGCCGTCGTGGACGGCAAGCTCGCCATCGGCGGGGAGTTCACCCACGTGAACGGCGAGGACCGTCCGGGCTTCGCCGTGCTGGACCCGCGCACCGGAGCGCTGGATCCCGCCTGGTCGGACGTGCGCCTGGAGAACCGCACCAAGACCGGCGTGGTGCAGGTCAAGGCGATGGACGTGCGCGAGGGCTCCCTGTACCTGGCCGGCGCGTTCACCCACACCACCGGACCGGACACCCCAGCCGTCTGGGCGCGCAACGCGGTGCGCATCGGCATCGCCGACCGGAAGCCGGACCGGAACTGGAACCCCAACTTCAACGGCACGGTCAACGGCATCGGCGCCAGCACGGACGGCGAGCGCGTCTACGCCGCCGGGTACTTCAGCCGCTCCAAGGACAGCTCCGCCTTCCGCCTGGCCGCCGTGAACGCCTCGGACGCCGTGCAGCCCCGGGAGTGGAACTACAAGCCCAGCTACACCCCGGCCTACCCGGATCGGGTCATGTGGGGCTTCCAGTTCGACGTCCAGGACACCGATGAGGGCCAGGTCTGGGTCGGCGGCACCGAGCACATGCTGCACCGCTACGACTCCCGGACCCTGCAGCGCACCGGCTCCAACATCACCCGCGACGGCGGGGACTTCCAGTCCCTGTCCTCCTCCGGGCGCACCCTGTACGGCTCCTGCCACTGCGGGGACTGGACCTACCAGGGCGCCCAGTACCACTCGCAGAACGACTCCGCCTGGGATGTGGCCGATGAGATCAGCCTGATCGGCGCCTGGGATGAGCAGACCGGGAGCTACCTGCCCGAGTTCAACCCGGATCTGAAGGGCCCCGGCGGCTGGGGCGTGTGGTCCAGCTTCACCGACTCCCGCGGGGTCCTGTGGGCCGGGGGCAGCCTGGATCGCTCCGTGTCCGTGTCCGGCTCCTCTCAGTGGAGCGGCGGATTCGTCCGCTTCGCCCCCCGGGATGTGCAGCCGCCGGCCGTGCCGCAGTCCGTGGCCGTGACCGCCGGTGAGCGCGACGCCGTCACCTGGGCCCCCGTGGCCGAGAAGAACGTCACCTACCAGGTCCTGCGCGACGGCAGGGTGATCGGCTCCACCCGGGAGAACCGCCTGGAGGTCCCGCATCGAGACGGCGCCCGGTACGCGGTGCGAGCCATGGACTCGGCCCAGAACCACTCGGCCACCCTGGTTCCCGTCGCCGCCGGGCAGAAGCCGGAGGAGGAGCAGACCCCGGAGCCCACGCCCACCCCCGAGGAGCAGACCTCCGCCTCCCCGGAGGAGCAGCCCAGCCCCTCGGCCTCCGAGCAGGCCTCCGCCGAGCCCGAGCCGAGCGCCTCCGCCTCCCCCGAGGAGCAGACCACGGCCGAGCCCACCCCCTCCGCCACCGAGCAGCCGCGGGAGACCGCGCTGGTCGAGGAGTCCGACGAGTGGGAGTACCGCCAGGCCGAGACCGCCTCGGATCCCTCCTGGAACACCGATGATCCCGCGCAGGAGGACGGGTGGCACCGGGGCACCGCTCCCCTGGGCTGGGGCTCGAAGGATCTGGGCACCACCCTGGAGCGCGCCGCCTCCAAGCCGCTGACCACCTACTACCGCAAGACCGTCCGGCTGGAGAAGGGCCACGGGGATCTCCGGCTGCGGACCTGGGCCGATGACGGCCTGCTGCTCACGGTCAACGGCAAGGAGGTGCGCCGGGAGAACCTGCCCGACGGGAAGATCACCCTGAGCTCCTACGCCACCGCCGCTCCCCGCACGGGCGCGGCCCGGAAGAGCCCGATCACCGTGACCATCCCCGCCGAGGATCTGCCGGAGGAGGGGGAGATCGTGCTGGGCGCCGAGGTCCACGCCAACTACCGCTCCACCCCGGATTCCAGCTTCGGCCTGACCGCCGCGCTCCTCGCGCCCGCGGGTGCCGCCGAGGATCAGGAGGACGCCCGATGAGCCGCTCCCAGACCGACCGTCCCGGCTTCGCCGAGACCCTCCGAGCCCTCAACGGCGCCCAGAAGCCCGGGCACGGCGTGCCCGCCTACACCCGGTGGGTCAACCGCCGGGCGGCCCGGGTCTTCGCGGCCGGCGCCGTGGCGCTGGGGATCGGCCCCAACGGGGTCACCGCGGTCTCCGCTCTGCTGTCCGCCGGGGCCATCGCGGTGCTGCTGCTGGCCGATCCCACGGTGCTCACCGCCGTGATCGCGGCCCTGCTGTTCGCCCTGGGATACGCGATGGACTCCGCCGACGGCCAGGTGGCTCGGGTCACCGGGGCCTCCTCGCCCGGCGGGGAGTGGCTGGACCACGTCGTGGACTCCGTGCGCGTGCCCGCCATCCACCTGACGGTGGCCGTCGGGTTCCTGCGCCACCCCGAGCACTTCCCCGGCCACGGCTGGGGCTCGGCCTGGATGCCGCTGCTGTTCTGCGTGGTGGCGGTGGGCCACTTCATGAGTCAGATCCTGGCCGAGCAGCTGCGGCGCACCCGCCGCACCGCCGCGCCCTCCTCGGGCGGGACGCTGCGCTCCTTCCTGAACCTGCACATGGACGCGGGCACGCTGTGCTGGATCTTCCTCCTGTGGGGCTTCGGCACCGTGTTCGTCATCGCCTACGGCCTGCTGCTGGCCGCGACCGTCCTGACCGTGGCCGTGTCCATGCGCCGCAAGTACCAGTCCCTGAACACCCCGGGAGATCCCTCATGAGCACCCTGCCCCGCGTCACCGCGGTGATCGCCACCATCGGACGTCCGGAGCTGCTGCGCCGGGCCGTGCGCTCCCTGCTCGCCCAGGACTACCCGGGGGAGGTCGAGGTGATCGTCTCCTACGACCACATCGCCATCGACCCCCTCGAGGACGTGGCGGTGCCCGCCGGGCGCACCCTGCGCACCGTCGCCAACCAGCACCGCCAGGGGCTGGCCGGCGGACGCAACACCGGGGCGCAGCTGGGCACCGGGGAGCTGATCGGGTTCTGCGACGATGACGACGAGTGGCTGCCCGGCAAGCTCGACGCGCAGGTGCGGCTGTGGCGCGAGCACCCGGAGGCCGCGGCCGTGTCCTGCTCGGTGCTGCTGCGCAGCGACGGACGGGACCATCGGATGCTCGCCCCCGCCCGCACCGAGTTCGAGGACCTGCTGCGGGACCGGGTGGCGGCCCTGCACTCCACCTCCACCATCTACCGGCGGGAGGACCTGCTGCCCGGCGGGGCCATCGGCCCCTTCGACGAGGAGCTGCCCGCCTCCTACGGGGAGGACTACGACTTCCTGCTGCGCACGGCCCGCACCGGCCCCATCCTCAGCGTCACCGCTCCCCTGGTGCGGGTCCTGTGGGATCGTCCCTCCTTCTTCGCCCGCCGCTGGGAGAACATGGCCGCCGGTCTGACGTACCTGCTGCGCAAGTTCCCGGAGTTCGAGTCCAGCCCGCGCGGGCTGGCCCGCATCGCCGGGCAGGTGGCGTTCTGCCACGCCGCCGCCGGACACCGCGGCCGGGCGCGCACCTGGGCGCGGGCGGCCCTGCGCCGGGATCCCCGCCAGCTGCGCGCTTGGGCCGCCCTGGTGGTGGCCGCCGGCGTCATCTCCGGGGAGACCCTGGTGCGGTGGGTGGAGAAGACCGGGAAGGGGCTGTGACCCCTTGACCGCATCCGCCGCCGTGCGCCCCGCCGCCGAGGCCTCCGCTGCCCGCCCCCGTCCTGCCGCCGGCGGGCGGGCCCTGCCGGCGTGGCCGCTGCTGGGTCTGATCTGGGGCTACCCGGTCCTGTGGGCGCTGGGGCTGTCCCAGTTCGCCCCCACGGTCCTGTGCCTGCTCATGCTCGCGCTGCTCCTGCTGCGCGGGCACCTGCGGGTGCTGCCCGGCCTGTGGGCCTGGGGGGCGCTGCTGCTGTGGATGCTGGGCTCGACGGCGATGCTCGGCTCGGCCACGGACCTGATCGGCTGGGGCATGCGCTTCACCGTCGTGCTCAACGCCGGGATCTGCGCGCTGTACTACGCCAACGCCCGCGAGACCCTCGGCCCGGATGCGGTGCTGCGTGCCCTGTCCGGGCTCTGGGCGGCCTGCGTGCTGCTGGGCTGCCTGGGCCTGGCCTTCCCCGAGGCGCGCCTGAGCACCCCGATGGGCGCCATCATGCCCGGCGGGCTGATGTCCAACGACCTCGTGCACGACTACGTCGCTCCCCGCCTGACCGAGACCCAGCAGCCGTGGGGCGCTCCGGCCCCCTACATCCGCCCCTCCGCACCGTTCGTCTACGCCAACAGCTGGGGACTGGCCTACGCCCTGCTCACCCCGGTGGTGGTGGCCCGCCTGCTGCGCGGGGCGCGGCTGCGCGTGGTCCTCTGGTACGCGGGCCTCGGCGCGCTGTCCGTGATCCCGGCCCTGGCCTCCAGCAACCGGGGCATGTTCCTCGGGCTGGGTCTGTGCGTGCTGACCGTCTGGATCCGGGCCGGACTGCGCGGCCGGTGGGCCGCGGTGGCCGCGGGCGGGCTGGGGCTGCTGGCCGCCGGCATCGCCCTGTTCGCCTCCGGCGCCGCGGGCTCCGTGCTCGCCCGCCAGGAGTACAGCGACTCCACGGGCGGGCGCAGCGCCCTGTACCGGGCCACCTGGGAGCGCTCCCTGGAATCTCCCCTCCTGGGCCACGGCACCACCCAGATGGAGCCCTCCGTCGGCGTCTCCCTGGGCACCCAGGGCTACCTCTGGACACTCCTGTTCTGCTACGGGTTCGTCGCCGCGGCCCTGTTCCTGTGGTTCCTGCTGGGCGCGGTGCTGCGCTGGGCGCGGCCCGTGGGCGCCAGCGGCCTCTGGCTGCACGCCGTGCTGGTCTCCTGCTGCCTGATGTTCGTCTTCTACTCCTTCGACACCATGCAGATGATCACCCTGCTGCTCCTCACTGCCCTGCTGGGCCGCGCCCGTCTGGACGGTGATCCGCTGTGAGCACCCGCCGTCCCTCCCTCGCCCGCTCCGGGGCCCTGTCCTCGGTGTTCGTCCTGTACGGGGCCGCCGCGGCCTTCGCCGCCTCGCTGATCGTCTCCAACGCGATCGGCGAGCGCGGGGCCGGCAGCTTCTTCAACATCATGGCCCTGTTCACCATCGCCACCTCCTTCAGCGTCTTCGGCGCGGACACCGGCCTGGTGCGCACGGTCTCCGCCCAGACGGCTCGCCCCGGCGGCACCCCGGTGCGCGATCTCGTGCGCTTCGCCGCCGGGCCCGTCCTGCTGCTGTCCGCGCTCACCGGTCTGGCCGGGGTGGCGTGGAGCCTGCTGGCCCCCGACGCCGGGGAGGCCACCCGCACCGCGGTGCGCATCGCCGCGCCCTTCCTCGTGCTGGCCGCGGCCATGACCCTGGTCTTCGGCGTCCTGCGCGGGGACCAGCAGGTGGTGCGCTTCACCGCCCTGCAGAACGGACTGCTGCCCACCCTGCGCGTGGGCGCCGTGGGGGCGGCCGTCCTGCTGGGCGGGTCCATGGGGCTGCTGGCCGCGGCCTGGACGGTGCCCGTGCTCGTGGTGCTGGCCGTGGGCCTGCCCCCGGTGCTGGGGATCCTGCGCCGGGACGACGCCCGCCACCAGCCCGGGGTCCCGGCCTCCGAGCACCGGGAGACCCGAGCCTCCTTCTGGAGCTTCAGCTCCGCCCGAGGGGTGGCCGCCCTGGTGGAGGCCGTCCTCGAATGGGTGGACGTGATCGTGGTCGGGGCGGTGATGGGCCTGGCCGCCTCCGGGATCTACGGGGCGGTGAACCGGTGCGTGCGCGTGGGAGTCATGGTCGAGCACACCGCGCGCGTGGTCACCGGACCGGCCATCAGCGCCGCCCTGGCCTCCGACGCCCTGGAGCGGGCCCGCCGGATCTTCGTGGACACCACGCGGGCCCTCGTGATGCTCGCCTGGCCGTTCTACCTGACGCTCATGCTCTTCGGCCCCGGGATCCTCGGGATCTTCGGCGCCGGCTTCCCCCTGGGCGCCCAGGCCCTGGTGATCATCTGCCCGGCCATGATGCTGGCGATGTCCGCCGGCGGCGTGCAGTCCGTGCTGCTGATGGCCGGGCGCTCCCGCTGGCAGCTGTACAACAAGCTCTCCTCGCTGGCCGCGGCCGTGGCGCTGAACCTGACGCTGGTCCCCCTGTGGGGGCTGCGCGGGGCGGCTACGGCCTGGGCCGCCGCCGTGCTGATCGACTGCGGTCTGGCCGCCGAGCAGGTGCACCGGCGCCTCGGCATCCGCGCCCGGCCCGCCGAGCTGCTGCCCGCCGCCGGCCTCGCCCTGGGGGTGGTGGGCCTGGGCGGGCTGCTGGTCCGCCTGCTGCTCGGCCCCGGCCTGGTGGGGCTGCTCGTGCACGCCGTCGCCGTGTGCGGGGCGTACCTGGCGCTGCTGTGGATCCTGCGCCGCCCCCTCGGCCTGGAGGCCTTCCTCTCCGCCCGCCGACGCACCGGATGAGCCGAACGCCGATGCCCGACCCCCGAACCGACCCTCCCGTCCCCGTACCTCCTGGAGAACCGATGACCATCCATCCCGCTCCCGCCTCCGTCGAGGCCGCTCCCACCGCCGGCGAGCAGGCCCGCCGCGTGCTGCGCCGGTGGCCCACCCTGCTCCTCGTCTGGGGCCTGGTCCTGCTCCTGGCCCTGCTCCTGGGTCTGCTGACCCCGCGCAGCTACACCGCCTCCACGGAGGTCCGGGTGGATCCGCTGAGCTCCGTGGTCACCGCCGCCCCGTCGGCCGGCCAGAAGGTGGAGATCGACACCGAGCGCAAGATCGCCGCCTCCGAGGAGGTGGCCCGCCGCGCCCACGAGCAGGAGAAGCGCTTCGGCACCCAGCAGCTGCGCTCGCACGTCTCGGTCTCCTCGGACACCGGCACTTCCGTGCTGACCTTCGAGGCTCACGCCGAGGACGCCGGACAGGCCGCGGACATGGCCGACGCCCTGGCCCAGGCCTACCTCGACCAGCGGGCCGAGGACGTGGACCAGGCCGTGGACGAGGCCGTGCGGCACCTGGACGAGCAGATCGGCGGACTCTCCCCCGAGGCGGACGAGCAGCAGGTGCGCCGGCTGCGCGAGGCCCGGGCCCAGGCCCTGGCCGCCCCGCGCCAGGCCGGCGCCGTGATCACCCCGGCCGATCAGGACGAGCACTCCTCCTCCCCCGGCCTGGCCTACTACCTGCTGGCCGGGCTGATCGGCGGCTTCCTCCTGGGCGTGGTGGCCGCCGCGGTGCGGGACCGCACCGATCCCCGGGTCGCCTTCCCCGACCGGGCCGCCCAGATCCTAGACGCCGAGGTCCTGGAAGCCGACGCGCAGGACCTGCCGGAGCAGACCGCGCTGCTGTGGCGCCGGTGGGGCCTGCGCCCCGGCGTGCAGCCGGGCTCCGCGACCGTGCTGAACCTGCCCGCCGACGAGTCCATCGGGTGGCTGGTGGCCGATTCCCTCCAGGAGACCGGCGGGGCCGAGACGCACCACCTGAGCCTGACGGGGGTGGACGCCCGCACCGCCGAGGAGCTGGACCGCAGCCAGCGCCTGATCCTGGCGCTGAGCCCCACCACCCGGCGTCGCGCCCTGCGGCGCCTGGCCGCCGCCTGCCGCCGCGCGGACCTGGAGGTGGACGCCGTCATCCTGCTCCGCTGATCCGCTGAACCGCCGCCTCACCGCCTCCGAAGGAGAACCACCATGAAGCTCATGCTCGTCGCCTCTGCCGGCGGCCACCTCGCCCAGCTGCTGGCGCTCAGGTCCCTGTGGGAGCACCACGACCGAGCGTGGGCCACCTTCCGCCTGCCCGAGGTGGAAGCCGCCCTCAGCGGGGAGACCGCCTACTGGGTGCACCACCCCACCACCCGGAACCTGCCCAACGCCGTGCGCAACCTGCGCCTGGCCTGGCGCTCCCTGCGCCGGGAGCGACCCGACGCCGTGATCTCCACCGGCGCCGCGGTCTCCGTCTCCTACTTCATCGCCGCCCGCCTGCTGGGCATCCCGACGGTGTTCATCGAGGCCTACGACCGCATCACCATGCCCACGCTCAGCGCCCGCCTGTGCTACCCGTTCTGCGACCTGTTCGTCGTGCAGTGGGACCAGCAGCAGGAGGCGTTCCCCGAGTCCGTCAACATCGGCGCCGTGCTGTGAGCGCGCCGTCCGAGGAGGTTGCCATGTCCGCCGCAGAACCCGTGACCGATCCCGCCGTGCGGGAGTACGACCTCGTCGTCTCCCTCGGCACCGACCACCACCCCTTCGACCGGCTCCTGGACTGGTGCGAGGACTACGCCCTCGCCCGGCCGGGCACCCGGTGCCTCATCCAGCACGGCTTCACGAAGGCGCCGCAGCGCTGCACCGGGGCGGAGCGGATGCCGCGCGAGCAGCTGCTGGAGACCTACCGCGGCGCCGCCGCCGTGCTCGTGCAGGGCGGCCCCGGCTCCATCCTCGACGCGCGGGAGGCCGGCATCGTGCCCGTGGCCGTGCCCCGGCGCCAGGACCTGGGCGAGGTGGTGGACGACCACCAGATCCAGTTCACCCGGATCATGGCCGAGCAGGGCGAGGCCGTCATGGCCACCTCCCGGGAGGAGCTGTTCGACGCCCTGGACCGGGCCCTGGCCCAGCCAGAGGCCTTCCGCACGGCCCCGCGCCTGCCCCACCCGGAGCAGGCCGCCCGCAAGCTGGAGGACTCGCTGACCACGCTGCTGGAGGCCCCGAGCCCGCCCCGCCGGCGCTTTCCCCGGCGGCTGATGCAGCTGCTCTCCCGCCCCGTCCGCCCGCTTCCCGAGAACCGCTGAAGGAGTCCCCATGACCATCGGATACGCCGCCGGAGCCTTCGACCTGTTCCACATCGGCCACCTCAACATCCTGCGGGAGGCCAAGCAGCGCTGCGACCACCTGATCGCCGGCGTGGTCTCCGACGAGATGCTGGAGCTGACCAAGGGTCGGGCGCCGATCATCCCGCTGGAGGAGCGGATGGAGATCGTCAGCCACATCAGCTACGTGGACCAGGTGCACCCGGAGACCGTCGAGGACAAGCTGGAGACCTGGGAGCAGCTGCACTTCGACGTGTTCTTCAAGGGCGATGACTGGAAGGGCACGGACCGCGGCCGAGACCTGGAGCGGCGCTTCGCGGAGGTCGGCGTGGAGGTGGTGTACTTCCCGTACACCCGCCACACCTCCAGCACCAAGCTGCGCACCGCGCTGGAGCTGCTGAGCCGGGAGGCGCAGGTGTTCAATGCCTGAGACCCTGCCGACGGCCTCCCCCCGCGGGCTCGGGGAGCAGCCGGGACTGACCACCGCCCGCATGTCCTGGCATCGCAAGGCGGAGCGGCTGCTCAGCGTGACGGATCTGCTGGTGCTGATCGCCGCCGTGGCCGGGGCCCAGCTGCTGCGCTTCGGGCTGGCCCGGACCCGGCTGCTGGACGGGGCCGGCGCGGAGACGATCTCCTACACCCTGTTCTCGGCGCTGCTCGTGCTGGTCTGGTGGGCGGCCCTCGGCGTGGGCGGGGCCCGGCAGGCCAAGATCCTCGGCGCCGGCAGCGAGGAGTACCGGCGGGTCGTGCGGATCTCCCTGTGGCTGTTCGCCGCCCTGGCCGTGCTGGCCTACATCAGCCGCACGGACCTCGCCCGCGGCTACGTCATCCTGGCCGCGCCCCTGGGCATCGCCCTGCTGCTGCTGAGCCGCTGGGTGTTCCGGGTGGCCCTGGTGGCCTGGCGACGCCGCGGCCGGGCTCGGATCAAGACCCTGCTCATCGGGGATCTGCCCTCGATCGCCCACCTGGACCGGCGCCTCGTGGAGGCCTCCAACTACGGGTATACGCCCGTGGGGGCCTACCCCGCCGGACACGAGCTGCCGGAGCGCGGCCTCCTGCCCGGCACGGACCTGCCGCTGCTGGGCACGGATCCGGAGCCGGAGGCGGTGATGGCCGTGGTCCGCGAGCGCGGGGCCGACGTCGTCGCCATCTCCTCCGGGCACCTGCTCACCCCGCGGCAGCTGCGCCGGCTCGGGTGGATGCTGGCCCAGGAGCACGTGGGACTGGCCATGGCCCCGGCGCTGACGGACATCGCCGGTCCGCGCCTGCAGATGCAGCCGCTGAACGGGATCCCCCTGGTCCACGTGCACACCCCGCGCATGGGCGGCGGCACCGCGGCCGTCAAACGCGGGATGGACGTGGTGCTCAGCGCCCTCGGTCTGCTGGTCCTGGCCCCCGTGTTCCTCCTGCTCGGACTCCTGATCAAGGCGGACTCCCCCGGCGGCCCGGTGTTCTTCCACCAGGAGCGCATCGGCCGGGAGGGCCGCCCCTTCCGGATGCACAAGTTCCGCTCCATGGTCCCGGACGCGGACCGGCTGCGCCAGCAGCTGGCGCGGGAGGGCGCCGGGAACGAGGTGCTGTTCAAGATGGCCGACGACCCCCGGATCACCCGGGTGGGGAAGGTGATGCGCAAGCTCTCCCTGGACGAGCTGCCGCAGCTGTGGAACGTCCTGGTGGGTGAGATGTCCCTGGTGGGTCCGCGCCCCCCGCTGCCGGAGGAGGTGGCCGCCTACGAGCAGGACATGTACCGGCGGCTCATGGTCAAGCCCGGGATCACGGGCCTGTGGCAGGTGGGCGGACGCTCGGACCTGTCCTGGGAGGAGTCCGTGCGCCTGGATCTGTACTACGTGGAGAACTGGTCCGTGACCGGGGACCTGCTGATCCTGGCCCGCACCGTGAAGGCGGTCTTCGCCGGGGCCGGCGCGTACTGAGGGCTTGGGTAGACTGCCTGGCATGAGCATTCACGAGACCACCTCCATCAACGCCCCCGTGGACAAGGTCGTGCAGGCCTTCGCCTCCGAGGACTTCGCCCGCCACGTCAGCCAGCAGGCCGGCGTGCAGTTCGAG
>ERZ1023261.164-NODE-164-length-28217-cov-7.963071_pt1 | contig 28217 bp, 25 predicted proteins | sample MGYA00521234_ERZ1023261 | MGnify/ENA primary metagenome ERZ1023261 (study PRJEB32759, sample SAMN07749871) | skin metagenome | biome: transportation; feature: city; material: polyester macromolecule | host: Homo sapiens | place: Hong Kong:TC line | collected...
CGGCGTTCGACGTGGGGGCCGCGGTGCGCGGCGACGGGGCGGCCGCCGGCTTCGGCGCGGCGGAACGGCCCGGGGCGGCGGGCGTGGAACCGGGCTTGGCGGCGGACTTGCCGGCACCCGGGTAGGCGTTGCGCAGCTTCTTGACCACCGGGGGCTCGATGGTGGACGAAGCCGAGCTGACGAACTCGCCGAGGTCCTTGAGCGTGCTCAAGGCCTCCTTCGAGGTGATGCCGAGCTCCTTGGCGAGCTCATGGACGCGGACCTTGGCCACGGTTCTCCTGTTCTGGCCCCACGGGCCGGAACGGAGCCGCTCGGGCTGTCCGTCTCAGCGCGTCCTGGGACCGTTGACGTTGCTCCAGGCCGTCGCGCGCGCCACCAGGGCACGCGCACCACGGCCTGCCTGATAGCAGGGGGTGAAGTTCATCGCTGGGCACTCATGCTTCAGTGCTCATCGGGTACGCATCAGATCTCTGACCCGCCTTCATCTGTCGGTCTGTCAGCCGGTGCCTCCGCGGTGCGGACCAGCGCGTCGGCGTCGACGGCGGACCGGAAGGCCCGCCCGAACGCGCGGCGGCGCAGGGCGAGGTGGAGGCAGTCCTCGCCGGGGTGCAGCCACGCACCCCGGCCGGGACGGCGTCGTTCCGGGTCCCAGACGACGGATGGGGGTTCCGTCGAGGAGTCCAGGGCGACGCGCACCAGCTCTTGCTGGTCCGCCCTCGATCGGCATCCGATGCAGGTGCGCACGACCGTCCGAGACGTCATGCGTTCACCCCTCACGGGCGTCGGATCGAGAAAGGACCTCATCCATCCTAGCGCGTCCGGGCCCGGATCTGTTCCCGGGGACGGTCAGCGGCCCGGGGCGGAGGTGGTGACCCCGTCGCCGACGATGTCGATCCGCCAGCCCGTGAGCTTGGCCGCGAGGCGGGCGTTCTGGCCCTCCTTGCCGATGGCCAGGGACAGCTGGTACTGCGGCACCACGGCGCGGGCCGAGTGCTGGTCCGCGTCGAGGATCTCCACCGAGACGGTCGTGGCGGGCGAGAGGGCGTTGGCGATCATCGCGGCGGGGTCGTCCACGTGGTCGACGATGTCGATCTTCTCGTCGTTGAGCTCCGTCATGACGGCGCGCACGCGGCTGCCCATCTCCCCGATGGAGGCGCCCTTGGCGTTCACCCCGGGGCGGGTGGCGCGCACGGCCATCTTGGTGCGGTGGCCGGCCTCGCGGGCCAGCGCCGTGATCTCGACCGAGCCGTCCGCGATCTCCGGGACCTCGAGCTCGAAGAGCTTGCGCACGAGGCCGGGGTGCGAGCGGGACACCGTGACGGACGGGCCCTTGGCGCCGCGCGTCGCGGAGACCACGTAGGCGCGGATCCGGCGGCCGTGGGCGTAGTCCTCGCCGGGCACCTGCTCGGGCGGCGGGAGGACGGCCTCGAGGGTGCCGAGGTTCACCTGGACCATGTGGCGGTTCAGGCCCTGCTGGATGACGCCGGAGACGAGCTCGCCCTCCTTGTCCTTGAACTCGCCGAGGACCTTGTCGTCGTCCTCCTCGCGCATGCGCTGGATCATCACCTGGCGCGCCGTGGAGGCGGCCACCCGGCCGAAGCCGTTCGGGGTGTCGTCGAACTCGCCGATGGGCGTGTCGTCCTCGTCCAGCTCCGTGGCCCACACGGTGACGTGGCCGGTCGCGCGGTCGATCTCCACGCGGGCGCGCTTCAGGGCCCCCGGGGTGCGGTGGTACGCCATGAGCAGGGCCTGCTCGATGGTGGGGATGAGGCGGTCCATCGGGATCTCCCGCTCCGCCTCCAGCATGCGCAGCGCGCTCATGTCGATGTCCAACTCATGCCTCCGTGTGCTCGGCCGTGTCCTCGCCCGCGGCGGCGTCGGCGTCGCCGGCCTGCTGAGCGGGGCTCCACTCTACCTGCACGATCGCCGGACCGAGGCGGTCGAGGGCGACCCGCTCGGCGGGCAGCTCCTTGGCCTTCATGCCCTTCTTCGCGGGCGGGCGCACCACGGCCAGCTCGACGTCGTCGTCCGTCACGTCCTTCAGGCGGGCGGTCACGGGCGCGGCGCCGTCGACCGAGACCTCGACGAGACGGCCGACGTTGCGGGCGAAGTGGCGGGGCTCGGTGAGCGGGCGGTCCACGCCCGCGGTGGTGACCTCCAGCAGGTACTCCCCCGCGCCGACGCCGGGCACGTGGTCGCCCAGGGCGTCGAGGGCGGCGGAGACCCGGCCGGAGAGGCGGGCGACGTCGTCCAGGCTCAGGCCCTGGGTGCCCGAGGCGCGGTCGAGGACCACCTCGACGGTGCGGTGCTCGGCGGTGCCCGTGGCGCGCACCTGCTCCACCACCACGTCGTCGGCCGCCAGGGCCTCCTCGACGCGGGTGCGCAGCTCGGCGAGGTCGTCGCGGCGGTCGGTGCTGTCCATGGGGTGCCTCACTCGTCGGGTCGGGGCCGCCGCGCCACGCGGGCGGGGGCCGGGGTCGGGATCCGGGGCCGAGCCTACCGGCGGCCCACGGCGGGGCCGAGTGCTCCCGACCGGGTCGGACGGGGCGGGCTCAGCGCAGCAGCGGGGCGAGGGTGTCCGCGCCGACCTTGACGATGAGCGCGGCCACCACCATGAGGTACACCACGCGGATGAAGCCGGTGCCGCGGGCGATCGCCATGCGGGCCCCCACGTAGCCGCCCACGAGGTTGGCCGCGCCGAGCAGCAGCCCCAGGCCCAGCACCGCGTGCCCCGAGGGCACGAAGTACGCGAGCGCGCCGAGGTTGGTCGCGAGGTTGACCACCTTCGCCTGTGCCGAGGCGTGCAGGAAGTCGAACTTGAGCAGCAGGACCAGCCCCAGGATGAGGAACGTGCCCGTGCCGGGGCCGAGGACGCCGTCGTAGAAGCCCACCGCCGCGCCGAGCGCCACGGCCCGGGCCAGCGCGGTGCTCCGCCGCGGCCCCACGCCGGCGACCTGTCCGAGGCCCGGGCGCACGGCCGTGAACACGGCGACGGCGATCAACGCCACCAGGATCACGGGCCGGATCACGCCGGCCGGCAGATGCGCGGCGACCACGGCCCCGCCCAGGGCCGCCGCGAAGGCGACGGCGGCCATCGGCAGTGCGGTGGACAGATCCTGCCGCAGGCGCCGCCGGTAGGTGAGCGCCGACGTCGCCGTGCCGAACACCGAGCCGAGCTTGTTGGTGGCCAGGGCCTGGATCGGGCTCAGCCCGGGCACGAGCAGCAGGGCCGGCAGCTGCAGCAGGCCGCCCCCGCCCACGACGGCGTCGATCCAGCCCGCCGCGAAGCCCGCGGCGAGCACGAGGACGAGCAGTCCGGCGGTCAGCTCGACGGCGCCGAACCACTCAGCGCCCGTCGCGCACCTCCGCGAGCACGGCCGCGACGGCCCCGTCCACGGGCACGGGGCGGGCCTCGCCGGTGGCACGGTCCTTGAGCTCGAGCTCGCCGTCGGCCAGGCCGCGGCCGATCACCACGGTGGTGGGCACGCCGATGAGCTCGGCGTCCTTGAACTTCACGCCGGGGCTGACCTTCGGACGGTCGTCCACGAGCACGGTCAGGCCCTCGGCCTCGAGGCCCGCGGCGAGGGTCTCGGCGGCGGCGAGGCCGTCCTCGCCCTTCGTGGCGACGACGACGTGCACGTCCGCCGGGGCCACCGCGCGCGGCCACGCCAGGCCCTTGTCGTCGTGGTAGCGCTCGGCGATCGCGGCGACGGCGCGCGTGATGCCGATGCCGTAGGAGCCCATGGTCACCACGACCTGCTTGCCGTGGACGTCGAGGACCTTCAGGTCGAGGGCCTCGGCGTACTTGCGGCCGAGCTGGAAGATGTGGCCCATCTCCATGCCGCGGCGGGTGTGCAGCGGGCCGGAGCCGTCCGGGGCCTGGTCGCCCTCGCGCACCGCGGTGGCCTCGAGCACGCCGTCCCACGTGAAGTCGCGGCCGGCCACGAGGCCGAACACGTGGCGCTGGTCCGCGTTCGCGCCGGTGATCCACGCCGTGCCGGGGGCGATGCGCGGGTCCACGAAGAAGGGCAGGCCCGAGACGGAGCCCTCCGCGCCGAGCACCGGGGTGCCCTCGACCGCGTCGGCCGCCGCGGGGCCGATGTAGCCCTTGACCAGGGCGGGGTGCGCGGCCAGGTCCGCGGCGGTCGCGGCCTCGAGCGTGGGCTCGCCGACCACGCCGAGCGCCGGGCCCACGGACGCCTCGAGACGCTTGAGGTCCACCTCACGGTCGCCGGGCACGCCCACGACGAACGGGCGGCGCTCACCGCCGTCCACCACCGCGGTGACCACGACGCACTTGAGCGTGTCCGCGGCGGTCCACGGCTCGCCGTCGCGCGGGGCCAGCTGGTTGGCGACGTCCACGAGCGCGGCGATGGTGGTGGAGACCGGGGTGTCCTTGACCTCGGCGGCGGGCAGGACCGCCATGGCCGCCTCGTCCAGCGGGGCGGGGGCCACCGTGGTGACGGCCTCGACGTTGGCCCGGTAGCCGCCGTCGGACTCGACGAAGGTGTCCTCGCCCACCTCGGTGGGGTGCAGGAACTCCTCGGAGCGGGAGCCGCCCATCGCACCGGAGGTGGCCCGCACCGGCACGACCTCGAGGCCGAGGCGGTCGAAGATCCGCAGGTAGGCGGCCCGGTGGGCCTCGTACGCGGCGTCCAGGCCGGCGTCGTCCACCGTGAAGGAGTAGGAGTCCTTCATGATGAACTCGCGCCCGCGCAGCAGGCCGGCGCGCGGGCGGGCCTCGTCCCGGTACTTGGTCTGGATCTGGTACAGGTACGCGGGCAGGTCCTTGTACGAGGAGTACAGGTCCTTCACCAGGAGCGTGAACATCTCCTCGTGCGTGGGGGCCAGGAGGTAGTCGTTGCCCCTGCGGTCCTGCAGGCGGAACAGCCCGTCGCCGTACTCGTCCCAGCGCCCCGTGGCCTCGTAGGGCTCCCGCGGCAGCAGCGCCGGGAAGTGCACCTCCTGGGCGCCGATCGCGTCCATCTCCTCGCGCACGATCCGCTCCACCTGGGCCAGCACCTTCAGGCCCAGCGGCAGCCACGAGTAGATGCCCGGGGCCGCGCGACGGATGTAGCCGGCACGGACGAGGAGCCTGTGGCTCGCCACCTCGGCCTCCGCCGGGTCGTCGCGCAGGGTGCGCAGGAACAGGGTGGACATGCGCAGGGGCATGACGGGGCCTCCTCGGACGGGCTCGCGCGGTCGGGGGCGGCGCGCGGGACGGGACGACGCCGGCACGGGGTGCCCGGCGTCCTGACCGCCGATCCTATCGCCCGCGCAGGGTCCGCCGGGTCAGTACAGGACGGTCGCGAACGTGCCGCGCCGCTCGAACCCCACGCGCTCGTACGTGCGCAGCGCGGGGGTGTTGTACGCGTTGACATAGAGGCTGACCACGGGCGCCTGGAGTCGCACGTAGTCCACGACGGCGGCCATCGCCGACGCCGCCAGTCCTCGGCCGCGCGCGGCGGGGGCCATCCACACGCCCTGGATCTGGGCGCACCGGGAGGAGAGCAGCCCGATGTCCGCCTTGAAGCGCAGCGGGCCGCCCGCGTCGCGCGGGCCCGGGTCGATGAAGACGCGCCCGGCGTGGATCAGCCGCTCGACGCGGTCCCGGTACTGGGCCGCGCCGCCGGCGAACGGGGAGAAGCCGAGCTCCTCCTCGAACATCGCCGCGCTGGCCGGCAGGACGCGCGCGAAGTCGTGTGGCTGCGCCTGCACCACGTGCGGGTTCGGGTCGATCCCCCCGGCCGTGCCCAGCACGAGCAGCGGCTGGTCGGGGCGCACGGACCGGGACCGGTGGCCCGCGGCGGCGAGGGCCTCGCCGGCGGCCAGCACGGGACCGGCCGGGCCGTAGATCGACCCGTACCGGCGGCGCAGCGCGGCGGCCGCCGCGCCGAGCGCCTCCGCGTCGCCCGGCGCCCAGCCGGCGTCCGGGGCCTCGGACGCGGCGACCGGCACCACGTTCGAGCCGATCCAGACGGCCGCGCGCAGCGCGCCGGCGCCCGGGGCGTCGTCGTCGATCCCGAGGAACAGGGTGCCCGCCGCTCCCCCGCGCGGGCCGGCCAGGCGGCCCGCCTCGAGCAGGGAGTCCACGAACACGTTGGACACGGGGGCACGGGCGGACAGGGCCGCGAGCGCGGCGGTGTCCGCGTCGGTCAGCAGGCGGACGCGGTCACCCGTGGCGGCCCGGACCTCCCGGTCAGTGGACGGAGACCACCGGGGCACCGGCGGCAGCCTGGTCACCGCCGTCCTCCCCCAGGTCCATCTCACCGGCGATCCGGTTGGCCTCCTCGATGAGGGTCTCCACGATCTGGTCCTCGGGCACGGTGCGGATGACCTCGCCCTTGACGAAGATCTGGCCCTTGCCGTTGCCGGAGGCGACGCCGAGGTCGGCCTCGCGGGCCTCGCCCGGCCCGTTGACGACGCAGCCCATGACGGCCACCCGCAGCGGGACCTCGAGGTCCTGGAGGCCCTCGGTGACCTGCTCGGCCAGCGTGTACACGTCCACCTGGGCGCGGCCGCACGAGGGGCAGGAGACGATCTCGAGCTTGCGCTCACGCAGGTTCAGGGACTGCAGGATCTGCAGGCCCACCTTGACCTCCTCGACCGGCGGCGCGGAGAGGGAGACGCGGATGGTGTCGCCGATGCCCTGGCCGAGCAGGTAGCCGAAGGCGGTGGCGGACTTGATGGTGCCCTGGAAGGCCGGGCCGGCCTCGGTGACCCCGAGGTGCAGCGGCCAGTCACCCTGCTCGGCGAGCAGCTCGTAGGCGCGGGCCATGATCACCGGGTCGTTGTGCTTGACGGAGATCTTGAAGTCCTTGAAGCCGTGCTCCTCGAAGAGGGAGGCCTCCCAGACGGCGGACTCGACGAGGGCCTCCGGGGTGGCCTTGCCGTACTTCTGCAGCAGGCGCGGGTCCAGGGAGCCGGCGTTGACGCCGATGCGGAGGGAGGTGCCGTGGTCCGAGGCGGCCTGCGCGATCTCCTTGACCTTGTCGTCGAACTTCTTGATGTTGCCCGGGTTCACGCGCACGGCGCCGCAGCCGGCCTCGATCGCCGCGAACACGTACTTCGGCTGGAAGTGGATGTCCGCGATCACGGGGATGGTGGACTGCTGGGCGATGACCTTGAGGGCCTCGGCGTCCTTGTCCGTGGGGCAGGCCACGCGGACGATGTCGCAGCCGGCGGCCGTGAGCTCGGCGATCTGCTGCAGGGTCGCGCCGATGTCGTGCGTCTTGGTGGTGGTCATCGACTGCACCGAGACGGGGTGCTGCGAGCCGACGCCCACCGAGCCCACCTGGATCTGCCGGGTGGTGCGGCGCGGGGCCAGCACGGGCGGCGGGGCGGACGGCATTCCAAGGCTGACGGGCACGGGGGCGCTCCTCATGGGTTCTCGGGGTCGACGGCGCGGGGCCGCCGGGTTCTCCGGTCCATCCTAGGCGCGCGGGCGCCCCGGGGCGCGGGGCGACCGCCCACGGCGAACGGGCCGGGCTCAGAACAGCCGGACCGGCTCCACGATGTCCGCCACGATCAGGATGACGCCCATGAGCAGCATCGCCGCGCCCACCGCGTAGGTCAGCGGCAGCATGCGGGCCAGGTCGAACGGCCCCGGGTCGGGGCGGCCCGTGATCCGGGCCCAGCCGCGGCGCACCGCCTCCCACAGGGCGCCGGCCACGTGGCCGCCGTCGAGCGGGAGCAGCGGGATGAGGTTGAACACCATGAGCGCCACGTTCACGCCCGCGAGCAGGGACAGCAGCAGGGCGGCCTTGTCCGTCAGCGTGGCCTGCTCGAGCGCCGCCGCCTCCCCGGCGATCCGGCCGACTCCCACCACGGACATCGGGCCGTCCGGGTCGCGCTCGGCCGGGGTCACCACGGCGACGGCGGTGTCCCACAGCCGCTGCGGCAGCACGAGGACGACGTCGACGACGCCCCGCACCTGCTGGGCCACGAGCGGGCCGGCGTCGAGCGGGGTGCCGCGGACCGTCTCGAGCTGCGCGCCCATGCCGATGAACCCGACCTCGTGGGTCGCCACGGTCCCGTCCGGGGCCCGCTCGGGCCGGCCCAGCGCGTCCGTCACGGGCCGTTCCGTCAGGCGCGGGGTCAGGGTGGCGCTCATCCGCTCGCCGTCGCGCTCCCACTCGATCCGGGTGGGCTGTCCGGCGCGGTCCCGGATCGCGGCGGAGAGGGCGTCCCAGTCGGAGACCGGCCGCCCGTCGAAGGCGAGCACGGTGTCCCCGGGGCGCAGTCCCGCCTCGTGGGCGGGCCCGGCGGGATCGCCCGGGCGGCAGTCCTCTGTCCCGCCGGAGGCGGCGCGGGCCTGCTGCTCCTGCATCGTGACCACGCACCGGTAGACCTCGGCGACGGTGGTGCTGGGCTGCGAGGTGCCCACCGTGGTGACCAGCAGGGCGGTGGCGCCCAGCGCGATGAGCAGGTTCATGAACGGCCCGCCGAGCATGATCACCACCCGCTTCCACACCGGCAGGGCGAGGAAGCGGCGGTGCTCGTCGCCGGGGCGGACCTCCTCGGCGGCCTGGGCCCGCGCGTCGTCGGCCATGCGGCCCAGCTGCTGGACGAAGCCCGTGGACGCCGTGCGGGGCGTCTGCCCGGGCCGCGGCGGGGGCAGCATCCCGATCATCGCGACGTAGCCGCCCAGCGGCACGGCCTTGAACCCGTACTCCGTCTCGCCGCGGCGCCACGAGACGAGCGTCGGGCCGAAGCCGATCATGTACTGCGTGACGCGCACGCCGAAGAGCTTGGCCGGGACGAGGTGGCCGATCTCGTGCAGGGCGATCGAGACCGCCAGGCCCAGCGCGACCGCGAGGACGCCCGCGACGTACCAGAGGATCTCCACGACGGTCACCAGCGGGCCCGCGCCGCACGGCGCGCCCAGGCCTCGGCGGCGAGCACGGCATCCACGGTGAGCCCCGTCGGCGCGGGGTCGTGGCCGGCCGCGGCGAGCACGTGCTCGGGGGCATAGTCGGCGACGACGGCGCGGACCGTGTCCACGATCCCGTCGAAGGGCAGGGCGCCGGCGTGGAAGGCGTCCACCGCCTCCTCGTTGGCGGCGTTGAACACGGCCATGTGGGTGGGCGAGGCGGCCGCCGCCTCCTTCGCGGCCCGTACCGCGGGGAAGGCCTCCTCGTCGAGGGGCTCGAACGTCCAGGTGGCCGCCCGCGTCCAGTCGCAGGCCGGGGCCGCGCCCGGGAGACGGCGCGGCCAGCACAGCCCCAGGGCGATGGGCAGGCGCATGTCCGGCGGGGAGGCCTGGGCGAGCGTGGACCCGTCGACGAACTCGACCATCGAGTGCACCACGGACTGCGGGTGGACCACGACGTCGATCCGGTCCAGGGGCACGTCGAACAGCAGGTGGGCCTCGATCACCTCGAGGGCCTTGTTCACGAGGGAGGCGGAGTTGGTGGTGACGACGCGGCCCATGTCCCACGTGGGGTGGGCGAGGGCCTGGGCGGGCGTGACGGCGTGCAGGGCGGCGCGGTCCAGGCCGCGGAACGGCCCGCCCGAGGCCGTGAGCACGAGGCGGCGGACCTCGTCCGCCGTGCCCCCGCGCAGCGCCTGCGCGAGCGCGGAGTGCTCGGAGTCCACCGGCACGAGCTGCCCTGGTGCCGCGGCGGCCTTCACGAGGGCCCCGCCGACGATGAGCGACTCCTTGTTGGCCAGGGCCAGGCGGTGGCCGGCGTGCAGCGCGGCGAGGGTGGGCCGCAGGCCGATCGAGCCCGTGATCCCGTTGAGCACGGTGTCGGCGCCGGGCCACGCGGCGATCTGCTCGGCGGCGCACGGACCGGTGAACAGCACGGGCCGGGGGGCCGGGCGCCCGAGGCGGGCGGCGGCGTCGGCGAGGGCGGCGCGCAGCTCCTCCTCCCCCGCCGCGGCGGAGCCCACCGCCTCGACCTCGAAGCGCACGGCCTGCTCGGCCAGCAGGGTCGTGTTCGCCCCGCCCGCGAGCGCGACGGCCCGGAGCCGGGCGGGGTCCTGGGCGATCACGTCGAGGCCCTGGGTGCCGATCGAGCCCGTGGAGCCGATCAGGGCGACGGCGCGCGGGGCGCCGTCGTCGTCCGCCGGGGCGGGGGCGGGCAGCGTGTAGTCGGTGAGGGATCCGTGCGTCACCCCGCCATGATGCCAGCCGGGCCTGGACACGGACGGGGGGCCGGCCGGACGGACGCCGCACCGCGACGTCCCGCCCCGCCGACCCCCGTGGGACCGGGTCAGCCGCGGATCAGTGCTGCACCGGCTTCTCGGCGCCGATGCCGGTGAGGGAGCGGACCTCCATCTCGGCCTGCTTGTCCGGGTCCTCGGCGCGCGACGAGGTCACCGAGCCGAGCCAGCCGAGGAAGAAGGCCAGCGGGATGGAGACGATGCCCGGGTTCTTCAGCGGGAACACCGCGAAGTCCGCGCCCGGGATCATCGAGGTCGGCGTCCCGGACATCACCGGGGACAGGACGATCAGGATGATCGCGGAGAGCAGTCCGCCGTACATCGACCACACCGCGCCGCGGGTGGTGAAGCGCCGCCAGAACAGGGAGTAGAGGATGGTCGGCAGGTTCGCCGAGGCCGCCACCGCGAAGGCGAGCGCCACGAGGAACGCCACGTTCTGGCCCTGGGCGGCGATGCCGCCGACGATCGCCAGGACGCCGATCACCACCACGGTGATCTTGCCGATCCGCACCTCCTCCTGCGGGGTGAGCGGGTGCTTGGCGATCACGGAGCCGTACACGTCGTGGGCGAAGGACGCCGCCGCCGTGATGGCCAGGCCCGCGACCACCGCGAGGATGGTGGCGAACGCGACCGCCGAGATCAGGCCCAGCAGGATGGAGCCGCCGAGCTCGAACGCCAGCAGCGGGGCCGCGGAGTTCTGCCCGCCGGGCGCGGCCAGGATGCGCTCGGGGCCGATCAGCGCGCCGGCGCCGTAGCCCAGCACGAGGGTGAACAGGTAGAACGCGCCGATGAGGACGATGGCCCACACCACGGACTTGCGCGCCTCCTTGGCGGTGGGCACCGTGTAGAACCGCATGAGCACGTGCGGCAGGCCGGCGGTGCCGAGCACGAGCGCGATGCCCAGGGACACGAAGTCGAGGCGGGTCAGCGCGCTGGCGCCGTACTGCAGGCCCGGCTCGAGGATCGCCTCGCCCTTCGGGTTCATCTCGACGGCGGCCCCCAGCATGGCGTTGAAGTCGAAGCCGAACAGGGCCAGCGACCACACGGTCATGATCCCCGCGCCGGCGATCAGCAGGATCGCCTTGATGATCTGCACGTAGGTGGTGCCCTTCATGCCGCCGATCAGCACGTAGACGATCATCAGCACGCCCACGATCACGATCACGAGGGCCTGGCCGGCCCGGTCGTTGATGTTCAGCAGCAGGGACACCAGGCCGCCGGCGCCGGCCATCTGGGCCAGGAGGTAGAAGAGGCAGACGGCCATGGTGCCGAAGGCGGCGGCGATGCGCACGGGACGCTGCTGCAGGCGGAAGGACAGCACGTCCGCCATGGTGAACTTGCCGGTGTTGCGCAGCAGCTCGGCCACCAGCAGCAGGGCCACGAGCCACGCCACGAGGAAGCCGATCGAGTAGAGGAAGCCGTCGTAGCCGTAGAGGGCGATCGCGCCCACGATGCCCAGGAACGAGGCCGCGGAGAGGTAGTCACCCGCGATGGCCGTGCCGTTCTGGGTGCCGGAGAAGCCGCGGCCGCCGGCGTAGTAGTCGGCCGAGGACGCGTTCGTCTTGGACGCGCGGATCACGATCACGAGGGTGACCACCACGAAGGCGACGAAGATGCCGATGTTCACGGCGGGGTTGCCGACCGTCTGCGGGGCGGCCTGGAGCAGGGGGGTGAGCGCGCTCATCGCGTGGCCTCCGGGTTCTCGTGGGCGCCGGCGGCCTCGCGCTCGAGGCGCTCACGCAGCGCGGTGGCGCGGGGGTCCAGGGTCCGGTTGGAGAAACGGACGTAGGCGAAGGTGATCAGGAACGTGGTGACGAACTGGAGCAGGCCGAGGATCAGGCCGAGGGTGATGTTGCCGCCGAGGCGGATCGCCATGAACTCGGGGAAGAACGCGCCGACGATCACGAACACCAGGTACCAGACGAAGAACGCCACGGTCATGGGGAAGGCGAAGGATCGGTGGGTGCGCCGGAGCTCGATGAACTCCTCGGACTGCTGCGCGGCGCGGAACTGCGCGGCCGTGGGGACCGGCGCCGTGGGCTCGCTGGATGACATGGGCCCTCCGGGGTGCGTGGGACGGATCAGTGTGAGACAGATCACTGTGATGACAACCACACTGTGACGGGCGGAGGGGTGCGCCGTCAAGCGCGCCCCTGGGCCGTGAACCCATGTGACAGCCCAGCCCCGGTGTGCAGCCGTGCGGACACGGCCGCGCCCCGACGGCACGGAGCCGCCGGGGCACGGGGCCGCCGAGGAGCCGGTCAGGGACTCGCGGGCCGGGCCGCGTCCGCGCGGCGCAGGACCGCGCGGGCCTGGGCGAGGACCACCTCGTCGACCATCGCCCCGTCCAGCTCGAAGGCCCCGTGTCGGCCCTCGGCCGCGGCGAGGACGCGCCGGGCGCGCTCGACGGCCTCCGGGGCGGGCGTGTAGGCGGAGCGCACGACGGGCACCTGGCGCGGGTGCAGGCACACGGTCGCGGTGCAGCCCAGGGCGACGGCGTCCTCGGCCTCGGCGGCCAGCCCGGCCTCGTCGCCGAGGTCCAGGTGGACGGCGTCCCATGCGGCCGCGCCGTGGGCGGCCGCCGCCAGCAGCACCGTCGCGCGGGCGTGCTGGACCACGGAGCGGTAGGCGCCCTCGGGGGTGCGGGAGGAGCTGCCGCCCATCGACGCCACGAGGTCCTCGGCGCCCCACATCAGCGCACCCACGTGCGGGTGGGCGGCCAGTTCGGCGGCGGCGAGGATCCCGGCCGCGGTCTCGCACAGGGCGACGACGCGGGTCTGCGGTCCGAGGGCGGCGACGACCCCGTCCACCTGCGCGGCGGACTCGGCCTTGGCGAGCATGAGCGTGCGCCAGCCCGTCCCGGCGAGCATGGCCAGGTCGGCGTCGTGGTCCGCGGTGCCCGCGGGGTTCACGCGCACCACCACGCGGTCCTCGTCCAGCGGGCCGCCGTCGACCCCGCCCGTCGCCCGCCCCGCCCAGGCCGCCGCGACGGCGTCCCGCGCGGCGGGCCGGGCCTCCGGGGTGACGGCGTCCTCGAGGTCGAGGATCACCGCGTCCGCGCGCTCGAGCGCCGTGGCGTACCGCTCGGGGCGGTCCGCCGGGGTGAACATGACGGCCGGTCCGAGGGTCAGCGCGCTCATGCCCGCTCCCCCGTGCCTGCGGCGTCGGCGGCCTTCGCCTTGGCCTCCGCGTGCGCCTGCGCGGTCCACATCAGACAGGTGCGCTGGGCGCGGACGACGACGTCGCCGTGCTGGTTCTCCCCCGTCATCGCGAACGTGACGATCCGCTGCCCCGGCCGCGAGGAGGACTCGCGGATCGCGGTGACCTCGGAGCGCCCGTAGAGCGTGTCCCCGTGGAAGACCGGCTTCGGGAACGCGATCTCCCCCAGGCCGAGCTGGGCCACGAGCGTGCCCTGTGTGGTCTGCCCGACGGCGAGGCCCACCAGGGTGGACAGCGTCAGCATCGAGTTGACCAGCGGTCGGCCGAACGGCTGGGCCGCCGCGTACGCGTGGTCCAGGTGCAGGGCCTGCGGGTTCATGGTGAGGGTGGTGAACAGGACGTTGTCCGCCTCGGTGAGCGTGCGGCCGGGCCGGTGCAGGTAGACCTGACCGACCGCCAGCTCGTCCGCGTAGCGGCCCCGCTGCTCGATCTCGACGCGCTCCGTCACGTCAGAGGCCCAGCTCGCGGGCGATCAGCATGAGCTGCACCTCGGTGGTGCCCTCGCCGACCTCGAGGATCTTGGAGTCGCGGTAGTGACGGGCCACGAGGGTCTCGTTCATGAAGCCGTAGCCGCCGAACACCTGGGTGGCGTCCCGGGCGTTGTCCATGGCGGCCTCGCCGGCGATCAGCTTGGCCATGGCGGCCTCGGTCTTGAACGGCTTGCCGGCCAGCATCTTCTGGGCGGCCTCGTAGTAGGCCAGGCGGGCGGCGTGCGCGCGGGCCTGCATGCGGGCGATCTTGAAGGACACGGCCTGGAACTGCCCGATCTTCTGGCCGAACGAGGTCCGCTGCTTGGCGTAGGCGACCGACTCGTCCACGCAGCCCTGGGCCGCGCCGGTGGCCAGGGCCGCGATGGCGATGCGGCCCTCGTCCAGGATCTCGAGGAAGTTGGCGAAGCCGCGGCCGCGGGCGCCCAGCAGGTTCTCCTCCGGCACGCGCGCGTCCGTGAAGTGCAGGGCGTGGGTGTCCGAGGAGTTCCAGCCGACCTTGTCGTAGGCCTTGGCCACGGAGAAGCCCTCGGTGCCGGCGGGCACGAGGATCGTGGAGATCTCCTTGGCGGGGCGGCCGTCGTGGCCGGTCCTGCCCTCCACCGTGCCGGTCACGGCGGTGACGGTGACGAGCGAGGTGATGTCCGTGCCGGAGTTGGTGATGAACTCCTTGGCGCCGTTGATGCGCCACTGGCCGTCCTCGAGCGCGGCGGTGGTCTGGGTGCCGCCGGCGTCGGAGCCCGCGCCCGGCTCGGTGAGGCCGAAGCCGGCCAGGTGCGTGCCGGCCACGAGGTCCGGCAGCCAGCGCTGCTTCTGCTCCTCGGTGCCGAACTTCAGCAGCGGCATGGCGCCCAGGGAGACGCCGGCCTCGAGGGTGATGGCCACGGACTGGTTGACGCGGCCGAGCTGCTCGAGGGCCAGGGCCAGGGCGAAGTAGTCGCCGCCCATGCCGCCGTACTCCTCGGGGAACGGCAGGCCGAACAGGCCCATCTCGCCCATCTGGGCCACGATCTCGTACGGGAACTCGTGCTGGGCGTCCAGCTCGGCGGAGACCGGGGCCACGACCTCGTCGGCGAACTCGCGGACGGTGTCGGAGAGGACCTGGTAGTCCTCCTCGAGGGCGGGCAGGGTGCGGTGCTTGGTGCTCATGGTCCTCTCCTGTTCTCAGGTGTTCTCTGCGGGTGCTGCGTGCTCGGCGGGCTCGACGACGGCGATCAACGCCTGCGCGGCCACGGCGTCGCCCTCGGCGACGTGGACGGTCACGACGCCGGCGACGGCGGCCGTGACGGGGTGCTCCATCTTCATGGCCTCGACCACCGCCAGCTCCTGGCCCGCGGCCACGGTGTCCCCGGTGGCCACGGACACGGCGACGACGGTGCCCGGCATGGGCGTGCGGGCCTCGGGGGACGCTGCGCCGGCCGGGGCACGACGCGCGGCCGCGGCCGCGCGGGCGGCCTCGACCACCTCGGCCCGGGTGAGGCGGCGGACCTGCCACGCGGCGCCGTCGCGGTGCAGCCACGCTGAGCGCGGGTCCCGCGGGTCACCGGCCAGGAGGTTGACGCCCGCCAGGCCTCCGGCGTCCTCGTCCACCTCGGCGTCGGCGGCGGGGGCGGTGAGGATGCGGTCCTCGTCCCCGACCCGGACGCGCATCCCGGGCTGCGGGGCGCCCGCGCCGCGCCAGCCGTCCGCCCGGGCCCACGCGGTGCCGGCCGCGCGGTGCTCGGCGGCGGCCGCGTCCTCGGACACGTCGGCCAGGGCCTCGGCCGCGAGCGCGGCGAGGTCCTCGGGCAGCGCGGGGGCGGTCCACGCCTCGAGGCCGTCGATCAGCTCGGTGGTGAGCCGGCCGGCCCGCACGTCCGCGCGGGCCGCGAGCTCGCGCAGCCAGCCCAGGTTGGAGCGGACGCCGAACAGCACGGTGTCCGCGAGCGCGGCGTCGAGCCGGTCCAGGGCCTCGGCGCGGTCGGCGCCACGGGCGATGAGCTTGGCGATCATCGGGTCGTAGAAGCCGGTGATCTCGGGCTGTGCGCCGTCGACGTCCACGGGGTCCACGGCGCCGGCGGCGGGGCCAGTCTGCGGTCCGGAGCCGAACGCGCGCTCCTCGGCCGGCCGGGAGGGCAGCAGGAGGGTGTCGACGCGGACGCCCTCGCCGGCGGGCTCGCGCCAGCGCAGCACCGGCCCGGTGGAGGGCAGGAAGCCGTTCGCGGGGTCCTCCGCGTAGACGCGGGCCTCGACGGCGGCGCCGTCGAGGCTCACGTCCTCCTGGGCGAAGCCGAGCGGCTCCCCCGCGGCGATGCGCAGCTGCAGCTCCACGAAGTCCAGGCGCTGTCCGCGCACCCGGACGACCTCCTCGGAGACCGGGTGCTCCACCTGCAGGCGGGTGTTCATCTCCATGAAGAAGAACTCGTCCGGGTTCTCGTCCGAGACGAGGAACTCGACGGTGCCGGCGCCGCGGTAGCCCACGGACACGGCCGCGTCCACGGCGGCCCGGCCCAGGCGCTCGCGGAGCTCGGCCCCGTGCGCCAGCCCGGTCAGCAGGGGCGCGGGGGCCTCCTCGATCACCTTCTGGTGGCGGCGCTGCAGGGAGCACTCGCGCTCACCCAGGTGCACGGTGGCGCCGTGGGCGTCCGCGAACACCTGCACCTCGATGTGCCGGGGCGCGGTGATGAGCCGCTCGAGCAGCAGGGTGTCGTCGCCGAACGCCGAGCGCGCCGTGCGCCGGGCCGAGGCGAGGGCGCCGGGCAGCTCCTCGGCGGCGCGCACGGCCACCATGCCCTTGCCGCCGCCGCCCGCGGAGGGCTTGATCAGCAGCGGGAAGCCGACGCGCTCGGCCTCGGCCGTGATCTGCTCGTCGGTGAGCGTGGGGTCCTGGATGCCGGGGACCACCGGCACGTCGTACGCGGCCACGGTCTCCTTGGCGCGGATCTTGTCCGCCATCGCGTCGAGCGAGGCCACGGGCGGGCCCACGAACACGATGCCGGCCGCGTCCAGCGCGCGGGCGAAGTCGGCGTTCTCGGACAGGAAGCCGTAGCCGGGGTGCACGGCCTGGGCGCCGGTGCGGCGCGCGGCGTCGACGACGGCGTCGATGTCCAGGTAGGACTCGCGGGCCGGAGCCGGGCCGAGGCGGACCGCCGTGTCCGCCTCGCGGACGTGCCGCGCGTCGGCGTCGGCGTCGGAGTGCACGGCCACCGAGCGGATGCCGAGGCGGCGCAGGGTGCGGATGACGCGCACGGCGATCTCGCCGCGGTTGGCCACCAGCACGGTGTCGAACAGGGGCGTCCCCTGGGCGTGGTTCTCGGTCACGGGTGCCTCACATGCGGAACAGGCCGAACCGGGAGTCCGGCAGCGGGGAACGGGAGATGACGTCGAGGGCCAGGGAGAGCACCCGGCGGGTCTGGCCGGGGGTGATCACCCCGTCGTCCCAGAGGCGGGCGGTGGAGTACAGGGGGCTGCCCTGGTCCTCGTACTGCCGACGGACCGGCGCCTGGAAGGCCTCGACCTCCTCGGGGGACATCGGCTCCTCCCCCGCGGCGGCCCGCTGGTCCTGCTTGATCTGCGTGAGCACGGAGGAGGCCTGCGGGCCGCCCATCACGGAGATGCGCGCGTTCGGCCACATCCACAGGAAGCGGGGTGAGTAGGCGCGGCCGCACATCGCGTAGTTGCCGGCGCCGAACGAGCCGCCGATCACCACGGTCAGCTTGGGCACGCGGGCGGTGGCGACGGCGGTGACCATCTTGGCGCCGTCGCGCGCGATGCCGCCGGCCTCCGCGTCCCGGCCCACCATGAAGCCGGAGATGTTCTGCAGGAACAGCAGCGGGATGCCGCGCTGGTCGCACAGTTCGATGAAGTGCGCGCCCTTGCGGGCGGAGTCTCCGAACAGGATGCCGTTGTTGGCGAGGACGCCCACGGGGTGGCCGTCGATCCGCGCGAACGCGGTGACCAGGGTGGTGCCGTAGAGGGGCTTGAACTCGTGGACGGAGCCGCCGTCCACGAGGCGGTCGATCACCTCGCGCACGTCGTAGGGGGTGTTCACGTCCACGGGCACGACGCTGGTCAGTTCGGCCGGGTCCTTGGCGGGCTCCGCGGCGGGGGCGACCTCCCAGGCCGGCGCCTCGGCCGGGGGCAGGGTGGCCACGATGTCCCGGAGGATCTGCATGGCGTGCAGGTCGTCGTCCGCCAGGTGGTCCGCGACGCCGGAGCGCTCGGCGTGCAGCCGGCCGCCGCCGAGGTCCTCGGGCGAGACGTCCTCCCCGATCGCGGCCTTCACGAGCGGGGGGCCGCCGAGGAAGATGGTGCCCTGCTCGCGCACGATCACGGTCTCGTCCGACATGGCCGGCACGTACGCGCCGCCCGCCGTGGAGGAGCCGCACACCGCGGCCAGCTGCGGGATGCGCTGCGAGGAGAGCAGCGCCTGGTTCCGGAAGATGCGGCCGAAGTGCTCGCGGTCCGGGAAGACCTCGTCCTGGCGGGGCAGGAACGCGCCGCCGGAGTCCACGAGGTAGATGCACGGCAGGCGGTTCTCCAGGGCGATCTCCTGGGCCCGCAGGTGCTTCTTCACCGTCATGGGGTAGTAGGTGCCGCCCTTCACGGTGGCGTCGTTGCCGACCACCATCACGAGGCGGCCGTGGACCAGGCCGATGCCCGCCACGACGCCGGCGGCGGGGCTGTCCCCGCCGTACAGGCCGTGCGCGGCCAGCGCGCCGACCTCGAGGAAGGGCGAGCCCTCGTCGAGCAGCGCGTCGATGCGGTCCCGCACCAGCAGCTTGCCGCGGCCGGTGTGGCGCTCGCGCGAGCGCTCGGGCCCGCCGAGCGACGTGCGGGCGACGAGGTCGGCGAGCTCCTGCTCGAGCCGAGCGTGGCCGGCCGCGTTGCGCTCGGCCACGGTGGGCGCGGACTGCGCGGCCGGGGCCGGGGTGCTGGCGGTCATGAGACCCCCTTCAGTGAATGACGACTAACTGAACCGAGCCTCAGTGTAGTGACGATCGTCACTGACGTCGACCGGGCGCCCGGCGCGCCTCGTCTCGTCCTACAGTGGAACCCATGCCCGCCGCCGATCCCGCGTCCCCCGCCGCCCCGGCGACCCCGCCGACCGCCCGGGAGGCCGCCAAGGCCCGACGCCGGGTGGACCTGCTCGCGGCCGCGGCGCGACTGTTCGCGGCCCGGGGCTTCGACGCGGTCCGCCTCGAGGACATCGGCGCCGCGGTCGGGATCAGCGGCCCCGCCATCTACCGCCACTTCGCCGGCAAGGCCGCCGTGCTCACGGCGATCCTCGACACGGCCTCGCAGGACCTGCTGGACGGCGGGCTGGCCGCCGAGGCGCAGCACGCGCCGGGGGCGGAGACCCTGCGGGCCCTCATCGGCTTCCAGGCGGACTTCGCCCTCGCCCAGCGCGACGTGATCCGCGTGCAGGACCGCGACATGTCCGCCCTGCCCGACGGCGCGCGCACGGCCATCACGCGCACCCAGCGCGCCTACATCGACGTGTGGGCGCGCCAGCTGCAGGTCGTCCACCCCCACGAGGACCAGGCCACCGCCGTGTTCCGCGCCCAGGCCGTGCTGGGCCTGCTCAACTCCACCCCCCGCTCGGTGCGGCGCACCGCGGCCGACCGCGCGGCCCGCCGCGCGACCCTCGTGGCCATGGCCTGGGCCGCGGCCACGGCCCCCGGGCCGCTCTCCGGCGAGGACTGAGCGGGCGGCACCGGCCCGGCGGGCCGGCGTCGTGCCCGGTGGTACGGTGGCCGGTACCCGCGACGGCGGACGCCGTCGAACCCCGCCCCGAGAGGTCCACCGCCGTGCTTCTTCGTGACGTCCGACCCGAGGATCTGGACGAGTTCTTCCTCCACCAGCAGGACGAGCAGGCCAACCTGATGTCCGCCTTCGCCCCCCGCAACCCCCGGGACCGCGGCGTCTTCGACTACCACTGGGCCCACCTGCTCGGGGACGAGGACACCGTCGTGCGGACCATCGAGCACGAGGGCCGCGCCGTGGGTGCGCTCGTGTGCACCCAGCAGGACGGCGTGGGCGAGCTGTCCTTCTGGACCGCGCAGGACTACTGGGGCCTGGGCCTGACGACCGCGGCCGTGGACCGGTTCCTCGAGGAGCACACCGCCCGCCCGCTGCGGGCGCACGTCCCCGAGGACAACGTGGGCTCCGTGAAGGTGCTCTCCCGCCGCGGCTTCGAGACCGTCGGCGAGGAGAAGGTCTTCTCCAACGCCCGTGCCGAGGTCATCACCGAGCTCGTGATGGAGCTGCCCGCCGCCGACTGAGCGCGCCCCGCGGCCCCCGCCGTGCCGGCGGCCGCACCGGCCTGCCACGACGACGGCCCCGCCTCCCGGTGCCCGGGTGGCGGGGCCGCGGCGCGTCCGGGGCCGTCAGACCATGGTCAGGGTCAGACCCGGGCGGCGCAGGATCGCGCCGACGTCCGCGAGGAAGCGCGAGCCCTGCTCGCCGTCCACGAAGCGGTGGTCGAACGAGAGGGACAGCGTCATGACGTCCCGCAGGGCGATCTCGCCGCGGTGCTCCCACGGCATCCTCCGGACCTGGCCGATCGCGATGATCGCCCCCTCGCCCGGGTTGATGATCGGGGTGCCCGCGTCCACGCCGAACACCCCGACGTTCGTGAGCGTGAAGGTGCCGCCGGCCAGATCCGCCGGGGACAGCCGCCCCTCGCGGGCGAGGCCCGTGAGATCGCGGATGGCGTCGGCCAGCTCCCTCAGGCTCATCGCCTGGGCGTCCTTGACGTTCGGCACCATCAGCCCGCGGGGGGTGGCGGCGGCGAAACCGAGGTTCACGAAGTTCTGCTGGACGATCGTCCCGGCGGCCTCGTCCCACCGGGCGTTGACGTCCGGGGTGCGCTCCATCGCCACGAGGCACGCCTTGGCGGCGAGCGTCATGGGCGTGAGCTTGACGTCCCGGAACTCGCGGGAGGCCTTGAGCTCGGCGAGCAGCTCCATGGTCTCGGTGACGTCCACCTGCAGGAACTCGGTCACGTGCGGGGCGGTGAACGCGGACTGCACCATGGCCGCCGCGGTCGCCTTGCGCACGCCCTTGACCGGCACGGCCTCGGTGCGCGGGCGGCCGCCCAGGGTGCGGACGCCCCCGGTCGAGCCCGACTCGGCGCCGGACTGCGGCGGCGTCGCCGCGGCCGCGGGCTGCCCGCCCCCGGCCAGGAACGCCTCGACGTCCGCGCGGGTGATGACCCCGCCCACACCCGTGCCGGTGACCTGCTCCAGATCCACGCCCGCGCGGCGCGCGTACAGGCGCACGGGCGGAGTGCACCGGGGTCGCTCGCCCGGGGCCGGCTCGTGGGCCGCGTCCGCGCGGTCCGGCTCGGCGGCCTCGGGCTGCGGGCGCCCGGCGCCGGCGGGGGCCGCCTCCGACGTGGACGGCGCCTGTCCGCGGGCGGGCTCACCCACCGGGGCGGCCGACGTCGCCGGGGCCGCGGAGCCGCGCCGCGCACGGCGGCCGGGCTTGCCGGTGTCCGGCGCGGCGCCGTAGCCGACGAGGGTGGGCACGCGGCCGTCGCCCTCGGCGGGCCCGCCGACGTCGGGCTCGGCGCCCTCGAGGGTGAAGGTCACCAGGGGCGCACCGACCTCGAGGGTCTCGCCCTCGGCGCCGTGCAGGGCCGCGACGACGCCCGCGAACGGGCTCGAGACCTCGACCACGGCCTTGGCCGTCTCGACGTCGGCGAGCACCTGGTTCACGGTCACCGCGTCGCCCTCGGCCACGCGCCACGTCACGATCTCGGACTCGGTCAGGCCCTCGCCGAGGTCGGGCAGGCGGAAGGTCTTCTGGCTCATCGGGTCTCCTCCCCGGCGTTCTGGGCGGCGAGGAACTGCTCGGCGGTCTCGGGGGCGGCGAACGCGTCCACGGAGTCCAGCGAATTCGGCCGGCCCAGAGCACGGTCCAGGCCGTCGAGGATGCGGTCGAGGTCCGGCAGGTGCAGGTGCTCGAGCTTGGACGGCGGGTAGGGCACGTCCATGCCGGTGACGCGCACCGGCGGGGCCTCGAGCCAATGGAACGCGCGCTCGGCCACCGTGGCCACGAGCTCGGCGCCGAGGCCGCCGGTGCGGGACGCCTCGTGCGCCACGACGAGCCGGCCGGTGCGCCGCACCGAGGACTCGACGAGGCCGGTGTCCAGCGGGGACAGGCTGCGCAGGTCGACCACCTCGACCTCGACGCCCTCCTCGGCCGCCACCTCGGCGGCCTGCAGGGCGGTCTTCACGAGCGGGCCGTAGGCCACGAGCGTGGCGTCCCGGCCCTCGCGCAGGATGCGGGCGGGGCTCATCGGCGGGATCGCGACGTCCAGGTCCACGTCGCCCTTGTCGTGGTAGCGACGCTTGGGCTCGAGGTAGACCACCGGGTCCTCCGAGGCGATCGCGGCGCGGATGAGGTCGTACCCCTCCTGTGGGGAGGACGGGGAGACCACGCGCAGGCCCGCGGTGTGCAGGAAGTAGGCCTCGGGCGACTCGGAGTGGTGCTCCGGGGAGCCGATGCCGCCGCCGAAGGGGATGCGGATGGTCACCGGCATCGGCACGGCGCCGCGGGTGCGGGCGCGCAGCTTGGCCAGGTTCGCCACGATCTGGTCGAACGCCGGGTACACGAAGCCGTCGAACTGGATCTCGACGACGGGCCGGTAGCCGCGCATCGCCAGGCCGATGGCCGTGCCCACGATGCCGGACTCGGCCAGCGGGGTGTCGAGCACCCGGTCCTCGCCGAACTCGGCCTGCAGGCCGTCGGTGATGCGGAACACGCCGCCGAGGGCGCCGATGTCCTCGCCCATGAGCAGGACCTTGGGGTCGTCGGCCAGGGCACGGTGCAGGCCGCGGTTGATCGCACGGCCGAAGGTCATGCGCTCGCTCACGCGCCCGCCTCCTCGTCGTCGAACTGCTGCAGGTAGAGGGCGTGCTCGCGGCGCTGCCGCTCGAGCTCCTGGTGGGGCTCCGCGTAGATCTCGTCGAAGAGCCTGTCCGCGCCGTCCTCCTCGAGCGCCTCGAGGGCGCGGCGGACCTCGGCCGCCAGCTCGTCGGCCTCGGCCTGGGCCTGTGCGAGCACGGCGTCCACGTCCACGTCGAGGGTGCGCAGGTGCGCCTCCACGCGGGTCAGCGGGTCACGGGCCTTCCAGGCCTCGAGCTCGGCGTCGTCCCGGTAGCGGGTGGGGTCGTCCGCGGTGGTGTGCGGGCCCATGCGGTAGGTGACGGCCTCGATGAAGGTGGGACCGCCCCCGTCGGCCGCGCGCTCGACGGCGGCGCGGGTCGCGGCGAGCACGGCCAGGACGTCGTTGCCGTCCACGCGCATCGACGGGATGCCGAAGCCCCACGGGCGGTCCGCGATGCTGCGGCGGGTCTGCAGGCGCACGGGCTCGGAGATGGCCCAGTGGTTGTTCTGGCAGAAGAACACCACGGGCGACTGGTACGAGGCGCTGAAGACCATGGCCTCGTTGACGTCCCCCTGGCTCGTGGCGCCGTCGCCGAAGTAGACGATCGTGGCGACGTCCGCCTGGTCCCGCTGGACGCCCATCGCGTAGCCGACGGCGTGCAGGGCCTGCGCGCCGATGATGATCTGCTGGGTGGCCACCCGCGTCTCGTTCGGGTCCCAGCTCGAGAACGTGGAGCCGCGCCACACCCGCAGCAGGTCCAGCGCGGGGACGCCGCGCAGCAGGGCCACGCCGTTCTCGCGGTAGGACGGGAAGACGAAGTCGTCCGGGCGCAGCGCGACGGCGGAGCCCACCTGGGCGGCCTCCTGGCCCAGCAGCGGGGGCCACAGGGCCAGCTCGCCCTGACGCTGCAGGTGCGTGGCCTCGACGTCGAGGCGCCGGACCACGGCCATCTGGCGGTACAGCGCGGCGAGGGCGTCGGCGTCGACGTCCTCGATCCACGGGTCGAGCTCCGGCTGTGGACGGCGGCGGCCCTCCGCGTCGAGCACCTGGAGCGCCACGGCCTCGGCCGGGCCCGCCGGGGGCGGAGAGCCGGCGGACTGTCCGCCGGTGGGACGGGTGTGGTCCACGAGGGTCACTGCACTGCCTTCCGATCGACGCCCACGGTGCGGGGCGAGGGAGTTGTACGCATGCGCGAGCAGGGGTGGAGCGCGCGGCGTCTCGGTGGTGTGATTGTAATCACTTTCGTGTGATCTGCGCCACTCTGCCCGGGGCCGCCGCGCGAGGGCCGGGTGTCAGGCGCGGCGCAGCAGCACGTCGACGGCGGCGTCGAGGTAGGCGTCGACCTGGCCCTCCTCGTAGCCGGCGGCACCCTCGGCCTCGCCGAACGACGCGCGGCGCACGTCGTCCGCGGTCAGCCCGCCCTCGGCGTCGGGATCCGTCGAGCCCTCCCCACCGGCCAGGGTGACGCGCAGGCGGTCCACGAGCGCGTCCACCTGGTCCACGTCGTAGCTCACGGCGTCCGCGCGGGAGGGGCGGCGGAAGCGCTCCGCCGGGGCCCGGTCGGCGCGGGCCACGAGCTCGGCCACGCGTTCCTCGAGGTCCGCGGCCCAGTCCTCGTCCCCGCGCTCGGTGACGAAGGCCTGACGCTCGGCGGCGGCCAGCTCCTCCTCCAGACGGTCCAGCTCGTCGTCCACCTCGTCCGTGGCGTAGCCGCCGTTGACGGTCGCGAAGCGGGCCTGGCGCACCTCCTCCGCCGTCAGCGGGGCACCGCCGTCGCGCGCCTCACGGGCACGCGCCATGAAGGCGTCCACGTGGGTGGTCTCGTAGCCGATCTCGTCCTGCTCGACGAGCTCGAAGACCGGCTCGGCGTCCGGGGTGGTGCGGGGGGTCATGGGCGTCTCCTGCGGTGCGGGTCCCGGACGTGCCGGGTCGAGGGGTGGATCAGGTCAGGGGCAGCGCCAGCACGGTGTAGGCCACCGGCGCGGCGAACACGAGGGAGTCCAGGCGGTCCATCACGCCGCCGTGGCCGGGCAGGGCGGAGGACATGTCCTTGATGCCGAGCTCACGCTTGACCATGGACTCGGAGAAGTCCCCCGAGGTGGCGGCGGCGACGGTGGTCACGCCGAGGACGGCGCCGACCCACCACGGCTGGCCGACCAGCAGGGGGACGGCGACGACGCCCACCAGCACCGAGCCCGCCAGGGAGCCGGCCAGGCCCTCCCAGGACTTCTTGGGGCTGATGCGCGGGGCGATCGGGGTGCGGCCGAAGCGGTAGCCCACGATGTAGCCGAACGTGTCGTTGGAGACCACCATCAGCAGCAGGACCGCCACCATGCGGTGCCCCAGCGGCTCGTCCAGGAGCGCCGCGGCGAAGGAGAGCAGGAACGGCGCCCACAGCACGATGAACACGCCCGCGAGCATGAACTGGCCCGCCGGACGCCGCCGCGTCAGCGCCGTCCACACGGCCACCAGCGCCAGGCATGCCACCAGGGCGATGAACAGCGCGGGCACCCCCCACCGCCACGCGGTGAGCGGCAGGACCGCCGCGGCCACCCAGAGCGGGGGCCGCGGCACGTCCAGGCCGATGCCGCGCACCGCCGTCGCGATCTCGGACACCGCGCCGACCAGCAGGGCGACCACGAGGAGGACCAGCAGCCAGTCGAGCCAGAAGAGGCCGACCAGGGCCGTCGCCAGCAGCCCCACCCCCACGAGGACGGCGGACTTGAGGTCGCGGCCGCCGCGCGGGGGTGCGGGCGAGGTGGACACGGCGGAGGTCATGGGGCGAGCGCGGACGGCGGGAGGCTCAGACCTCCAGCAGCTCCTGCTCCTTGTTCTTGGCCATCTCGTCGATGAGCTCGACGTGGCGCTTGGTGAGCGCGTCCAGCTCCTTCTCGCCGCGGGCGCCCTCGTCCTCGCCGACCTCGCCGTCCTTGACGGCCTTGTCCATGGCCTCCTTGGCCTTGCGGCGGGCGTTGCGCACGGAGATCTTGTGCTCCTCCGCCTTGGACTTGACCAGCTTCACGTACTCCTTGCGGCGCTCCGCGGTCAGCTCCGGCATCACGATGCGGATGACCTTGCCGTCGTTGGACGGGTTCGCGCCGACCTCGGACTCGGACAGCGCCTTCTCGATGTTGCGCAGGGCCGACTGGTCGAACGGCGTGATGAGCAGCGTGCGGGCGTCCGTGGTGGTGAAGGACGCCAGCTGCTGCAGCGGGGTGAACGAGCCGTAGTAGTCGACCATCACCTTGGAGTAGAGGCCCGGGTTGGCGCGGCCGGTGCGCACGGAGGCGAAGTCCTCACGCGTGGCCTCGATGGTGCGGTCCATCTGCTCTTCGGCGGACTGCAGGGTCTCCTGGATCACGGTGTCTCCTCGGTGTGGTGGAACAGGTCTGCCGCCATCCTACGCGGCGCGCCTCAGACGGTGACGGTGGTGCCGATCGGCTCGCCGAGCAGGGCGCGGGTCACGTTGCCCGGGCCCTCCATGCCGAACACGCGCATGTCCAGGTCGTTGTCCTTGCACATGGTCATGGCGGTCAGGTCCATCACGCGGATGTTCCGCAGCAGCGCCTCGTCGTAGGTCAGGTGCGTGAGACGCTCGGCGGTGGGGTCCTTCTTGGGGTCCGCGGTGTAGACGCCGTCCACGCCGGACTTGGCCATCAGGACCTCGTCCGCCCCGACCTCGAGGGCACGCTGGGCCGCCACGGTGTCCGTGGAGAAGTAGGGCAGGCCGGTGCCGGCGCCGAAGATCACGACGCGGCCCTTCTGCATGTGGCGGATGGCGCGCAGCGGGATGTAGGACTCCGCCACCTGCTCCATGTGGATGGCGGACTGCACGCGCGTGGTGACCCCGGCCTGGATGAGGAAGTCCTGCAGGGCCAGGCAGTTCATCACGGTGCCGAGCATGCCCATGTAGTCGGCCCGACGGCGGTCCATCCCGTTCTCGGACAGCTCGGCGCCACGGAAGAAGTTGCCGCCGCCGACGACGATCGCGATCTCCACCTGGTCCGCCGCGGCGGCGATCTGCTCGGCGATGCCGCGGACGGTCTCCGGGTCCACGCCGATCTTGCCGCCGCCGAACACCTCGCCCGAGAGCTTGAGGAGCACGCGACGGCGGCCGGTGTCGTCCGAGGTCTGCGGGGCGTGGGCGGTGGTCGGGTCCTCGGGGGCGCGGTTCGTCTCCATGGGAAGCATCTCCTGGTCGGTGGGGGTCGGGCCGGGGACGGCCGTCCGGGGGCGGACACGCGGACGGGGTGGCCGCCCGGTCGGGGCGGCCACCCCGTCATGCGATGGTCGTCGGCGCCGTCCGGCGCCGGAGTGGACCTCGGGTCGCTCCCGATCCTACGCCCCCGCGGGGCGTGGACCGGGAGCGGCCGGTCCGGGTGCGGCGGTCAGTTGCCGACGCGGAAGCGGGCGAACCCGGTGACGTTGGTGCCGGCGTCGGAGGCGACCTTGCCGACGGTCTGCTTCGGGTCCTTCGCGAACGGCTGGTCCACGAGCACGATCTCCTTGAAGAAGCCGGTCAGGCGGCCCTCCACGATCTTCGGCAGGGCCTGCTCCGGCTTGCCCTCGGCACGGGCGGTCTCATCGGCGATGCGACGCTCGTTCTCGACGGTCTCGGCCGGCACGTCCTCACGGGTGAGGTACGTGGGCGAGTAGGCCGCGACGTGCACGGCGATGTCGTGCGCGGCGGTCTTGGCCTCGGCGGAGTCGGCGTCCACGGCGAGGAGCACGCCCACCTGGGCCGGCAGGTCCTTGGAGGTCTTGTGCAGGTAGGCGTCCACGTAGGCGCCCTCCACGCGGGCCAGGCGGCGCACGGCCACCTTCTCGCCCAGCAGGGCGCCCTCCTCGGTCACGTAGTCGCCCAGGGTGCGGCCCTCGTGCTCGGAGGCCAGCAGGCCGTCGACGTCGGTGGCGCCGGAGGCGACGGCGGCGCGCAGCACCACGTCGCCCAGGGCGATGAACTTGTCGGCCTTGGCCACGAAGTCGGTCTCGCAGTTGAGCTCGATCATGACGCCGACGCCGTTCTCGACGGTCGCGGCCACGAGGCCCTCGGCGGCGGAGCGGCCCTCGCGCTTGGTGGCGCCCTTGAGGCCCTTCACGCGGATGATCTCGATGGCCTTCTCGGCGTCGCCGTCGGCCTCGTCCAGAGCCTTCTTCACGTCCATCATGCCGGCGCCGGTGCGCTCGCGCAGGGCCTTGATGTCAGCAGCGGTGTAGTTCGCCATGCTCGTTCGGTCCTTCCCGTGGTGTGGGTTGTGCGGGATGTTCGGGGTCTGATCCGGCCCGTCGGCCCGGCCGGGTGAGGCCGGGCCGACGGACCGGCCGGGATCACTCGCCCTGCGGGGCGGCCTCGGCGGCGGGGGCCTCGGCCTGCTCGGCCGGCGCCTCGGCGGCGGGGGCCTCGGCCTGCTCAGCCTGCTCGGCCTGCTGGGCGTTGTGCTGCTCGAGCAGCTCGCGCTCCCACTCGG